>VFQS010000769.1_pt1 | contig 32900 bp, 26 predicted proteins | sample 3512361 | NCBI WGS metagenome assembly VFQS01 (sample SAMN10412375, study PRJNA504923) | tailings metagenome | isolation source: Relicate 1 Philex TSF3 active mining | place: Philippines
CCCTTTACCTTCACCCTCTTTTTAAACTCTTCTTCTCATATTTTGCAGAGGGTTCATATAAATATAAATTCATTTTAGATGCGTTTTTAGAGAAGTTAATTCAAAATTTTCTAAATACAATACTTTGCCAGCCGGAAATGCTGATCTTTGAATCGATCTCAAAGCCGCAGTTTATATATGCATTTATCACCATGGGGGCCTGTTTATCAAGTAGCCCAGAAACAATAATGTAGCCATTTTTTTTGATATATTTTTTCATATCTGGGGCTAGGCGTATTAGGGGTTTTGCTAGAATATTGGCAAAGCAAAGATCGTATTGCTGCCAGGTTTGGGGGTGCCCAAATCCAACTGAACAGAAAACGTTATAATTCTTTTTACATCCATTAAGTTCGGTGTTAAGGCGAGTGCGTCGTGCTGCTTCGGCTTCAATATCAACGCCTGTTACATGTATATTTGGTTGAAGTTTTTTTGCAGCAATGCTTAACACACCGCTGCCACAACCCATATCTAGCACGTTATGAAATGTGTTCTTTTTGGCTAATTGTACAAAAAGCTTTAAGCACCCTTGGGTTGTTGGATGTTCTCCGCTACCAAAAGCAGTGGCTGCATTAATTTTCAGAGCAATGCTTCCAGGCTTTAGTGTGGGTGAACTTTCGGAGCTGTGAATAACAAAAGGGTGAATATTTATTTCTGGCTGTCCTTGATGGCATGCAAGTAGCCAATTTGTGTTTTCGATTTTTTCTACAGATGTTGTGAGCTGAAGTCCTAATAATGCTGCAACTGATTCAGCGTGGGCTTTGCATTTTAGAACATCTACATCGTTACATAGCATATCGACTTGGAAAAGACTGGAGATAGGGAAGCCATTTTCATCGGTTGTATTGGATGGTGGAGATTGCGAATCTTCGAACACAATGAGGCTTTCACATAAGTCTTCAAGGGCTTTTTGGAAGGGTTCAACAATAGTGTGGGGAACAACACAGCGAACTAGGTATTTAGTCATGAATGACCTGCGCTTTTAATTGGCTAGCGATGTTTGTAAATATTTCGCTTATTGGATGAGACGGATATTTTATAAAAAATGGTTCGCCTTGATCTGCGGATTCTCGCAAAGCGATATCGAGAGGAATTGAGCCGAGTAGTGGTAGATTTTGACGCTTACTTTCATCAATGGCGCCATTTTTTGTGAAAATGTGAGAATCAAGACCGCAGCCTGGGCAGTGAAAATGGCTCATGTTTTCGATGATTCCTAGAATAGGAATATTTACTTTTTCAAACATCTTAATTGCGCGTCGTGCATCAATTAAAGAGAGTTCTTGCGGTGTTGTTGTAATAATAGCTCCGGAAAGATTAGATTTTTGAGCAATGGTTAATTGAGCATCACCGGTTCCAGGTGGCAGATCTATTAATAGGAAATCAAGTGATGCGCCATCATGATCCCAAAGTACATCACCAAGCATTTGAGTGATAGCGCTTTGTACCATGAGGCCTCGCCAAATAACGGCTGCATCTTTTGGAACCATAAACCCCATGGACATGAGTTTTAGACCAAATTTTTGATGGGGGATAAGTTTTTTTTGAGGTGTTGCTTGGGGTTTTTCAAATATGTTTGTCATGGTAGGTAGAGAGGGGCCATAAATATCGGCATCGAGCACACCAACTTTTAGGCCGAGAGATTGCGCAGCAAGAGCTAAATTTAAACAAATTGAGGATTTGCCTACGCCACCTTTGCCTGATGCAATGGCAATGACATGGTGCACGCCAGCGATGCCTGAAATTGTTTTTTTTTGCTCAGCTTTATGACGGTGAAAAGAGATCATAATGGGAAGGGAGCAGGCTTTTTCGCAAGCATTTTGGATGACTTTTTCCCAGGATTTATCAGCTGTTGCAAAATCATCAGGAAGTTTAAATATAAGCAGTACTTTGGTGGAATCAATTTGAATGTGTTCCAATAGATCAAGTGCTAACAGGGTGGTTCCTGGTAATACAATGTCACGTAATTGGGTGCGAATAGTTGATTCCATATTTACCTGGGGGGATGAAAATTATCGACAGCTTAACACGTGGGGTGGAGAAACCTCAATAAGATACAAGCATGCTATAAAAAACTTATTAATTCGAGTTTCTAAATCACTTTAAAGGGTAACGATTGAGTAAAATTTTCTTGTAATTATTTATGGTAGTAACTAATTTATAATCACTTACTTATTGTTTTTTTAAAATGAACTCAAATATTTTATATAAAGGATTAGTTAAAAAGCATTTTTTGATTGGTTTCAAAAATACTATCTTAACAATAATTACCTTGGGGATTTATCGGTTTTGGGGAAAGACGAATCTACGTTCCTACATTTGTTCACATCTTGAGATATTTGGACAGCCTCTTGTTTATCATGGAACTCCATTTGAGCTTTTGAAAGCTTTCTTAAGAGTTTTGCCTGTATTTATCTTAATCATCGCAATGCAGAAGGGGCTAGAATTAATTTCTATTTTCTTAGGAACTGCTTTAACTGTAGTAGGTTTGATTTGGATATTTGAGTATGCTTTTTACTCTAAGCATCAATACCTTTACTCGCGCACTAGTTGGCAAGGTATTTGTTTTAGATTAGAGGGGAGTCGTGTTAAGTATGCGAATCTATCTTTTGTAATCTTTATAAAATCTTTGTTAACTCTTGGTTTGAGAGACCATGTTTATGTTATTATAAAAAACAAATTTATTTCAGATAATACGTTTTGGGGTGATATTGCCTTAGAATTTACAGGTGATGCAAATGACCTGAAAAAAATGAATTATAAAACTTGGTTCTTAATGATCCCAACGTGTTTTTTATCTAGAATATATTTTAGTTTTTACTGTTCAAGGTATGTCCTAAACCACTTAGCTTTTTCAGGGGTGAAATTCCGTGTTAATTATACTTTCTTACAATTTTTCCGCTTTTTTCTTTGGAATTTGCTGTTGATGATTTTTACATTCGGTATGGCATCGCCATACATTACTTATCGTCATCTAAAGTTCATTCAAAAATATTATAATTTAGAAGGCGATGGTAAAAGCTTAGAAGCACACCAGATAGACAGGGAAACAACTGGACAAGATGGTGCGTCTAGCTTACTTGATTTGTCTGATTTTTAAAATATAGGCTAAAAATCTATGCAGTTTGTTTGCAAGTTTTTTGATGGAAAGCATTCTGCTAGCAAAATTTGTATTGTTAAGTGCGATGAAAAATTAAGCTTAAGAGTTGACTCTGAAGAGCAGGATTTCTTGCTTGAAAATGTTTCATGGAAAAAGACAGAGGCTCAGATTTTTATAACCAGTGAGAATCTTGGTAAATATGCATATATAGTTGTTGAAAATCCTGATGATCAAGCAGCTATTTTAAAGTTTTTGCGATCTCTGAAAACCAAATCAATTTGGTATTCGCACGCCTTCTGTATTTATTACGGAATTATAAGTATCTTAATTGGACTGTGGGTATTTATGGATTCGTTGATTTTTTTATTCCCAGCAAACTTGGAACCTTGGTTAGAGAAGCAGGTTAGGGCTATTCATTTTCGTAAGGAAAAAGTAATTGCTTCTTCTTCATCTGATGTAACTTTAAAAAAAATACAAAGAGCTTTTGTAGAGATTCAGCCTGAATTAGATGGTGTTGAAATTACTATTATAGAAGATGATTCCGTTAATGCTGTAACTCTACCTAATAAAAAAATCATGATTTATTCTAAGCTTATTGAATCAACGGATTCTATCGAAGAACTTATGGGGATAATCGCGCATGAAATGGCCCATGTAAAACATCGCCATTGTATTGCTGCTTATGTGAAATTATTGCTATTTGATATGGGTGGTAAAATAGTTTTGGGAGGTTTTGATTCAGGTGCAGGAATGCTTATGCACTTTTTGCAGTTTTCGCGAGCAGCCGAGATGCAGGCTGATGAAGGGGCAATTATTTATTTGAGACAACTTGCATTATCAACAGCAGGTATGAGTACTTTTTTCAAAAAAATGAAAGAGAAAGAAAAATCAAAATATTACTCGTTAAATATTTTATCTACCCACCCGTGTTCACAAGAGCGCCAGCAATTATTTGAAGAGCATAGAAAAGAATACGAGCAATCAGTGTTTAGCGATATGGATTTGAAGAATATTAAAAAAATTCTTCAAAAATTGCATTGATTTAGCTTTGCGATACAGAAGCTCAAAATTCGTTGACGAAAAAGCATTTTGACCGTATAGCTCATTCCAAGTCTCCATCGTCTAGAAGTCTAGGACATCGCCCTTTCAAGGCGATAACACGAGTTCGACTCCTGTTGAGGGCGCCAATTTTATTTCTCATCATCTTTATTGTTGTTTCCATATTTGCTAGGTTTGCAGTAGCTTTCTAACATTGTGCAATATGTGCGGTATGCGCGGTTAAACAAAATAGATAAAATCTATTGAAATTCAATTTTTAGGAAATATTAAAGTGCTTAAATTCGGTATACATAGTAAAAATCAAATTAAGAAACAAGAAAAATTTACAAGTCTTTTAGGGCAAGATAAGAAAATATCGATCACACTTTATGACCAAATAATTGAAGAGTCAAACGCTGATGAACTTGCAGAGCGCATATTGCTTTTATTTGCAGATGAGCGGGGAGCATATAAACGCACCTATCAAAAACGATTTGAGGATTTTGATAAGGTTGTTTTGACGTGTTTAAAAAAGAATTTTAAAAATGGGGCTTCATTAACATTTCATGATGTGGCGGTAAGCGACGGGCGAACCGCATTAGATTTTTTTGAAAAAATGTCTCAAGAATTTACAAATATTCAGTATACAGCATCAGATTACAACCCTAAGGTTTATGTGGTTGAAAAGGGAAAATGTAAGGTAACATTAAGCCATTCAGGGAAAATATTGGAAATTCTTTTTCCGCCATTTGTTTTTAATACAATAAAACCAGATGTTCACTACCCCTTAAATTACTTAATTAGATTTATTGTAGAGCGATTTATTGCTGACCCTCTTGTAAAAAAATATCACTTAAAAAAAATTCCTGCTAAAGAATTATTGCTTTTTGCACCAAGAGTTTTAAATGCTTCACGAAATGATGTGAGGTTTAAATTGCTCCAGCATAATTTATTAGAGCCTTTTGATAAATCAGCTCATGTGATTCGCGCTATGAATGTTTTGAATACTTCGTATTTCTCAGAAGATGAGTTTTTAAAAGTATTAAAGCATATTTATGAGGGGCTTGAAGATGGGGGAATATTTATTACCGGCTCAAATCAAGAGGCTGGAAGCATTGTGAACGGGGGTGTTTACAAGAAGGATGACAAAGGATTTGAAAAAGTTTGGGAATCAGGAGAAGGTTCGCCCGTTGATCAGCTTATTGTAAATTTCAATAAGTAAGATATGCTGCGCCTTTGCCTAGTTATTTCTTCTCTGAATCCAGGAGGAGCTGAGCGTGTTCTGTCTGAGCTTGCAAATTATTGGAAGTCTAGTGGTCATGATGTAAGTCTTGTGACTTTGGCATCACCAAATGAAAAGCCTTTTTATTCTCTTGATTCTCAAGTGCGCCTGATTCAATTGAACAAAAGTAGGGTTCGTTCGTCACTTTTTTTGCGTTTGCTAGATATTTTAAGTCGGATTTTTTCTTTGAGAAAGACTTTGAAAGCGCTTAAACCAGATGTGATTATTTCTTTTGTTGATGTAATGAATTTAACCACATTGATGGCGGCATATGGTTTGAAGATTCCTGTAATTGTATCGGAGCGAACTCATCCTGCTTATTATGAATTGCCGACACTTTATCAGAAACTACGTTGCTGGCTTTATCCGAAAGCAGCCCGTGTTGTGGTGCAGACTGAGTCGTCAGCTACATATTTTGAAGGATTTTCCAACTTAAGTGTTATTCCAAATGCGGTGCAGAGTCCTATGCAGTTTAAAGAGAGGGATCGTAAAAATATTCAGCAAATTGTTTCTGTTGGAAGGCTTTGTCCTTACAAAGGTTTTGATGCTTTGATTCTTGCATTTCATTCGCTTATTAAAGATTATCCGAATTTACGTTTAACTATTTATGGTGAGGGGGCTGAGAGATCAAATCTTGAAAACTTAATAAAATCTCTTAATTTAGAGGAAAAAATTTTATTGCCGGGGACAACTAAAAAGGTTCAGGAAGCGCTTTATAAGGCGGATCTTTTTGTTTTTCCATCTCACTATGAAGGGTTTCCTAATGCACTATGTGAGGCTATGGCTATGGGGCTTCCGGTAATTGCATCGAATTGCTCAGGCAACGTAGATATAGTGCGAGATGGAATTGATGGATGCTTTTTCCCCGTGGGGAATGTGGAAATTTTAGCATGCATTATGCGCGAATTTCTAGAAAATCCTGCTAAATGCCAAGGGTTGGCAGGAAATGCTCAAGAAGTTTGCGTTCGTTTTCATCCAAAAATTATCTTCAATATGTGGGATAAAATTATTCTTGAGGTAAAAGACTTGCACAATGTCCGCAAAATTCGTTGACGAAAAAGCATTTTGACCGTATAGTTCATTCCAAGTCCCCATCGTCTAGAGGCCTAGGACATCGCCCTTTCAAGGCGGCAACACGGGTTCGAATCCCGTTGGGGACGCCATTTTTCTTTCTTCTGTCTTTATTGTCATTTATATATTTGCTAGGTTTGCAATAGCTTTTTTTAAGGTTTAGCAATATGTGCGGCATCACGGGTTTTTGGGATCCTAAGAATAAATTCTCAAATCATGAAAAACTTGCTACTGAGATGCAAAAAAAAATCCAGCTGCGTGGTCCTGATTCTTATGGGATTTGGACTGATCATGAGCAGGGAGTTGCGCTAGCACATAGGCGTTTATCAATTGTTGATTTATCACCAGCAGGTCACCAACCAATGACATCACATTCTGGGCGTTATGTGATGGTTTATAATGGAGAGGTTTTTAATGGTGCTGAACTTAAAGCGTCTTTTTCTGAAATTAATTTTAAGGGCCATAGTGATACAGAAATTATGTTGGCTGCTTTTGATGCTTGGGGCATTGAGGTGGCTGTTAAATTATTTATTGGGATGTTTGCCTTTGCGGTTTGGGATAAGCAAACAAGAACGCTTGCGTTAGTTCGAGATCGTGTTGGTATAAAGCCTTTGTATTTTGGGTTTATGAATGATGTTTGGTTATTTGGGTCACAACCTAAAAGCTTGATGCCTCATCCTGCGTGGAAAGCAGAATTAAATGTTGAAGCTGCTAAGGAATTTTTCTCTTTTGGGTATGTTCCTGAGACAACGTGCATATTTGAAAATTTACAAAAAGTAAAACCTGGAACAGTTGTGCATTTGCATGCTGATGGATCTTATAAAACAACAGCATATTGGGATTTAAAAGAAGAAATTACTCAAGCTAAAAATTACCATGAACAGAAAACAGATAAAGAATGGGTTGATGCAACCCATGCGCTTTTAAAAGATGCTGTAAAAAGGCGCTGTCAGGCAGATGTGCCTTTGGGGGCGTTTCTTTCAGGAGGGATTGATAGTTCACTTGTGGTGAGTTTAATGCAATCTCAATCTAGTGATCGCATTAAAACATTTTCTATTGGTTTTGATATTCCCAACTATAATGAGGCCCCTTATGCAAGAAAAGTTGCAGAGCACCTTAAAACTGATCATCACGAGTTCTATGTTTCAGCACAAGAAGCGCAAGAGGTTATTCCAAATTTAGCAGTAATGTATGATGAGCCATTTGCCGATGTTTCACAAATTCCAACGTATTTGGTTTCAAAATTAGCAAGAAATCATGTGACAGTGAGTCTTTCTGGTGATGGAGGTGATGAGCTCTTTGCTGGGTATAATAGGTATACAGCAAGCAAAAGATTGTGGAAAATTAGAAATACTATGCCTTGTTTTTTGAGAGGCTTGGTTCCATATTTGCGATATTTCCCCTTATCATTTTGGAAAATATTAGAAAAGTTACCAAAATCTCCGCGTCTTCTAGCTGATAAAGTTGAGCTAGGAATTAGATTGTTTCAATCAAAAGACCTGAATGATTGCTATAAAATAATTGTACAGCACTGGGAAACTGCAAATAATAGTGCTTTTCCAGAGCACCCCTTACTAAAGGATAGTATTGAAAATTTTCAATACTGCGATATGTTGACCTATTTGCCAGGTGATATTTTAACAAAAGTTGACAGGGCAAGTATGGAGGTAAGCTTAGAGGCGCGCGTTCCTTTGCTTGATCATCGACTTATTGCGTTAGCATGGCAATTGCCAGAGCATTTGAAGTTACGTCATGGAAAAGGCAAATGGGTTTTGCGAGAAATTTTAAAATCGTATGTGCCAGAAGAGCTATTTGATCGTCCTAAAATGGGATTTGGAGTGCCTATTGATACATGGCTTCGAGGTGATTTAAAAGATTGGGCGCAAGAGTTGTTATTTTCCTCTTCCTTAGAAGAATTTGGAATTGGCGCTGATGAGTTGCAGTTAACTTGGGAAAAGCACCAAAATGGATCTTATAATTATCAATACAAATTGTGGCTAGTGTTGATGTTTCAGCAGTGGCGTAAAGAGTATGGGCTGTAGTTATATCATTCACGGCTTATTCTATTTTATAAATTCATGATCATTTTGAGGTACCTAACAGTTTTTTCTCTGGTTATACTTAAGGCAAAGCGCAATAAAATTCGGAAAACAAGATGACGCGAAAAGCCACAATTACAATTGACGGAAAGACTATTGAATTACCCATTATTCAAGGAAGTTTTGGTCCTGATGCATTAGATATACGCAGTTTTTACCAAGAGACTGGGTTGTTTTGCTATGACCCAGGTTTTTTATCAACGGCAAGCTGCTCATCGGGAATTACGTATATAGATGGTGATAAGGGGATATTGCTTTATCGTGGTTATCCAATTGAAGATCTTGTTGAGAAATGTGATTTTTTAGATATTGCGTATTTATTATTTTATGGTGAATTACCTAAGGCAGAACAGAGAGAATCATTTGAGAGCTCAATAATGCAGCATACAATGGTGCATGAGCAGTTGCGTTCTTTTTTTCAAGGGTTTCGTCGTGATGCACACCCCATGGCGATTATGGTTGGAGTTGTAGGGGCGCTTTCTGCTTTTTATCACGATAATCTTGATATTTATGATGCTAAGCAAAGAGAAATGGCGTCACATCGTTTGATTGCAAAAATGCCGACGATTGCGGCGATGGCCTACAATTATTCGCGGGGATGCCCGCTTCCTTATCCACAGAATAATCTAACGTATGCGCAAAATTTTTTGAAAATGATGTTTGCTGTGCCTTCTGAAACTTATCAGATTAATCCTGTTGTGGCGCGAGCTATTGATATTATATTTATTTTGCATGCGGATCATGAGCAAAATGCTTCGACATCAACTGTAAGGCTTGCGGGATCGAGTAAAGCGAATCCTTTTGCGTGCATAGCATCTGGAATAGCGGCTTTGTGGGGGCCTGCCCATGGAGGAGCAAATGAGGCTGTGCTTACTATGCTGCAGCAAATAGGGACAAAAGAAAATATTGCAAAATTTATTGAGCGAGCAAAAGATAAAAATGATTCTTTCAGGTTAATGGGGTTCGGTCATAGGGTTTATAAAAATCATGATCCAAGAGCGCGAATTATGCGTAAAGCATGCCATGATGTTTTAGACCAACTTAAGCTTGATGATCCGTTATTGGAGATTGCGCTTGAGTTAGAAAATATTGCGTTGAAAGATCCTTATTTTATTGAAAATAAGCTTTATCCTAATGTTGATTTTTATTCAGGTATTGTGCTTAAGGCCTTAAAAATTCCTTCATCAATGTTTACGGTAATTTTTTCTGTAGCGCGTAGTATTGGGTGGGTTTCTCAATGGAATGAAATGATGACAGATAAAGCACAAAAAATTGGACGACCAAGGCAGCTATATACCGGGCAAAAAATGCGCCATTTAAAGTAATAAAACTAGCTAAGCTGCAGTCGCCATAACTGGCTCTGACAAATCATCTTTGTTTTGTATTCCCTCAAGCTTAGAAAAATGTTCAACGCCCCATAAAAATCCAATACTAACTGGAAGAGCAATTAACCAAATTCCGTAAGGTCCGAGCATATTTGTGAGATAGACTAGTCCAAGCGATGTTACTAAGTACATAAATGCACGAGACGTGGCGTAGAGCATGCTGCTGTATGTAAAACGGCGTTGTATGGGGAAATATTTAAAAAAGATAGGAATTGCAGGAAGAGTTCCTAGGGAAAAAATTGTTAAAAGCATTTGTACTGTTGTTAATGTGTAAATATTTGTTAGGGGTACTAACGGCATTGCGAATAAGACTACTGAAGAGGCAATGGCTCTTACTTTTAAGATTTTTAAGGGGTGGAACTTTTTTACCATTAAAATAATAGACACTCCAACAATTGTGCTGCACAAGGTTAAGAACAGATTATGGTCAATGATTTGTTCTGCTGTGTAGTGCATAGAATATTTTAGGAAATCTGAGCAATGTATAAATATGATATAAAAGCACAGAGGGAAACCTGAATAGATGAAAAAATAAGCAAGAGAAGTTTGTTTTGATGTTTTTGCTTTTGCAAGGGATTTATTTTTGCAAGCTTGTGCTTTTAAAAAGTCGGATGTTTCTCTAAGTCTTCTTCTGGCTACCGCACCAGAAAGCGCAATCATTCCTCCTAAAATAAAAACGGCTCTCCAATTAGCGCCACACTTAAAAACAAGGCTTGCTGCAATTAGAGCAGCTAAACTTCCTAGGGTGCAGAGTTCAGATACCCAAGAGACTAATTGGTACGATGCAGGAGGTGGTAGAATTTCCGATAGGTAAATTTCAGCGCCTATGACTTCTCCGGTAGCGGAAAAACTTTGTGAAATTCTACAAGCAATCATAGCAATACTTGCAAAGATACCGATTTCTTCATAGGTGGGAAGAATGCTCATAAAGAAACAACTAACGGCCATCATGGTTGTGGAAATAATAATGGCTGATTTACGACCGATATGATCACCAATATAACCAAAAAGCATGGCTCCTATTGGTCTGAAAACGTATGTAGAGCAAAAAGTGAAGGCGGCTATTAGGGCTGCGGTGCGTTGATCTGTTTTTGGGAAAAATAGCTCATTTAACAACACCGACAGGTGCACATAGAGCATTAAATCAAAGTATTCTAAGAAGGTGCCAATTTGTAAAAGGCCAACAGCCTCTTTTTGGTCGCGTTTGAGTGTTCTTAAAAAGCCCAATTTATTTCTCACTTGGTATTAAAGACTCAAGATAGGAATACTCTTATAAACTAGGTTTGTCTAGGAGTTAAAAAATATAAAATTATATAGTTGACTGTATAATTTTACATAAAAATCGGCGTAAAAAGTAATTGTTTTTATGCAGTATTTGTATGTTTAATTGCAGTGCTAATAGGGGGTTGAATGGGATCTCTTTAGTGTTGTAGATGGGGGAGTGCAGGTGTGTAGAGACATGATGCATTTTAGTTTAGGTTGTAGATAACTTTCGATCGGAATATAGGAGCTGGGTGGTGTTATTAAACCGGCGCGTCCCCCATCTATTGAATGAATGCGGATAAGGGCAAGTTGTAAAATATTTTTTTTAGTTGGAGTATTCATGGCTGCGTTATTTGCTGAGATTTTGTAAATAGTGGAAAGTTCTGGGTTAGCACTACAAAAGACTTTGGTAAAGCTTTCTTCTGCATTGATACAAGCGTTTCTAATTTTTTTTATTTTCAAAAATATGCTGGATATGAGTTCTTCATTGTAAACAGTGCCAAGTATACTTTTTAGACTATGCTTTGGAATTAATTTTTTCAGTTCTCTCTGGTACAAGCTTTCTTCGTGGCATTCAGCGGCCCAACTGCCAATGCCTGCACTAAAATTTTCTGATATTCGAGAAATAATTTCTTGGCTAATAGTTCCCAGCAGTAGTTCATGAAAGCATAAAAGAGCACAATGAACGCGTGTTTTAAGTTTTCCCATTTCTGGGTGATTATATTCTGCGTCTGCGCTGCCTAGGCTTCGATCATGATCGAGAAGGTAGATTCGTATTTTTGTGCTACCAGGAACTGGGGAGAAAAGGTAATTTTGAGTGCGGCCGTCTTCTGGATTAATAAAAGAGGAGAAAAGTACTGACTTTTGAATTTGGTTGTAATCAAAAATCCAATCACTTCCATAAGATGGGTCGGTTTCAACTTTTTTGAGAACTTGATCGAGTGTTTCTCCTTCTATAAATTCAGATACCAAAAAAACTTGATCATTTATTAATATTGTTTCTGCTATGGGTATGGGACATTCTTCTGTTTCTTCTGGAAAAATCATATTGTAGAGTTTGTAGGTTGCAATATCATTTGCTGGTGCCTCTGGGTGTTGCTTAAAACATAAACGTCTTCGTCCATCTATTGAATAAAAGCCTACAATTCTTGTGCCACCTGATGCTCTGTCACTGGGAACAAAATCTTGACCGTTCATTAGCATATGGCTTGGATCATACACTCGGTAATGATCAATTCCTCCGTATATACTTTTTAATCGCACAGATATGAGCTTAGATTTATCAGCATTATGGGGGAGGAAAAAGAAAGGTTCAGGAAGTAGATTTTCATAAATACCTAGTCGTTGGGCGCATCTTCTTAAGAAAATGTCGACACTAAGTACAGGGCTTTCATGTGGGTAAGCATTGAAATGAAAGGTGCTGAGAGTGGTTTCTTGAGATTCGTAGGGGATTTTTTTCTCGAAAGGGCTTCCGTCAGAAGTGCCACGAATAGCTTTGGGGAGGCGAAATGACCCCCAAGAATCTGGGCGTTTTAGCTTTTTTCCTTGATTAATTGAGGGCTCATCATCCAGTTCAGATAGTTCGCTGTTTATTGCATCATATTTAATTTCTTCATCATCACATTCACTGGTGGTGATTCCGCTTGAAATGCTTTCGCTGCAGCTATCTTCATAATTAATCTCTTCACATGTGTGCGCTTTCATGGAAAAAAGTAACGTTACAAAAAGAACTGCAAAAAGACGATTCGAGCAATGTCGATGCTGGGTGTGTTTAATAAAAAATAATACAGTGGAATTTTTTTTATTAAAATTTCTTTTATTCATGAAAACACGTGAAACACTTAATTGCTAAAGCATGGCACTGCTGGAAGCGTTTGTCAGAGGTGAATTTTTCACTAAATTTGCCGCTTACTAAAGTAGCTGAAGCGAGTGGTTTGGAAATGGTTTTGGGGTTTTTATTTGCTGGGTGTTGATTTTTTTATATTTGCAAGGAGCGTAATGCGTGCCTATTGCAGTAAATTAAAGATACTGTACCTTCAGCATAAGAGATTTTCCAGTTTTAGTTTGGGTGTTTTTTTATAGAATACTTTATCTAGGAAACATATTTTCCTTATGCTATCTTGAGCGAAAATAGGAACTATATTGACGTTTGTGAAACGATTTCTTTCTGGCTTACTTGTTCTTCTTCTTGCTTCTTGTGCGGATGATAGTGAAAAATTTGATGAAATGTCAGTCGAGCAGCTTTATTTAATGGCTGTTGATCGCATAGAGGCAAAAAAATATAAGGAAGCAGGGGCAGCGTACGCTGAGGTTGAGCGTCAGCATCCCTATTCTGACTGGTCGCTTAATGCGCAAATTATGTCTGGATATTCGTATTATTTAGCTAAGAAATATGAAGACGCTGAAGAGGCCTTTGAAATGTTTATTCAGCTGCATCCAGGCCATGAGTATGTGCCATATGCTATGTATATGTTGGGCTTAATTGCTTACGAGCAAATTCCAATTATCGAACGTGATCAAAGCCCAGCAAAAGAAAGTGCTGATGCTTTCCAAAAATTGATTAACCGTTTTCCTGACACAAAATATGCCAAGGACGGCAGATTGAAGATTGATTTGATTCGTGATCATTTGGCGGCGAAAGAAGTTGAAGTGGCTAGGTATTATCAACAAAAAGAATCACACTTAGCAGCAATTAATCGTTTGGTGACTGTTGTAAAAGAATATGAGCGCTCTGCACATGTGCCAGAGGCGCTCTATCGCCTGGTTGCTTCTTACCTGGCGCTTGGCCTGTATGATGAAGCGCAAGCATCGGCCGCTGTATTGGGGCACAATTATAGTGACTCCGAGTGGTATGAGCGTGCCTACGAGATCATGCAAGGGGTTAAACACTAATACATGCTACGCGCGCTCAGTATACGCAATATTGTGCTGATTGAGAGCCTTGATTTATCTTTTGATCCTGGATTTTGTGTGCTAACCGGTGAGACAGGTGCGGGAAAATCTATTCTTTTAGATGCTTTATGTTTGGTTTTAGGTCAACGTGGTGAGCAAAATTTAATTCGTAAAAATGCTGAACAAGCATCTGTATTTGCTGAATTTGAGTATGATGCTTCGCTTGATGAGCTTTTTGAAGAGCAAGGATTGCCTAAAGGAGAGATGATTGCTCTGCGGCGTGTTTTGCAAATAAATGGCAGGTCTAAAGCGCTTATTAATGATGAGCCAGTTACGGTGCAAACTTTAAAAATTTTGGGAGATCAGTTGCTCAATATTCATGGGCAACAAGACCATTTATTTGAATTAAGCCGGCAGCGTGCTTTATTAGACCAATCAATTGATGGGCAAATTAAAAATACAGTCGAGAGTGTTTGGGCAAATTTTCAAAAGGCACAGCTTGACCTTGAGGCATTTGAAAAGGCCTTGTTGACAGGGCAAAGTCAGCGAGCATTTATGAAGATGCAGCTGGAAGATTTGAAAAAATTGAATCCTCTTGAAGGGGAGGAAACTCAGCTTTTGCAAAAACGTGAAGAGATTGTTGGATTTGCAAAAATTGCAGATACGGTTGCTGCCTGTTTGAAAGGGTTGACGTACCCCAAAGATTTAGCAAGTGAAATTGCTCAACATCAGCAGATGTTGGAAAAGTCTAACGTGGGACTAGAAACTTTAGATGAAGCACGGAAAAGTCTTGATCGTGCTTATGTTGAAGTTAAAGAAACGCAGCTTTTGTTGAAAGACTTGCTTGAGCAGCACCGAGGACATGCAGAAGAGCTGCAAGGTTATGATCAGCGTTATAGCGAGATACACGCGATTTCAAAAAAATATAATCTGGCAGGAGATGACCTTTATAAAGTTTTACAAGAATTGCAAAGCCAGCAACAAGGTTTTGACGACCCTGAATATGAACGAGATCAATTGCAAAAACAATTAATAAAAGCAAAGCAAGAGTATATTAGTGCGGCTCAAGTTTTATCAGAGCATCGGAAAAAAGTAGCAAAAGAATTAGAAAATAATGTACACAAAGAGCTGCCGGATTTGTTTTTGCCTCATGCTCGCTTTCAAATAAATTTAAATCCCCTAGCTGAAGCGCAGTGGGGGGCGCATGGCGTAGAACAGGTGATTTTTGAAGTGTGCATGAACCCTGGGCAAAGTTTTACACCACTACATAAAACAGCGTCTGGTGGAGAGATGGCGCGTTTGATGCTGGCGTTGAAGGTTGTGACGGCAAAGCAGCAGAATTTATTGACGCTGATTTTTGACGAAATTGACCATGGAGTGAGTGGTCAGGTGGCTTTGGCAATTGGTAAGCGTTTGAGACGTTTGGGCAAATGTGGTCAAGTTATGGCAATTACGCATTCTGCTCAGGTGGCATCGCAAGCGCAACATCACTTAGTGGTGGCCAAAAGGCAGGAGCAATTGTCAACGGTTACCACTGTGCAAGCTTTGTCCGAAGGTGAGCAAGTGAATGAAATTGCACGTATGCTCTCAGGCCAGGGAATAAATGAGGCAGCGCGTATGGCAGCAATAGAATTAGTGAAGGAGTCCATATGATAGTTTTGTGTGCAGGTGGAACTGGTGGGCATGTTTTTCCAGCCGAAGGATTAGCTTCATATTTAAAAAAACGAGGACATAAATTAGCGCTTTTGACTGATTCTAGAGCCATGAATTTTGTAAATTATGAATATTTTGACGCTATTCAAGTGATGAATGTGAATCGCAGCAATATTTTTTCCTACCTTTATACAATGCTTAGAAGTATTTTGAAGGGTTTTTTCTTTATTCGAAAGAATCACGTGGATATTGTCGTTGGTTTTGGAGGTTATCCTTCTCTTCCTGGTATGATAGCTGCGAAATTATTGTTTAAAAAAACCTTGTTGCATGAACAAAACTCTGTTCTTGGTCGTGCAAATAGGTTTTTGCAACGGTTTTCCAAGGGATTAGCCGTGAGTTTTTCCCCAACAATTGGTGCTCCGAATAATGCGGTTTGGACAGGTAATCCAGTGCGCGAATTAGTGCATATGGCGATGACAGTGCCTAGACCAAAAAACACCGATAAATTTCACATTTGTATTGTTGGGGGGAGTCAGGGGACGAAATTATTTGCAGAGGTTATTCCAAAAGCACTTGAGTTGTTACCTGAAGATCTGCAACAGCAACTTGTTGTTACGCAGCAATGTCGTCATGAACAGTTGCAAGATGTAAAAAATACTTATGAGCGGCTTGGAATAAAAGCAAATCTAGAAAGTTTTTTTAGTGATATGCCAAGTCATTTGCGTAGCGCCGATTTGGCTATTTGTCGTGCTGGGGCTTCTACTGTTGCAGAGCTAACCTGCTTGGGTGTTCCTGCGATTTTTGTGCCTTTAGCGATTTCAAAGGATAATGATCAGGGTGAGAATGCACGTTTAGTTGTAAATGCAGGTGGAGCCTGGATGATAAAAGAATCAGAATTTACACCGGTGGCTTTGACACAGCTTCTTGAAAACGCCATGAAAAATAGGAAAATCCTAGCTGCTATGAGTGACTCAATTCATCGCTTGGCAAAACCAGATGCAGCGGAAGATTTAGCTGATTGGGTTGAAAGTTTTCTTCAGGGTAGCTATTTATAAAAGATAATCTTTTTTATAGAAGCTAGATGAGCATTTTACCAGGCCAAAAACGAGCTTTGCATTTTATTGGAATTGGTGGTATCGGGATGAGTGGTATTGCTGAAGTTTTGCACAAAAGTGGTTTTATTGTGCAAGGTACTGATATTGCGGAAAGCTACAATACGAAAAGGCTTGAATCTTTGGGGATTCCTGTCTTTATTGGTCACGACATAAAAAATTTAGCACAAGTGCAGGCTGTCGTAATTTCAACAGCCGTTAAACATGATAATATTGAGCTTCTTGAGGCTCGTCGGCTGCGTATTCCTGTGATGCATCGTTCAGAAATGTTAGCCGAAATTATGAGAAGTCGTTTATCTTTAGCTGTTGGCGGAACGCATGGAAAAACAACAACTACTTCCCTTTTAGCGTGGTTGATTGATGCTGCTGGTATGGATCCAACTGTTGTGAATGGTGGAATTATTAACGAATACAATACAAACGCACGTTTGGGAAAAAGTAATTGGGCAGTTGTTGAAGCTGACGAATCCGATGGTAGCTTTACAAGACTTCCAGCAACGATTGCTGTAGTGACGAATATTGATGCTGAGCACATGGAGCACTATGGTGATTTTGAGTCATTGTATGGTGCATTCCGTCATTTTGTAAGGAATGTTCCTTTCTATGGACTAGGTGTGTTGTGTGTGGATCATCCTGTGGTGAAGAAATTATCCCAGGAGATTGATGACCGTCGCATTGTAACTTATGGGTTTGACAGTAATGCTGATGTTTGTGCGAAAAACATACGATTTTGCTCAAATGGAGCTACTTTTGATATTGTCATGAAGCCTGATTACCTAGAAAAGCAACGTGAATTAACGAGCTGCATGGGTGAAAATGTTGCAACGCTTCCTGCTGTATTAAAAGATGTATATTTGCCAATGGTTGGGCAACACAATGTTCAAAATGCATTGTCTGTTGTGGCAATTGCTCAAGAATTAGGAATATCAGATGCTGTGGTGCGTCATTCATTTAAAACATTTAAAGGGATAAAGCGTCGATTCACTCAAGTTGGTAGTGTTCATGGGGTGCGTATTATTGATGACTACGCTCATCATCCGGCTGAAATTAGTGCAGTTATTTCTGCGGCAAAGCAAGCGACTAAAGGCAATGTGTATGCGGTGATGCAACCGCATCGTTTTTCAAGATTAAAAAATTTATTTGAAGATTTTGTTCATTGTTTTAAAGGATGTGAGCAGGTTTTGATTTCAGGGGTGTATACAGCTGGGGAATCACCCAACGGTGTTACTGGAGAAGATCTTGCGAATAAGATTGCTGAAACTGGAATATTCGCGCGTTATTTTGAATATCCTTCTTCTTTGGCGAGTATGCTTATGCCATTTTTAGAGCCAGGTGATATTATTCTTTGTGTGGGGGCTGGTAATATAACGACATGGGCCCATGAACTGGCTCAAGATTTAGAGAAAAATTTTCATCCTGTTTTGAAGGCCGCAAACGGAAATGCCTGAATGAAAGATGACCCAAAAGATGCGTTTGAAGGAAAAGTATAGGGATGACACGCAGGTTTTGGGTCAAAAAAATAGCTCAAAAGGTATGAGGGGAACACACATTTTGAGCTGCCCCTTTCGGGTTAATTTAATGATGACTGAGAAGTATTAATTAATGGTTACCAATACAAGAAAAAATGACTTGCCGATTTTGCTGCCTGTAGTACGTGGACGCTACAGCTTTGAAGTGAATTTATCTGCGTTTACTTGGTTTCAAGTGGGGGGTGCTGCTTTTGTATTGTATAAACCTGAAGATGTTTTTGACCTTCAGCATTTTTTGAAAGAAAAATCTGCTGAGTTGCAGTACTTTGTGCTTGGTGCTGGTTCTAATGTGCTGGTGCGTGATGGTGGTTACCGCGGGGCTGTTATAAAATTGGGTAAGGGTTTTTCTGCAATTACTATTGAAAATGATGTGTTAATTGCAGGCGCTGCAGCGCTTGATAGAACCGTTGCTATGTTTGCAATGCAACATCAATTAAGTGGAATTGAGTTTTTGGTGACTATTCCAGGGGCGATTGGTGGTGCTGTGGCAATGAATGCAGGATGTTACGGTTTTGAAGTTAAAGATGTGCTTGCTTGGGTTGAAATTGTTGATAAATTTGGTGAGCTTCGTAAACTTTATGTCGATGATTTGAAAATGAGTTACCGAAAATCAGTATTACCAGAGGGGTGCGTTATTGTTCGTGCAGCATTCAAGATAACACCGGGGAATGCGGCTGATATTCAACATAATACTCAAAAATATTTGCAGATGAGAGAAGAAAGTCAGCCAACAAAAGGCCGCACAGGTGGAAGCACTTTTAAAAACCCTATTGATGCAAAAGCTTGGGAGCTTATTGATAAAGCTGGCTGTCGTGGTTTGACTATGGGTGGTGCAAAGATATCTGAAAAACATTGTAATTTTATGCTAAACACGGGCGGAGCATCTGCAGAGGAGCTTGAGTGTTTAGGTGAGTTGGTGCGCCAAAAAGTAAAAGAGACTTCAAACAAGAGCCTTGAATGGGAGATTATAAGGGTTGGGGATCGTTAGGGAGTTCAAATTTAAAATTGGGAATAAATCTGCAGTCTTAAATTATTCTTAAATAATAAATAATTTTATATTTATTTGTATAGTTAATTTATATTTAATTAGTATTTTTATATTAACATCGTAAATATTAGTGATGTTAATTTAAATATTAATATTATTAATGTTTCGTTTTTATAAAAAATTTTATTATGAAGGGAATATTATTATGAAAAAAATTCAAACAATTCTTGCTATTGCTGCTTTCACTTCTACGGGATTTGCTGCAACTTTAGAAATTGACTTCAACGGTTCAAAAGCTTCTCCTAGCAGTTTTTCTGCTCCGGCTATTGGTAATTTAGAGTTTAATTCATCTGCTACAGACGCAAATAACCTTACTAGTGGTGCGTTTACTAATTACACTGGTTCCAGCACTGGAGATACAAAAGTAACTAATGGTTTTGTAAATTATAATTCTGCAAGTGCGCCAACTGTTAGTGGAAACTTTATTCTAAATGGTGGTGGATTAGTAGACGTTTCAAATCCTGGTGCTTCTCTTCCAACTTTGATTGTAACAGCTGACAGCCAGCTTGTGTCTGAAAATGGTGGAACTGTAGTTAACCTTGGCGCAACAAGCGGAGCACATGTTCTAACGTTAAATGGTGCATTTGAGTTTGGTCATATTCAGGCTGGTAGCGCAACTACATTTGGTTTTGGTACTGACGCAGAGATTAACTTTGGTCCATCAACAAATAACGAATCATCTACACCGCTTACACTATCAGGTGACTTACATATTGCTGCGGATCCTATTGCTGGTGGTAGTGTTGTAGTTTCATCTCCTTATGCTGTTTACATTGATTATGCAAATCTTCCTGATAACAGCTTCGATGCGTTAACTTGTAACAAAATTTATCTTGCAGGGAATAGCATTGAGCAAGATATTATTGCTGGTTAGTGTGGCCTAATAATCTTTAATTTTTTATTTCCCCAGTCAGTTTTTTGACTGGGGGAATTTTAAATGAAGGATTAGACCCACTTTCAAAAACAAAGAAATAACTGCGCTATTTAATAAAAAAACCGGCTAAAAGCCGGTTTTACATGCATTATGTTTTGTGATTTATTCTGCTGTTGGAGCTTGTGCTTCAGTTGGTTTTTCTGCTGCTTGTGCTGGAGCTGCTGAATTTTTTGGTTCTGCACGATATGCGCGTTCTGCGATGCGTGCGCTTTTGCCACTGCGATCACGCAAGTAATATAATTTTGCGCGACGTACATCACCGCGGCGGGTAACTTCAATTTTTATGTTTGGTGAGTAAAGTGAGAAAACACGTTCTACGCCTTCACCATAAGAAATTTTACGAACTCTAAAGGTTGATTTTAGGCCCTTATTTTTACGGCCAATAACGACACCTTCAAATGGCTGATGGCGCTGACGTTCGCCTTCAATAACTTTTACTAATACTTTTAAAGAGTCACCGGCACGAAAATCCGGAATAGCTTTGCCTTCAGCAAGTTTTTCAAGCTGATTTTTTTCAATTTGTTGAATAATATTCATAATTTCCCTTTTTTCTCTTTAACCATCATTTGCTTTTCTTGGTATTTGGCCCAAAGGTCAGCACGACGGTCTTGTGTTATTTTTTCTGCTTCCATTAAACGCCATGCGGCAATCGACTTATGGTCGCCAGAAAGCAGCACATCTGGCACGACCGTATTATTCCAAATTTGGGGTTTAGTATACTGCGGGTACTCTAATAAGTCTAGTTCAAAACTTTCAATGGTGGTTGCGTCTGGTTTTTCAAGAACGTTTGGCAAAAGGCGAACGCAGGCATCAATCATTACAAGGGCTGCAAGCTCTCCGCCTGATAGAACATAATCCCCAATGCTTACATCTTCCAGGCCGTGATTTTTGCTCCAGTGATCGAGTACGCGTTGATCAACGCCTTCATAGCGTCCACATAGTATATTGATTCCATTTGGGTAATCGGCTAACCAAGAGCGGACCATTGATTGAGTGAGTGGCCGGCCTTTGGGCGAGGCATAAATAAGCTTTGTGCCTGGTTGTGTGTGAGTAGAAAGTGCTGAATGAATAACATCGGGTCGCATTACCATTCCAGTTCCGCCACCATAGCTGGTATCATCAACAGTTTTGTGTTTATCTATTGCAAAATCGCGAATGTTAATGGTATTGAGCTTCCAGGTGCCTTGTCGCATAGCTTTGCCGGCAATGGAATGCTTTAGGGATCCAGGAAACATATCTGGGAAAAGTGTATATACAGTTGCTTGCCACATAATTTATTGCTTAAAACTAGTCAGCGCACTGTTCATTTTGTTTATCTAAGACTTTTGAGCGGTGATTCCAGGTTAGTGCAAACAAGAATGCGCTTATTAAGGCGCAAACGGCTACAGCAGCAAAAGCGGCATCCCAGCCGGAGTGATCAACGATTAGTCCAACGCCGTATCCTGCTACAGCTGCCCCAAGATAACCGACCGTTCCGGTAAGGCCAGAAGCTGCACCTGCTGCCTTTTTGGATGCAAAATCAGACGCGGCTACGCCAACCAAAATTTGTGGTCCTGTAACAAGAAAGCCAATTAGCATCATGCCAAGGAAATGTTGCCATTTTTCTGTTGCTGGCGACTGCCATAAAAAGACGATACCAAAAGCTAAAACAACCATGTATAAGAAACCAACGCGGCCACGTCTGCCTTCAAATACTTTGTCTGATAGGTAGCCAGCAACAATGCCCCCAAACATGCCTGCGACATCAAACATTGCGGCTTGCCACCCTGCTAACTTCAGGCTGCTTCCTTTGAATTCACTTAAAAATGTTGGAGCCCAGTTAAACATGAACATACGAACAATATAGACAAAGAAATTCGCGCCGCACACATACCATACAAGTTTGTTTTTCGTGACTTGATGAAAAATTTCTTTGGTGGATAAGCGAGAGTCATCAATTTCATGTGCTTCCATCAACCCATGGTGTGTTTCAATAGCTGGTAATCCTAGAGATTCTGGGGAGTCCCGTAGTCGGTCAAGCAAGAGGAATGCAATGCCAAAGCATAGTACTGCGGGCACGAAAAAAGCATATTGCCATCCATAAGATGACATTACATAAGGGGAAATGATAAGTACAAGAGCGCTGCCAATTTGTTGTGAAGTGTTCCAAAGTGCCCATTTTGTACCAATTTCTTTGGGGCTAAACCAGTGAGTTAGAAGTCTGGCGCAAGGAGGCCACCCCATAGATTGAAAGCACATGTTAAATGTATAGAGGGCGAATAATACTATCCAGGTTGAGCTTAACCCAAGGCAAAAGCTCATAATTGCTGAGCCTAACAAGCCAATGCTCATGAAGTATCGTGCGTTACTTCGATCGCCTAGCAGCCCTGATACTCCTTTCCCAAGGCCGTATAAAATAGACCCTGTAGAGATAATAATGCCAATATCAGCCTTTGTGTACCCAAGGTCTGATTGGAGGTAAGGAATTGCCATTGTAAAATTTGTACGGAGTAAGTAAAACGCCGCATAGCCACCAATAATTGACAGCATAATTCGACGGCGCCAGTAAGAATATGTACGCCCGCCAGCTGCGACTTTGTTTAAGGTGTTGCCGGAAATTTCTTCTGAATGTGCAAAGAGAAATTGTGTCAAACTCTACTTAAGCTCCTTAAGGCTAAAAAATCTATCGCCTACAGAATATCAGAAACAATATTTTTTATAAAGTTACCAAATATTGGTAATGCAACTGTAGCGCCTCCATTGCCATTTCCTAGACTTTGGGGCTTTAAAAACCCAACAAAAACGCCAATAACGAGGGGGTTATCATCTTGATAAATTGTTCCAGGGATGCTTGCGCTTCCAATAAACCAAGCGTCACGATTGCTATTTGTTGTGCCTGTTTTACCCCGAATAGTTACATTGAATTTTTGCTCAAGTGGTAAAAGAGATTTTCCAGTTCCATGAGTAATAGCAGCACGCAACATTTGAAGAATTCCAAAAATTGTGGTTGGGGAGGCAAGGCGTTGACGATCAGTTATTGTATTTACTGGAATCATTGCAAATGCATCATTTTTTTCAAAACAGCAGGAGTTAACATTTTTATTGATAGATGAAATTTTTCTTTGGGTGTAAGCATTGTAGAATTTTGGTTTTAAATAATATCCACCGTTAAAAATCATTGCATACGCGTTAGTAAGCTTAAGTAAAGTTGTTTCTTTTGAGCCCAAAATAATGGAAGGGTGTAAAGCTGCTTTATTGTACACATCAAAAAGTTCTGCTGTGTCTTGGATGTGTTCAAGACCGGTAATTAGGCCAAGCTGAATAGCGGCTAGGTTGTGAGAGTAAGCTAGGCTATTTTTTACAGTTACAAAACCGTGGAACCTTTTATCAACATTTTTGGGTTTGTAGATTTCTTTTCCGTTGTTAAGAAACATTGTGATTGCTTCATCTTTAATAATATTATCTGGATCGATGCCTTGTTCAAGTGCTGCTAAATAAACGAAAGGTTTAAAGCTTGATCCTGGTTGACGAGCTGCTTGCGTTGCGCAATTAAAGGGGCTAGTTGTGTAATCCCAGCCACCAACCATTGCTAAAACTTTGCCCGTTCTTGCTTCCATTACAATAATAGCGCCGCTTATTTCAGGAATTTGTCTGATGTGTGCTTTTTTTTCTTTAACTTCAACCAAAATAATATCGCCAGGAATTAAAGGTGTTTCAAAATACCATCCTGTTGTATCTAAGGGTAAAGACTGTTGATTGGGTATTTGCGCAAATAATTTTGTATTGCGAGATTCTACAATAGCTTTTTGATAATTTATTGGGCAATTGGGAACAGTGATTTTTTCTAATTCTTCCAGAGAGTGTTCGGAGCTTAAATGTGCAAGAGGTTTGTAAAAAATTTTATGTATGTGATCATATTTTAAAAGGCCATCGTTTAGTGCTTTTTGGGCTGCCTGTTGAAAATGTATATCCATGCAACTAAAAATTTCTAAGCCTGCTGACATATTGAGTTGGGGCAATTCATTTTGAAATGTTTCCTTTAAAAAACTGGTGTAATAGCCGTAGTTATTTGGCGTATTTTCTGCTTTGTGAAATTCAATAGGTTGTGCTGTGGCTTGGGCTGCTTCTTCAAAAGATATATAATTTTGCTCTAGCAAAGCTTGAATAATTGCGTTGCGTCTGTTTTTAAGTTTTTGCATGTTTTGAGATGCACTTAATTGTGCTGGAGCTTTAGGTAAAGCTGCGAGTAAGCAGGCTTGTGCAATTGTTAATTCATCAATACTTTTTTTGAAATATTTCAGTGATGCTGCTTGCACGCCGTATGCACCATTTCCCAGATAAATTTGATTTAAATAAAGTTCTAGAATGCGTTCTTTGCTTAATTGTTGTTCTAAAATTATTGTGGCAAATGCTTCTCGTAACTTTCTTAATATGCTTTTTTCATTACCTATTAAAAAATTCTTGGCTACTTGCTGTGTAATTGTTGATGCGCCTATTAAGTTTTGTTGCTTTGATAGATTTTGAAAAAGTGCGCGAGTTATGCGTATTGGATCAATGCCAGGGTGATAGAAAAAATTCTTATCTTCAGCCACTAAGAAAGCTGCAATGATTTTTTCTGGGATATTTTCGATTTTTAGATTTATTCTGTGAACCGGGGCAAATTCTTGTATAAGGTTAAAGTGTCGATCATAAACGCGGCTTAGTTCTGGTGCTTGGTAATCATTTAAAAAGCTTGAATTCGGTAAGCTGGGTTTGATATGCCAGTAAATATAGCCCAGAGAAGCGATTGCAATTATACCAATTATTGCTAGGCCGACCCCAACCTTTAAAAGTATTCTGGCGATTGCGCTATGCATTCATAGAATCGCTTTGTTAAATAAATTGAAAAAGTTTTTCGTTGTGGCTTGGGCTACTTCTTCGAGTGATATTTCTTTTAATTCTGCAACCATTTTTGCGATAAATTGGGTGAAAGCTGGTTCATTTCGTTTTCCACGATGAGGGATTGGCGCTAGAAATGGGGAATCTGTTTCGACCAAAATTCTGTCAAGCGGCACGAATTTTACAACTTCTCGTAGTTCAGATGCATTTTTAAATGTAATTATACCAGAGAAAGAAATGTATAATCCCCGATCAAGGCCTTGTTTAGCAAAGTCTAAAGAGCCGCTAAAACAGTGAAAGACACCTTTTGTATTGGGGTATTGATCAAGGCACGAAAGAGTATCAGAGTCTGCGTCACGAGTATGGATAATCACTGGTAGATTTAGTTCAACGCCAGTATTTAAGTGCATTGAAAAACAATCAATTTGGGCTTTTTCATCGCTGTTATTGTAGTAATAATCTAAGCCTGTTTCACCTAAGGCTACAACTTTTGGATGTGTTGCATGCGATTTGAGTTGTTCAATTAGCTTTGAGTCATTGTAATCTTTGCTATCGTGTGGGTGCACGCCAACACTGCAAAAAATATTGTGATGAGCCTCGGCAATGCGTTGTATATCTAAGCTTTCTGAGAGGCGTGTGTTGACTGTTAGCATATGGCTAATGCCATGTTCGTGAGCGTTTTTAATAACGGCGTCTAGATCTTTAGTAAACTCAGGAAAATTTAGGTGACAATGGCTATCAACAAGCATTAAGGTAAAAAAGAAAAATATTTTCTCTAATTTAACTAAATTTGAAGAGTAATGCCATGGCACAAGAATATTTGTTTACAAGTGAATCGGTTTCAGCGGGGCATCCTGACAAGGTATGCGATCAGATATCTGATTTGATTGTTGATATGTACTTAGAAAAAGATCCAGAGTCTCGTCTTGCAATTGAAACTTTAGCAACAACAAATAGGGTGGTGATTGCAGGTGAGTATCGTTCAACAGCATCAATTTCGAATGCTGAAATTGAAGAAGCGATTTGTGACTTGGTAAGTGAAATTGGTTACGAGCAAGATGGTTTTCACCACGAAAAACTTGATATTTCTAATTTTTTACATGCGCAATCAGCTGACATTGCAGTTGGTGTTGATGCAGCGCATGGTAAGGATGAAGGTGCTGGAGATCAAGGCATCATGTTCGGCTATGCTTGTGATGAGACTGAAGTTTATATGCCTGCGACATTATGGTATTCACACCGTATTTTGCAGAATTTGCATAAAGCCAGAGTTGAGCAGTATCAAGATATACTAGGTCCTGATGCAAAATCACAAGTAACGCTTTTTTACGAAGATGGTAAGCCAATTCGTGCGCATAAGGTTTTATTGTCAACGCAGCATGGGGAAGATGTGTCGTTAGATAAGGTGCGAGAGATTGTATTGCCAATTTTAGAGACCAGTCTTCCTAAGGGATGGATGCCATCTAAGGATGATATTTTTATTAATCCTACTGGTCGATTTGTAATCGGCGGGCCCGATGGTGATACAGGGTTAACGGGTCGAAAGATTATAGTTGATACATATGGTGGGGCAGCGCCACATGGAGGAGGGGCTTTTTCAGGAAAAGACCCAACAAAAGTTGATCGTTCTGGTGCTTACATGATGCGTTATTTGGCGAAAAATGTTGTAGCTTCAGGTTTAGCTAAGCGTTGTACATTTCAGGTGGCATATTCTATTGGATTGGCAAAGCCATTATCATTGTATTTGACTACTCACCGCACAGGGAAAGTAGACGATCAAGAAATCTTGGATTGGATGTTAAAGAATATAGATTTAAGGCCGCAAGCTATTCGTGAGCGGTTGAATTTGAATACTCCAATTTATCTACGCACGGCTTCTTATGGACATTTTGGGCGTTCTCCTCAGGAAGATGGTGGGTTTTCTTGGGAGAAGACTGATTTGGTTGAGCAGTTACAAAAGCTTAGTTGATTAAAACAAAAATTTAAGAACTTATTTAGGGGTTGCAAAAAGAGCAATATTGCGGATTTGCCCCCTTCAGTTTTTCTTCAGAAGGTTGGTGCGTTTCTTTGTGTTTGCAAGTAGTGCATCCAAAAATTTCATGTTTTATCATTTCAGTTTTAAGGCCACAACAATCACAAGGTAAACCTGTTTCTACCCCAATTTTTCCCCAACCAGGTGCATCACAGCTTGGACAGCAGGTTGCGAGTCTTTCGCTAAGTTTTTCTGCTAGTTCTGTAATTACTAGCATTCGAGAAGGATTAAATTGCGCCCGCATATCAGTTTCTACCCATACCTTACCGTTGGATGCACTTTTTAGACATTCGCGAAAAGCTTCTTCCAGTGCCGATTGTGAATCAACGCCTTTGAAAATTGGATGCTTGCTCTCTCTGTTGCAGGGGCGCAAAATTAGGGCATGCGAGGGAAATAACGCGTCTTGGGCAAATTTTTGTACCTGTTCTAAAGAATCTAAAGCTTCCATGCGATAATTAGTATTTTCACTTAAATGTGACAAATGAAGGTGAAACCCTCGCTTTTGGTCAATGAAATAAAGGGTTTCGCGATCACAAGGTAAGAATGGCATAAATGGATGTGGGCCAAAACTGCCTTCGCTTGCAAGGGCAAATTGAATTTTTTTGCCTAATTTTTTTAAAGCCCACTCTGATTTTTTGCGTGCACATTCTAAAGTGCTACCTTCGCGTTCTGTTTCACCAGAAAAAGTTCCAAGTTGATCGGTGTCTGCAACATATTCTAGGACGCTAGCGCCTAGTTTTTTATACAAGGGGGGTGCTATAGCGATAGATTTCGCGTGTTTTGTTGTAAGGATAATACAGCTGCCATTGTACTTAGAATTTTGCTTTAATTCATTTCTTTCCATGTGAAATCTCTGTTGAGTAAATAAATTTTTCGATTGTCAGGTTCGATGCATGAAAGCTGCACCCAGCCATTGCCAAATAGTTTTTTTAGGGTTGGTTGATCATGAATGATTTTTTTTAAGATATTTCTTGGCGCTAAAACCACCGTTAGAAGCCGTTGGGGTTCGTGATAGGCCTCTGTGTCACTTCTGTATACTGACTGAAGTGGAAGACCAGTCATTAAATCGCTTGCGTTGCCTTGCATGATTCCGATTTTTCCAGTGATGTTTTTGGTTATTTTGCTGCCGCCTCCATAGGCAATATTATCAATGGTTGAGAATAGATATTGCATGTTTATCCACTGAGCAACAACCATAGGGGCGGTAAGAATGACAGTAAGATAACGGCCATCTAGGTCTTGCTTGTAATCGTAAGAATGCAAAAAGCAGCGCCCATCAAGAGAAAGTGAAGATGTGATGTCGCGTGGTGCTATTATGAATGCAGCATTACGAGCCAATCCCCATTCAGGTCTAACTTGTGCCCAGTCTTGGGAACGTAACCACGTGTAAGATGCGGCGTTTAATTTTTTTAATGCTTTTTCATTATTTTCCATCTGCCTAAATCGGAATAAGCTATTTGCTTCTCCTGCTTTCTTTAAATCTGCTTTAAGCTTATCTATTTTGTCGAGATGTTGCGTGTTATAGAGCGTTACCTGATCAGTAGTAGTATTGTGTTCTGCTGCAATGAAATAGGTATTTTCAGGGATATGAATACCATTTTTCGCTAATTCTTTCTTTATCTCGGATCGATTTAAAATAGCTGCAAGTATGCGGGCATTACTTCCTCCGTGTCTTCCTCCACAGGCTCCGCAATCAAGTGCTGTTGCATAAGCATTATTTTCCGTGGTGCTTCCATGACCGCAAAACACTATAATTGGAGCAAAGTTATTTGTGAGACCTATCATTTTCAATGCATTTTCTGCATATGCATATTGGTCTGTGAAAGAGATGCTATTGATTGAAGGCTCAATTGCTTCAGGTTTATGTATAAGCTTGAATAAAGCTGATTTGAGTTTAGAAGCGCTTTTTGGAGCTAGGCAACGCAATCCCATCCATATACCACTTATGGGCCCTATGCATTCTACTAGTGCAAAAGGTGTAATGAATGTGTATTTGAGAGATTGGTAGAGATTTTTTAGTCTGGATAATCTTGAATAACCCTTTAGATCTTTGTTCCTAGAATGTTGTGAACAGGAGGATTCTTTTATTTCGTGCTTGGGCGAAATTAGTACTGGGCATGATGAATAAGATTCATTGGTGATTGTATTTGTGATTTTTGCAGGTATACCAAAAAAACCAGCAAATCCATAAGTTTGATAATTTCCTATTGATTCAAGATTTTTACGGAAAGATTCTGAGCGAACGTCAATACAAAAAACCAATTGGGCTTCTGGCGTGCTTGGAGTTTTGATGCTTTGTTTTGCTAAATTTTGAAGCAGTTTTTTTCTATACGTTTTTTCTGTTGCTTGTATGGTTTCTAACCAGTCACCTTTCGACTGAGATTTAGTGATTATTTCTTTGTGGAAATCTATCAGCTTTTTGCCTTCTGGCCAAAGTAAAGTGGTTATAATAAGCCGTATAGCCAGATAATCATTTTGACAAATAGGATTAGAACGATAGGTATCTAATGCTGCCCATTCAGTGCGGTATTTTATGTATGCTGACCATCCTGGTAGTGTTGTAAGCAGAAGAGTTAAAAATTGATTTGTCTCTTCTTTTTTAATATTCAGGTATTTTAGACATTCAATGATTGCTTGTTCTGCATTTTTGGGTAACTTTTTAAGCCATTCTTTTTTTTGCTTATCATTCTTGTGCAAGTTTGTATCGTATAAAGCCAGTTTTTTCCATGATGGATAGAACCCCTGGTATTTTAGAGGCATAGTTATAGTTGCTTGTCCTTCATCAAGATAAACCTGTAACCATTTGATTGTTTCACGATTTATCGCTTCCATCTCTTTTGGGATTTCTTGTTGCTGAAAGTAAGTTGCCGCTGTTTCTAGGGCTTCTTCTATAGCTAAATCTTCAAAACCTTGAAGAGGATTAACCGCAATCAGGTTTTTTAGTGGCCAGAAAGGCGCAATTTTTGAGAAACTTTTGTTAACCGTTCCAGGTATATCGTTTATGTAATTATGTTCGTTAAAGTATTCGTATTTGCATGTTGCTTTTTGTGTCATGGTCTGCTCACTGGTAGTTATAGTGGTTGCGATGTGTAGTTACTGTATTCGGGTGAGGTTGGCTGAAGTTAAGAGCAGTTACATAACATCGAAGCATCAGCGGAGAAAAGATTGTGGTTTTTTCTTTATTTCGAACTAATAGTATTGATAGCCAAGCAGCGCTGAATAAAACTATTCCCAATATGTGAGCCCAATTAATAGGCTGAGGATCCATTAAATATAATGGTTTTATTGCCCACGTAACGAATTGTACGCTAAATCCGTAAGATAAACCGGCTAGCAGCGTTGTGACTAATGCCAGCAGAAATCTTTTTATGCTTATTTTTCCAAGCATAGAGAAGGCAAGCTGACTAGTAGCAAGAAAGGATACAGCCATTAGTACAAGAGTGGTATCACTTACTAACCATGATTTGCTGCTAGCGTAGCCAAAACTAATGCTTCCTGCTGCCCCACATAATAATCCGCAAATAAAAGTGATTAGATTTATAGGTTGATTCAAATCGAAGCGTTTTTCTTGTGCTGAGGATCCGCTGGAAAGAAAGAGATAAGCTTTGAACAGGCTATGCCACACTAAATGCGCTACTGCTGCAGGAAATAATCCTAGTCCGCACTGGGCAAGCATGAATCCCATCTGTGCCATGGTTGAGCAGGCAAGCATTCTTTTTATATCGCTTTGCATTAATTTCCATAGGGTTCCGATGAGGGCAGTTGTGATTCCGATAAGGAATATGCAGGTAAGTAGATCTGGATGTTGCAAATAAAGAGGGGAAAAGCGAACCAAGATAATGCCGCTTCCATTTACTAAACCGGCGTGCATGATGGCAGAAACTGGAGTAGGTGAATTTAATGAACTGATTAACCAACGATTAAATGGCCATATTCCTGATTGGGTCATGGCGCCTATTGATATCAATATTAAAGCAATTATTGTAGAGATAGATTCAAGATTTTGACCTTGGTTTAGAATAGCTTTTATGCTGATTTCTTTGGTTTTTAAATAAAATATTATAAATGCAGTTCCTATTGAGAGCGCGCTCAGCCCATAGTTTTTTAAAGCAAGAATTCCTGAATTTTTTGCAGCTTTCCAACTTGCCTTGTGGATCATTAGAAAAGCCAGTGTTACATTGCTTAAACACCATGAAGAAAATAGAATTGCTAGATTATCTGTACTTACTGTAATTGATACTGAAAAAATAAGCAGAGTGAGCTGAATGCAAAACAAGTGGTACTTTTTATCACCCCTCATGTATCTAGAAGAAAAACTAAATACGCACAATCCAATAAAAACAACCAAAACAATCATAATTTTTGCAAATTCGTCTAGATTGTCAGGTAAGTATAAAAATTTATTTATCATGTAAAATCTTTCTTACAGCAAATTTTTGGAAGGTTGATTTATACTATCGATCTGCATAAAATAAGAAAAATTAATTTTTTTTATTTTTGGTATTAGATAATCTAATGAATATAGATACAATTTCAATGCAATGTTTTATTGCTGTGGCAGAAACTGGAAGTTTTACGAAAGCTGCAGAGAGCGTAGGGCGTACCCAGTCTGCTGTTAGCCAGCAGATCAATAAATTAGAGTTTATGCTGGGTAAGTGCCTTTTGGTACGTGGTAAAACTTTTGCTCTTACTACTGAAGGGGAAATTTTTCTGAGCTATGCTAGGCAGATTTTTTCTTTGCACAGAGAAGTTATGGGTAGGTTTAAGGAGCCAGATTTGGAAGGTGAGGTAAGCTTTGGGCTGCCAGAGAATTTTGCAAGTGTTTACCTTTCAGAAGTTTTGGCTGATTTCTCACGCCTTCACCCTCGTATTTTTCTTAATATTGAATGTGATTTAACGCTTAACCTTTTTGAAAAATTCAAAAATAAAGAGCTTGATATTGTGTTGGTAAAAATGAATAGGCCAGAAGATTTTCCAAATGGTGTGTATGTGTGGTCTGAGCCCTTGAGATGGGTTGGGGACTGCAATCTAATATCTTGTGATAAGCCTGTTCCTTTAGTTTTATCGCCAAATCCTTGTGTTTATAGGGCCTCGGCCCTAAAAGCTTTAGAAGCTGAGGGTAGGGCGTGGCGTTTGGTTTTTTCAAGCACAAGTTATACTAGTACTGTTGCTTCTGTTAAAGCAGGAATGGGAATTACTGTGATGCCGTATACAATGATTCCTAATGGATTGCAGCCAGTAGATGCAGCATTATTGCCAAACCTTCCCGATACCCATGTTTCATTGCTGAAGCATAAAGCCGACAATCCAGCCATTAATACATTAGAGGAATTTGTGCTGAAAAAATTAAAGCATTAAATTTTAAGAAGTCGCAGATCTGTTTTTGGTTTTTTAAATTTTAAATAAAAAAATACATTTTATTTATGTATAATTATAATTTTGTTAATTTATAGTTAATATTAATTTAATTATATTTTTGTAATATAAAAAGCATTATTAGTGTTTTTATATTACAGAGAACCCTCTGCAAAATATGAGAAGAAGAGTTTAAAAAGAGGGTGAAGGTAAAGGG
>VFQS010000771.1_pt1 | contig 32809 bp, 31 predicted proteins | sample 3512361 | NCBI WGS metagenome assembly VFQS01 (sample SAMN10412375, study PRJNA504923) | tailings metagenome | isolation source: Relicate 1 Philex TSF3 active mining | place: Philippines
AATGAAAAAAATTTATTATAAATTGGAATATAATTTTGAGTTTTAGAGAGAAATGTAAGATTCGGGTCTTCAAGCACTTTAAACAATTCAGCGTTCTTTCTTTTTTGATAATTAACAGTTATCATCGCTATTAGCTAATAAACATATAAATTTAATAGGTTTTTAACTTAAATCTCTCTAAAATATATTTAAACAACTCAAAAAATAAATTAAAATTCGTTAAAAAATCTAAATTATTTTTTCTAAAATAAATAGATAATGACATTAGATTTGAAAAAATTTGATATGAAAACAATCAGTTTTAAGCCTAATGAAAATAAAGGACCTGTAATTGTTTTAATTGGTAAGCGTGACACAGGTAAATCCTTTTTAGTAAGAGATTTATTGTTTTATCATCAAGACATACCTGTTGGTACAGTTATTTCAGGTACAGAAGAAGGTAACGGTTTTTATGGCAAAATGGTGCCAAAATTATTCGTACATAATGAATATAATACAGCTATTATTGAAAATATATTGAAAAGACAGCGCCAAGTCTTGAAACAAATGAAAAAGGAAACGGAAACTTATAAACGTACCACAATCGACCCTCGTGCATTTGTTATTTTAGATGACTGTCTTTATGATGCAACGTGGGCTCGTGATAAAATGATGCGTTTACTTTTTATGAACGGGAGACATTGGAAGGTCATGTTAGTCATCACAATGCAATATCCGTTAGGTATTCCACCTAATTTGCGTACCAATATCGATTATGTTTTTATTTTGAGAGAGAATTATATTGCCAATAGAAAAAGAATATATGATAATTATGCTGGTATGTTTCCAACATTCGAGTCGTTTTGTCAAGTAATGGATCAATGTACCGAAAATTATGAGTGTCTTGTAATTCATAATAACTCCAAGTCAAATAAATTACAGGATCAAGTGTTTTGGTATAAAGCTGACTCACACGGTGATTTCAAATTAGGTGCAAAAGAATTCTGGGAAATGTCGAAGAATTTGAAGGATGATGACGATGATGAAGAAGAAGCATATGACCCTAATAAAATGAAAAAGCGTGGTGCGGGACCTAAGATTAATGTTAGAAAGAATAATAAGTGGTAGATTTACTGTTTTTGATTATTAAAAACAAAAACAATATAAATATAATATATTAACATATTATATAAAATGAGTGTAGACATTGTAAATCTAATAGAAAACAATCCAATTACCAAATTAAATGGTGACTATCAATAAAATTTAGTTGAAAAAATTAAGAATGCATTTAATAATTATGAACAACAAATGTTTTTATCAAGTTTTTTCTGTTATTTAAAATATGATTCAAAAGAAGATTTTGTTATTGACTTGGATAATATATGGAAATGGTTAGGATTTAGTCAAAAAGTAAGAGCAAAAGAATTAATTGAAAAAAATTTTATTATTAACAAGGATTATAAAGTTTTGCTTTCTTTTGAGGGAAAGCAAAGTTTTGCTCCACAAGTTGATGGAGCAAAAAAAGATAGTAGAGGGGGTCACAACAAAGAAATAATTATGATGAACGTTGACACCTTCAAAAAGTTCTGTTTAAAATCATGAATAGTCTGTTTTGCTCTGTCAAAATAAGATTGATCTGTTATTAAAACAAACGAAGTTTTATTTGATGATTGCATTTGTAATATATTTATATTTATTTATTTAAGTATTTCATAATATATATTTACTATTAAACACATATTATGTTGTAATTTATTTTTGTAATTTAATTTAATCAGTATTTTCCATAACACCATCTCCCTTTTTAATTGCAAATGGACCACTAATTAACTGACTTCTACCATAATCAGTCTCTCCAACAACAATATTCTCTCCTTCAAATAATTCATTTCTAATGTCCGATACAGAAATATTATCATTTGACTTCAAAAAGGTTTCTTGTGTATTAGCAGTTCCAACACCAATTAAATTACCTTTATCATCAATTGTTTGTGTGAGCGAATTACCAGTCTTCTCCGCATTTTTAATATTATCTTCAATAGCCTTTTGTTTTGTTTCTTTGACACGTTGTTCAAATGCCATCTTAGCATTCGACTCATTCTTTTTCTTTTCACTCATCAATTGGTTCAACTCCTCTTCCATATATTCAACACGACCAGTTTTATAAGCTTCTGGATCCCAAGGCATCCACATACCAACAGGACCAACCATAATATCGTGGTTTGGATCAATCTCTCTAAGCATTTTACATCTCAATTCAGCTTCTTCCATGGTTGGATATACACCTCTAATTTTGACACCACGTGTTGATGTTTGGAAATTATATTTAATACCAAACTTCTTTTCTAAATCATCTTCGCTATTATCCAAAAATGTTTTATAATCATCTTCGATAGATGAAGCAATAATAGTTTCCCTTTCTTCTTTGCAAAATTCTTCAAAATCCTTCATCAAATCATCAAAAATTAGCTTATATTTAAAAGAAGCAAAGTTTAGGAATTGTGTAAATTTTTCCATAGATTTGTTAATTTCCCATTTCTTTAGGAATTCCTCGAAAAAGAACATCTCTTTTTGTTTAATAATCTTTTCAGGTGAAACGAATGACATACAAACGAATTTTTGTCCTGCAATAGGTTTATCTTCCTCTAATAAATCAACATATTTTGGGTTTGGTTTTCCATTATCATTTAATTTTCTTTCGAAACCACCCTTTTTAGAAGTATTTTTGCTACGACTCATTTTATAATAATTAATATATTTAGTTTTTAAGTTTTTATCGCAAAATATTATTTTTTTCTTTTTATTTATTATAATAATGTTCGGTGTTTTTGATGTTAGTGAACTCATTAAGAGAATTATTAAGTATTTAGTTATGGGTTTAATGATTGCTATTGCAGCATTTGCTATTCCTAAACGTTCTTTAAACCTTGAAGAAATTGCATTCCTTGCTTTAACTGCTGCTGCCACATTTAGTATTCTTGACACTTATTTACCATCTTTGGGTGTTGCTGCCAGATCTGGTGCTGGTTTCGGTATCGGTGCCAACCTTGTTAAATTCCCAGGTGGATTTTAAATATAATTAAATCATAAATTATATAATATATTTTATCAATTTATAATATATTATAGATGACAACTTGTAAACGTAGTATGAAATTAAGAGGTGGAAAAAGAAAAACTAAGAGGGTTAAACGTCAAAGAAGAAAAGTCGGTGGTGTATTACCTATTGTCGGTGGAGTTTTACCAATTGTCGGTGGTGTATTACCTATTGTTGGTGGCGTCGAACCTTCAAATGATGATATTATGGATATTTCTGTTATTGAACCTATTGAAGGAGAAAGTAATCAACTAGATATAAGTAATTTTTTAGATAGTGACACCAGTTCTGTAAATACAAGTGATATGTTTGACGGACCTTTATCATCATATGGAAACAGTAGTGTTGGTAGTAACAGAACAGAACAAGAATCATTAGAAAACTCGGCTTTATTTTCCAATCTAGACAACAATTCATCTATGTCTTTAAATAACACAACAAATTATCATCCAGGTGTTAATTTGTCAGATTTAAATTTGTCACAAGAAACACCTGAGTTTGATTCTATAAACACTTCAAAAGAAGATGTTTCTGGAATGTCATTAGGCAGTGAACATAGTTGGTTGGGTGGTAGAAAAAGAACTTCTAGACATAAAAAGAGGTCTAAGAAGAATGTCACAAAAAAACATAAACGCAGACAAAGAAAACACAAATATATGAAAATGAGAGGAGGAATGTATTTAGACCCTAATTATGGTGTGAAAAACCCATATCCTTACGTAGATCCTCATGATTAAATAGTCGGTATAAACTCCCAATCTTTTTCTTCGCATATTTTCTTCCATATATTGTCTTGTTCTATCCTTTTCTCTCTGTCTTTTAACATAGGGAAATGTGGTAAATATTGTTTTTCTCCCAAAAGCTCACAAAGTTTATATGCCGTGTAATAATAATTTAAAAAATTAACACGACCATGGGGGCAAAATTTGGAATAAGGTGCTTGCAATTCCATAAATAAATTAAACAAAGTGTCTTCTAATTCTGGGCTCATAACAGGAGGTTTAATACCCAGTTTGTCCTTTATAAAAGGAATATGTTCGTAATATTTATTATAACCGAGCTTTTTGAGTATTTCTTTTGTTTTTGTATTAGTTATTTGAACTAATTCTACTCTTTCCTTTTTAATTTGTTGACGAATATTTTCAATAACATCATCCGGAATTTGTGTGGTTTCTTTCCCTTGAAATTGTGCTATGATTTCTTTGAAATGATTTATTCTTTTATAAGCATAAAAACATACTTCTTTGGGTGGTTCTTTATAGGATGGTTTTTCGTTACTTACCAAATAAGGTACATTTCTAGAACAGACATTACAAATTAATACTCCTTCATCTTCAAGTGGTATTAATTCACCTTTATAACAATATTGACATACGTCCATTGGATGAACGAAATTATTTATATCAATAAATGTGTCATCTACGTTGCTTAAATATTTTTGTACTATATTATTGGTTTTGTTGATATCCTTTATTTTTTCATTCTCATTAGGTTTGTTGATTTTAAAAAAAGAATTAATAATTTTGGTTTTATTACCATTACTACAAATATTTTTGGTAGAATCGTCTGTGTTCGAAATATTTTTCTTTTTTTCGAAATAATCAAATATAAGTTTTGAATTATCCAAATAATACTCGATCTTTTTCTGTTTTATAAATCGAATGTTTTCATTAATTTCCTTTATACGATCATTCAAATCCATAATTTCGTCAATACATGTGAGATTATTAGTTACATCTTTAAAAACACTTTCGACTTCATCTTCGTTATCACTATCACTATCACATTCTTCATCATAATTAGTATTTGTAATTTTAGCCAAACGTTTTTTAAGTTCCTTTTTTTCATTTCTTAGTTCTGGCAATCTATCATATTCATCTTTTGTGAATTCGTTCATAAATTCGCGATGTTTACCGTCAAGTGTTGTAGAGTTTTTTTTACTTACTTTTATTTTTTTTATAGCTTTCGGTTTAAAAGAAGGCATTTATATGTTTTCTATAAAGAACTAATAATTTTTATTTAATTCATAATTAAATGAAAATATATAATTTAATCTATTGGAGTGTATATTATTCTTTTATCCATGTCGAGAGAAAGTAGGTCGGTCAATCTTGCACAATAAAAGGCTTCTCCTTTTGTGCGGTTGGCTCTTTTAGATAATTCAAATATCATATCGCTTATTGTTAAATATTTCTTCATTGCATCATTTGTTAAAGCAAAATTTTGTATATAAAACGGATAAAGCTTATACAATTTTTCATGATGGGAGATATTTTTAGCCATTTCAGGTGTAATTTTTAGATTAGACATTTTCAAATCTTCATACTTTTTTGTAATTATCGTATAGGGTACCATTTTTGTCATAACTACACATATCATTATTCCTAGCGACCATAAATCACTTGATAATAAATGTTTTATATTCATTTCATAAAAATCCGCTTTCCTTAATTTACGATTATTTAATTTTTCATTTACCATCGGATAATATTGTGCTAACAAAGGATCAAAATAATTGGGTGTTCCAAGTGACTTTAAACAAATATTCTCTAATGGATCATCTTCTACATAACATGCAAAACCGAAATCAATATATTTTATTTTCCATGTATCTCTATTTATCAGAACATTGTCAGGTTTTATATCTCTATGAGCTACTGACATAGAATGCATAGCATCAACACCCTCACATAAGTCGCTTATAAGTTTTACAAATCTTGATTCGTGTGTTGGATTTACAAGAAATTCGTTAATAGTGTTTAAAATTTGATTAGTAGACAAATATTCCGAGAGTGAAACATAATTATCTAAAAATTCGGTAACAATATAACCGGTGAAGTTAACTCGAAGAGAAGTTTCATAACAAATGATATTTTCATTACATATAGGTTTCAAAATGTCTAAAATATTTATTTCATTAGTGAATTCATCCACTTTTGCTGGATTTATATTTATTACTTTGACTGCATAAACACCATTATTTTCTTGATTTTTTGCCTTATATACTGTTCCAAAAGAACCTTCACCTAATACCTGAATTTCATAATAATCATTAAAAATTTTTTTTCCAATTTGGAATTCTATATTTTTTTCAGGTTCTAATAAATCATTTCCACCAACAATTTTTCTGTATAATTTATGTTGTTTCTTGTTTTTCCTTGTTTTAGAATGCTTTTGGATTTTTTTTCTAAATGATTTTTTGCTCATATATACTTTGTTAAGAAAATAAGAAAATAGTTTAAAAAACTGAATAGTTTTCTTTTAAATAATTAAATGGATATTAAAATTAATATTGACAACACTTTAAAAGATTTAGAAAACAATAATTATAAAATAGACAACACCAAATTTCATAAAATGATTCTTTTATATAATGCATTAGAAGATGGTTGGACTGTTAAAAAAAGAAATAATTCTTACATTTTTTCGAAAAATCACGAAGGGAAAAAAGAAATTATATCTGACACGTATTTAACACGATTTATGAAAACTAATTTTGATATTAATAAGGTATTATCGTAATAAATTTCAAAATATTTTATGAAAATAGAATTTTTTGAAATAATTAAATTAAATTAAATTAAATTAAATTAATAAAGTATTTTTTCGAAAAATTTTTTTCTTTAGCAATATTATAAACTATGGGAGGTGGATTAATGCAACTCGTCGCTTACGGTGCTTAACAACTTGGGCACCAACAGTGAGCTGCTATTATGGGTCGTATATCGCCATAATAGGTAAACAGTGTAAATATACGATTAAGTTAAAATACTTAATATATAACTCGCTAGTAAATTATTTAGAAATAAATAATTCGCAAGATAGTCAAATTGCGGGAACTTTCCTTAGAGCTTTAACTACTACTTATTTGTGGTGACATAAATAATACCAAAGGGTAATGACCTGAGGCATAGTAAAAACGTTAAAGATTGGATAATCCGCAGCCAAGTATCTTATATCGAAACTACTTAAAACGAATATATATATAAATTAAATATGGAATATGGTGATATATACTGTCTAATTAGTCCCTCAGGAAAAAAATATGTGGGACAATGTGTTAAGTATTTGTCTAATGGTAAAAAATGGGGTTATGTGAATAGATGGAAAGATCATTTGAGAGAAATCAAATATGGCAAAAATTATTCCAGACTGTTAAATAACTCTATAAAAAAATATGGTTCTAACAATTTTAAAATAGAACTATTAAAAGAATGTCTTACTGAAGAATTAAATTATTATGAAACTTTTTATATACATGAACTAAACACTCTTTCACCAAACGGTTATAATTTGACTACTGGTGGTAGCAATGGACGTAATAGTGAAGAAACAAAAGAGTTAAAAAGAAATAGCATGATAGGTAAAAATAAAGGAAAAATTCTTTCTAAAAGACAACGTAAACGACCAGAAGACGAAACTTTACCAAAATATTTGAGATATTATATTGATAAAAATGGTAAAGAAGGATATAGAATATCAAATCATCCAAATTTAAAAGATAAATCGTTTTTAAGTAAAAAAATAACACTGGAAAATAAATTGGAATTAGCTCTAAAATATTTGAATAGTGTTGAAATGGTAGATATAAGATAAAGGTTCAACGAGTAGACGGCTGTCGGGAAATAATGATAGTTTTAACCAAACTTGAATTTTCTTAAGGTGTACTCTGGCCCTTTTAGAGATATTAGGGATAATCGCAAGATGTTTACCTTACAGGTAATCCTCAAATTACTTTCTGGAAGGTCACTTACAGAAGATATACTAACTTCGCAATTGAATCAATTGAACAAACCTTTAACGGTCAAGCTGATTTTGGACGCAGAGTTCAATGTGTTATCAGCAGAAATGGTGATTTAGCTTACAGAACCTATTTACAAGTTACTTTACCAGAAATCAACCAACTTATGGGTGTTGGTGCTTACCAAAACGGTCAAGCTTCTAACTCTGTCTATGCAAGATGGTTAGATTTCCCAGGAGAACAACTTATCGCACAAGTTGAAGTTGAAATTGGTGGTCAAAGAATTGATCGTCAATATGGTGACTGGATGCACATCTGGAACCAACTTACAATGACTGCTGAACAACAAAGAGGTTATTTCAAGATGATTGGTAACACCACTCAACTCACATTTATCACAGATCCTTCTTTCTCTGATGTTGACGGACCTTGTGACTCACTTGCCCCAAGACAAGTTTGTGCTCCAAGAAACGCTCTTCCAGAAACTACTCTTTACATTCCTCTTCAATTTTGGTTCTGTACCAACCCAGGTCTTGCTCTTCCTTTGATTGCTCTTCAATACCACGAAGTTAAGATCAATTTGGATATCAGACCAATTGATGAATGCTTATGGGCTGTCACAACTTTAAGTTGCAACACTAACCCATACAGTGGATCATCCGGTCAATACGAAGCTGGCAGACCAGTTCCAGCCACTATTGCCTACAATCAATCTATTGTTGCTGCTTCTCTTTATGTTGATTACGTTTTCCTTGATACTGATGAAAGACGTAGAATGGCACAAAACCCACACGAATATTTGATTTCTCAACTCCAATTCACAGGTGATGAATCTGTTGGTTCTTCTTCAAACAAGATCAAACTTAACTTCAACCACCCTGTTAAGGAATTAATCTGGGTCGTTCAACCTGATCAAAACGTTGATTACTGTTCTTCCCTTGTTTGTGATGCTCTTTTATTCAAGGTTCTTGGTGCTCAACCATTCAACTACACCGATGCTATTGATGCTCTTCCAAATGCTATCCACGCTTTTGGTGGTCCAAACTCAATTGCTGCTGATTCCAGAGCTTACATCGACGCCCAAGGTCTTTTCCATGATGCTGGTGCTGTTGATGAATTCAACCCAGCTTCTGGTTTCTCTGGATACTGGCACGGTCAATCCAACCCATACAGTGAACCAAACTTCGGTGGTCCAATTGTTCCAGGAGGTGCTGCCTACCACGGTCAAGTTGAATCCCAAGTCTCTGATGCTGGTACCTTCGTCTTATCCGAAACCTCTTTGGATATGCACTGTTGGGGTCAAAATCCAGTCGTCACTGCTAAGCTCCAACTTAACGGTCAAGACAGATTCTCTGAACGTGAAGGATCATACTTCTCATGGGTTCAACCATACCAATCACATACCCGCAACCCAGATGAAGGTATCAACGTCTACTCCTTCGCTCTTCGCCCAGAAGAACATCAACCATCTGGTACTTGCAACTTTTCCAGAATTGATAACGCTACTTTACAACTTGTCCTTTCCAACGCTACTGTTGAAGGTACCAAGACTGCTAAGGTTCGTGTCTATGCTACCAATTATAACGTATTAAGAATTATGTCGGGCATTACGAATATCACCTGTGCCCAACAGTTGGCTGCCATATTAGATATTTGCTTACTAATATGGATAAACAGTGTAAAGCAAATATATATTCAAACATTTTTAACGAATATATTATATAACCAGCTAGTCTCTTACTGACTATCAAGTCAAATGGAGGCAACATTTCTAAATTGCGGGAACATCATTAGAGCCTTTTCTACTACTTTATTGTTTGAAAATTCAATAAATACCTGGGGTAATTACCTAAGGAATAGTAATAACGAAAAGGATTTGACAATCCGCAGCCAAGCTCCTAAGTGTGTTATTGCAAACATATGGAGAAGGTTCAGAGACTATAATGGAATGGGTTTGAAAAGATTAGCAATCTTTAATGATAACTTAAGGGATAGTCCAAACTTAAATTGAAAGATTTAGGTATAACAAGCTAAATTGGGGTGGTTTAGCTTATAGTAATTAAAGTAACTGAAAAGTTTATAATACAATTACAAAATAAAATAACTTAAAGACAAATTCATATTATATATTATAAAATATGAATTATACACTTTCATATAATTTTGAGCCACAATTGCAGTGTGGTATTATTAACTTTAATGATAAACACATATTGTTGGATTTTGAGGATTTATTTTCGATTATCAACTTTGATAAAAAATTTATTTATTATGAACCAGAAATCAAATTATATCCTTATTATTTACGTCATAATCAAAAAATTTCTTATCTAGATTTTATCTTTAAATATGATAATTCAAATATAGAATATAATTTTAAAAATGGTAATTCCTATGATTTAAGAAGAAGTAATATTATAATTTATCATAATTATCATAAAACTATTTCTGAAAAATATAAAATATTAGATTATAATTTGGGTCATTATTCTGAAATGGGTAAAGATGCCTATATATTAAAAAATCCAATGTGGAAAATTGAAGAAAAAGATAAAATTTATTGGTTAATGTATTGTGAAAAAAATACATTATGTAAATTATGTGACAAATCAATTAATAAAATTAAGGAATATGAAAATATTAATAAGTGTATTTTAACATTTCATAAACACTCTAATGGTTATATATTAACAACCAATAATACATTATTGTATATTCATCAAATAATTACAGGATGTTTTGGTAATGGTAAAGGAACAAAAAATATTAGTGTAGACCACATCGACCAAGACCCATTAAATAATGTTTTTGATAATTTAAGGGTCGCTACTAGAAAAGAACAAGAAGAAAATAGTAAAGGAATAAAAGAAGGCACTAAAAAAGAAAGAAAAACTAACGCAAAACCTCTTCCAGATAATATAACACAACAAATGTTAAAAAAATATGTTGTATATTATGAAGATTATGCTGATAAAGAAAAGAAAAGATTGAGACAATATTTTAGGATTGAAAAACATCCAAAAATTAAAAAGATTTGGATTGGTTGTAAATCTAATAAAATGACTATTCTAGAAAAATTAAATGAAGCAAATAATAAAATAGATGAACTTAATAGTTTATAAAATAAAATTGAAAACAACTTAAAGAATAGTGTATATGGAACAATATATAAACATGATGCAACCAAGAATCGAAGAAGATAATTTATTTCATTTAAATCGTTTTAAACCTTTTAACATTTGAAACGCCGATTTTTTATAAATAATTATTTACAAAAAGAATATAAAGGTTATTCAATATTTCTAATTAGACAATAATGATAATAAATGGGGTTGTCTTCCAACCAATTTTGGTTGTTTAGTAGTAATATATGAGATACGAAATCAAATAAAGTGTATTACAATTGCTACTCATTTCGTCCTTCACCAGTTAATCTGGGTTAAGTTGGACTATCGTAAGGTAAAACTCCTTACTATTGATTTTACAGAGGAAGTAATTCCTAAACTTTTTAACATAATGACCTTAGCAATATAATCCCAAAAGCAAATGTTTATGTGGTTTGCTGAAAACTTCGGCGTTTTAAATGTTAAAAGGTGTAAAACTGAACAAATAAATAATTTATACGAAATAAATAAACTAATTAATTTACAAAATAAAAATGAGGAAAAGGAATTGTTATACAAAAAATGTAGTGAAAATAATAAAAAAACAATAGTTAATACTGATGATTTAAAAAAAATAAATGATGAATATATTACTGGTTTATTTGACGCTGAGGGGTGTTTTTATATAAATAAAAATAATTTTAATAAATTTTACATATCAATTACTCAAAAAAACAATCCAATAGTGTTAGAAAAAATAACTGAATATTTGAACTTTGGATTCATTGATTCAGAAAAAAAATTAAAAATATATAAAAAAGAAGATTGTCTAAAATTTATTTGTCTTGTTAAAAATAATTTAATTGTAAAATTTAATCAAGCAAATGCATTTGAGAAATATTTACTGACAACTGATTTAAATGAAAAAAACGAATTATATAAAATATGTAATATAGAAAAACATGAAATAGAAGTTTTCAATAATTTAAATAAGAATGATAATGGAAAAGATGGGTATAAGAATATGATATTATTGAGAGAATTAAAAGAAAAAATATGTAAAGAGATTAAAACTAACAAAATTTATGAGGAAAAATCAAATAATATGAAAGGAGAATTAAATCATAATTTTGGGAAAGTGAAAAATGAGGAAACCAAGAAAAAAATGTCTAATTCTATTCGTGATGCAAAAAATGGTATTAGTGATGAAAATATTTTAAAGGTTCGCGAACTTATAAGTCAAGGTAAAAAAAATATAGAAATTCAAGAAGAAATGAATTTACCGAGACATACTGTTTCTAGAATAAAAAATAATTTAATTGTTTGTCGTAATGAAGACAAAATAATTAAAAATAAAATTTCAAAAGAGCAACAAAATATAAATAAAAGAAAAATATTTATAAACGAAATAATCTATGTTATTGATAAAACAAATGAAGGAATGAAACCAACAAATATATTAGACAATTTAATCGAAGAGAGAACTAATAAAAATATAGAGAACACACTAACTATTGATATTATTAAAAATATAAAAAGAAATATGTCACAAAAGAAAATGCCATTCTACAAGTCAGAAGTTACCGAATTAGTATATGAAAAATATTATAATTTAATAAATAATTAAATAAAAATATAGTTATTTATTAAAATTAAATGGAAAATAATAATAACTTTTTTAAAGATAAACAAGAAAGAAGGGTTAAAAAGAGAATAGAAAAAAGAGATACAACAGCAGAAGAAGTCATATATATATTTGAAAAAATTTTAGATGGATGGAAAACAATTCGAATTTATAACACTATTGTTCAAAACAACCCTCAAACACATATTAGTAAAAAAAATGTTGAAAAAATATCAACTGGTAACTGTAAAATATTTGAAAATGAATTGGATAAAGAACGATATCAATATTATATCAATCTTAGAGAGAATATATATAAATTAAATAATAAATAATTAAATAAATAAAAATAATTAAACTACTATAAAATAATATTTTCGTTTTTAAATGTCAAAAGAAGAAAAATTGAATTATTTGCCTTACACAGCAACGTCAATATCAGTTATTGGTAGGTTTATTTTTATGTTTCTTTTGTATAAAAACAAAAGTACGAACAGTTTGTCTCTATTATTTTGTATTTTAAGTATTTCTTCATCTTCTATGTGGTTATATTATAGCACTATAAATACGGATATGCCGATGATTACACGATCATCCATAGAAATATTGCTATTAACAATTTCATCCATCTACATAGTAAGAAACAAAATTAAAAATTCGAATCAACCCCAACAAATATTGCCGAATTAAATTAAACTATTGATAAATAATTATTTAAATATAATTACAACTTATTAAATATATATTATATTTATTATATGAAAATTGCAATTATATACACAGGTGAAATAAGAACCATAAGAAAAGCAATTTATTATTTCAAAAAAAACTGTCTTTTAAACGAAAATTATCATGTTTTTGCTGTTTTACAAAACAACGGAGAGGAAATAGCCGATTTTGTAAAGGAACAAATAGGGGATAATTTGAAAAGTTTAGAAATGTTTGATAGAAACGATGGAACTTGGTATTGGTTAAGAAGGAGATTAGCTCATAATTTTACAATACAAAATAATTGGAAAGAATATTTGGTTAATAGTGGTTCTATAATTGAATATATCCAATTGTATTTGGCGTATTTTCCTTTAATTAAAAAAGAGATTGATGAGAATTTTAACTACGATTATGTTATAAGAATTCGGTGTGACTGTGTAATTACAAGACCATTAAGTTTTGAATGGATGAATTATAGTAAGGATGATGTCAAAAATATAATTACAGAAATTAGAACATATCATAATTTAACAACCTTAAATAATGAAAATACGATGAATCTTTTGATGTATTTTTTTGGAAGTTTGTTTGATAAGGATCGATATAAAGTTGGAACCTTATTTAAAAACACTCATTTGTGTTCCAATAAATCGTTAGAATTATTAAAAACGGAAGACGAAACTGTATTTATAGATAAATTTTACAAATATTTCCAAAAAGGGAAATATATGATTACATTTAGAATAAATAACATTTTTTGTATAAAACGCTCTTATTTTGGTCCAATATCTTCTATTGGTGTTTGTTTTGGTTTAAATAATGTAAAATTAGACAATATGTGGTTTAATAGTGAATCACAGTTATCTAATAAATGTATTGAAAATAATATTGATTTTTATAGCACAGTTACAGATAAAGAGAATAAAAGTTTGTATGAGTACGACCCACATAATTATTTTGAAGAAGATAATGCAACACTTTTACAAAATGATGATGTGTTCTATTTTTTGTTGAGAAGATAAAATAAAATATATATTGTAATAATAATTTAAAATAAACAGTTTATTATTACAAAGTAGAATTATAAATGTCAAAACCTATTTTTTTAATTTTTGGGGCAAAAGGCTGGATTGGTAGCAAAGTATGTAAGCTATTAGAAAAAGAGGGATATACATATCACGAATCAGAATGTAGAGCAGATTCATATGAGGATGTGAAAAAAGAGATTACATCAAAACCATATATTACACATGTTATGAGTTTTATTGGTCGCACACACGGAACTTATGAAGGAGATAAAATAGGAACAATTGATTATTTAGAAAAGCCAGGTAAGTTGGTTGAAAATATACGCGACAATCTTTATTCGCCATTAGTTCTTTCTCAGATTTGCCAAGAACATAATTTACATTTTACTTATTTGGGAACAGGTTGTATTTTTGATTATGATGAAAATCATTTGTTTGCGAATGAAGCGACTGGATTTTTAGAGAAAGATGTCCCAAATTTTTTCGGGTCTTCCTATTCAATAGTGAAAGGATTTACTGATAGATTAATGCATATTTCAGGAAATGCAAAAAATACTTTAAATCTTCGTATTAGAATGCCTATTACAGATGAAATTAATGAGAGAAACTTCATAACAAAAATAACTAATTATGAAAAGGTGTGTTCTATTCCTAATTCTATGTCTGTATTAAATGATTTATTACCAATTATGATTCAGATGGCTGTAAAAAATTATACTGGAACGTTCAATTTAACCAATCCAGGTCTTATAAGTCATAACGAGATATTGGAAATGTACAAGGAAATAGTAGATCCAACATTTGAATGGAAAAATTTTTCAATTGAAGAACAAAATACAATATTAGCATCAAAACGTTCAAATAATTGTTTAGACACAGAAAAACTGCAAGTTTTGTGCCATAAAGTTTTTAATATTTATTTAAAACCAATCAAAGAAGCTGTTAGAGATGTACTTGTTTCTATGAGGAAAAATATTGAAGAAAAAAATGCAAATAAAAATGATGTAACAAATGACATCAGTATAAAGAATCTACTTGTTACAGGTGGGTGTGGGTTTATAGGTTCAAATTTTATAAATTATTTTTATGAAAAACATCATCACCATAAGATAAATATTGTTAATTTTGATGCGATGTATTATTGTGCGTCTGAAAATAATATTAATAAGCATATTAGAAAAGCATCGAATTATCATTTAGTTAAAGGAAATTTATGCTCGTTTGATTTGGTAAGGCATGTTTTAGAAGAATATAAAATAGACACAGTTATACATTTTGCAGCACAGTCACACGTTCAAAATTCATTCGAAGATGCTTTACAATATACTAATGATAATGTATTAGGAACTCATACGCTTTTAGAGGCATGTCGTCTTTATGGAAAAATAAATAAATTTATTCATATATCAACAGATGAAGTTTATGGTGAGTCGATGATAGAGGAAAATGAAGAGAAGAAACATGAAGAGTCGATTTTGTGTCCTACAAACCCTTATGCAGCAACTAAGGCAGCGGCAGAATTAATTGCAAAATCGTATTATCATTCTTTTAAGATGCCAATTATTATAACAAGAGGAAATAATGTTTATGGTCCAAATCAATACCCTGAAAAATTAATACCTCGTTTTATAGAACAATTAAAAAATGGTAAACCGGTAACGATTCAAGGAGACGGGTCAAATGTCCGTGCTTTTTTACATGTTAATGACGTGTGTAGTGCGTTTGAATTGATATTAGAAAAGGGTAAAATTGGTGAAATATATAATATTGGTAGTGATGAAAATGATGAATATTCTGTCAAGAAAATAGCATATATGCTAATAGAAAGGATAAAAAAAACAAATAATTATGGTGAATGGATAACATATATAGAGGATAGACCATTTAATGATAAGCGCTATTATATAAGTAATGAAAAGGTGAAAAGTTTGGGTTGGGAAATAAAGATAGACTTTAAAAGTGGTTTATTTGATTTAACATACTAGGTAAAGATAAAATCCAATTAAATTATAAATTAAGAAAATATATTAAATAAATTTTGAGTGTATAATATATTTTAAGGTTGCAAAATATCGCGAGTGATTGTGTTATTTATTTGAAAATTTTGAGATCAAAAAAGTCTAATGTGTTAATGTTAAACGCAAATATAAACTGGTCTATTGAGAAAATGTTGTCTATAATAAAGGAAATGGTAATTCAATATTTGTCTAATAAAGAAAAAATTATTATTGATGACATAGATGTTATTGAACCAGATATAAATGCAAATTTAAACATAAATTTAGATAATTTGCCGATATTGAAACCGCATAATCAAGTTTTAAGAGAGAAATATGGAGATAACAATAAGCGTCTAGTATTTTATGTGACCCCGATTTATAAAACACAAGATATAAAAAGAAAAACTACTTAAAAACAAATTGTTAAATTATTATATAGACAAGATAATGCAAATTTTCGTAAAAACACTTACAGGCAAAACAATTACACTTGATGTTGAACAAGGAGACACAATTGAAAATGTTAAACAAAAGGTACAAGACAAAGAAGGTATTCCGCCAGATCAACAAAGACTTATTTTTGCTGGCAAACAACTCGAAGATGGAAGGACCTTAGAAGATTATAATATTCAAAAGGAATCAACTATTCATTTGGTTTTAAGACTTCGTGGTGGTTAAAGTTTATTGTAATAATTTGTAATAATTATATTTATTTAATATATAAACAAATATAATGAATGAACCAATTAACATTAATTTAGAGAATAATTTGACATTACCCAGTTCACAATATGTTGAATTTAAAGCAATGCAGAATTTTTTCGACAAGAAAATAGGAGAAACAAATGTAAAATTTGAAAGAAGAGAAGATATGATAACTATGTGTCTTAGTCTTTTTATACACGATTTTGCACATGATTTTAATTTCCAAAGTATGTTTTCACGTATATTGAAAGATAATTCTGATTTATATAATTCTTTTGGTATTACAATAGGTAATAATGTTTTAAAATCTTTTGTTGTAGGACATCGTAAACGATTAGATGAATCAAATGGAAAAAAATTCCAAAATGCAGAATCAAAATATGATGTTGCAAATGATTTTTTGAAATTAAAGAAAAAATATAATGAAATGCTTAAAACATATGAAATTCCAATAGATAAACAGAGTGGTGGTGAGAGAATGGATACATTAATTGAAGCAGAAGAAATTTCTCTCGAACCACAAGAAAAATTTGTTGAAAAGGAAATACAAAATGACAAAACAATCGAAAATGTTTTAGAAATACCTACAAACGAAATTATTAGTAAACCGGAAATTTACAACAAATTAGTTGAAAAATTTGAAAATAATCCTGATTTTTTAGAGTTTTATAGTTCTTTAAATACTTATATTCTTTGCTACTTAAATGAAGACATAGTTTCTATGAGTAAATTTGATAATATTAAATCAGCGGGATTGGATAAAAATAAAATGTATAATTTCATGATGTATAATTCAGTTGTTTCTAGTTTCAAATATATAATAGAGGATTTTAGAACTGCAAATGAAAGTGTTTTAGATGAGGAGAAATATACTGAAACAAATATTGATTTTATAAGAAATTATTCGGATATTTTCGAAATCCTATTGTTGTCCTTCGAGAGAATTTTTTCAAAAACAAATGAAAACTTTGAAATCGATATTTTCGACGTTCTTTCATCTCCACAAGTCCTGAAACAATTCATTATTTATTTCCATTTTTATCTTACATTTCCAGAAATAAAAGAATTTAATCAAAATATCGAAACAAAAAAAATGTATGGTGGAATGGAAAATGCTATTGAATTGGCGATGGATAAAGAAGAAGAGGAAGAAGAAGAGATCAAGTCATTTGAGAGAGAACCATTAACTGAATTTGTGGGTGCTACACATAACAATTTGATGACAACAATTACACGCGGTATATTTTTAAAAACGGGATTATGGAATGATTTTTGGAAATGGAATTCAAAAAAAAACTCTTCAAGCGAAGAAAAAATACCAGGATTTAATGCTAAAAATTTGACACAATTGTCATATGAAAATCTCTCTGATATGTTTCCTTTGGACCCAAAAATAGGAGGAAATATGAACAATCATTTTTTAATTATAGAAATAGTTATATTAAAACAACTGTTATTGGAATTGAGTCCATTCAAAATGTATGTTGTTGGTGCAAAAATAGACGATCGTTTAAAAGATTATATGGATATGTTTTTTTATAAATTTTATGGATTTGAAGAACAAGCCGAATTAGAATATGACGCTCCTGAACTAAATGATGTCACAAATAAAATAAATGAAATATACAAGAATTTACGTGAAGAATATCCAGATGTTCCAGAAGTTACACCAGAATTTGAGTCTTTCTATCTTGATATATTATTTAGAGAAATTGGCGAAACCGATGAAGATGTTGATGATGAAACCAGCGACGAAAGTTCAATAGTTGTAGAGTCTAAGAAACCATATAAACCAGACAGGTTAAAATTGGAAAATGTTTTTTCAAGTTATAAGTTGAATATGGTTACTATACAAAATTTAATGAACACAACTATAAAACCAATAAAGGTGACAGATGGCGAATTTTCAACAACACTTAATAATTATTTTGATTTATTTTTAATGAATGTTGTGATAACATATTTGGTCGCAGAAGATGGTAAAGTAATAGAATTTCCAATTCAAGCACCACGATTAACATATATTATAAATAATGCTGCAAACATAAACCAGAATTTGAATGGGTCTCGATTGATACTTCCTAACTATATAGGCGAAGAACTTTATGAAGAAACGCTGATGAAATATTTGAATGAAGACGGAGAATTGAAAATAATAGAAAAGGCGAAGTTGCTTGAATTATATAAAACTGAATTGGAACATTTATCGCAATTAACAGAAGAATTTAAAGAAGAATATGCAGATATTAAAAAAGAGCGTAATGCTGAATTGAAAGAAGAACTGAAAGAAGATTTTAAATCTAGAAGAAGAGAACAAGTTGCTCCACTAGAAAATGAGGTTTTTTTATTAAAAACCATATTAGATGAAAATGAATTTGGAGAACAAGCAAAAATAGCTATTGAAGAAAATAAGAAAAAGGATAAGGAGAGAGATAAATTGAAGAAAAAAGAGAAGAAGGATACAAGTTCATCCCCTTTAACAATAGATGTTTCCCCTTTAACAATAATCGAGACTGATGTTAAACCGGACGTAGTAGCAGATCAAAACGAAGTAGCCGATCAAACCGAAGTAGTCGATATTAGTAAAGAAGAAGAGATGAAAGGAGGTGAAACTGCAAATTTATTTACAAAACAAATAGTTCAAAATTATTCGAAATGGTTTAAAAATGCGATGCCTTTCTTTGGAGTCTATAAAAATATTAAAAAGGGTGTAATGTGTCCTGGTTCATCAATGATGGATGCCATGGATAATTGTTCTTTAAAATATGGAGCTACTGAACCAAAAGAAGTAGGAACCACAAATTTCCAACTTATTTATGAAGGAGATCAAAACACAAAAATATCATATGGTGGTGGAATAATCTACTACAATAATGAAAATCCTAAAATGCTTACATGTAATATAGATTTTAGATTAGTTTGTGGTGATGATGAGGCTGTTATTTCAACAAATGATATACAAGTTTATGAATCAAGAAATTTGAAATCAAATGTTGTTTATCAAGGTGTTTTGCATCGATTGAAAAAACTTTTCAAAGAAAATATTGGAAGAGAAATGGAAGATATGAGTGAACTAGAAGCTGTAAAAGATGAAACCCTGTTGAAAGAATATATGTTGAATAAATTTAAAAACTTGTGGATTCCTCTGCAATATAGCGTTTCCAAAGAAAACTATAACAAATTAATAGGAGCAACTGCTTTAAAGACATTAGGTGATTTTTTACAAGAATGTCAAGCTGTAATGAAATGGGGTGGTTACGTAAATACAACCGATAATTTATATCAAACAACCAAGAGTTTATTAGAAGACCGAAGTATTAAGCCTATATATAGAAGTGTAGATGAACCTGATACTATTATGCCATACAATATGGATGGTGATGCATTAAGATTTGGTATACAAGGTGACAGACCTTCTGGATTTAGATCTATATATATGGTTTTATGTGCGAAAGAAGGAATAAATGAACACTGTGTTACTGGATATGTTAAAAACAATACATATCAAAAACCTTCAAGAACATTGCTTGTAGCTAGAAATCAAAACATTTACGACGAGTCAATTAACTCATATGGAAAATTAATTTATGTAACCCCAAATGTTAAAAATTTGGATGATATTGATTTGGAATCGAGTTTTACTGGTATAAAATTAAAAGAAATAGAAAAACCACAAGAAATTCCTTCAAATATATTACCTGGTTCAATAGAAGAACCTAAAAATGATTTGGTAGTTGATGAAAGTGAACCTGTCGAGGTTGTCACCGGTGTAACAATTAAAAAGAGAGGAAGAAAACCTGGAAGTAAAAATGCAAACAAAAAACAATTATTGATTATTGATGAAAATGAAGAAAAGGTTGGTGGATCTAATAAAACGCACAAAAACAGAAAGGAGAGAGTGAGAAGAACAACCAGAAAAAATGGTAAAAACATCAAATCCAAAAAACGCAAAGGTACACGTAAGCATAGAAAATCTAAAAAAAATTATAAAAAAAGTAGAAAATCACACGATTAATACTATATGTATAATTACATAATTATATAAATAGTAATATAGTTTGTTAGTTTAGTTTATTTTTATTCTGTTTCGCTGTTAAACAAACGATTCATATTTTTAACTTCTGGTTTGTTTTCTTCTTTATTAAATAATTTCAAAATCTGTTCTACATCTCTTAGACGGATTGTGTAGTTTTGTTGTACTTTATTTCTACCAATTCTTCCCATTGCTTGAATAATTTTCTCTTGTGTTAAATCCATATCTTTACTTAAATAACCGTGGCAAAATTGATAATTAGTTCCGTAAATATAATCACTCGATGCAATAATCATATATAATTTTTGTTCGTCAGCTAGTTTCTTCATAATTTCAGTATATTCGATGCTTTCGTGGTCTGTAAATACACCAATACCCATTAATAATAATACTTTCCAACTATCTTCGACATTTTTCAACATCATAATATCATTAATTACACTATCTTCTATTACACTTGTAAAACAATTCTTAGGAGACATTTCTTCCGCCCATTTTTTTATATGAGACACACTATTAGGAATAAATATATCATTTAATTTCGCAATTTTTATTCCACTTCTTAACATATCTAATTCGTTGTTTAAACGTTTCAATTCTGCATCGTGTGGTGTTTCTGAATTCCTATTCATTTTATGATCGTTTTTCTTCTTTTTACCGTCGTCATCCTTTTTATCAGTTAACCCTTTTTTCTCATTTATGTCTTCAATATTTTTTTCTATTTTATCCATTTTAATATTAATTGTGTTGTTGAAATTAATTTTATCCATAATATCTTGCATAACAATACCAGGAATATTCGCTTGTTTAATGCAAAACTTCGCAATCTTTTCAACATCTTTTGCTAGAAATATTGTAGGACCGTCTGTAAGTGTATAGGCATCTTTTGTAGTAACATAAATACCACAATCACCATTTAAATTAGAAACAGCTTCTTTATTATTTCTGTCTATTTTTTCACCTTTTGCGTCTACAAATTGGTTTGGAATTATTTTTCTTTTTTTGGTTGAGTTGTAATCTACAATTTTAGTCCAATCAATATCACTTAGATTTTTCAACAATTTTAAATAATAGAGTTTTATATTATTCATATCAATATCGCTACATTCACTGAAATTTCTTTCAATACTGTTTTTCTTATTTATTAAATTATTTTCCATACAATATTTGATGAAATTCACTATTTCATTCAAATCGAAATAACGCATTAAAGTTAAATAATCTTCACAGTGATTTATTATATTTCTAAACGCGTTGTAATCATTTGTAATATTATGGGGTAAAACTACAAACCCATTATTATCTATAAGTGGTATTGATTTTCTACATTCGTGACTAACAATACTGTGAATATCAGCAGTTTCAAACTTTTTAATGAAATCACTACATGTAACATTTAATTCGTGTATTTTTGGTAATGTAGCAGATGATAAAACCATATTTGGAATCAAATTTTCTTTCCAGTTTTTATTAATTATTTGGTGGAAATCGTGATTATCATAATCAAGTGTAATAGTTGGTTCATCCCAATATGTAATTATTTCCCTAGCATTATTAAAGGATAACATATAATACATCGCGGGTAAATACGATTTAATATCACAAATCATGATTTCAACTTTGTCGCCTACACTATTATCTACTTTCCATATACCACCAGTTTTCCAATTTTTAGTCACTTCCTTTGCTGCAAAATAATGTAATCTAATATCTCCTGCACTCGAACAACCAAATGCAAATGCAATTTTCTTGTGTATAGAAATTGCAGCACGAGCAAGAGCTAAACCGACGTGTCTTGCAGCACAAACAAATATAATTTTATGTTTCTCGGATAAACCAAGTGGACTTAATGTTTTACCTGTACCAGTTGGAGCCAAATATAATATTAATTTTGGTGCAATACTTTTACACATAGTGAATATATCTTTTTGATGTTGATATAATGTCATGTCACCGTATTTTTGTGTGTATTCATTTTTTTCAATAAAATCAACCGCGTTTTCTATAATTCCAGTAGAATTTTCAATATTATCAAAATCTTCAATAATTTTTTTACACATAGCAATAACGTGTCTGTTAATATGTGAAACACTACAACTAATCATTTTTGTTAATGAGTAATAATAATATAACCATTTTTTTTGATTGTTTTTTTTATTGTATTTCAAAATATTTTTGCAAAGTTCTATTAAAACGTGCTCATAAATATCAGCATTTTCAACACTTTCTTTTGTATTTTTTTGTAGCCTTATTTGATCGGCTTTTTTGATTTCGATGTTTGTTTTATTAAAAGTTATAGTTTGTGTATATTCATATTTTTTAAACATTTTGTTAATGTTATCAGAGAAATAGATATTATACAAATAATCTTCCATATTTGAATTATAATCTATTTTTAAAAACCCAAACAGAGATGGCGTTTTATTATATTTCGCATTAACATCGTGATAACCCTTAGTAATAAGGTTTAATATTTCAATTTCATCCTCAGATACAGGTCTTTCAATAGAATCCCATTCTGATTTAGTCAATTTTCTTTGTTGTAAATCCATTTTCAAATTACTTTTGATAAATTACTTTAATAGTGTTATATTATAAATTATATGCATATGTCTTTAAACCTATTTCGTAAATCAATTTTTTTTAAATTAAAAAATTGAAATGTCTTTTTGAATACGTAACAAATCAATATAAACAAATATTTACAAATTATATTAAATATATTCAAATAATATGTCGATGTCAAAACCTATTATTATAAGTATTGAAGGAAATATTGGTTCAGGTAAATCTACTTTGTTGAAGAATTTAAAAGATTTTATTACTGAAAATGCTAATTCAAATATAGAAATGTATAAAAATGTGTTATTTTTGAGAGAACCGGTCGATCAATGGGAAGATATTAAGGATAAAAATGGAGATACGATGCTTTCCAAATTTTATGCAGACCAAGAAAAATATTCATTCCCTTTTCAAATGATGGCATATATTTCAAGACTTTCATTATTAAAAGAGGCAGTCGAGAAAAATCCCAATTGTGTTATTATTACTGAAAGAAGTTTATATACTGATAAGTTTGTTTTTGCAAAAATGCTTTATGATATTGGAAAAATAGAGGATGTTAATTTTGCAATTTACAATAAATGGTTCGATACCTTTGCAAATGATTTTCCAGTAGAAAAAGTGGTTTATGTAAATGCCGACCCTGAAATATGTGATAAAAGAATTCATAGAAGATGTAGAAATGGTGAATCTAATATTCCACTAAGTTATTTAAATTCTTGTCATGATTATCATAATGTAATGATTAATGAAAAATTACAATTAAAAGAAGGGAATTTATTAGTTATAGATGGTAATTTGGATATTTATGAAAACAGCGAAAATCTAGATAAAATGTTAAAAGATGTGAATGAGTTTTTGAATTTCAGTAATTACAATAAGTCGAAATAAATAAATGGTTTAACTTAATTAAATTGAAAATTTATTATATTATTTTTATTTTTTATATCAAATATATATGGATGATAAAAATAATATTAATTATACCACAGAAAATAGTCTTTTTTTTACTATTGCAAGAATGAACCCACCAACACCAGGACATATGTTTCTAATTCAAAAACTTATAGAGGAAGCTTTGAAAAGAAACGTACACAAAGTTTATGTAATATTATCCAAAAGTAATTCTGATAACGAAAACCCCATAAACTGTAAAGATAAAATTGATGTTCTTGGAAAAAATCTAGACGATCTTACAAGTATGACCAATTCTTTGAAAGAAAATATGATTAAAAACAATAGTAATATGTTTGACACCGAAAAAATAAAGTCTATGCAAGTTTCTTTTGTTTGTGTTGGAGAGAAAGAAAACACACCTATCCAAACAGTAGGAAGAATCTTATACTTTGACTACAAGAATGTAAATGATATTAATATGTTTGTTATTATAGGTGAAGACAGACAAAATATGGCGGATAGTCTGGTTGATATATTTTATGAAAAAAATCCAAACATAAAAACGATTGATACGTTGATACTTATGAGAGAAAGTATGAAGAAATTTAAAAACTTAACTAAACAGGAAATAGAAGTGACTGATATGAAAACAGTTCCAGTCGATGCATTTTCTGCTTCTTTTATTAGAAAAATAGTTGATTATGACTTGGAAGATGAATTCTTTGAAATTTATAGACCTTTTTTAAAAGACGATAATAAAATAAGAAATTTGTATAATCTTATAAAAACAGGTCTTTCAAAACCCCCTCCAAAATCAAAAGTAGAGAGAATTAATCCATTAAAATATAGTTATCCTCTTATTAAAAAGAAAACTTCAACTAGACGTTATGTAGAGGAAACTCCGTCAACCAAAAAACAGCGAAAAAGAGGTGGCACAAGGAGTAGAATAAAAAGGCGTAAAACTGTTCGAAGACGAAGACGAAGACAAAGAGAGAAAAAGTATTAAATTAAATCAATAAATCAATTACAACCGGATAATGGTCTGAGTTATATTTTTCACAATATTCTTTGTACCCGTGATAAATAAAAGAATTAATTATATTTTGGCGCAAATAATTTGTAACCAAAATATGGTCTATCATCGAAAATTCATTTTTCTCTGGAACACAGTCTCCATTTGGGTCCCACCAATCACTAAATCTCTTATTTTGTGGAATCGTTTCTGCAATAGTATAAAGCTCATATTTTCCAGCATTTTCTCCTGCATAACCCTTCAATATATCAAGAACCATAGATGTCGGTTTATTTTCATTTACGTCTAATGTTTCCGCATCAAAATCATTAAAGTCACCAATCATTATGATTTCATAGTTGTTCATATAATATTCATAAATAACTCTTTGTAAAACTGTTGCCTGTGATTCTCTCTGTGCGCATCTGGAAGGATCTGTTGGATTTGCCAATAAATGTGCCCCAATAAAAGCTATTTTGACATCATTTATTAAATATTCTGTAATATAATGCTTACTTACTGTACTCGTTCCTGGTGCCCCGGTGTACCCACATTTTGAACCAGGCAAAGGATAAGACACCTTATCTTCTACTCTGTAAAGGGATATTAATGGGTCTATTCTTGTAATTGTCCCTACATTTTGCCCTGTACTCGTGTCTGTTCCTTTTTTCAAATATGGAATATATGTTTCGTCACCTATTTCTTCTACTAGCATATTTAGTTCGTCACAACCTTCCACTTCACAAAAATTGATGATATCTGGGTTTAGCGTTTTGACAACATCGGCAACATAATCGAGATGTATCAACGCTTCTGTCGTGTTTTTCCAAGTACAAGCATCACCAGGACAGTCGAACGGTGCGTAATAATCTACAAAAAGCCATTCAACATTATATTGAACGATTCTAACTTTGTCTTTGTTTGTTCTTCTGTCTTGTCCTTCATTTATAACAAGAGGACATTCTGTATCAGCTTTGTAAAGATGTGACAAAAGAAAAAGAAAATTTAAAAACAACAAAAGGTTACAATTCATGTTTATTTAATAATAGTTATTATTTTAATTCTTTACAAAAATAATAATTATTTCGCAAACCAAATTACGAATGTTAGAGAGATTTTACAAGACTGACTATTTTACGAATATTCAAGTAAAGGAATACCCAATAATTTTGGTGGTTTAAATTTGATAATATCTAATTGTTTTGATGTAGTAGGGAATTCATCTGTTCCAAATATGTCTTGTAGTAATAGCCATTCAAATAGACCTCCTACATATAAATAGATATTTGTGAACCCTAATGAAAATAATTGTTGATATTTTTTATATATTTTTTCATCGTTGGAGTTGCGACCATATATAACTATTTTAATATTTCGCGCTCTATTTGTTAAATATTTGTTAATTAATTCTTCTTCTCTATTTGCGTCAATAGTACCTTTTATGAGACAATTTTGTTCTGTTTCTCCAAGAGTGTTTAATAACAAATAATTTCCAGGATTTTTTATTATAAATTGTATATCTTCAAAACTTATTTTTTGCGCTGATTGGGCGTTTCCCATTATTATTTATTTGAATATATTTAAAAATAAACTGTTATTTTTAATATATTATTATAACAAACATATAATGTCTTTTATAACTAATTGTTGTTGTTTTCCAGAAACAAAAATCGAACCTATTGAAGAGAAAAAAGAAAATGAAAACAAATTATTATCTCTAATTGTAGATGATTCAATCGTTTTTACAAAAATCGTGTCAAAATTTGCAGATAAATTGGATATTCCATATTTTACTGTCATAAATGGAAGCGATGCATTAGAATGTATGGATTATTTTGTTTTTGATATTATTATTACAGATATTGACATGCCAGGTATGAATGGTATTAAATTAATATCGGAGATTAGAAAAAAATCAAAGGTTATTCCTATTATAGCCACATCTGCAAATCCTATTTACGAATTGTCATCTTTACAAGTTGGTGCAGATGCTTTTTTGAAGAAACCATTCAAATTAGAAGTTTTCAAAGAAACCATTTTTAAATTGGTGTGATATACTCTAATGTGTAAAGTTGATTTCTCACAAAAGAAAGCAACTTTTATAATTATTATTAGTCATAACATTTTTGCTACATAAAGTTGTGGAGCAATAATATACAAATCTGAAAATCAAACAACACTAACTAACTAAACTCAACAACAATCTCAACTTTCTCCTTCTTGATGCTCTTAGTAGCGGAAATTGACAATTCTTCTCTCTTTTTACGTGTCTTCGAATTATCCTTTGAATTATGATCCTTTCTTTTTGATGTACTGTTACGACTATTCATGTCCTTTTCAATCGTCTCATAATTTTCTTCGATATAATCAACCACTTTGTTTTCAAGAGCCCATTTGAAAAAATTCAATTGTCCTAATGTGGTCTCAATAGATGTCCCATTTTTATATGGAATACTTATTCTATCCCATCTACAAAAAGGGTCAAATCTTTTCTTACTATAAGCTTTTAATTTCAACTTGTAATCAACATACACCTTAAAACGTTTGACAATTTTTCCTTCTTCATTTAAAATAGGATATAATGTATAATATTTTTTTGCATAATTAGTCGAAAACCAATCGACTATTCTTAGAGAGATTTTAGATTCCCCTGTAATAATTCGCAACATGCGATTCAAAGTTTCATCTTCTTTATAAAATTCCATTAAATTACTTAAAAGCAAATCATTTTGTGTAGTAAAAGCTCCATTATTTATACTACTTATATTTGAAATAATGTTCGTTGACATATTCTATGTTAAATATTTAGGCGTTTATTTAAATACTTATTTCAAAAATATATATACTTTTGAAATAAATTAACACAACATACATCAAAAATTATTTAGAATCTGTTTTCTCTCTATCCCAATTGGTTGAAACAGGTTTTAAGAATTTATCTTGTGCCATTATGTCATTAATATAATTATTGCTACTATTTTCTAGAAAAGGATTACGTCCTGTCTGCGCATACATCTCTCTTTCAGCCATTCTAAATGAACTGTCTTCTCTCTTATTGTGAATGCTAAATTCATTTTTAACTTGATTTTCATAAAATGCGCTATTCGATGGATCCCAACCATCTTCTACACTTAGTGATTGTAAATAAGCAGAATTTTCTTTAATCGCATCTAAATTAATATATTGCTCGATTTGATTTATTTTGTCATCGCTTAATTTTCGGCGAATTCTTTTACTTTTTTCATAAATCTCTCCATTACTCCATTTCCATTCTATCATTTTCCCTTTATAAATTATATTTCTATCAATATTTTATTTATTAATACGAAACGGAATTAGTATTAATATTATTTTGTAAAATTATTTAAACATGTATTATTATAAATATATATTAAGAAACCAAATATGTGTGATTGTTTTTCATATGAAAATCCATTAATAACTAAAACACCAGAAATAGTGAAAAAACCAAGAACAAAAAACAGTATTAAAATCTCATTAGATGAGTGTTATTCAATTGTTTTTTTAGAAAAATTACTACCTAAAAATAGTATTATAACGCGAATATATGGGTTTATGTTTAATCAAAATTTACATTTACGTGTAGGTAATTTGTTTACAATGAAATTAAAATCATCTGATAAAAGTGATACTATGTGTTTGCCATGTTTTGATTTAAAATTATATACAACAAATAAAAAGGATAATAATACAGAAAACGAATTAATTACAATTGACTACGTAGTTGCTGATAGTGAAATTATTGATGTATATGATAAAAAACAACTGTATGAAGATGCATGGATAATAGAAAAAGATAAAAAAATAATTTTATTATGTTATGATGGTATGAAATGGAATATGAAAAAGGCATATAAAAAATATATGACAGTTAGAAAAAATATTAATAATTTTGAGGTTGATTTAGATATATATAATGAAAAAAACATTTATATTGGTAATTTTAATTTTGTACATACAAAAAGTAGTATAGAACATGAAATTGGTTATAAAAAATTATACATAAATGCAGATGATAATTATATTTTAGAATATACGAATGAAACGATTCCTCGTGTTTGGTTCACTATTGAAGAAGTTCCTAAAAAAATTACAGGCTCATTTGAAGTTAGATGTAAATCAAATGAAAGCTGTAAATGTTTAACAATAGGGTTTAATAGTGGAAAAATGTATATCGAATATGATGTTTACACCGATTTTACAGAAAAATTCATAGATGATACCAATATATAAAGTCTTTTCTATAAATATTTTATATTTCGTCATTTTCATTTTTATTTATTTTTAATTGTTTTGTGAATAAAAAATTATCCTTTGTTTGTCTACGTCTTTTCAAGTTACATTCAAGACAAGAAATAACAATATTATCACGATTATGTCCTTTATCATTATCTATGCGGTCTAATGTCCATTGTAGATTCTCTCTAACTAATTCATATAAAATATACATTTCCTTTTTACAATAGTAACATTTCATTTCACATTCTATTAATTTTTCTATTGTTTCTGTAAAATTAATAAACTTATCTTCATCTAAGATTTTCTTGTCTATATCTTGATGTTTATAACTGTTTATTTTTCTCTCTATTTGAGATTTTGAAAAGGCAAATTCTCCTTTTAAATCTGTCTTATAGATTGAATTTTTTATTTCATTTAATAGAACTAATTGGCTATTAAATGTAAAATATATGGGATCCACATCTGTTTCATTTATAATCGAACGTTTTTTCTTAGGCATATTTCTGTCTGTTGTAAGTTTTTTTATTTGATATCTATTACCAGTTCCTACAATTTTTATTTTTTTTTCGCCAGTTTCAAAATTTGTCTCTGATTTTGCAAATAAGTCTTTACAGACTACTATCTTTTTAATATTATTATCATCTTCCATAATATAATATAATAAAATATAATATAAGAAAAAAATATATTAAACTTAAAATAATATATTAAATTATATACTTAAATGGAAAAAGATAATGATAATTTTGTCACACAAGAGTCTTCAAAAAAAGAGGAATGTAATGAGTTGAAGAGTATTAAATACAAGTCGATGATAATACAAGGTAAGCCTGTTGTAGAAACAGTTGCTGATAACAATTTGTCCAACCTAGATAAATTTTTAGAAAGGGAAAAAAATGATAATAAAAACGAGCCATGGAGTAAACTTGATAAGACAAATAAAACAAAAAAGTTAATAACATTTGCGAACAAATATATAGAAGACAAGAAATTGAATGAAATTGAATCGAAAACACTTATTAATTTTTTGAAGGACTGTTTGGATAAAAAACGTATTGCAAGAGTTAAAGATGTCGTTTATGATAAAAACACTGGTACAATTAAAGATATACCATCGTTGGTTTTTAACAAACATACAAAGAATTTCACGTTAAAACAAATAGAAAAACACGTCTCTACATTAAAAAGTCTTGGAGTTAAAAAAAATATTTCTAACAAGAATAAGGAGGATGAATCTTCAATATAAAATTGAATTCTTTATATTAATAATATAATTATATTATAATATAAATAGAAACCCATAATTTATTAATAAATTAAAAAAAATGAGAGAAAAAAAAGTGGATTATGAATATGATGATTTTGAAGAAATAACGCATATAATTAAAGATTATGCGGATTTAATTGATGAATCTAATTATGAATTTGATGAAGATGATTATGATAATGATGATAATTGTATTGAAGAAATTCTTGATGAAAAAGCAACAGAAGATTTGATAGAAACAATATTACATTTAATGGATGAATATGTCTTCCATAATCCAAAAGATATTACAGAGCCTGGTTTTCACGAAAATTTGATCGAAAATATTACAGACATACTATCTTTACAATTCGAAGAGGAATTACAAAAAAATGTATATTTTGAAGATGACATAAACGAATTAATAGAGGAAGCAGCAGATATATTTTATACTTTTAATATCCCAAAACGTTCTCATCCAGATACAGTTATTTTAAATAAAAATATAGATTATAAAAAAATAGAGGAAAAAATAAATTATTTAAAATCGAAACCACAACCTCAACAAAGAACTAAGGAATGGTATGAATTTAGACATAATTTAATTACTGCAAGTAACGCACATAAAGCATTTGAAAATCAAATTGTTAAAAACCAGTTAATATTTGAGAAATGTCAACCATTAATAAAGGATGAAGACATAGATAAACAACAATTCGTAAATACCAATTCACCATTACATTGGGGACAAAAATATGAACCGTTGTCTGTGATGATATATGAGAAATTATATGGGACTAAGGTAGGAGATTTTGGGTGTATAAAACACGATAAATATCATTTCTTAGGAGCTTCACCTGATGGTATAAATATAGATCCAACGTCGGAAAGATATGGAAGAATGTTGGAAATAAAAAATATTGTGAACCGAGAAATTGATGGTATACCTAAAAAAGAATATTGGATACAAATGCAATTGCAAATGGAAGTTTGTGATTTAGATGAATGCGATTTTTTAGAAACCAAGTTTACAGAATATCCTGATTATAAAAGTTATAAAGAAGATTTAATAGATGACACGAATAAAGGTGTAATAATTCATTTTCAAAAAAAGGATGGACGTCCATTTTATGTTTATAAACCATTAAATAGTGAAAATCAAGACGACGATGAAGACGAAGATGTATGGGAAGAGACACAAATAGATAAATACGGTTCAGGAGAATATGGATATACTTTTATTAAATATATTTATTGGAAATTGGAAATTTTATCATGTGTTTTGGTACAAAGGAATACAAGATGGTTTGATCATAATATAAAAGAAATGGAACAATTATGGGAAACAGTAGTAAACGAGCGCATAACAGGTCACGATCATAGAGCTTCTGTTAAGAGGCAAAAAAAAGATGTAAAACCTGTCGATAATAATAGTGTACAAGAAAGTAATTGTTTGATTAACTTAGATGGAGAAACCAATAAAACAATTTTTATAAATCCACAACCAACAATAACCCAAAATCCAAGTGTTTTAGATTATTTTAAGAAGGATAAAAAAGAACAAACAGTGCCAAAACAACCATTAAACATTATTAAAATAGACACGGAAACTTTTACTAATACAGAGGAAGATGATAATAAATAATGAATATTTAACAACAAATATTTAATAAAGAACATTTCCTTCGGTTCTAAATTCTAACATATTTGGTTCGGTGTAGTAATAATTCACACGTGTTCCAGCACAATTTTCAGCTACTGGTGGTAAAGGATTAACATAATTTGATTTAGATTGTTTTTCTTTATA
>VFQS010000772.1_pt1 | contig 32795 bp, 47 predicted proteins | sample 3512361 | NCBI WGS metagenome assembly VFQS01 (sample SAMN10412375, study PRJNA504923) | tailings metagenome | isolation source: Relicate 1 Philex TSF3 active mining | place: Philippines
AGATTGACCAGCTCTCTCTTGCATGAATACATGAATGATGTCATCAGCTGGCACTCTCACACGCTGAGTATTCATCGCAGTTGCATATTGCAGATCGTATGGATGTGCATTTAGGATGTGATAAGCAGTAGGTCTGCCATATTTATCGACTTCTACGCCCATACGGATCTGAGATCCATCAGGTAGAGTAGTCGTATATTTGTCATCTAGTAGATCTGGCTCGATAAATTGAAGTGCGAAACCATCTTTATTAGCGTAATTTCTAACCTTTTTGATCAGAACTTCACCATCACGAGCTAGACATTCGATAAACATACGCTGTGCATCGAGCCATGACATCTTTCCATCTACTGTGCAATTACCTAATTTACCCCAATTAGCCCATCCAGTTTCTACAATCGAATTACCGATATTATCAAAACCGCCAGCATTAGATAATCTAGCCTTAACTTGAATATTTACACCAGTTTCACCGACCACATTAGCCTTCAAAAGACTAATAAATCGTTTCGCATATTCGTTATTTCTAGCTAAATCTCTGCATCGATTTCGTAAAGTGACAATCGCTGGGCTGATTTCAGCATCTGGTGATTTAGAAGAAGTTACAAAGTCAGCAAATAATCGACCTTGATTCGCACCAGCATAATTACGCTTAGTGATGGTTTTAGTAGCTTTACGCTTAAAAAAATCTAGGATAGCCATTAGTTAGTAAACCTTACTTTGACAGTTGCACCAGTAGCCTTACCTCTACGAATTCTCTCATCTCTTAATTGCTTATTGTATTCGGCTTTATAGTAATCACGAGCTTCTACAAGTTCCGCAAAAGACATCTTAGTAAGTGAACGACCAGCTACAGAATAATTAGCCACATCAGCATCAGCCTTACCTTCTAATAGGCTCTCGATCTTATCGACCATGATTTCTGCATGGCTTCTAGGATCTGCACCATTGACATCGAGATCAGCTACAGCTTCAAAGTAGCCACGATCTACTACGATGCGTTCATTATCAGATTTACGCTTGATTTCAGCTTGCCAATGATAAAAACCAGCTACGAAAGCAGATGAAGTAGTGCTAGTGACTGTAGCAGTAAAAATGCCATTAACTGATGTGCAAGTGACTTGCACTTCTGTGCTGCCACCGCCTGTAATGCGAGCTACATAGGTTAGATCGTATAGCGTAGGATCATAGACAGCTGATAAATCAGCTCTCTGCCATTGAATGAAGTCACCTACGACCACCTTTTCTGGTTCGGTCTGTAGTGCATTGGCTATGTCGAATAAGTTATTCAAGACTTTTACCTCTATTAAATTATTCTAAGTTTAACGCCAGCCATTCACAAAAGACGAATTTCTAGCTGGTGTTTTTCTATTTACCGCTGGTTTATTTGTATTCTCTGGCATTGATTCTATAGTTTCTTCGCGATTTCTCATAAATTTATTAGCTAGAGAATTGATATTTAGGTTCAAGATCGAGAAAGCAGCCATCGCATACACTCGCATATCGAGTGCTTCGTTTCTAGGTCTGGTCTTTACATATTCTCTACGAGCAAAACCTTTGTGATACTTTGTGACCACTTTTTCAGCTGTGAGCTGCTTGAAATACTCATCTGGTCGATCCATAGGGAAGTGACAATAGCCAGCACCCTCACTCGTGATCTTTAACCTAGAGAATAATAAGTCTTTCGCAGTATCTACTCCTACTGGGAATAGCTTAATTTTGCCAATATTGTTCGATGATGGTCTGCCTACAATCGGTTTTCCAGCACCACCCACGCCCTTGATCGCAAAAATCCGCTTGCCTTCTCTTGGTCGCACATAGTTATAGACTGAATTCGTATGATGTCCACCAGAATCGATACACGCACATCTAATACTTAGGGTAATCCCTAGCTCGTGATCAAATTGCTGATTCAATATGTTATCAAGATCATGCCATACAGTAGGGCTAGATGGATCACCCCAGAGAGTGCGATAGTCTATAGACCAGCTTTCTTCATCTCTACCCCATCCGACTACTTCGACTTCTAAACGATCATCTTGCACATCCACGCCAGCTGTCAGTAATACGACTTCTTTAGGTAATTTATCACCCCAATCTTCTCGCCTTTCAGCCACTTGATAATCATCTACAGATTCACCTTGTTCTTCCCAAGTTTCGCCCAGATAAGTATTTACCCATACTCTGAGAGTTGCTGGCTGTTTTCTGGCTTCTAGAAAATCTGCTACGCCTTCGTGAAGCATAGTCCAAGGGCTATAAAGTGCCGATAAGTGAAAGCCAGCCACGCCTTTAAATGGCTGAGTTGCTATCCATTCACCATTTTTTATAGATCTAACACGATCAGCTTCAGTCCAAATACCGCCACAATGAGGGCAGACATACTTAGCAGATAGTGGATTCCCTTCATCCCATACGACATTAGCCCACTTTAAAACCTGTTTTTCGCCACAATGAGTGCATGGCACATGGTAAAAACGCTGATCTGATTCCAAAAAAGACGATTCAATTCGGCTATTTCCCTTATTTGTAGGTGTAGAAAACATACCGAACTTACGATTCCAGAAGGTCGCACTACGCTTACGAGCCAATGTAACTGGATCACCCTCACTACCAGCTGAAATAGGATAGCGATCTACCTCATCACATAGCACTACTCGAATAGGTCTGGATGCCAGAGAGCTAGGGCTATTAGCACCGCAAGCAGTCACATGACCACCAGCAAAAGACTTGTGCAGAGTGGTATTGCCAGAATCTCTACTTCTAGGATCTTTAACCTTACCAGCCAGAGCTGGAGTATCTCTCAGCATAGGTGCGAGCCTGTCTTTACTCCATGTCTGAGCCATATCGAGAGTAGGCTGCACGACTAGCATAGGGCTAGGATCTTGATCGATGTGATAACCGACCACATTGTTCAAAATCTCAGTTTTGCCTACCTGTGCAGAACTCATCACAATGATCTGATAGACATCGGCATCGTTAAACGCATCCATAATGCCACGCTGATATTCGGCACGACTTGTCAGCCAGCTACCAGCTTCAGCAGATGCTTCTGGTGACAGTTTTCTAAACTGATCTGACCATTCGCTAACTGTCAGCTTCGGTGGTGGCTTGAGAACTGAAGCTATCGTTTTCCCCAGATGTTTCCTGAGTTCTATCGCTTGCTTCTGCGTTACCGAATTCGACCATTTCATTTAGGGCATCCAATACATTGTTTTCTAAAATGTCTTTCGCTTCTTTAATATCTTTAGCTGTGAATACTGCACTTGCACATTTACTCGGTAATGCAAGAATCTTAGCTCTAAAGTTCGATAACTGCTCTGCATATACTTTAGTCACTTGCTCGATCTCGACTAGCTTACCTTGCTCTTTCATTAGTTCTAGCTCTTGTAGAGATGCTTCAGCTGCCAGTTTTCTTCTCTTAGCTTCGTCAATATCTACAAGATCAGTATTCCCTACATAGTTTCCGATCTCTCTCTTTTTCAGCCACTCGATCACATCTTTAGTTTCGTAATCGCTACCACCCCTACCCAATCTCTTAACCAGAACTGGAAAATCAGGTAATTTCTGCATCTGGGTTAGCCATTCTTCAGACTTCCCAATAATATCGGCTAATTCTCTTTTATTTACAATCATAAATCTCTACATTTTGTGGATTATTTGTTGTTTTGAAACAACACTTTCACAGCTGTGATCCCTTAGTTTTACAAGAAAAGTTCTACATATTCTGACAATCTGATAGTTTTCCTTAATCAAAAACTTAATCTTAATAGTCTGGCTCTAGGCAAACTTCGGGGTCGCGAATTACCCGCAGTCCTTTTCTTTGGAAAGAACCTACTTTTTTGGCAATAGTGTTGTATTTACGCAACATTACTTAGTCCTAGCGGTAGCAAGTGCTTTCTTCATCGCTACATCGAATCGTCTGTTAAATGTATTACGAGAGATACCATCGGCTATCTTGTAGATGGGAAATCTAGGCTGATATTGCACACTAGGCTCGTATGCCATGATGAGCTTTAACTTCTTTACGCCTTTACTCTGGCTTCGTTCCCAGATACCAGCTATCCCATTGATCTCAGCTGAGAACTGTGTAGGCTTCTTGATTAGTCCAGCCTTTCTATTTGGGATGTTGCCATACCTATTGAGTGGTGCGTTCTTAGTAGGCACAGCGATGGCTCGCTTCTTAGGTGTTTCAGTTCCACCTTCTACTTGAAACTTTAGGTATTTACTTTGGATCTCACCGCCTTCGATGATGGCTGTTAGTGTCCGCTTATTAGCTCGCTTACCTCTGAACTTACCTGACCGATACTGGAATGTAGTTTCTGTGAATGGTGTAGGTCTGTCTAGATAAGCTGGCATCTGTCTAGTGATCTCATTAGCTACTGCTTCTGCTGTGTCATTGACTGCTAGGCTGATGGCAAAAGGTAACTGATCTCTCTCGAACTTGTAGAGATTCTTAGATACTTCTTCTACATTACTGGATAAGTTAATTCTCATGCTTACTCCATTCTTTTATTGCCCACTTACTAGCATTATGTGGCTTAGGCTGTCCATGAAAGCAAATTACAGAGCCTTTTATATTTTGTAGATCATGTGCTTTATAGCTGTAGATCTGATCTGGATATAGATCCTGTAGAGAATTTACTTCTTGTTGCATGGCATAAGCTATCCATTCCTGATCACCATGTGTCATAGATGGCTTACCTTGTTCGATCCAGTTCTCGTAGATATGAGAATAATCGCCATTCCATGTCATTACGCCTGATCCATAGTTCTCTGGGAAGTAGAAGTCTGTCAGCATAGCCAAGTGATTAGATCTGGCTAAGTAATCGATATTCCCAGCGATGATCGTATCTAGATCGAAGTAGATCGTTCTGCCTGTGAATAACTTAAACATATAGATCTTGCTATACCAGCCATTAGATCCATCTGCTTTTATGACATTTACGCCTTTATCGTAACTTTCTTGATCGCTGATGCAGTAGAACTTGAATGGTAATGTGAAGTTTTCTTTTACTGCTTTGTAGAGATTGTTCACATATCTCGTGCCTTCACCGCAATAGTTCTCTACATTCACGCAAACAATCGAGATCGAATAATTGATATTTACTGTCGTAGTGATGTAATCTCTTAAACGAATAGATGCCAGAACTTCTACAAAGTTTAGGGGATAGCTTTCGCCCTCAAATCTGAAAGCATAGCCCTGATGCCCATTGAGAATAAGTGGGTAAATCCTAGCCCATCTAGGTTTCCACTCTACATCTAGCCCTTGTCCACGCTTAACTACATCTAGTATTTCGCATCTGAAATAGTCTGTGTCGTAATGGAAATCACGATCTAGTTCTACATTTAGAGATCCGCAATAGAAGTCTTTATTTAGAACTTCTTTGAATTCACCTACTCTACGCTGTCCAGAATACTCGAAGGCTTTACTTGCACCGCCAGCACCTGATCTCGTATGCCCTGTATATTTACGATCTGGCATAGGTAATGGCTTGAATCGATAAACCTTACGAGTAGGCTCATGCAGAGCTTCACCGATGTATTCGTATGTGAAATACTTTCCAGCTGCTTTTAGGATATTTTGTAGAGAATAATTACCCCATAATCTCTCATCGACATTCTTAGCCACTACGCCATCTTCTGATGAGTATGGATTTTCCCAGAGCAGCTCACCATCTTCTTCGATCTGTCTGCTTAACCAGAACCAGATGCTATCGTGATCACCGCCTGTATTTTGGTAGATATGATGATAGAGAGAGAATAGGTAGATCACATCGTATTTACCTTGATCGTGCCATTGTTTCCCAAGATTCATGTAGCGGAACTCTACATTCTGGATATTGTGATCAGCAGCTGTCTTAGTATTCTTAGCTACTAGATCTACATACTCACCTTGAACTGGTCTGCCACGATCTAAAGCTACGACCTTTTTTGCCTTCTCAGCCGATAAGAATGTCCAGAATCCATGATCGCAGCCAATGTCTAGCACTCGCTTACCTGTTAGATCTGGTAGCGGAATGGCTTTTAGTTTATCTGTCATTCTGCCTTGAATGTTGCACACTTGACCATTGATCAGGTCGAACTTTTGATAATCAGACATTGTATTTCTCGATTCTTAAATCTAAACCTTCTTGCTGGCAGTATCTCTGGATCAGAGCTTCCCACTTAGTTATTTCTTGACCATTAAAAGGTAAAATATGATCGTAAGCCTGTAGAGCTTTGATCTTCTTATTAACTTCTTGAACTGTGAGATCGATAGTGATATTGGCATTTATTCCAAATCCGAAAGTAATTGGTTTACATAGAGAGCTGACATAACGATGCACTTGTCTATGATGCTCGTGACCATATTCACCGACTGAATTATGAGTAATGACTGCATCGAATCCAGATATATCTAACCATTGTAGATTTTTCAGCTGTTCTGATGGCTCGCTTTCGACTTGTGGCAATAGAACTGGTCTGGCATTTAGACGATGGCATGATTCAAAAAACTTCATAGCACGAATAGGATCAGTTCTAGGGATCGAGCAGCATATAATCGTGAACTTGCGATATTTGTATCTAACTGGTAAACCGCCAGCCCAGAGAGCTTCATCATCAGGATGAGCTACGACTATTGCGTTATTCATGCCTAGTGCATCGTCTAATATCATCCCTTATCCTCTACGCATTTTTTGCAGTAAAACTTATATCTAAGTCCATCTAAACTCTTTACTACTTTACCTGTATTCATTGGCATCATTCTGTGGCATCCATCACAGTAACGCTTGTAGATAATTTCTGGTGTCATTTAATAAATCTTCTTCTGTAAATCCATACTTCTTAAATAAGCCTTTAGTAGAGCCTAATCCATGCACTCCAGTATTGCCACGATGATGCTCATAACAAAGTGGTATCAAAGTATTGTAGTCACCCTTACCCCAGCCACGACCAGAACGAGCATGATGCAATTCTACTGGTGAATCTAGTAATTCCAAATTATCGAATAGCCTACGACAAATCATGCAGCCTAATCTGGCTACAGCTGCTTTATGCTGTTTTTCAGCTAATGTCATCGAGTATTTCTATCGTTCTGTCTATTGCTGGCTTCTTCAGTTCGCCATACATCGATGCGAGCTTGTGCAGCTGCTAACCACCAGTAGAGATGAGTTTCTCGTTCACTAGCAATCTTGTAGGCATCGAGCTGTAATAAATAATCTGGATGAGCTAATGCGTAATGCTCTGCTCTACTGATAGAAGATTCATTACATTTAATCACCAGCTGCGACTTTACGACCTTCATGTATTCAGCCAGCCATATTCTCTGTGCTCTGACAGCCGCATACTCTGGTGAATAATCTAGAATATATTGAATAGCCTTATTCGGATGAATAGTGCTCATCGATCTCTGGATTTCGCTTTTTTCCATATTTCTATTAGTCCTATTTCCAAATCTTGTCTGGCTTTAATTCCACGATTAAGTTCTACTAATTGTAGATAGTTTCTTCTTTCTTGTAGAGTTTTTTCTGCTATCCATCTAAGTTCGCACTCTATACGCCATTCTTCTGATGATGTATCCACTAATCACCACAAAAACAAGCTATTGATTCTTCTTCTGATCCAAATAAATCAGATTGATTTTTAGCAAAATTCATCATTTCTGCATAGCTAGGTCTATCTTTTCTAAATCTTGCACCATCACCAGTAAATTTACCTTTTGAATGAATCCTAGATTCTTGTTCTGCCAACCATACAGCTCTTGCTGGCTTTTCTGCAATAAGGCTCAATGTCTGTGGATAACCTTTTAGAAAACATAAATCGCAATTACCATGATATGTCTTACCTTTGATATTAGGCAGTTCAAGATCAAAATCTGAATTAGCCCAGAACTCACCGACATCTTTAGATGTAATCCCTTCAACAAATAAAGGAACTCTATCTTTGGTAACTTTTGCAGCCCTTCTAGGCTCATCTGCTCTAATTCCGATCCAATCTGAATTTTGATCGTGATCCCATCCTAAACTTTTTACATATTTATGGATAACTCTTATTTTTAATTCTACTGTGCAGAATCTTGTAACTGGATTAGGTAAATAGTTTTTCTTAGTTATCAACGCTTCAAAAGGCTCACCATTTCTGCTGGCAGTTTCAAAATTAACCAATTTAAAATCAGGTTTTTCTGGTATGAATTCAAGCCATTTAATATCTACATTCCATTTATTTTGGCAATCATTTACAAATTTAAGAGTTGCTTCATCTTCTTTACCTGTATTAGCAAAAATTACTAAACAATCATCTGGCAGACCATTATTGCTCTGCAATATACGCCATAGCATATAGCCAGAAGTTCTACCGCCAGAAAAGCTAACTACTGTAGGTTCTGTTATTAAAAATGGATTACTCATTTTTAAATTTCTCATATTCATTTATAGCAATACCTATAATTTCTGGTATTTGTGGGATTACAGCATTACCTAATTGTTTCATTCTGTCCATCCGATTGGGAAGCCCATAATCCACTCCGATACTGATGGATTCTGGTATTGACCTATATGTTCTGGGTATCTGTCCCCAATATCCCCTACCAAAGCTCTGCCATGAGTCCCTTTTGATTCCGAAGGTGTTAAGCAGCGTATCACTTTGTAATTTTGGCTGGTTGTTGGCGTAGCCAATAATCCACACCCTATCTCTGTAGTGCGGTGCACCAAAGGCTGAAGCTGGAATACAATGCCATTCCGCATCATAGCCGATCTCATTGAGTGAGCTGAGAACTTTGTCCAATCCTCTAGAACGAAGTGCTGCAACATTTTCCGCGATGATGTATTTCGGCTTGATTTCTTTAATAAGTCTGTGGAATTCAAACCACAATCCGCTTCTTTTACCATCTAATCCCTCACCTTTCCCAGCTAATGAAATATCTTGACATGGGAAACCGCCACAAATTACATCAGCGAAACCCTCTTTAAAATTTACATCCTTAATATCTTGATAAATTGGCACTTCAGACCAATGTTTTTTTAAAACTCTATGACAAGCTAAATTATTCTCAACAAAAGCTACAGTTTCAAATCCAGCTCTTTCAAGTCCCAAACTAAATCCACCAATACCAGAAAACAAATCTAAAACTTTCAAGACAAAGCCTTTCTTTTATCACGCTGATCTAAGATGTATTTCTTCATATCGTAGTAGCTGTTAAATCTCGCTTTTGTAGGATCACCGCCACATTCAGTCTTAAAAGCATATTCGATCTGTTGCTCTGTGCCTAAAGGTAATTCTGCTGGCTTAGATGAATATTCGACTACTTCATCTTCCCATCTTCTTTGATTTAGCCAAGTGCTTGCATGAGGAATAAATCCATAGTTCTCTTTTTTATCCCAGCCTTTAGCTATTGATTGAGCTTTAATAGCCTTGATCAGAACTTCTAAAGATTCTGTAATCTTAGAAAATGCTTGAGCTGCTTCTTTTTTGCTTTCATGTTTTGGATAGATTTTCCAAAATTCATTAAAAGAATCAGTATATATATTATGGTTAGTAGTTTTTAGTTTATAGTTCTTAGTTAAGGTTATGTCTGGGTTATCTGTGGAAACCGACTGGGTTTTATCTGGGTTACTGTCTAACTCATTGATTTTCTTAGGTCTTCCACCACTTTTGCCATTTTTTCTATTCTTATCGGCAGTTAAATGATATTCAGCGATCAGATCATCGCATACAGAGTGAACCCATCCAGCTTTAGTAATAGTAAAAAATTCTTCTAAGACTGATTTAACAATATCCAAATATGATCCCAGCCTTAACCTACGAATAACCGACTGGGTTTCCAATGGTATTGGTTGCTCAGTATCGTAATAAAAATTGATTAACCTAAAATAGACAGCTTCTTCTTCTAAGGTTAGATGTGAAGTGGAAAGATGCCACTTCGATATATTGAATTTATAGTAATGCACGAATTGTCCCCAAGTCAAAGGTAGTCACAAAAATGGTGGATAAGGCAGACTGGTGACTAATCAGCTTTTCGATCTAAGTAATGAGCTTCGATCTAGCCATATCCATAGCTTAAACTAGAATTCGAATATTTCCAAATTCCAGCGATTATCTTTCTTATGCCAGCCATGCACTACTATCCGCATACCAGATGCGATCACAGCTGGAAAATTATCATGGTTCGAAATCTTATCAATACGAGCCTTCATGTTTTCTTTAGTCGTAGTCTGCACACCGACAATATCTTCACCTACGCATAGCACATCGATAAACCCATATAGATCTTGTCTGATCTTGGCAAAGTTATTCCATTTTTCTGTAACTTCGCACAGATACCCATGCTCACGCATATAGGCTAGGCTACGCTGTGTAGGTGTCATCTGGTCTTAGCATTTCTTTAGATAAACGACCTTCTGATAGCTGGATCAATTTATCAATGTGCTTATGTGGAATTTTGCGAAAGCTAAAGCTAAAAGCAGTCTGATAGCTCATTCCCATCTTTTCTGCTAATGCCTTATAAGATCCAAATTCTTTCAATAAATGCTGTGCTGGTGTCAGTTTTTGAGCTTCTGATTCCATAAAATCCCCTAAAAAGTTCTACAAGTATAGCGTTTCTCTACATATTTCTACAAATTAGGGTAATTCCTTATGAAATATCTCTACAAATTGTAGATTATTTGCTATACTGATCGCACCTTAACGAAACAATGGAGTAAGTAATATGGAAATTTACGAATACGATTTTGATGGTATCAAGCTAGATATTCATTATGAAACTGAGGATGGTGATGCTTCTGTAGGTCTATTTGGCACTCAGATCTATATGCTAGGCATTTATCACAAAGGTGATGACATCTACGAGCTTATTAGCGAAAAAACTCGTGGCTTTCTTGAAGATAGATTAGTGGAGTATGTAAATGGCTGATATTCTAAAAGGCATTTTTCTAGGTATTTGTTTCTTTGTCATCCCATTAACAGTATGGGTTATCCGCACAGGTGGTCTATGAATGTATATACAAAACTGATGTCAGCTCGCATCGCTTTACAAAATCACAAGTTAGAGAAAACTGGTAAAAATACATTTTCCAAATATAGCTATTTTGAGCTTGAGGATTTTCTACCTACAGTCCAGAAGATCTTTCACGAAGTAGGCTTATGTGGCATTGTTAGCTTTAAGCACGATCTAGCAGTTTTGACGATCACAGATGGTGGTGAGCAATCTATCCAGATCACTAGCCCTATGGCAGATGCCCAGCTGAAGGCAGCAACACCAATCCAGAACTTAGGTGCAGTCCATACTTATCTTAGAAGGTATCTATGGGTTACAGCTCTAGAGATCTGCGAGCACGACATTGTAGATCCGCTACCAGCCCAGATAAATGTGCAAGAGTATATCGATGCGATGCAACTCACAGATACGATAGAGCAGCTCACTAAGGTATATACGCAAGCTATACAAGGTGTCACAGATAAAGAAGTCATTAAGCAGTTAAAGCAAGCCGCAGCAAGTCGTAAAAATCAATTAACCACAAAGGAGTAACTATGAAAACGCAGCGAGAATTACTTATTAACTTACTTAAAAAAGGCTGGATCAGCCCACTAGATGCACTAAAACACGCTGGCTCGATGAAACTATCGACTAGGGTTAGCGAGTTTAAAAGAGAAGGCTATGTCATTCTAGATAAATGGCATCCATCTAAAGAATATAAACTCTACAAAATGGTGAAGTAATGACTGAGAACGATAAATCATTGATTCGCCAGATGATGAAGGCTGGAAGATATAACGCTATATTCGATCTTATGCCAGCTTTTAATCTACAGAAATCTAAAGACATCATTCAAGATATGGGATCTAAGTGGTGCTGTCATAGCGATAACCAGATCAGACGATTAGATGTGCCTTTAGAGATCCTAAAGCAAAACCAATCAAAAATACTAAAAAGGAAATAAGATGGAATACTCATTTTTACAGATTCAAGTTTTAGCCAGCTTTAAGCAATCATACGAATTCGCTTTAAAAGGTGATTTTAATAAAGCAGCATTTTTAGCTAGACAAGGCTCAGAGCTAGGTAATCAGCTTTACGATGCACTTATTGAAGAATCTAAAAAGGTAGCAGCATGATCGAACAAGGCACAGATGAATGGTTCTCTGCTAGAGCTGGTAAGGTAACTGCCAGCCGATTAGCTGATGTGATGGCTAAGATCAAAACTGGTGAAGCAGCCACTCGTAAGAACTATAAAGCTGAATTGATCTGCGAAAGACTTACTGGGATTAAGACTGAATCTTTTACTACTAAAGCTATGGAAGTAGGCACAGATCGTGAGCCAGTAGCCAGAGCATTATTTGAATCTAAGTATGGTCTGATCGTGGATGAAGTAGGTTTTATAGATCATCCTACTATTCCGAACTCTGGTGCTAGTCCAGATGGTCTTATCGGATCAGATGGCTTGCTGGAGATCAAGTGCCCTAATAGATCTACGCATCTGGAATACTTCTTAGATGGAGTTCCACCAGCTAAATACATTCCACAGATGATGTGGCAGATGGCATCTACTGGTAGAAAATGGTGCGATTTTGCTAGTTATAACCCTGATTTCCCAGAGCACTTGCAGCTATTCGTAGTTCGGCTACATCGTGATGATGAGAAGATCAGAGAGATGGAATCAGAAGTAATGAGTTTTTTAAATGAAGTAGAAGTAATCTTAACTAAGATAAAGGAAAAATATGCCAGTTAAATATGATGTGATTGCCAAGAATGGCACTTATAAAGATAAAGTAACCAATGAAGATAAAGTAAATTGGAAAAAAGTAGGCGTATGTATGGATACCAGATCTGGTGGTTTAGCAATTAAGATCGATGCTTTACCGCCTTTATGGGATGGATGGCTTCAGCTGACAGAGCCAAAAGCTAAAGATCAGCCAGCACCATCACAAGCAGCACCAGCAGCACCTAGTAACGATCCTAATGATGACATTCCCTTTTAAGGAGTAATTATGAAAAAAGCATTATTAACAGCACTTTTAACTGTATCTTTTGCAGCATCAGCAGCTTGCCCACCTTATGCACCTTATGGATGCTCTCAGGGCTTCGGTGGAAAAGTAGTCTGTGGCTGTGGCAGATAATTAAGAATATGGGTGAAAAGACGGATGCTAGTGGACTACGACTTCGCTTATATGGGTAAAACTATATATTCCCACTAGACGCAGACGAAGTAGCCCAGTCTAACAATGGAGTAATTATGAAACCGCAACAAGTAGTAAAAGAAAAACGAGTAGCTTATCTCTTAGATCTTATGAGAAAAGAGCCTATGAATTGTCACCAGATGGCTGATGCTGTGAATACTAATGTGAAGTGCGTTAGTAAATACATCACAGAATTGAAGTTTAAGAAGAAGATCTACATCGCTAAATATGAAAGACGAGCTGGTGCGTATGGTGTTTTCTATATGGCTGGTAATCTGCCAGATGCAATTAAGCCGATCCCATTAAGCCAGAAGGAATATAACGAAAGATATAAGGCTCGAAACGCTAGGGTAACTAAATTTAATGCAGAGAAAAAAGCAGAGAATTTTAAGTTTATCCCTAGAATGGATATAGCTGCGAGCTGGATGTTTAACCCATGCTAATTACTATCTTAACTACTTTATTTTTAGGGCTTGGCATTGGTGCTGGCGTAGTTTTCGCAGTTCTTTTTACACTTTGGTATTTAGAGAATAGGAAATAATATGGAATATTTAGATATTGTTATATGTATCGCTGTGATCATGTATATAAAAGCCATTATTTTATGTATATGGATCTATTCAAAATACGATCATCTTACCCAATGGCTTGTAAACCATGCACCTATGACATGGGAAACATATAAACGACTTTCACATATTAAAAGTGAATGTAATCAGGATTGTAGCCAAGGCAGAAAATGTCGCTGCGAAAAGAAATAACATTTTTTGGATTTAAACCTATGTTCTGCCCAGAATGTCTAACACACAATAATGAAGCACTTAAAACTAAATGCCTTGAAACTAGAACCTTCTTAGATGAAGCAGATGATCAGCCTATGGTGATCAGAAGGCATCGATGCCTAGAATGTGGGTTCACATTCCAGACAATCGAAAAGCCAGTTTAGATTAACTTGTTATAAAGTTCGGTTCGGTGCTCGATTCCGATAGTTCCACCATTGACCTTCTTAGTCATACCTAGAAGATCTTTAGCATCAGCAAGAGCATTTAGACCATTAGCACTCCAGAACCATCCAGCTGTAAGAGCTGCATATTCTGGGGTAGCTACTAAATCAGGATTAGCTACTAGATCAACGCCTAAAGAATCACCAGCCTTCTTATAATTAGCCTTACCTGTGAGCTGGATTAGCCCTCTGCCACGATAATTATAGCCATCACCATACTCAGTATTACCTAGATTCTTTTTACCGAACTCACCGCCATAGATCGCATTGGCAATACCAGCCTGATCTGCTGGCTGCTTACCATCAATACGACCATATTTATTACAATCTTCTTCGCTGATGCGATGTCTGCCAAATAGAGCTTTTAGAGCTTCTACTTTGTAATTAAGACCTTCTGATACGCTTTTGAACATACCAGATTCATGTGCACATTGAGCCACAAAACCAGCGATTCTCTCTGGCGTATTGATCTCGAATCGATCACAAGTAGCTTGCAAGGCATCAGCCCATTTATCAGCAGTAGCCTGATCAACAATTTTTAAAAGTAAATCTTTCATATAGCCCTTTTAATTTCTTAATAAGTTTTCTCTTAAAACTAACATTAACAGGAATCGACATATATTGAGCAATATAAAAATGCTTATTTAATAAATAGTCTTTTCTCTGATCTAATATCATTCTTTGTCCTTTTTGCCACCCATGATCTTCTCAGCAGTTCTACCGCCAAAATAAGCCACAAATACAATCTGTCCCCATTGACCTAGCAAGGTAACATAATTTTGATTAGCTTCATAGCCGAAAGCTGACATCATAGCGAATAAGAAATAACCAGCAAAAATAGCTATTAGTGCTAATGGTCTAATATTCTTAGATAGCCATGAATCACTAGCCATATCAGCTTTCCATCGATCAGAGATGTTATTAGCTTCATTCTGATCTGCCTGTAACTCAGCTAATTTACCTTCATTCTGTATCTTAGTTAGCTCTGCCATCGCTTTAGCTTTGGCTTCTGGATCAGGTAATACTTTATCGAGCACCTTTTCACCAATGCTCATAATGGCTGCTAATGGGATCATTGTTTCACCTCATCGTCTTTCTCTACTTTACCAATCTTACGACCAGCGATGCCACCTAATGTGCCGATTGACATATAAGCCACAGCTTTTAGGATTTCTAAGAAAATGCTATCAATAGGTGCTAAATCCATCTTTTGCTCTTCAAAAGCTACCGCCCAGAGAACGCCTAAAGCTATGACAAATAGCATCGTAGATAGAATCACTACGATAAATGCCCAGATGCGGATCTCGATTTCTTCTGATGTCATTCTACTCATTACTTACCTCCTAAAATTGGATTATCTAACGCTTCTTTGAGTTTTTGATCTACATCCTTACGAATCTGTCTTAGCTCTTGATCAGTTTCTCTACGAGCTTGCTTAGTATCTCTTTCTACTTGCTCGACTACTTTTTCTAGCTTACGAATATCGTTCTTAATATCGTTTTTAATATCTCTGGTGTAGTCGTTAGTTTTAGTAGATGTTTCTTCTACAAGAACTAAACGCTTATCAAATTCTGATAAATCTGGTGATACATAGGCATCGATCTTTTTTTGCATCGATTGATATGATTTATAGGCTTCAAAAACACCATATAGACCGCCTAGAGCTGTAGATACGATAGTAAATAGAACCATCAATTTAGCTGGAGTGAACTCATAGCCACCAATGCTGATTACTGTATCTTTACCAGCATACTTCTTGACAGCTTCTTCTATCTTATCGATGCCTTTATTGACATCTTTAATCTCTGTTCCATTGTCCATTTACTAACTCCCTATGAATACGATCACTATGCTGCATCATTCGTGCTGAACTACGATTTTCTTGGATTGTTTTCATGTTTGCAATTATTCGCATGAATGAATAATCGATAATTTCTACACCTTTAGGAAGTTCTACAGTTCTGATCTCTACAGATTTAATCTGACCTACTTCATTCTTAGCAGTATCGACTTTTATCTCTCTAACTACTTGCTTAGATTCTCGCTTTTCTTCTCGTTTTTCTTCTTTCTTATCCTCTTTTTTGCTTTCTTTTTTCTCAGTCTGAGCTGCTTGAGTGATTGTCTGAGTAGTTACCTGACTAGGTGGCTGGCTAGATTGTGCAGCTGGTGTAGCAGCTGGAGTAGGTCTAGTTATCACCTCATTGACTACAGCATCCGCGATTACTGGAGTTTCTACAGATATTGTGCCTGTAGTGCTTACTTGAACGCTAGGAGTAGTCGTAGATACTGTATTAGTGCTAGTTACTGGCACGACATTGGCTAAAGCATAGGCTTCGGCATATCCTGTGCAATTCCTGTCATATAGCGGATTCTGAGAGCATTGGTAATTAAAATAAGCCTGTGCATAACCTTGGCAGCCAGAGTTATATAGCGGATTTATACGACATTGATTATTAAAATAAGCTGATTCATAGCCTATACAAGTAGTCGCATATAAGGCATTTAGCGAGCATTGTTGATCGTGATACGCTTGCTGGTATCCGCTACATTGAGTGCTATAGAGTGGATTTAGGCTACATTGTTGATCTAAATAGGCTTGCTCGTAACCTATACATGATGGTCTATACAGCGGATTTAGAGAGCATTGTTGCTGATCATAGGCTTCTTGGTAATTAGGGCAGCTAGGGCTTGCTAGTGGATTAGTAAGACAAATATTTCCAGTTCCATTCGTTAGATAGTTAAATGGCTGATCTGTATGTAATCCATTTTCATATCTAAGCTGAGTATATTCACCTAGTGTAGTGTCACCTGTCATACCAATGGTAAATGGTCGATCTAGATGCACCTTATCGTAAAACATACTGATAGATCCATTAGGTCTGATCTCTACGCCAAAAGTATTTAAATTATTAGGTCTGCCAAATTCTGAGATGTTTTCCCACATATACCGCTGATATTGTGGAGTGCCTTCAGTTAAAAATCGACCAGAATAATTGATTAGATCAGTCTGTAGAGCCATGATCGAGTAATTAAACTGATAGCCTTGGCTAAATCTTAGATCGTATCCAGAGCAGCACCAATGATTATTAACTGATCCAAATCCTACTACGCCATTACTATACATAAAGCTGTCAGTAAAGATGCGACCATAAAACGGAAACGGAAACTGTAATGGCACATGAGCATAGCCATCGTCTGAAATATTGTGCTGTATTACTTGTGCCTGTGCCAAGCTAATAGTGGCTAGTAAGGCAATTATCCACTTCATCTGATTTTAGGTCTATCTGGCATCCATTGTGGATTTTGTTCCCAGATGAGTTTAGCTTCTTGACCGATTTTTCCATTTATAGGGCAGATTACACCACTATCCCACATGGAATACCATACTCTAGCATCTTGGCAGAGTAGAGTAGTCGCTACGCCTGTCATTCTTTGACCAGATAGAGCATTAGCTAAAATGACTAATTCGCAGTTCTTATCAGTAATGGTAGACCCCATAGAAATACCGAAAATCTGCGTTTGAACTGCACCGCCTACACCACTAGAGCACATAAAATTATTGATCGATGTGATACTAGGGCTGATCGCGGATGGTGGTGGTGATTTAACTGTAGTTTCAGCTTTAGATGTAGATTCTGTGACTATTGGCTCTGCTTTGGCTGATGAATAAGCCAGCATAAAAGCTAGTAAACACGCCCAGATTGCCAATATTTCTCTCATGTCACACCATTAGAGTTTAAGAACTATAGTTAAAAGAGTAATGATAATGAATCCAGCAGTTCCGATTAAGATCTGCTCTAGTCTTTTTAGCCTTGCATTGATACCTTCATAGCGTAAGGCACATACAGCTTCATGGCTATTTAATCGAGCATCTGTCTGGCTAATTGTTAATTCATCACCCATTTAGATTACTCCGCAGCTGGTAGCCAAGGTAAAGGCTTTTGGATAACTGGTGGATTTTTCTTTAACTCTAGAGCTTGTAATAATTGCTCTTGAATCTTAGCTACATCTAGCTTTTCTTTAACCCATCCGATTACTTGTGCTTCTGTTAAATCAGCATAAGAAGTAAATTCATCTCCTACTTCAAATCCTACAGAGCCATAAGCAGATACAGAATCTTCTTCATCACCACAAATAACTAAATAATGAGCTTCAATAACTACATCAGATTTACCATCTAATGATTTAGCTGTATTTAAAGCATTTACTTTCCATGAAAAACTAGCCATTTTTTATCCTTATGCGTTTAATTGAGCTTTTAATGAATCTACTTCTGCTTTTAGTTCTTGTATTGCAGCTGTTAATGTAGCTACCAAGAATGATGTATCGATACCTTGATAGACTGGATTACCTTCAGCATCTACTGCATCTTTTTCACCTGTTACAGCATCAGGAATAACTGATTGTAATTCGTGAGCAATAAAACCCTCACCATTAGAGCCATCAGCTTTCCATGTATAAGTGCAAGGTTTTAATTGTTGAATTTTAGCCAAAGCACCAGTCATTGGTGCAATATTTTCTTTTAATCGATAATCTGATGATGTGTTATATGCAATCGTAGAACCATTAGTTGTAATATTTCCTTTAAAAACACCATTGTATTTAAACTCACAAATAGCACCAACATCTGTGTTTCTATTCATAATTGCACATAGATTACCTTCAGCAGTTAATCCTAGTGGATAAGTCGATTGCCCTACCCATGCGAAAGTTCCTGATGTAGCATCCCATGGAGCAGTTCCACCAGCAGAACGAACCATTAAAGTTCCAGCAGAATCAATACGCATACGCTCTGTGTTGCCACCAGTAGCAAACTTAATTACACCACTAGCATTGTTAGCAAGAATATTTAACTCTGTTGCGGCTGTGCTAAGAAATGGAGAGCTTGCACCTATCATACCTGTTGTTCCAGCAGCGCTTCCATAAACACCTAAACCAATTACAACATCGGAATCATTTGCAGCAAACAAAGTGTAGTCTTGAACTGTATTACTTGTGTTCTTAAACCTTGCTGTGCGAACATTGCTAGAAACTTGAGCATCTACTCTATAACTAGGACTACTTGTTCCAATACCCACATTACCAGAGGAATCAATACGCATACGCTCTGAGCCAGCAGACCAAAACTCAAATCCAGTTCCAGCAGTAAATGACCCAGCAAAAGCATTACCACTACTCCTAGTTCCAAATCTAGAATACCCAGCTGAGTTTGTTACACCAGTTTCAACATCAACCGCAGAAGAAGAATATAAATGGAGTTTATAAGCAGGGCTACTAGTTCCTAAACCTATTCTATTATTAGTAGCGTCAATAACTAAAGTATCGCTATCAAAATTTAAACCATTAGGCGTAGATACTGTAGAAGCATTGATAGTTAGAGAATCTCCACTAGCATCACCTAAAGTAGTATTTCCAGATGATGTTAGAGTGCCAGCAGCTACTGTAGTTCCATTTACTGTCGTAGCAGTAATAGAAGAAACTACATCAGTAGATTGATCTAAAGTAATAAGAGTAATCCACGCATCATTATCCTCATTACGGATTTTTAGGATATTGTTAGCTGTGTCATACCATAGCTGATTAGCGTATGTGGTAGATGGTGCAGTCGCACCAGAGTTATTAGTTCCCAATGCTTGTAAAGCATCATTAAGATCAGAACGGAAGGCTGGAAAACCTTGGTTCGCTATTGATAGATCATGCTGTGACATTTATTTCCCCTTTAAGCTGCTAGTTCACCATAGCCAGAAGCTACATAATCGAATGTTCTATTTACTACAGTTCCACTAGAATTCTTGAATCTAATTGTAAAACCAGATGCTGATTTAGTGGTAATTTCGTAGTAATCTCCTTGAGCCAAGTTCTGAGCTGCAATTCCCAGAGCTGGCGTAACTTTGTAAGCTGGCGTAAATGTGACTGAATAACCACCTGATGCAGTTCCAGAAGCTATATCGTTTCCAGAACTTACACGATCTGGCATATCGATAGAAATAGATAGTTCGCTTACTGAAGGGCTAGATTCGCCACTAGCAGAAGTCAAAACGATCTTAAATCTAAGTGCTCTAGCCTTGTAATCACCTACATAGAACCTACGATAATCAGACCATGTAGGAGTTCCAGCTGGATCATCATCAGTCGTAGAGATGTAGAACGCCACATTCGTATCACCATAGGTATTAGGATCACCATCAAATAAACCTGTGGCTGAATCAAATAAGCCAGTTCGATCATCAAATAAGTTCACATAATCTACGCGACCTACTTTGATATTAGATGTAATTCGGCTTGTATAAGAGCTGCCTAGATCTACATATCCTAGACCGCCACATGATAGATAGTAAGTTCCTTCTGTAGAAGTAGTGCCACCGCCACCATCGAAATCGCCTTCTGTATCGTCAAAATTACCTGTAGCAGCATCGAAATCGATAGCAGTATCTAAAATTAGTAAGCCTTCATCATTTAAGTGAACTTCTGTCATAGATCCTGAGAATGTAGGATCTTCTGTGACAGTTTCCACTACATTTAGACCTTTAATATCTTCAATAATAGCCACGATCTCAGCTGGAACTAGAGATTCATTACCTAATTTATCGATAGCCTTAATAAAGTATGTGCCTGTCATAGCTGGTGCTACAGCAAAGTTCGCTGGTCTAGGCACTTTTTCTACTAGATCTATGGCATTAGAATAAGTCGCAGCTGTGGTTTCTCTAGCATGACGAATACGATAATGTGATAAATCTAGATCAGCTACTGGTGTCCATGTCAGATAAGCCTGTGCACCTACGATATTGATAGAAAAACCTTCTACATCGGCTGGTGGTGCGATCTTACCGACCACCTGATGAGATCCCTCAGTCCATGCAGAGCTTACATTTAAGCTATTGACTGATTTAGCTCTAACTTCATAGGTATAGCCATCGAGCACATTGTAGAGTTCAAATCGATTGCCAGTAGCTTGTCCTAAGTTGATCCAATCAGTCGCACCACTTAATCGAGCTTGAACTTCATATTTGTTCTGGAATGTATTTTCACCAGTAACATTTACGACTAATTTAGTGATCACAGCTTCAGCATTGACATCTAACTCATCAGAAATTGCGATACCGCATGGATTAACTGTAAATGGATCAGGTAAATTAGTATCTGGTGCAAAATCTACAGTAGTTTCTTCACCATTAGCCCAATCATATACGCCTGATGCAGTTTCTCTTAGGCTTAGATTGACTACTGGAGTTTCTCGACTGACATCGAATTCCCATGTAAGAACCTCGAAAACCTTGCTAGACCATCCATATCTAGCGAAATCTAAATAAACTGTATCGCTAGGCTGAAGTGCAAAAGCCTTCATATTGCAAGATAAGTTAATGCTGATCTGCTGTCTAGCTTTCTCTAGCTCGATCTTGGCTAATCGTTCACAAGTGGCAGATGAAGTCGTAAATGGGAAATCTGTATCACGCCAGATAGTTTCACCATCTTCAGCAGCATAAGTAGAATTAGTTACAGCTGGGAATGAATTAGGCTGATAAAGAGTTGCTGGCTCAGAATATGTGCCTTTTACAGCATTGAAAATATCTCTACGACTTTGTGATGCTTGCATAGTTACAGCATCGACAATTTCATTTTCAGTAATAGTGATCGTAGGCGTTCTATAGGCTGCTACTCTTAATGTCCACTTACCACCTACATAGGTTAAAGTGCCACCGCAAGCAGTAAGCATTTTAGAGATCACATTCTTAGGCTGCTCAGTAGTTAAAAATGAGCCATTGATCGTATATCGTTTTTCTGTGCCTGATTTTAATGTGATTGTTTCGTCACAAATATCAGCTGCATCGCTAAATGAATCATCATCGATTTCAGCAGATGTAGCACCTAAACCATAAACTGTATTAGTCAAATAATCTCTAATACATAGAGCCGCGTTATTTGAATAAGCAGTCGTAGAAGTTCTAGGATCGAATACTTCTGCACCACGCACTTTCGCTGTGAAGTTCGGTAAACCTTGTGGGAATACATCAGCGTTATAAACTAATTTAGCAGCTAGAATAGCAATACCACGATATTGATAATTAACAGCTGTAGTGCCAGCAAAAAATGGTAATGCTGATTGAGTAGATGATCCTAAAAGCCAATTAAAGCTAAGAGCTGTAGCACTTCCTTTATATGTGCAAGTATAGGCATTACCAGACAAAGTTAGAGATAGAGCTTCATCATTCGCATATACTGTCTGAATAGAATTGATCTGATTAGTAGCTAATGCAATAGCCATGTGCATAGTTTCATTCTTAGCACCAGAAGATTCCATAAAAACAATCGTGCCACCTACACGAGTTTCACCATAAATGATGCGACCATCGGCATCTGGTGCTCTTGTAGAGATTAGCTGACCTCTTAGGGTTTCCCCTAAATCTGGAGTTTTTTGGCTAGGGCTTAATAAAGTAGATACAAGTGCTGTGCCAGCTGTGATCGCAGCCGCTGTAGCTGCGTAAGCAGTAACAGACATTGTGCTGACAGTTAGACCTAGCGATGCACCGCCTGTATATACAGCAGCTGCTACTACTGCCGCTACTGCCGCTACTTTAAAGATGCTTTTAAATAAACCCATTATTTACCCCACGAAATCTGCTTATCGGCTAATTTCGCTACATTTTCTAGACTATTATCACCAGAATATCGAGCTAATTGTTCTTCGTTAGTATATTTTCTAGTTCTAGGTCTTTCCAAATCGATAAGCACATTTTCTATGCTGATAGAGATAGTGGCTGTAGATCCATCTTCCTGTATCGTCATAATATCCATGCGACCAGCGAAAACCTGATACAAATCGCTAACTGGCAGATTATCGCTATCTAGAGCACCTAAATATAGTTTTGCAGATCTACCTCGATAGTTTTCTAAAAGAGCTAAAGCCACTAGGCTAGTATCTAGTCCAGATAGAGTGATATTGATACCATTCGCAGCTAGATCAGTAGTTTCGCTAGATGTAGAGATAGTTAAAACTGTGCCAGATCCTATCCATTCTTCGCCACTAGCTGTGATATTTCCATAGCCTGTCCAAAATCTAAGAGTATCAGAATCAAAACCTAGCTCGATAGCATAAAAAGGCTTTAATTCTGTGGCGTTTAGTTCTGTAGATAATGCAGATGGCAGAGATCTAGACATTAGAGAGCTTCCCTAGCACCGAAAGTGATTCCATAAATACTGGCTTCGTTCACATCCCAGATAGCCTGAGTAGAACTTAATCTAAATACGCCTTTAGGTGATGAAACTACGATGGCAGCATTATCCGCTGGGCTTGATCTTAGATCTGGGAAAATCGTCAAAGTTGCATTACCAGAACCATCGCTATTTACATCATCTAGAACTTTGTGCAATTTAGCAGTAGAGCCTGATCCTAATTGAATGTAATCACCAGCTTTTAAAATGCCAGTTACGCCAGAAGTCCAGCCATCAGTAATTAGCTCATTACCTGTCTGAGATGCACCTTTTACCAATGGAGTTCCAGTAGCTACGCCACGAGCTGTAGCACCATTAGGATCACCTAATAGGAATGTGCCATAAGAGCCATTTAATTTAAGTAAGAAGCTAATCCAATATTCAGCCACTTCACGCTTCATAGGTGGTAATGTGACATCAGCTTCCCAATATTGACCAGAATAGCGATAGACTTGCTGTGCAGCTGTAAATGGTGATACTGAAACGCCTACGATGTTATTAGCTACTAACTTAATCTTAGCTATATCTGTAGAAGGTAGAGAAATAGGGTAGCTAATTGCCATCTTATGCCATCATCTTTCCGAAAGTTCCACCTCTACGCTTCGCATCAGCCACAGCAGCCTTAGTCGCATCCATGATCCTTGGCATCATAGATTGAATTTCAGTTCTAACTGTCTGAGCTACACCAGTAGAGATATTGATTGTCTGATTTACTACTGTGCCAGATCCACCCATCTGATCATTAGGCACGATTGTTCCAGTTTTATTAGGCACAAATACCTCTGCACCTTGTTCGCCTACTAGATAAGCATTACCACCTGTGACTGTGCCACCTGATGCACGAGCACCAGAGATGCCTAATCCTAAAGCCTGTGCTATAGGTGCAGTAATCATCTGACGAATAGCCATACGAGCTAGATCAGCAATAATGCTATTAGCCATAGATCTAAATGCTTCAGATACTGAGCTGGTTCGCATCATAATGCCTAATAAGGCATCTTCCATGCTCTTTAGACCACCAGATACCACACTCTGCATAGCTTTATTAACATTAGCAGCCTGATTAGCATATTCTTGTAATGCTACTTGAGCACCATACTGCCATGATCCATTTAATTCCTCTTGCTTGATAAGCAATTCTTCTGTGCGTTTTCTTGCTTCATCAGTTGAAATAGCTAAATCTAATAATGCTTTATCAGCATCTTGTTGAGTAATCTTTTTCTCTTTTAAGAGTTTATTGATCTCTCGTTCTTTTTCTATCTGCACATCATAAATCTTAACTAAAGATTCTATGGCTGCTTTTTGCTCATCAGTCATGCCACTAGTCATTAGCTGCATCTGGGCAGTTCTAGACATTATTTGAAGTTGCTCATTAGTCTTAGCAATTAAATCAGCAAGAGCCAATCTTCCATTTTCTAAAGCCTTATTAGCTAGTGCTGGTGCTGTATCTTTACCTTCTGGCTTTTTAGGCTTATTGAGATCTTCTAATAATTTATCTTTTGCTTCATTAAATTTATTTATATTTCTTACATAAGTGTTAATTGCACCGCTAAATGGTGTAGCACCATCTATGATTACTTCCCACCATGATCTTTCCTGATTAGTGCTTACCTCATTTAATGCGATGATGGTAGATAAAAAATCATTAAGATAAGGCAATACTACAGAGCCTAAACTCTTTCCTATGGCTGATAGTTGAGTATTTAATCTAGTTAGATTGTCATTAAATACTTCTGCATTTTTAGAAAAATCACCACTAATTAAACCGCCATATCTCTCTAATTGATCGCCAGCATCTTTTAAACCCTGAGAGCCTTGATTTAATAATGGAATTAAATTAGCACCAGTTTTACCAAAATACGCATTAGCTAAAGCAGTTTTATTAGCACCATCTTCGTAAGTTGCAAACTTATCAGATATTTCGCCTAAAAGTTGAGTATTAGACTTTAAGCTGCCATCAGAATTAGTAATACTAATCCCCATAGCTTCAAAGGCTTCTCTTGCATCACCTGTGCCACGCTGTGCATCGACTATATTCTTATTGAATTTAATCATGCTACCCTGTAGAGCTTCAAAATCTACATCGGATAGCTTTGCAGCATAAGCTAATTTAGATAAATCTTCAGTAGCTATGCCGATTTTTTGAGATGTTTTGCCTACCTTATCAGCAAAATCTATCTGGGATTTTATAAACTGCCCAAAGGCAGCCATAGATACTGCAATACCTAAAGATGATAAAGAGCTTTGTAAACCTAATAAACTTTTATTTATAGAAGAAAAAGCAGCTTTAGTCTGATCTACTGCTGATATAGCAATTTTTATATTTTGATCTGCCATTTATCTGCCTTTTCTCTTACTCATCTCATCTTTAATATTAAAGTAAGCAAGCCATTCATTCATCTCAGAAATAGATATTTCTTCTATTTCTTCAATAGTTTTCCCTAGTCTGTCTGCTAGGGCAATAAGATTCATTCGAAAATTATTGCCCGCTAGTCGTTTTTTTGTTCATCAACCAAAATGACTGTAGCAAACATTTCACCAGCAACGCGACTGACTAATGACACAGGTTCACGCATAAGAAAAGGCTTATCTTCAAGAGTGAATAGCTTATCGCCATTCTTATCTTCTGCCTTTTGGATAATCAAATCTACCATGGCATTTACTGTCATGTTAGTAAGAAAATCCTTATGCTTTCGCTGTAATTTATCTACATCAGCACAAGTGAGAGATCCTACATAGATAACTAGTGGATCATCTTCACCCCATTCAGCTACTTCAATAGTTTTACGATTAGTCTGTCGCTTCGCAGCGATTCTTTCACCGATTCCCATAATTAAGCAGTCGCTTCAGTTAGAGCACCTGTGCCCTGAAAACTGATAGATGCTTCTACTAGACCATCGTAAGAACCAGTAATAGATTTACCAGTAATGATCGCAGATCCGCTGTAACGCATCGCACCAGTAGCAGCACCCTCTGGGAATACTGTAATAGTAATTGTAGATCCTACATCGGCAGCCATCTGACCAGTTGTATCTGTTTCATCCCACAAGCAATCTAAAGAACCTGACCAGCTTGTTAAAGAAGGTAAAAATGTGCGAGCTGAATCGCCCATAGTTGTATCTTCTAATGTATCCGCTGTAGTTTCGATAGAGTAGCTACGAATTTCAGCTACTGCATTAGTGCTAAACTTTACTACGCCCTCAGACCCTTTGTGCACGCCCATAATAAATACTCCTTACAAAAAAATTTACTTGTTAAATAATAAACCTAAACCGCAATTTCTACATCATTTTCCATCGTTCTATATTGCACTTCGATGGTAATAGTGCATACCGCTACTGGCTTCTCGTTATCAGCCTGATAATTAACTTCTACGCTAGTTATCAAAGTATCTTTAGCTAAACCGCCACGAGTTCTAGTGGTGGCTAATGCTTCTTCTACTTCTAGGCTGATCTGATCAATAGTGTTATCTAGATTGCTTGTGCCTGTGGCATAGCCCTCTACGATCACTTCTAGAGTTCGATATTGACCTCTAGGATAGTTAATAGTCTGATATTCGAGTTCTTCAGATTTTGTATAGATACAAAGTCCAGATAATTTACCAGCAGCTAAAGGGTAAACCCTAGATCTGTAAACATTAGAGCCAGTAGTAGCTAAACCAGTAAGAGTGGTAACGATGTTATCTCTGATCTGTTTTCTTACATGGCTCATTATTGTTTTTCCAATATTAGCGTAGTCATACCTGTGCCATCTGGCTGAACGACTTTGATCTTATAAGTTACGCCACCAGTTACGATGGTGTCATCTTCTACAGCTGTAGATACATCAGCAGTCCGAACTAAAAACTTAGGCTGCACACTAGCAAAATTCACCTGACCGCCTAGATCTACTTCTACATATTCGTTATCGAAAATACCGCTAATAGTAGTAGTAGTGGCTGAATGAGTGAAAGTCGCTGATTGACCAAAGTCATTAGCAGACAAGAAAATAGCTCGATCAGCTGCTGATTCGACTGCCATTATTCGGCTACCTTCTTCTTATAAGTGCGTTTTTGTAATACTGGTTCTTCGCTTGATTCTAGAGCTACAGCACGATTTTCGATTACTGGCTCATCTACATAAGGCACAGCCTTACCCATTCCCATCAATTTCTGAGCTTCGATATTAGATAATTCTAGAACTTGACCAGCATCGTAGTGCTCTTTTTCATGCAAAATGCCACGAGTTAGCTTTACTTTCATTTCCATAACTCCTTCAGTTTTCCTGACATAAATGTAATTCTATTAGGTCTTTTTAAACTATCCCTAATTTCTAACCATCTTTTATTATTACCAGAACAATGATGATGTGTAGGCTCGCTTCTTTTAGCTTGCCACCAGTATTCTCGACCATCTTCTCGATTCTCATACTGATCTATGCCACAAACATACACACGATCAAAATTCATATAATCCGCTATCCAGATCCCCAATGCACCAGAAAAACCCATAGATGGTGCTATACCGCTGTGCACAAAATCAGATCTTCCTTCCCAATTATTATGGTGCGAAATCTTCTTGGCTGGGTGATCCATGACATACTCTGCCATCTCTTTATCTAAAAAAACAATGAAGTCTAGATCTAGTAAAAGAGTATGCTGATTTATGCCCATCAGCACATTTACATCTGGCATATTCCTTAAATCAGAAGGGAGATTAACGCCACCACCGAGAACCCCAATGGTTTTGCCAATCCCCCAATCTTTATATTGCTCTAGTCTAATCACAGAAAAAAGAAGGGCATTTTACTGCCCTTCAAATCACTTCACGATTAGGTAGTCAATACATCTTTAATCGCTGCGAAAGATTCAGCGTGACGAACTGCCACATCCACATCTTGATACATAGCGATACGAGTTGCACCAGTAGCAGAACCTGTATATGGATCTACCAAGATGTCCAAACCACCGAACATACCGATCATCAATTCGCTGAAGTTACCGAAGATTACAGCAGAGCAAGTGCCTGATGCTGTGCCTTTTGTAAGATCAGATGGAACTAATGTAGTAGATTCAACACGATAACCCAACAAAGTATTGCTGTCGTTAAGGATGAAGTTACCTTCTACGCCAGATGTCTGACGAGCTGTAGAACGCATCTTAGCGATTACTTTAGGATTCGTTAAGAAAGCCAAGTTACCAGCTAATGCGTTATCGATAGCTACTTCGCGTTCCAATGCTACCAAGTTAGCGTAAGTGATCTGTGCACCATTCGTTCCACCAGCTACAGAGCCGATGCCTGATGTGCCCAAGATACCTGTAGGCTCAGATGTGCCACCGCCTTCGATTGCTACTTCATCGATCTTAGCAGCGAATTGACGCATCATGTCATCACGAATCACAGCTTCTACAGAAGGATCTGATTGATACATCAAAGTGCGACCAATATCAACATATTGCACAAGGCTCTTAGGTGACATAGTTACCTGACGGAAAGATGGTGCACCTTCAGAAGCTGGTGCAGCGTTTTCAGCCACGAAACCTACAGAAGTCTTAGCGTTCAATGCTGGGATTGCCACATTACCTTTAAGACCAGACATCATGCGAGCACCAAGGCTAGAGATAACTAACTTAGCACGCAACGCATCGATAAAGTCACCGCCTAACAAGTCAGTAGCTACTAAATTGCTACCACCAGCACCAGATGGCAAAGTCTTAGTGATGTCACGCTTGAAAATGTCTGTAGGCACATAGAAACCACGAGCTTCTTTACCATACTTACGAGCTAATTCTTGGCTAACTTCAGCTTCGAAACCTGATAAACGACCAGTAGCTGCACCGCGAATAGCGTTCATCAATGAATACTGACGAACTTCTTTTTGGTTCATACCGATGTCTGTAGTTTCGATAGGCTTGTCAGACAATTTTTCTAACAATGCACCTCGGAATTGCTCGATGCTCATACCTTCAGAAATCGCTTTGTTAGCTAGATCACGCTGATTGTGACGAGCTGCCAATGCCAAGATTTCAGATGCGTTACGCTGGAAACTTTTTGCAGCTTCTTCACGAGCAGCATCTTTTACCGCTTCTAGATTTTGATCCATTTTATTTTCCTTTACAGAAATTGATTGATTTAAAGATTGATTTTGTGAAGAAGTTGCAGAACGCCCTACTCCGACTGTCACATCGGCTGGTATAGACACTACAGAAACTTCCATCGGCATCCAGCTTTTCACACGATATGAATTGCTATCTGCTTTTTCCATGCGACCTACACGATACCCAATGGATACATTTCCACGAATACCATCAGTCACATCACCATAAACCTCGTTAGCTAGTTCGCCTTTTCCAAAACGCACTACAGCTCTTAATCTTCGAGCTGATCCATCGAGATCTACGGATTCGATTACACCGATCTGCTTTTCTGGATCGTGATCCAGTAAGAGTGGTGCACGACCTGAGTTCAAGAAACTCAAATCGATTGATTCTTGTGAATGATCTAGGATTTCAGCACCAAAACTGCGTTCTACTGGAGTTTCAGAGCTAATAGCCATACGCACTCTACGATCATCGATAGCTTCAGCCATCATATCATCAGCACGAGTAGTCAAATCCTGAGTTTTACGAGCTTCTACATAGCCCTCTGTTAGATCTTCAGATACATCTTCTGTAGATCCTTCTGGTGGCTCTTGATGCTCATCTTCCATTTTTTCTTTAGCGAAGGCAATAATGACAGAATCATCTGTTTCCATTACTGACTGAATATGTCGTTTTTGTTCCATTCTTTCACTCGCTTCTTCAAATTCTATAGGGCTAAAATCGTGTTCTTTCAGCCACTTTTTAGCATCATCAACGCTATATTTTGTTTTGTCAAATCTAATGGCTTGAATTTCTGAAACACCATCTTTAACGCCATAAATAAAGTCGATGCCATCGCCACCTTCGTTATTTTTTCTAGCAAAAGAATCATATTGGCTAGGATCTTTTAATCTGGCTGCGTGTTCATTTGGATAAGGTCTTTCATCATAAGAACGAGATTCTTCGTCTATTCTGTCCATAGTTTTCCCCTTAGATTCTGCCCATGTCTTACCAGCATCACCACCCCATAATGCCCATGCTATACGACCAGCACTAGGATAGCCTTGTTCACCTTGTCTAAAACCTTCAGCTTCTTTATCTACTTCGTGTCTAGCGAAATAGCTAATCATTCTACGAATCGTATCAGCAGATAATTCACGCTTATTGATAATATCCCTAGCTCTGGCTACACCTACTTCTGTGCCACCTCGACCAAATTCATCACGCCATTTTAGACCACGATCAGCTTCTTCAGCCATCGTATCTGTAGGAATTGTATTGATCTCTACGCCTTTGTAAGTAGTCATATTAAGCCGCCAGTAAAATTAGCCATTCTTCATCTTGTAGATTCTGGATGCCAGATGCTGAGATCTGCCCAGATTCTGTCTTAACTTCTGCACCTTTTACGATTGCTTTCGCATCGATGCTGATCACGCCATAAGCACTAACATTACCAGCCTGTGCCTTGGCTTCTACACCTATAACTTTTGCGACTGCATCAATATGCAAGCCGATAAATGGCATAGGTCTAAAGTTTCCACCAGCCATAATAGGTGCTGGCTGTGGCTCTGGCTGTGCTTCATCGCCTGTGGCTACGATTGTTCCAGCTAATCCAGTAGCTGATGCACCAGTAATACTACCTGTAGCGTTACCGATACTAGATATAGTGCCTACTGATCCTGTAGCTTCAGATCCACTTACTTCTACAATAGAAGTTCCAGATGCTGTTATCGATTCCACAGATGTGACAGCTTCTGATCCAGAAATTGCCACGCTTGAACCAGAGTGAACTGGCAGAATTGCTACAGATGAGCTAACTTGAACGCCACTAATAGCGACATTAGCATCGCCAGTAGCAGAAATATTAGCTACAGAGCTAGTTTTTTGAGTTCCAGATACTGTGGCTGTGGCATTTAGAACGCCAGCATCATCGAAATTGCCATAGGCATCATCGAATAAGCCAGTAACTGAATCAAATAAAATCATGCGATTCTAATTAAGGCTGATGCACCAGCAGCTGGTAGATCTAATGCGAATGTGCCATTAGTGCTAGTGATATTTCCACCAAAATCAAAACAAGCCACAGCTTTATTAGATTTAGATGAGTTATAGATCAGACATCCACGAGCTGTAATAGTCGCTAATGTTAAAGCTGGATCTGTAAAAGTGACATAGGCTGTGCTACCAGATAATCCGCTAGTAAATCCTGACAATTCCACGCCACCAGCTGTATATCCTACGCCAGATACCTCATTAGTAGATGAGTAAGCAGTCGTATCAGCATCTAAAGTAGCTGCATCTGTATAAAGAGCTAGTTTATAAGTATCAGCTGACGAGTGAGTGCCATCTAAAACTTCTTTTTTGTAGCTATTACATAGGGTAGTAGTGATCGCCATTCTTATTCCTCAATAGATTCAGCACCGATTACAGCACCATTCGCACCACGAACTAATACGATTTTTTTGCTACGAGTAGGCTTGTCATCTTGTTTTAGGTTTAAATTTAGCTCAATAGGCTCAGATTTAACGATAAATTCTGGGTTTAAATTGATTACTTGCTCAGTTCTAGCCTGTGCTTGTGGCTCTTGAACTTGATCTTCTTGCGGATTTACTACCTGTGGATTAGCTGGTAGCTTTTGACCGAATGGCTCGAAGGCAAAACTAATACCAAACTGTTTCGCCATCTCTTTTTCACGAGAGATCTGGTCGAATGTTTCTTCGATGTCACGCCCATATTGATTAGCCACATCTTGCATAGACAAGATACCATTCTCTAGACCGACCACAGCTGCGTTAATCTCTTTTAGTGGATCAACCCAGTTAAATCCTCTAGGTCTGAATGATGTTGCATCTGCGAATTTATCAAAACGAGTGATCGGCAGATTGATCGATGCCTTCGTCATAGCCATAGTTAGCCATTCTCTGAAAATAGGCTCTACAAAATGCTGGATCATAAATTGCTGTAATGTTTTGTAATGATCGCGATCTTCTAATGTGCCTTGACGAATAGAAGAATAAGACACGCCTTCTAGATCGTTAGATAGAGAGTTATACGAAACGCCTAAACCAGATGCGATGCCACGCAAAATAGCTTTTTCAAAATCAGCGAAAGCAGTAGGTGGATGTGTAGGATCAAAGGCTTTGAAATCTACGCCTTTAGGTAACTGGTGGAAAGTCGCTGGTGCAGCTTCCATAATTGGCACATATTCATCTTCCATGCCATCGCCAGTAAATCCATCACCTTCTGGGCTAGTGAAAAATCCCATTTTAGATGCACCCACACGAGCAGCCACGAGTTCTGCTTCACGATAACCAGCAAGCATTTTTAATGAGCTGATCGCAGTAGCCATCATAGGCACACCGCGAGATTGACCAGC
>VFQS010000774.1_pt1 | contig 32671 bp, 25 predicted proteins | sample 3512361 | NCBI WGS metagenome assembly VFQS01 (sample SAMN10412375, study PRJNA504923) | tailings metagenome | isolation source: Relicate 1 Philex TSF3 active mining | place: Philippines
CTGTGCCAATTCAATTGCGACTTTTGAAGTTGTGGTAAAAATTGCGCATCATCCTCTAACTCGCTCAAGATCAAGCGATTGAGAATTTGGTCGTGCTGTTGGCGCACACCATGTTGTGTCGAAAAGAGCCTGCCATTGGCATCCACTTCAATCTGATGTGGCTCGACGATCGGCATATTCCATAGCAATGAACATGCATGCAAATCGAATAGCGTGCCACGTTGCCAAGCTTGGTATTCTAAGAGCGCAGGATTATCACCGCCCGCCAACCATGCGCGACTCGCTTGCATCCAAGACTGTTCGGTCTTTGCTCCTTGCCATGGTGGGCAATCGGCTAACTGTGGCCACAACTGGCTATGAACTTGATGCAGGCGATAACCCATCGTCAACAAAGAGGTAAACGCCTGAAATTCAACCAAGCGAATATCCCAGCTATCACCATCACAAATGATCGCGTAATCAATCGTTAATACATCCGCCGCTGTACCATGCTGCCAACCATGTTGCTGAATCGCTTGTGCTTGTAAATGGGGTTGCAAAACCTGGCAGAGTGCTTCTGTCCTTTGCGTCAATTTGTCTTGTAAGCGCTGCGACGCGACTAGCGGCCATTCGGAAAATAGCACTGCTTGCGGTGGTAGATGTGGCGTTCCGGCTGCTTGTGCCCACAAATCATGGATGCGCTGTTTAGATTGAGGTGCAGTTTGTTGCAGCTCAAAACTAAGCGGATGAAACGGATGATCTGCAGGCACCGCTGAATTACTGCCTATATTGTACGGGTGCAAATTGCGCTTCCTCAGTTTCGTAAATCAAATGCTGAACCAATGTTTGGTAATTTTCAGAACGTTTGAATATACCGCGTTGAATATCTGCAGATACGCCTTGAATAAACAAAGCTTGGATCTTTTCGCGCATCCGCTCAAATAAGCCCAATTCTCGTGCTACTGGCGTTAAACGCACAAGCCATTGATCAAAATAATCATGCAAGCTGATGGGTTTCTCGCTATTCCAATCAATCAAGGCAGCAGCTAATCCATGACGACGTACCCGCCATTTATTTTCTTCCAAACAAGCGCGTGACAGCGGCTTAGTTAATCGACCACGCTGATAATCTTGCACCAGCGTTGCCGCTTCACATTGCAGCAAGGCTGTGATTAACCAGATGTGTTCGAGCGATGGCGTGGCATCACAAATTCTCACTTCCAGCGTGTGATAACGATGATGCAAACGTAAGTCTTCCCACATGCCATGCTGTTCTTCTAGAGTACCAACTTTGCGCAACAATTCTATGTGTTTGAAATACTCTTCTTCTGAGCGCCAAATATCAGGTGTTCCCATACGCGGTAAGCGATCTAACATCGAATGACGCCAACTTTGCATCCCTGTGTCACGGCCCTCATAAAAAGGAGAGCTCAAAGAAATCGCCAACACCGGAGCCAAACTATTGCGCAAAGAATTGAACACTGCCATCGGCGGAATTCCTTTTGGCAAACCCAAATGAACATGAAATCCGTATGACACCAAACTACGCATAATGTCAGCGTATTCATCCACTAAACGAATATAGTGCTGATGCTTGTGCAGATCTTTATTGATCTCTTGTTCCTTCCAGTTAGAGAATGGATGCACCCCCGCGGATAGAATTCGTTGGCCTTGCGCATGCGCTCTTAAACGAACAATTTCACGCATAGAAGAAACACTGGCGACGATCTGATCTGGGGTATGGCAAATAGGCGTCTGTAATTCGACCACTGCCTTATGCAGCTCGCAGGAGGAGCTACCGTTGCAATCAGGATATTCAAGCTGACCACGATCAAAATCATGCGCCACCAACTCCAAACTATCTTGATCAACGATTTGTAACTCTTCTTCTGCACCTAAAGTAATCACATTACGCATGCATCCCCTCACTCATCGTGGTTATCACTACCGAATTTATTCAGAACTATCCTGTCGGCGAAAATATGCCGTAGCCGGATCAGGTATTAGAAAGAGTGTAGCGGCAGGAATGCTAATTCAATTGCAATAGTAAAGGGCAATAAGTAGAGCTGTTTGTGAATTTAACTTATCTTCATCAAAGTCAATTACCCCTCCCTCTTCCTAATTCGTACACCAAAGATTAAGAAAACACTGTATAGAAATACAATCTCACTTACTTTGACAACAGTTTGCATTCTTTAAAGATCAGGTCTTCAATGCTTAGTATATTAAGGAGTACAATGCGACTTCATTAAGAAATTTTAAAGATAGACTCGTATCTTTAAAAGTTTGGGGCAATTTATGATCACTTGGCGACGCATTTTAGCCATCATTCTTTTCTACATACACCTGCCTGCCGCTGCGGAGATCCTCATTCGCACCGCTGCCCAAGAATCCTCTGAACCCAAATACATTGCAATTCACCATGATGGTAAAGCGGCGATCGGCGGTATTTGCGTCGATATCTTCCGTGCAATTGAAAAACGCTTCCCTGTAATTCAATTTCGCGGTGACCAAACTTGGATGCCACGCCTACGCATTGATGCGAATTTCCTTGAAAATCGCATTGATGCTATTTGCGGCGTACAAAATATAGATCGAAACACTGCTCAATATAAACTACTCAGCACACCACTGTTTACAGTTGATTATCTACTCGCAGTCAGAGCGGACGACCCCATTCAAATTGATAGCTGGGATGATATTCGAGCCTTAGGTGATGAAGGAACGATCTTAGTGATCAGAGGATTTGGCATCACTGACATCTTGCAAAAGATGGGCGGTTTAAAAATCGACTATGGTGCCACTTCATCCATCTCGAATTTAAGAAAACTACTCGCAGGTCGCGGTCGCTTTTACTGCCACCGATCGCCTGGAATCAAAACCTCAATTAAACATTCAGGATTTTCAAAAGAAATACGCCTATTAGATAGTCCAAAATTATCGGAGAAATTCTATATGGGCTTAAGAAAAAATCTGCCTGACAGCCATGTAAAAATGATAGAAGAAGCGCTCATCAGCTTACAAAAATCGGGCGAGTTAAAACGTATTTTTAATCGCTATCGAGAGTAAGCAAATATACTCGTGCGTTGTTCATGCATTATTGATCCAATCAATCTTACTGATCATCCTCAGGTATCAACTTCACTTAAAGACGATCTAAGATCTCCATAGCCAGTTTCGCTGCATGTACGCGTAACTCAGGAACAGCAATAGCTTCCCAGTAACTCGCTTTTAGCATCGGACCTATATAAAAAAGATCGTTGACCTCTTGCCCCTCTTTGCCCAAAGTTTGGTAATTTGACGTCGTCAATATGCCAATACGTAATTGGTCTGCGCAAATCATTCCATCATTTACTAACTGCTGTATTAATGGGTCGCCGATTTGATGAATATCACTATTGGGACCAGTGCAGTTAAACATACCTATCGCGTCTATTTCTTCCACAATTTCTTGTCCGCGTTTTTTGATTTGCAAACGCCACCCTGAAGCAATTGGCTGCACACTTTCAAGTCTTGCTGCAAGAACTTCAACCAGCCCAGACTCAATTAGAGAAATAAATCGCTTATACGCAATTGGTGCTAATCGGTGACGATGGGTGTCCCAATATGGCAATACTTTTGTTAAAAATCGACGTCGTTCATCAAAAGGCAAGCGCGACCATATCTCTGGGATATGAGGACGTAGCTCATTGATCACATCTCGCCAATTACCCCCACTATTTTGACGACGCGATATTTCAAATCGTATCGCGCGCAGAAATGCCCTCACTGTACTCGGAACTTCGGCAAGAATATCTGACATTTGTCTTGCCGGAACTTTAGGATTCACACGATGCGACTGCGGTACCAAACCCCGCCGAGAAATAAGTAAAATCTTTTTATTCACCCCTGCACTACTTAATTGAAAAATCAAGTCAATTGCAGTGAGACCACTACCTATTACGACAAGCGATTGTTGATGCGCATTTTGGCAAAGATTTGGAATATCTTTTTTCGTCAAAAATACATTGCTATCGGTATCCAATTGCTTCTGAGGGAATGGATTACGTGATTCAAAGTGTCCTAGAGCCAACACGACTCTGTCGAACACCAAGCTGTGTCCTAATGCGGTTTTTACAGAAAATCTTTCATTGCCAATTCTTTTTACAGCCAACACATTCGCGCAAATTATTTCAAAACTTGATCCGAATTCCTTCTTTGCTTTGGCTAATAAATCTTCTAAGTAGTCACCGTAAATTCGTCTAGAAACAAATGTTCCTTCATGAAATGCTGGATCAATCTCTTGGCAATATTCAACAAAGTTTTGCGTATCATCGGGGAAAGCACTCATATTCCCCGCGGGTACGTTCAACAACAAATTATCATCGCGTGTACCATAAGCTAATCCCCGACCGGGGTAAGGATTCTGATCAATGAGTGAAATATGTATTTGGCTCTTTTGACTTTGTTTGACTAATTGAATCGCAGTAAGCAAGCCGCTAAATCCTGCTCCAATAATCGCTATTTTTTTCATAAATTTTTATTATAAGGCTGCAATCTCAGCAAATATGCATCATTTTGGCATAAGCTGAGTATCAAATGAAAATGTAGATGAAAATGCAGTAACAGGTTCAATTTCAACTAACAACGAAAGCCAAACAGCATGCATAGATTAAGCAACGCCGATGATTTTGAATTTATTTACCACTTATACATGCACCCAGAGATTAATCCATTTTTGCTCTATGAGCCTATGGAAAAATCAGCATTCGCGCCGATTTTTCAGCAATTGCTGGATGATGAGGTGTTGTATGTATTTGAGGTCAATCATATCCCGATCGGCATGTTCAAGCTCATCCCTTTAAAGTACAGAACTGCGCATATTGCTTATCTTGGTGGTGTTGCGATTGATCCTCTTTTTTCCGGTCAAGGGTTCGCGCAAAAGATGTTTGCAGAAATTATTGCCTTAGGAAAAACAAGAAACCTCAAGCGCATAGAATTAAGTGTCAGCGTAGAAAATGCGCGTGCGATTGCACTGTATGAAAAGTGCGGTTTTCAACAAGAAGGTGTATTGCGTCAATACACCTACCTGCAAAACGAAAACCGCTATCTCGACGAAGCCTTAATGGCTTATCTGTATTGATTTAAAAATCAAAACTTTGGTTGCATCAAAGTTGGTGTGCCACCGATGTAGCGTTGTAACCAACTTTGCACTTCCCAATACCAATAGACCGAATTTTGCGGTGACAAAATCCAATGGTTTTCGTTGGGGAAAACAACTAATCGTGAAGGCACTTTCATCCCTTGTAAAACGCCGTACAAAGCCGTGCTATTCACATACGGCACGCGATAATCAAGCTCACCGTGCGTCAACAGCATTGGCGTCTTAAAATTCTTGGCATACGACATAGGATTATTCTTCTGCATTACCTCAGTATCACTCCAAGGATTACCGCCGAGAGTTTTTTCAAACGAATAATTGGTTGAATCAGAACCGTACTGCGTGACCAGATCATTAACGCCCGCATGGTCAATAATCGTTACGAAACGATCCGTATGACCCGCCAACCAAGCTGCTAAATAACCGCCATAACTAGCGCCAGCAGCGGCGATACGTTTGCTATGAATATTTCCCAACTTTTGAATCAAATAATCATTTGAACGCAAAATATCTTGTGCTGGCTTAACTCCCCATTCTGCATTAATGCTGCGAGCAAATTGTTCGCCAAAGCCAGTGGAACCATGACGATTCACCCAGCTAACAATATATCCCGGTGCAGCCATCACATGGGCGTTCCAACGGAAGTTAAATGCATTGCCAACCATGGTATGTGGCCCGCCATGCATCAGTTGTAGCAATGGATAAGTTTTGTTTTTATCGTAGTCAGGTGGCAAGATCAGCCATCCTTGCACTAACTGATCGTTCGCACCTTTAAATTGATAGGACTCGACTTTACCTAGCTTCAAATTTGCCATCAATTCATCATTAAAATGGGTCAACTGACGCAGCGTCTTGCTTGCAAGGTCCATACTATAAATCTCATTCGGACGATCAAAGCTGCTGCGTAAAAACACCAATTGATTGCCTAGCAATTTAAGTTTGGAAATACCGGCATCACGTATCACCCGTTCAAACTGATTGCCATCATTTTTACTGCTGAAAATACTGGTTTCACCTTGATCTTCAGCGACCATCCACAATTTGCTAAGGTCTTTGCTCGCTTGGAATTCGGCAATGGCATAATCACGTGCCTCGGTCACAGGACTATGCTTAGCGCTGCTGACCTCATAGCGCCATAACTTCGCTGAGCTTCCGTCATACAAAGGCGTATTAGTGCGTGTGTAATAAATATTTTTGCCATCAGCAGAAAAATTCGGTGAAGAATCTGGTCCACGATTCTCACTGGTGATATTTTTTGATTTTCCAATTTCATCTAATTTCAATAAAATCAGATCTGGATTATCCGCTTCGTGATGGGGTGCGGGAATCGTGTTTGCGCTATACACCAGTGTCTTGCCATCTGGTGAAATCGCAAAATCAAAAGTACTCGAAGAACTAAACAGCTCTGTCGATTGTGGTGTTAAATCAATCAAGGATTTATTGCGTAAATCAAACTGCAAAAAATGTGCGGACAGCCCATCAGTGAGCCAATGATCAAAGAAACGATACACGCGATCTTCGGTCACCTTCGCCGTCATCTTGCTATCACGGCGACGCTTCATTTCCTTTTTCATCGCTAGCATGTCATCTACACGCCAGTTTCCTTTGAGTACAGGAATCGCCTTGGTACCAACGATCAAACTGTCTCCACTTGGATGCCATTTTGGATTGATCACACCAAAAGGTAATTCCAAAACTTTTTCTGCCTCACCACCATCTAAGCGCAAAATATACAGTGCAGGTGCTTCATCATCGCTGCGACGTGAGGTGAAGGCAATACGGCTACCATCGGGGCTCCATACGGGAGCGCTATCGCTCGCATCGGCAGTGGTTAAACGACGTTGATTGCGCCCTTGGCCATCCATTAACCAAATCTGATTCTGCGCACGATTTCTTTCTAACGACCAGGTTTGTACAGTAAAAGCGATGTGTTTTTGATCTGGCGAAACCGATGGATTATCGACGCGCTTTACCGCCCACAAATCTTGCGGCGTGATCATTCTCGACGCAGTATTGACCGTGTTGGTATTTGTGTTGGCATTTGGGTTGGCGGCAACAACACTAAGACCGCTACTCAGAAAGACAAATAGTGCGACTCTTTGCAACGCGTGTTTTGCGTAGGCATATTTTATTTTCATTTTCTTATCCTTACTTTTCTCAGTTTAAGGGCTTACTAAAAAATTCGCTTACAACATCGAGCGTCAGCGAGAATACACCAAGAAAGTCCAAGTTTGAAGAAAGCTAGTTCCCCCACCAATATCGTTTAAAATCTCGTCTGTCGGCAACTTGCTTGCCCCTCTCCACTTTGCGACTATGTCTTTCTCTCAACTCGGTCTGTCCAACACTTTACTCAATGCGATTCAATCGCGCGGCTATACGCAAGCAACAGCGATTCAACAAGATGTGATTCCCGTCATGTTGACCGGGCGTGATGTACTAGCAACCGCACAGACCGGATCTGGAAAAACTGCGGCTTATTGCCTACCTTTGCTTGAACGCTATTTACAGACTACACATAGCCAAACACGCACAGTACAGAGTCTCGTTTTGGTTCCCACCCGAGAATTAGCGGTACAAGTTGGAGATACCTTGCGTAGTCTTAGCTTGGGTGCTACGCGCCCACCGAAGTTAGCGGTTTTATTTGGCGGCATTTCGATCAATCCGCAAATGCTGCATTTACGTGGCGGTGCTGATATCGTGGTTGCTACGCCAGGACGACTACTCGACTTGCACAGCAAAAATGCAATCAAGTTGGATCAAGTAGCTTGTCTCGTCTTAGACGAAGCAGATCGTATGCTGGCATTGGGATTTGCCGACGAATTAAAACAAGTCTTAGCGCTAATCGCCACACAAAGACAGAATTGCTTTTTCTCAGCGACGTTCGCACCGAATGTGGCTGAGTTGGCGCAAACATTTTTAAACGATCCTGCGCGTGTCAATATCCCGGATACCGAAGCGAGCAAGCCGGACATCACACAACGTGCGATCGTGGTTGAAGCAACACAGAGAACGCAACTACTCAAACATTTATTTCAAACTGAAAAATGGTCACGCGCCTTAGTCTTTGTCGCTACCAAATATGCTGCCGATTTATTATCGACAAAATTGCGTCGCGCGCATATCAGTGCCGAAGCTTTTCACGGTGAACAAACCCAAGGCAAACGCAGCCAAGTCATCAGCGATTTCAAAGCATCTCGCGTCAAAATCTTAGTCGCCACCGATGTCGCCGCGCGCGGTATCGACATTTACCAATTACCAGTTGTCGTCAATTTTGATTTACCCCGCTCTAGCGATGACTACACCCACCGCATCGGCCGCACCGGTCGTGCTGGTGAAGCAGGCTTGGCGATCAACTTTATCTGCGCTGATCCCGCCAACGAAGCCCATTTCCGATTAATCGAGAAACGTCACAACATCAAAATCGCACGTGAACAGATTGAAGGATTTATTCCTAGTGAAGACAAATTGGCGTTAGCGCAAACTGCTAGAGCAAGCGATCCCAATGGCGGGATCAAGGGAAAACGGCCGAATAAAAAAGATAAATTACGGGCGCAGATGCTGACCAAAGAGACATAGCACTCAAAAGGATTTTAAGAGAATTTTGCTAACAAAATAAACATAAGTCACAGTCTGGCTTAGATATGATTCAGTGGTCGTAATAGTCGCGATGAACGCGTAAAAATCAGTACTGTTTCGCTCCAAAAATTAGCTACGCTTCATTCATTGTCGATTAAAAAATTTGTCGAAAAAAAATACAAATCGAGTATCGTCTCAGTTGTCAAAATTTGTGTCATATGACTAAAATTAGATCCCTCTTTTTTTAGGAAAAAACATGACAACAAAAGACCAAAATGACACAACTGAATGGACGGAACAGAGCTTATCAGCTCAATTACGAGAGCTCAGTGTGCCAGAGAAAGCGACAAGTTCTGAAACCCTTGTTGTACTTGCTCAGGTCAATCAACTTTTATGGAAAACTCTGTGGAGCGACGATGAAAAAGGAGACGACGAGTTGGACGTCAACGATATCATTGCTCGCGCTGACGAATTCAACCAATTCATTTTCGCGCCATGGCTAGTCAACAGCATTCAGCAAAAATTGCGCAGCTTTTCTGAGTTAGACGACGCAGACTGCATCCATCACGCAAATGCCTTAGTCAGTGCGGTTAATGGAATTACCCACATGATATTTGACGCGAATAGCTATGATACAGAACCAGGCGAAGCGATTCCTAAAAAGGAATCTGATTTCGCGGACTGGTGGGAAACCGTTATTGATATGACCAGCGACAAAGTTGGTGGATTCGGCGACGAAGAAGAAAATGAGGACGAGGAAGAACTTGATTTAGGTCCTGAACACCAAGCGTTTGCCGAAGCAGATAACGAAGAGAAATTTGCAATTTTACGAAAAATGTTGGAATCGAATGGCGTTAAAGTATCGAATCTGAGCGATGACGACCAAAGCGAAATTGCTGACCCAGACTATTATTTCAGCCCTTCTGAGGCCTTTGGAAAGTTGCTACCGGGTCGCTACTGCGAAATGGATTTTGAGCCATTTGGCTGCGCTTCCGAAGATGAAGTAAAAGATTTTTATCCAGACTTATGGCGTGCAGCGGCGCGCGCCACGCTAGGTGAATTGAAATTAACCGACTTACGCTCTGAGGGCGGTGGTAGCGATGATTTCAGCGAGATCACTGTTCGCTTCCATGCTTTCGGCAAGGAACATGTTTTCAATTATGAGAATTCTGGATCATGGTCCGACGGTCAATTTTTAGATGACCTCAAAGCTTTTACCAAACGTTATTTACAAGGTCGGTTCGTCTTTGATCCCATTGATAATGATGGTTTCGTAGGATATGTCTACTTACCAATCGAAGCGGCAAATGAGTTAAAGTCCTACTTAGCAGCGATAGAGGCAGACTTCGACGAATAATCGCGACGTACGCTTTTTCTTCAGGATCATCTTACAGTTTTGCAAGATAATCCTAAAGCATCAAAAATGCAGTTAAGTATCAATATTCGACTTCTTACTACAAATATATCATGGGTTAGCACGCATTCAAGAACGACTAAACTTAAGTCAATTCGCGCAATTATTGAGAAACCTGCTCTCTTCGCTATGAAAAAAACAGATACCCGCATCGATACTTATGTCGAAAATTGCGCTGATTTCGCGCAGCCGATATTGCGGCATATTCGTGCCATGGTGCATCAGCATTGTCCTGATGTCAGTGAAACGATTAAGTGGGGTATGCCGCACTTTGAATACAAAGGCAGTATCTTTTGCCACTTTGCTGCATTCAAGAAGCATTGCGCTTTAGGATTTTGGTATGGCGAATTATTGCAGATTGATAGCAAGCTAGAAAAAGCTATGGGGCAATTTGGGCGTATTACCAGCTTATCGGAATTACCTGATGATGCTGCCTTTATCCAATTGCTCAAGCAGGCAATGCAGTTGCACGACTCGGGTACCAAGCTGCCATCGCGTAATAAAGATAAAAACGAAAAGAAAGATCTTGAAATTCCACCGCATTTTTTAAGCGAGTTACAAAAAAATGCGGCGGCGATGGCGACTTTCGATGCCTTCCCTTATTCGCAGAAAAAAGAGTATGTGGCTTGGTATACCGAGGCAAAAACTGACGCTACTCGTGTGAAACGTTTACAACAAGCGATAGACTGGATGGCAGAAGGTAAACGTCGTAATTGGAAGTACGAAAAGTGTTAAGCCGTATAATGTTCAGGCAGAAAATGTAGTTCATTTTTTTGCGTAAATCTCTATCATCTTCATCGAACGTCCGTAGTGAAATTGCATTTGTTGATCGGTATAACGATGTTCGCTCGCGACCGGACATGCGCGTCTCGCCAAGCAAGTATTTTTACATGCTGAATCTTCCTGCAACCGATAGTCTAAGCAGGCTTTTAAATTAAATTTACCATCATCTAAAGCACGTGGCGGGCAAGCATGAGTGCATGGCATGTCTTCGCAACTGTTGCAGGGTGATGCGGTCCGGATCGCTGCGGTGATCGGCAGATTAGTATTGGCTAAAACCAGTGCACGATAAGCAAACCACGAGCCAAAATGCATATTCACACCAACCATAAACGGTGATGCGTGATGCCACCCAACGAGCTTACCGAGATCCTGCAAATTCACGGTATAAGCACCTGGATACACGATTTCATAAGACGCTGATGGATGCTCTGTTTGTAAAAACTGCTGTACGGTCGCTATGGTAAAGGTGTCGATTGGATGCGCCTGAATCGCAACATCAGTCACATGCTGATTCAATGATTGCCAAAATTGCGTACCTGCGTGACCGATCAAAATTAACTGTTGATAATTCTTTGCTTGCGGACATCGTTCAAACAAGATTGTTTTAACTTCCTCGGATAAATCCGCAATGGCAAACACGGCATGGCAATTTAAGCCAACATCGTTCAAGATGGGAGAGTTCAAGGTCTGATAAGGATTCATGCCGATTCGCAAGCTTTAAAAAAGAAAGATAGTCGTTAATAGTCGTTAATAGTCGTTATTATTGTAACGAGCAAACTAGCATGCTCTGCTAGACTGATAAAAAATAATCTCGTGATTCACTATGACACAACTACTCGATAATATCTTTTGGCACAGTTTATCTGGTGCACAAGCGCATTTTGCTGAAGGTGAAGCGAGTGCGCGACGCTATGCAAAAGGCTTCTCTCCTATCCTCGGTTTTGCAGATGCGCAGCACCCTGATTTTCAAGCCATTGCACCATATTGCGAACTTGGCGAACAATTTTATTGCGCTGGATGGGACGGAACTATCCCTACTGGCTGGCAGCTTGTCGCTGAAAGCACCATGTATCGCATGGTGTGGGATAGTGCAATACCGCCAGACGAGCCGGAGTTTCAAGCACGTCGTTTAGATCCATTCAATCAGCAAGATGCCGAACAAGCCATGGCATTAGCACAATTGACCAATCCCGGACCATTCGGATTACGAACGATTGAACTGGGTGAGTATCTTGCTTATTTCGATAACACCAAGCTAGTTGCAATGGCGGGCGAACGTAGTTTTGCCCCACCCTATCGCGAGGTAAGTGGTGTTTGCACGCATCCGAACTACCAAGGACAAGGATGGGCTAAACGCTTAATGCATAAAATTATTCGCCGTCAGTTATTGGCGGATGAAATCCCCTTTCTGCATGTAATGCGCAGCAATGACGCGGCACACGCTTTGTATTTGCGCATGGGTTTTCGTGACTATTGTGAGACAGCAGTGCGCGTGATTCGTCGTTGTGAATAGTTATATTGCCTTGGTATGCAATCAGCATGTCGAATACACCAATCAAGTAACAGACTAAGCGATCTACCAGTTTCTAGCGATAAACTTACTAGATTTTCATCAAGCAGTCCGCTCACATCGGTATGGTAAACTCTCGACTCTTGCATTTTACGCCGCACGGCGCTTACCGCAATTCCCAGATATCGAGATACCGAGATGACAACGCCCACTACACAATCTGAACTCAGTCAATTATTCCCTCAGCCACTCTGGCAATGGTTTGAACAAATCTGTGCCATTCCGCATCCTTCCAAGCACGAAGCAGCATTAAGCGCCCATATCCAAGCGTGGGCAAAAGAACGTGGCTTGCCTGTGATTGTCGATCAAGTCGGTAACTTAATTATTCGCAAACCCGCAACAGCGGGGATGGAAGATAGAAAAACTGTCGTGATTCAAGCGCATCTCGATATGGTGCCGCAAAAGAATGCCGATAAAGTCCATGACTTTTTGACTGACCCAATTGAAGCTTGGGTTGATGGTGAATGGGTCAAAGCACGTGGCACCACGCTAGGTTCAGATAACGGAATCGGCATGTCGTCGGCCTTAGCCATTTTAGGTGCATCCGATATCAAACATGGACCGCTTGAAGTCTTGCTGACGGTGGATGAAGAAGCTGGCATGTCTGGTGCATTTGGTTTGCAAGCTGGCATCTTAGAAGCTGAAATTTTAATCAATACCGATTCTGAACAAGAAGGCGAAATCTATATGGGTTGCGCTGGTGGTGTTGATGCAAAAATCCAATTACCTGTGCAATGGCAAGACGCTGATCCAGCGCACTTAGCCTACACCCTGAGTATCGCCGGCTTAAAAGGTGGTCATTCAGGCGTCAATATTCATCTAGGACGCGGCAATGCGAACAAACTATTGGCGCGTTTTTTTGCCGGACATGCGATTGAATTAGGCATCGCGATTAGTCAAGCGCAAGGTGGCTCATTACGTAATGCGATTCCACGTGAGGCGCAATTTAGCTTTACTTTGCCAGTTGAAAAACTCGATTTATTGCAACAACGTGTCGCGCAATATCAAGCGATCTTGCAAGCAGAATTGGCCGCTACAGAACCGAATCTACGATTAACTATCAGCGACTGCACAGCACCAGAAAAAGTATTAGGCAGCAATTCGCAACAACAGTTAATTCATTTGATCAATGCCTGCCCAAATGGCGTGATGCGCATGAGTGATGAAGTGGCTGGTGTAGTAGAAAGCTCACTCAATGTCGGTGTAGTAAGTACCGCAGCAGATCACATTAGCGTGGTGTGCATGGTGCGTTCTTTAATTGATAGTGGCCGCGCATATATCGAAAGCCAATTGCAATCTTTATGCGATCTGGCTGGTGCTAGCGTGCAATTTGAAGGCCGCTACCCAGGCTGGAAGCCAGACAACAACTCTCCTGTGATGGCGATTGTCAAAGACACCTATGAAAGCATTTATCAACGCGAGCCAGAAATTATGGTGATTCATGCGGGATTAGAATGTGGTTTATTCAAAAAGCCCTATCCGCATCTAGACATGGTTTCTATCGGCCCGACAATACGCTTTCCACATGGCCCCGATGAAATGGTGAATATTAAAACAGTTGGCCAATATTGGACTTTGCTGTTGGCCGTTTTAGAGCGTATCCCAGCTAAATAAATGCGCTAACAAAAGTCACGACTAACTGCAACAAAATCACCGAGTAAGTGACTCATATCGACCAAGCGTTTGGCAACCAGATGGTGTACTTTTCCATCGGTTTGCCAAATGCCATAGACACCCAACAACTTGGCATTCAATACTTCATGCCGAAATTGGTCTACCAAAGCTGGCCAGACAATCACATTCACTGGCCCAGTTTCATCTTCTATCGTAATGAACAAAACGCCCTTGGCAGTACCAGGTCGCTGCCTAACTGTCACTAGGCCACAACCACGTGCGAACTGTTTATTTTGAAACGTATGCAATACATCTGATGGGAGAAAGCGCTGTTTTAAAAGTCGCGGTCTAAGCAAAGCAATTGGATGCCGCTGTAAGGTTAAACCTGTGCTGTGATAGTCGCGCAAAATTTCTTGTGCTTCGCTAGGGATACTCAGTTGTGCTGGCGCCTCTGCCAGCGTTGTAGGCTTAAGCAAATCTTTGTCCGGAACGGCAGCAACTGCTTGCCATAGTGCTTGATGACGATTACCAGTCAATCCAACTAAAGCATTTCCATCAGCCAAAGCTTCGAGGTCTGCACGATTTAATTGCGCACGACGTGCTAAATCTTGAATATCGTGAAAGACCGCTTGCTGGCGCGCATGACTAATCCGCTCTGCCGCCGCTTGCGACATGCCACGCAATAACGACATTCCTAAGCGCACCGCAGCTTGTTGTCCGCTATTGCTGTGTAAAGGTAAGTCTTCTAACTTGGCATCCCAATCGCTATGCATCACATCAATCGGTCGTATTCTAATTTGGTGACGTTTAGCATCTTGCACTAACTGCGATGGCGAATAAAATCCCATCGGTTGCGAGTTTAGTAGCGCACATAAAAATACCGCAGGTTGATGACACTTAATCCAACAACTCGCATAGGTTAATAAAGCAAAACTAGCTGCATGACTTTCGGGGAATCCATATTCACCAAAGCCTAGCATTTGATCAAATACCGCTTGCGCAAATTCTTTTTCATAACCATTTTTTACCATGGTGTCGACGATACGGCTTTGATAATGTGCGAGCCCACCTTTGCGCTTCCATGCTGCCATCGCACGCCGTAACTCATCGGCTTCACCTGGCGTAAAATCAGCAGCGACCATCGCAATTTGCATCACTTGTTCTTGAAAAATCGGCACACCTAAAGTGCGTGATAAAACTTTTTCTATCGCTGCTGTGGGATAAACGACAGGTTCCAATCCTTGTCGGCGTTTAAGATAAGGATGCACCATCCCACCTTGAATTGGCCCAGGGCGCACTATCGCGACCTGCACTACCAAATCATAAAAACAACGAGGTCGCAAACGTGGCAACATACCCATTTGAGCGCGTGATTCAATTTGAAAAACACCGATCGTATCGGCTCGACAAATCATGTCGTAAGTAACAACGTCTTCTACAGGAATATCTTGCATCCGTTGTGGGCAACCGGGAATTTGTCGCATCAATTTAAATGCTCTTTGTAAGGCGGAGAGCATGCCCAGTGCCAACACATCGACCTTGAGTAAGCCCAATGCCTCCAAATCATCTTTATCCCATTGAATAATACTGCGCCCTTCCATACTCGCTTTTTCAACAGGAACCAAACGCGTTAATTTATCGCGCGCAATCACGAAGCCGCCGCTGTGCTGAGATAAGTGTCTTGGAAATTTTAAAAGTTGATTCACCAAATCAGCCCATTGCTGCGCGATCATCGATTGCGGATCTAAACCACTTTCACTAAAGCGATCTAACAAAGCTTCTTTGCTATCAAACCAATGCTGAGACTTAGCAAGTTTATCGATTAAATGTGCGTCCACACCAAGCGCTTTACCAACCTCACGCAAAGCCCCACGCGGTCGATAGGTGTGCACCGCAGCAGCTAACGCGGTGCGATGTCGACCATATTTTCTATACAGATATTGAATGACTTCTTCTCGCCGCTGATGTTCAAAATCAACATCAATATCGGGTGGTTCGCCACGTTCTTTCGATAAAAATCGTTCAAATAATAAGATGCCATTTTCTGGACTGACTTCAGTAATGTGCAAGCAATAACAGACCACTGAATTAGCAGCAGAGCCACGCCCTTGGCACAAAATATCTTGCGAACGAGCAAAGCGCACAATGTCATACACCGTTAAAAAATAAGCTTCATAGGCAAGATCATTAATTAAATGCAGTTCATATTCAATTTTATTTCTCGTCGCTGCACTAATGCCATTCGGGTAACGTAGTTGCGCCCCGGCATAGACCTCTTGGCGTAAAAATGAAGCGGGGGTTTGTCCTTGTGGCACCAGTTCATCTGGATATTCATAGCGCAACTCGCTCAATGAAAATTGACATAAATCGGCGATGCGCAAAGTTTCTTGTATCGCAGATGCAGGATAAATATTCCCCAAGCGTAAACGTGAACGCAGATGCTGCTCTGCATTTGGTGCTAAATCATAACCACAATCCGCGATTGCTTTGCCTAAGCGTATCGCTGTCAAGGTATCTTGTAGTGGTTTGCGTGAACGTACATGCATACATACATTGCCGATAGCAACAACGGCCAAACCGAATTCATATCCTATGCTTTGCAATTGTTGCTGTTGCCAGTCGTCCATCGCTTGCGTTAACAAATGTAAACCTAACCAAGCACGCTGCGGAAAATGACGCGCCATCCATGCGGCCTGCGCTCGCACTATTTCTGGTTGGAGTGGATAGGCTGGCACCAAAATTAATAAGCAATCAGGTAGACCCGCGATGTGCTGTAAATCTTGAGGTGGATCACTCAAGTCTTCAGGAGTAAGCAAATAGCTACCTTTAACTACATTCGCACGCATTCTAGCTAGGCTAATCAATTCGCAGAGGTTGCCATAACCATCGCGATTTTGTACTAACACGATGATCCGCATCTGCGCTAACTGAGGTTCTAGTGAGCTTGCTTCTAATTGAAAGACACTACCGATAATCAAAGGAAAATCATGCTTTAGCGCTTCTTCATGCGCGCGCACCACGCCAGCAAGTGAACACTCATCAGTGATAGCAAGTGCTTGATAATTCAATTTAACAGCGCGCGCAATCAATTCTTCTGCATGCGACGCCCCATGTAAAAAACTAAAATTGGTTTGACAGTAAAGTTCGGCGTAGTGAGGGAGCATAATGATTTTCTGCTGCTTTTATTGATTTTTCTTTTATTGGTTCTGTGTTTATTAGTTTTACGTTTATTGATTCGGTATTTATGAATACGCATACTGCGTTTATTAATTCGGTTTAAATACGCATAGCATTTTCAACTACATAAAAAAAGCCACTTATCCAAACACGCCATGTAAAAACCAAGCTTCATCTTCTTGCATAAGTTTTTCTTGCCCTATACGTTCTCGATAAATCCAATAACGATAGTAGTTGCTGCATTCAGCGATGAAGTAATCGCGAGTCACCAGTTGCCCATTCCACCAACCTGCTTCTATCCGTTCTGCTGCCGACAATAGTTTTAAACGCGAGCCATAGTAAGGGCTGTGTTGCCTGACATTGAGTGCAAGAGGAACTTTCAGTAACCAACTCGGACGTGGATTATTAAATGCTGGCATCTGCGCTTTACCAGCGGACCTTTCCAATACCGAAACCCAACGATTCGCGACTTCAGGGCGATGATCCGCACACGGCGCGGCTTGCAACACTTGCTCTGCACCTAAACGAGCGATCAAGAGTTCTAACAAACGACTTTCACTTTCGCTTTGGCTAGTTTGATCGGGAAATAAAGAAGTATTGAACGCTTGTCGTGCTTCTATCTGCTTGACTTCTAAACGTATCGCAATCGCCGCGCTACTTAATTGCCAATGGGCGAGTTTTTCTTTTAACAAACGTGTGATGTGTTCTTCTTGCCAGCAAGCTTGCGCTAATGAAATCGGCAATAAGCTTGGTGCAAGTGCTTGACGACCGCGTTCATGTTCAATGATCAAACTAAATTGCTTCATGGCTTTTTGTTGTTGATTCAGCCAACCACATAATTGCAAAACCAAACCGCGAGTGAAATGAAAAATGGTATCGGTTTTATCGATGCGGTCAGGTAACTCACAACGCGCATGAAAACGATCAGGAACCGTAATCCATTGATGTAAGGCGACTCGCTCGCCATACGCAATATCCAAAGCATTCAGCAAGGCTTTGCCACAACGCCTTTGCAAGCCAGCGCGGGGCAAATGGCGTAATGTTCTCAAATCAGTACACGCGATGCCTTGTAACCAATCAAGATAAGCCTGTGCGCTTGGAAGTAGATAACAGGGTAAAACATCCAAATGTCGCGCTAAGTGTCGATTGCTTAAACAGATTTGCAACTGGCGCGATCGCACTGGCTTGCTGGCCGACTTTGCTGATGTTTTTGTCGATGTTTTTTGTGCGCTTGAATATACGGGTATTTGTGTATTCTTTTGCGCCAATAAACTAGCCGCGCTGGCGTTACGTGCAATCCCAATTTGCGCACTAAGTCCCATGTGACATAAGTCTTGTCGAATACGGCGATACAATCGTCGTATTCCACCAAATAAACGTAAACTAGCAGCGACCTCGATCTGAATAATATCGGCATGCTCTTCGCAAAAACATACTTGTGGCGAATACTGTAAAAGACTCATCGCCACTTGCTGACGCAATGCTTTTTCTAATTCAAGATCACGTTGTTTGATCACAGCTTGTTCGCACAATAAGCCTATGCTGTTTTGCCGCATGCCAGGCAATAAACCATACACACGAAGCGCATCACTCAAAGCATAAATACGCTGCTGCTCGCAAACGACCAGATGATGACTTGTTTGCTGATTTTGCTGATCACGCTGATGAGCATCTTGAGCTTGACTAAAACCATTACTCCACCAATGCGGATGAAACACCTCCAGCGCGAGCTGCGGTAGGTAAATGGCTATCCACAATGGAGGAATCAAGCTTGGCATGATGTTGACTATGAAGCTGGCGCTGGGATTGACTATAAAATTGACTATCAGGTTGGCTATCAGACTGACTCGTTGGTGATAAACATTGCGGGACGAAATCCTTGATTGGTAACACAATGGGCTTGATCTGCTGCGCCCCTCGTCGTTTAAACACTTCAATTTGTAAACCCGTATGCTGGCGTGATAGTTTTAGCCTTAAGGGCGCGGGCGAAGGACTGAACTGACTTTCCCACGGACGTATCAGACAAAACAAACACCGCCCCGCTTGCGCTGCCAAATGCAAGCGACGTAAAGCATCAGCGGTAAATCGATGTCGCGTCGATTGCCACAGCAATAAGGCACTGCAAGCTTGATTCTTTACAATCTGCTCTGCTGCCCACAAAGCGTCTTGCGGCTTGCTACACGGTAGCCATAACACCCGCGACAAATCTAGACGCAAAGCAGAAAGTGCCAGAATTTGCGGTTGATAAGGTGGATTCAAAAAAATGATCCTGCCCTCTTTTAATTGCGCTAATGCCGGGCTCAGTAATTGCAATTCCCCACTGCCAGCTTGCTGCACCACTAATTCAGTTAGATTCGCCAAAGGCCAGCCTGCTCCAGGCAATTCCTTGGCCAACGAGGGATATACACAGTCCAAATAATCGCCAAAGCTACGCCCCAACTGCGATGCGCGCCATAAAGACGGATGCAGATTTTCCAAATTGACATGAGAACGTGGTGATGTAGCGGAAAACATAACAAGCAAAAATACTGAATGTATATACAGTATATTCCTTGTTTAAGGCTTTTTCAAAGCTTTGTTTAGATTATTTTTCATTGTCTTTCAAGCTAACTAATAATTAAATTTACGTCTGAATTTCCATCATTTCCATGAAAAAGGAATCCTAAATAATTCAACACTGGCAACGCAAAACTTTTTGCAACCTAGTCACTAAACTAGGCATCTCGTCCGCCTGCACCTGTGCATAACCTAGCATCAAGCCCGACCAAGCTTGCCGTCGCTGCCCTACTGCATGCGAACTCAAGGCTGGCGCCACAATACCTTGGGCTAACGCAGCTTGACTAAGCGCTTGGTCGCTTAAGCTGACATCATGAAAGCATAAAGACAGATGCATCCCCGCCGTATCGCCATACACACTGGCAATGTCTCCCAATTGCGTCTGCAACAAATCCACCAAGACATCGCGTCTTTGCCTATACAAACGACGCATACGCCGTAAATGCTGTAGAAAATGACCGTCATATATAAACTTTGCCAAACAAATCTGATCAGCAGAACGCCCGCGTAAAGATGCTTTTGCGACTAGGGCGCGCATCGTCATCACTAAATTTTTCGGCAAAATGAGATAAGCGATACGTAACGCAGGAAACAGTGTTTTACTAAACGTTCCCAAGTAAATGACTGGCGCATTCGGAACAAGTCCCTGCATAGCTGGAAGTGGCGGTCCATCGTGACGAAATTCACTATCGTAATCGTCCTCTATCAATAGACTTCCATGCAAGCGCGCTTGTTGAATCAACTCCAAACGCCGGCTTAAACTCAATACCTGACCTGTAGGATATTGATGCGAGGGTGTGACATACACAAATTTAGGTGAATGTAATAGCCAATCATTGGCCTTGGGTGCAATACCATCCTGATCGACCGCAATACCGACCAACTTGAGCTGCGCAGACCGAAAAGCAATTTGCGCACCCACATAGCCGGGATTTTCTATCCACACTTTATCGCCGACATCCGCCAAAGCATGTGCACATAAACTCAAACTACTTTGCGTACCATCCGTAATAATTACCTGCTCTGCATCACAGTCCACCCCACGTGAAGCACGCAGATGCTCAGCAATTGCTGAGCGCAATACCAACTCACCTGATGCATCCGCATAGCCAAGCTGCGCTACCGATAGCTGTCGCCAAGTTGCATCCAAATTTTTTCGCCATAAGGCAATAGGAAAATCTGCCAACGCAGGCACACCGGGCGCAAATCCCGACGTCAAATCCGAAGCGACAGGTAAGGACATGAGATTTTGTGCACGGCGTGCCAGACTCACGCTGGGTTCAATGTCTGACGTCAGGGTCTGCAACTGCCTAGCGATCACCGCCATACTATTGACCACGCTACCGCGCCTATCAGTGCTCAAATAACCTTCACTTACTAGTTGTTCGTAGGCGTACACCACCGTGTTACGGGCAATTCCTAACTCTTGTGCTAGCACACGGCTAGAGGGTAAACGAGCTCCAGCGGCTAGTGCACCATCTTGAATTGCATTTTTTAAGGCTGCATGTAAAGTCTTTTGTGCTGACCATGCTTTATCTCGTTCTTTGGAATATCGCGCTATCAATAAAACATAGTCCATTTATGTAGTCCTAAAAAATATGGATATAGTGGATCTTGAGTTAGAACCAGCACATGATTATAGTTCATGTAGTTTTCACCAAACATACTTTTAAGGACACGCTACGATGACGAGCAGTACAAATGCAACCGCCCCCAGCGAACGTACGCAGGTACGTCGAATTGCCGACAATGCCAACTACGATAAAGATACGCTTTACGCGATTATTGACGAGGCCTATCTTTGCCATGTTGCGTTTGCCGATGACAAAGGTAGTCATTGCATTCCCACTGCTTGCTGGCGCGAAGCTGATTTTCTATATATTCATGCAGCGAATCCTAGCCGTTTAGCAAAGATTCTGATGCGTGAAACACAAGCCTGCGTGACCATTACCCACTTAGATGGCTTAGTCCTAGCACGCGCAGCATTTAATCACTCGATGAATTATCGTTCAGCGATGATTTATGGCATTTTTGAGCGTGTAGATGGCGAGTGCAAAGCTGCTTCAATGGCCGCATTCATGGATAAAATTGCCCCCGGTCGTCAGCAAGAGGCACGCCCTGGCAATCACGCCGAACTGTCAGGAACGACCGTCATGCGCATTCCTTTGACCGAGGCAGCATGCAAACAACGCAGCGGCGGTCCAAACGACGATGAGGATGACATGGCACAAACTGTTTGGGCAGGCGTCTTACCACTTTGTCGTCAAGCACTGCCGCCCATTCCTCATGAACGTAATACACAGGCTGCACCTGCATATGTCAAGAACTGGCATCAAACAAACTAAAACGTTAACAAATGCGGGAAACATCACGGCAACTGTTTCCCTTTTCCCCGCCCTTGCTGCTTTTCTCACGTCTGCACCAAACCACTTGTTTCTTTTTTTCCCTCTATAATTATTTTTAGATTTTTTAAAGCAAGCGGCACAAGATAATTTTTCCTCCCCCCTTGCAATCAATAGCTAGGCCTAAAGATTGAATAATGGGATTGGATATTGCATTTTTTTGCTCAGATGATCAGCATCTGATACCTGCGATTTATCCGTAAACGAATACTCAATACGCTCCGCCTAGCTACTATTTAAAAATCAACCTAATGACTACTTTTTGAGGACAATCTATGCACATCGCATGGGAACAATTTACGCCGTTTACTGCAATCAGTGGCGGTTTATTAATCGGTTTAGCATCAGTTTTATTGATGGCAGGAATTGGTCGAATTGCAGGTGTGACAGGTATTCTTGCGGGCATTTTTACCGGCCTATTTCAAGCCAATAAATCCGAATGGCCATGGCGCCTTGCATTTATTCTCGGCCTCGCTATTAGTCCTTTTTTGTACAGTCTATTTGCTGAACTACCTGCAATCGATATGCAACTAGATTGGTCTGCAATTTTGTTTGCTGGTCTCATCGTTGGCTTCGGCACCCGACTCGGTTCTGGCTGTACAAGTGGACATGGCGTTTGCGGCATTTCACGCTTATCACCGCGCTCTATCATCGCCACCATCGTGTTTATGGCTGCGGGTTTCGCGACAGTTGCACTAATTCGCCACATCCTTTAATTGAGATTAATTTTTTATGTTGATTAACGTTTTCATCGCTGCAATCAGTGGCATTATTTTTGGCTTAGGCTTGATCATTGCTGGCATGGCAAACCCAGCTAAAGTGTTGGCGTTTCTAGATTTATTTGGTGCTTGGGACCCATCTTTGGCATTGGTCATGGCGGGTGCAATCGGCATCGCTATTTTGCCGTTCACTATCCTAAAAAAGAAGACCTTAGCGTGGTCCGGCGAGCCACTTCGTTTTCCTAAAAAAACGGATATTGATGGTCGTTTAATTGTTGGCAGTTTGTTGTTTGGAATAGGCTGGGGAATCGCTGGAATTTGTCCTGGCCCAAGCATTATTTTACTCGGCGCAGGGATTGCTAAAGGCGCTGCATTTGTACTGACGATGTGCTTAGGAATGTGGCTTGCTGATCGCTTCAACCAAATAACAGCACGTCGCAATCCTAGCCAAATCAATGACTATAACGACGACTAATTTTTCTTCAAAAAATTCAGCTCATCGTAAAAATAAGTAAAAACAAGGACATCACAAACTGTCGTCTTAATAAAAAATGCCTCGTGCGATTTTCTAAGCAGAAAATCCAAACGGGGCATTTTTATATCTAAAGAAGCAACTTATTCGAATATATCAATAGACTTTCTCGTAATTTGTAAATTCCCCACTAGCATAAGCTTATGTTAACATCGTGTTTTTCGACCTCGCTTCTTCATCAAGAGAAACATCGCAATGGAAAACGTAGCAACTTCGGCTTCTTCGGCACCCGTCACTAGCGCTAGCGCACTTGAACAACACTTCGCGCCATTTAGAGAACAAATCATCGGTATCAATCAGCAATTTGAGTCGCCTTACGGCACCAAAAATATTATTTATACCGATTGGACAGCTAGTGGACGCCTATATCGCCCGATCGAAGAGAAGCTAATCAACATATTTGGTCCATTTGTTGCCAACACCCATACCGAGACAACCATCTCCGGTACCGCGATGACCTTGGCGTATCACGAAGCCAAACACATTATTAAGAAGCATGTGAATGCCGATGACAACGATGTGTTGATCAATGACGGTACTGGCATGACAGGCGTGGTGAATAAGTTTCAACGGATTCTTGGTTTCAAAGTACCAGAATCCTTAAAAGACTATTTCTCCCTGCCTAAAGATAAACGTCCCATCGTTTTTATCTCACACATGGAACACCACTCTAACCAAACTTCTTGGTTGGAGACGATTGCCGATGTTGAAGTGATTCCAGCCGATGAACAAGGTTTGTTTTGTATTGATAACTTGAAAGCTTTACTGCACAAGTATCAAGATAGAGCAATGAAGATCGCGTCCATTACGTCCTGCTCGAATGTCACTGGGATTAAGACTCCTTATTACGAAGTCGCTAAGTTAATGCATCAAAATAATGGCTTGTGCTTTGTGGATTTTGCTTGCTCCGGCCCCTATGTTGAAATCAATATGCATCCAACTGATCCGGAGTGCTATTTGGATGCGATCTTTTTCTCACCACATAAATTTTTAGGTGGCCCTGGCACTTCCGGCGTGTTGGTATTCAATAAAAAACTCTATCGAAATATGGTGCCCGATTGCCCGGGCGGTGGCACCGTGACTTGGACTAATCCTTGGGGTGAACATCAATACATCGATAATATTGAAAGCCGTGAAGATGGCGGTACGCCCGGCTTTTTACAGGTCATCAAAACTGCATTAGCCATACAACTTAAAGAGCAAATGGGCGTTGCCAATATTTTGGCTCGCGAAAAAGAAATCACCGATTTTGTATTTGCTGAACTTGGAAAAATCCCCAACTTAGCTATACTCGCCCCTCAACATCAAAATCGTCTTGGCGTTATCTCTTTCTTCATCCAAGATTTACATTTTAATCTTGGCGTTAAACTACTAAATGATCGTTTCGGCATTCAGACCCGTGGCGGTTGTAGCTGCGCTGGCACTTACGGTCATTACTTACTCAACGTTGATCAAGAAACTTCACATAAACTCACTGACCAAATTAGCTCTGGTGATTTAACGAGCAAACCTGGTTGGATACGCATGTCGATTCATCCGACGACGACCAATGCTGAAATCGCTTATGTTTGCGTCAGCATCAAACAATTAGCAGAGCAACACCAAGAATGGGCAACAGCATATCGTTACGACTGTGCGACTAACGAGTTCTTACACAAAGAAGCAAAACCAGTCGAAGCAACTATGGTGGCTAACTGGTTCGCAGTTTAATTCGTCAATGACGCTGTATCGCTTACCCAAATCCCTAAATCACTAACGGGTAAGCGATCATTGAGTCGAACAGATTCATTTAGCAAACGTCTTAAGAATTCAAGAAATCACCAATTTCACGTATACTGTGCTTTCTTCTGTCGCGCAGACTACTAAGCACGTCCTGTTCTTATCACCTCCAAGCTCTCAGAATCATCGTAATTAAATGCCAACTCGATACAGCGCTCTGCTGTATCGGCATTTAACTCATTTTTAAGGAATTCCATGTCACAAGTTCAATCCTGGTCTGCAATCAACGATAGTGCTATTTCAGAAATCAGCGTACGTCAGCAACATCGCCCAAGCGAAAATTTCAAGTTCTACAGCAATACCTATGAAGCCAATCAAGGTGTCACCATCAAGGCTTCACATAGCTTTCATTTGTATGTACTCAAAGGCAGTTGTTCTTTGATGGTGAATGGTCAAACAGTCAATTTGGATGCAGAACAATTTATACAATTAAAAGACGGTATTTATACTTGCAATACAGGTAGTGAAGGCCTAAGTATCGTTAAAGTTTTTAGCAAAACATCCAACAAATAAGTAATCAGATAAATAAGCGAATAAGAGATCACATGTCTGAAACAATAGCATCCGATGAAGGCACTTTGATTCAAGAAGCACGCGTTTGGCAAGCGAAAGGCTGGACTGCGCGCGTGATAAAAAATGAAGAGGATGATGGCTGGGCAGTTGCGATGTACAAAGATGGTGAAGCGGAAGCCGCGCTAATTGGTCCATGGACAATGGGACGCGACAAAAAAAATCCTAAACCATTAGATCACAACGCATTCAATACTTTAGTCAAAACTGCGAGTGAGTTTGTACGCCGTCATGAACAGCAACTGCATGCCAGCCTAAACAAAAGTTTAATGCTCAATGCGGATGACACTGATTACAAAATTTGTTTGCAAATCATTCCGGATGAAGATGACCCACACGCTTATCTAAGTGCATTCAATACCAATGGCGAACAGATTGCGAAAATTAAAGTCCGCCCCGATTTCAAATTAAATCCATCTTCCGCATCCAAGTGGCTAGAGCAAGGTTTTCAACGCCTCGACTAAATAGCTCAATAGCTCAAAAAAAAGACGCGCAATCAAAACTTATTGATTGCGCGTCTTTTATTCAATAGCCTATTCGAGTTAGACATTACTAACACCGCAAAATTTTCTCGCGAATCGCCAGCAGAATGACTCAACTAACTAGTCTTCTTACATTCCTTGGATTCGGTTGCCTTACGCACAGCTTCACGTTCACCGCGGATGATAGACAGCTCATTAGCTTCAATACCATCACCTTGTCCATAACCAGACCAAAACGCTTGAGCTTCACTCGTTTTGATTCTCTGATTTTGTGCGACGACTAATTGATTCTCACGCTGACTTAGCGAATCCAACTCTGTAAAAAGTTTTGAACACTCAAACCCCTCATACTTAAGAGGAGAAACATAGGCGCCAGTAATTTGCGATGTGGGAGTGGGCATATTCATACAACCTGAGAGCGCAAAAACACACATAGTGATTACAACAAAAAGCCTTTGTGACGCCATACATTTCTCCAACTACGATTGAAAGCGAACCGGTAAGATCTATTTCAAAAGAACTTCAGCGAAACATCACGCTGAAGTCTAAGTCAAACACAAACGGTTTTAATACAGCTCAAATTAAAACGTGTATTGCACGCCAACTGAGAAATTGTTGACTGTATTTTTCTCGTCACCGATTTTTACTCGACGTGATTCAAACTCACCACGCAATGCGATTTCTTTGCTGACTTTATAAGTCAAACCTAAACCAGCAACAGGCTGTGTTGATTTGGTATCATCAGAGAATGAAAACGCCGATGGAACGTTCGCTTTTGTATCAACGGAAACACGCGCAACACCCAATTTCGCAAAGCCACCAAATTCCTCAGTAAAGTCATGCTTGAGCACACCAGCCAATTCAAAACCAGTACCCTTCGCTTCTGCTGATGCATTCACTGCACCAATCGCGGCATTTGCTTTTACTTTACCTAAAGAGAAGTAACTTGCTTCTACTGCAAAGTTTGTATCGATGTTATAACCACCGATCACTTTGTATGAATTCGTTGTCTTATCGCAGCTCACACCAGATTGATTGCAATCGACATTCCATTTAGATTGTCCAACTGTACCGCCAACATAAACTTGTGCAGAAGCGGAAGCGCCGATACCCAAACCAGCAACCAACAACAGGGACACAAACAAATTTTTCTTCAACATATGAACCTCTATTAAAAGTAATCAAAACCAGCTGCTTCAATGTATGCACTGCTTTTCATCGCTGTGCACAACATGGAAGCGAGTCTAGTGTTGAGGTCAAAGAAATCGAAATTTGTTTTACTAAGTCGTCTTGTATAAACTAAGTGGTATTAAAATACAGTACCTTCAGTCAAAAAGTACGCATCAATTTTCGTACGAAGGCATTGCTAACCGACATCAAATAGACAGAACTGGCTACATAAAATCTCGGTGTGATTCTATCTAGCCAAACCAATTCCACAATCAAGTCTTACTTCGCGGAACAAATAAACGGATACTCACGATTATCGATTATTGGCTCGATACCGAAGAAATCATTCAGCACTGACTCTGCAGTACAGTAAGCTCCTTCTACCCATGCTTGATCATTCGAATACGCTTCACCAACAATAAAAATATTCACATCGGTTTTTTCCATCAATTGCGAAGGCTTACGAATTTTCTGTTGTACATCACCAATATTAAAATGCGACGCCCATGCGTGGTAGCCAGCATTAAAAGGTGGCAAAGACCAATCCATATAAGCAGCTTCAACTGGTGCTGGCACCATGCTGTAATCTGAATTAGGGCCAAAATGAATTTCGGCTAATTGTTTGCGCAACATTTTCACCATGCGTGCTGGAACCTTTTTCGGGCCTTGCAAAGTTTGTACATTTTCATTCGTAGGAATGTGCTGCTCTTGATTTGGCTCTAGCTCCATCTCTTTCCAAAATGTCGTATAGACTTCATCGTCATAGCTGGCTAGCAAGCCATAGATAGGTTTAGCTTTGGTATCACTGGCGTTATTACCGAAATACACGACCTGACGAATTGGCGTATCGGTCACGCTAGGGCCTATCGTGTTATTCAAAGTCACTTGTAGCAAAGCGTTTTCATGTTTAAGACTTAAACGCTCTTCCGTGATCGCTTCCACTGCGCCGATTAAGTCTGCAGAACTCGCATAAGGAATGCCAACTAAACTACTTAATGCTTTCAAAGTTGTCTTCGATAAACCCATAGCCTTTAATTGCACTACTGCGCGTTGCGTCACTTCGTAGCCTGTTAATTGCGGCATATAAGTCGGTGGATTTTCTGCGTCCGCAGTCCACCATGGCGTATCAAAGAACATCCCAACTTTATAAGATGGCTGCATGATGGCGGCCTCTAAATACAACTGCACTTTGCGGTGATTGAGAACATCAGTCACGCCCGCGTCAGCGTCAAAGCGAGAACCTTGCGCCACCTGCTCAATCGCATGGCGCGGCATCGCTAACCACGCAGCATCGGTAGTTTTGGTGCCAGCTTTTTTCCATGGATTTTCACGTGTTGCGTAGCTGTAGTGAATGACTTTATCTTTGGCAACGATAGATTGCAGGCGCGTATTCGGTTGATAGTTGAAGATCACGCCCTGCGCTTTAGCGAGCTTGACGATTTGCTCGAACAAGGCGTTAAACATGCCAGAATAGCCGATATTAATCGTCTTATATTGATTGCCCGGGGTGAACTCATTATTCGCTTGAAATGCGTAAGCAGAGTTCCAATTGATCACGTTGGAGCTATAGCCATTGCCGTCCGCTGCATAGTTATAACCTTCGCTGCCTAATTGGTCGTACATCAAATTCCAGTAACCGATGTCTTTTAATTTATCGCCTTTTTGATAAACAGAAGCATCGCCCGTTTCCACCTTAATCACGCCGTCTCGATAAAAAGTATCCCATTGACGACGCGTCAGATTTTTGTTCACCGATAACTTTTCTAAGGTTGAGAATCCATTATCTGGCGCGCCATCTGCGCCGTAATGATCAACGTGATAAGGCGCAGGATTTTGCGAAGTAATTTGATTTAAAAAAAAGTTCTTACTGCGCAAATAGTAAAGAGGATTCGTCGATTCATTAAATGGCACAGAATATTTGTCGAGCCCTAATTGCTTGATAACGGTCGTAACGACTCGATGGCCGGGTGCAGTGCCGTTGTTCGCATCTTTTGCATTCATATCCCAATCGGAATAACGCATACCGCCGAGTTCTAGGTAGGACTGTGATTGATCATTTTTATAGTGCCAAGTGCAGATACGCGCACCCGCAGCGCGAGTACCGGGAAAGGCTTTAGAAAAGTCGTAACGCCCCCAATCGTAGAGCTCTAGAGTATCGCCTTTTGCGAGCTTTTTACTTTTATCTTTGCTGTTTTTGACCTCGCCATTGAGTAAGCGCCATGCGGTGTATAAGCCCGCAGCACCAGCACCAAAGATGGAATATGTCTTTGCATTTGAATTTGCTTTTGCCATGAAAGTCTCCTACTAAATAATTAGAATGATTGGAACAATTAAAATAATTGATTACTTGTTGATGACTAAATACCTGCTTACACAGGTAAAGTTTCGTTACCCAAACGTGCCATCTGTTGAGGTAAATCTTTTTCTGGAATACAAACTTCCACCAAGACTGGCTGTGATTTGATTTTTTTAATCAGTGGTAAAACACGTTTCAACTCCTCTACCGTCTCGACTTTAAATCCCTTAGCACCAAAAGCCTGAGCCAGCGCCATGTAATCCCATTTCGGCAAAATGTCGAAACTATCGAATTTATGCTGTGGGCCAGCTTCAAAGGCGGTGATATCAACGTACACTTGTTCAATCGCATACACGCCGTTACTCATAACAAAGATCACTGAGTTCAAGTTATTGCGAGCCAAGGTAGATAAAGATTGGCAGACCATCATAAAGCCGCCATCACCTGCTACAGTTAGCGCACGTTTGCCGCTACCGAGTTGTGCGCCAGAGGCGGCTCCAGTTTCGAATCCTATGCATTGCCAAGCAGCGGAGCTGATATAGCTGCCTTGTTTCATACCGATTGCATTGCTGGCGACATACATCGCACTACTTACGCCGTACACCATGACGATGTCGTTTAGCATTTTTTGATCCTGCAAGAATTTCATGGTGTGCTGGAAGAAGCGATTGTAGGTGATGACTTCTGGCTTATCTTTCCAACGCGCATCCGAGTTTGATATCCACGGCTCGGGATAAACTGGTTTGGCTGGAGCCTGTACTTTTAGCGGGTATGACTTTGATTTCTGAAAACGCTTTAAGAGCGCTTCCATAAAATCTTGCATGAACACATTTTCGTATTGGAAGTAACCAACCCGCATTTGCCCAATGGAACTTTGTATCATCTGAGGGTATTTATTTTCCATCAACCACAAGTAATCATCGGTCAAAATCGTGCCCAGTGAAATGATGCAGTCAGCTTGTTCGACCATCGTGATCACACTGGAGATAGAGGCTTGATCTGCGTAAGTGCCGATAAATTGTTCGCCCACTTCATCGACCACGGTTTTTCCCAAAGTGCTCGTGGTATACAGCATGCCACTGGCGTCGATGATCTTTTGTAGTAATTTACTGAGACCAAAACGTAGCACTTCCACGCCAGCAAAGATCAATGGCTTTTTCGCCGCAGTGATTTGCGACCATGCCAATTCCACGGCGTTTTCTAAAGAGAGTTTTTCACTTATTAGTCGCGCGGCTTTCAACGGCGTTGACGATGGACGTGGACATACTTCACCCCAAACTTCTTTATAACAAGCGATATACACAGGGCGACGATGCGTGAGTGCAGCAATCAATAAGGCATCAATTTTTTCGGCAGCACCCACCGAGGTGCTCAAAGTTTCTGCTGCAATGGTGACGTTCTTGAACACATTCTGATCAGCATCTAAATTACCAGTGGAATGGTGAAAAATCATGCCGTACATATTGGTCTGATTGCGCATATCTGAACCCGGACAAGCACTGATCACGACAATAGGGCTGCGTTCAACATAGGCACCAGCAACCGCATTTAAGGCACTAAAGGTACTGACACCATATTGCAGGGAAACCGCGGCAAGACCGCGAGTACGCGCATAGGCATCCGCAGCATAAGTCGCATCTATTTCATTGATCGCGCCTATCGTGTTGATGCCATCGAAATTTTCTAAAGCTTGGGTGAAATGTTTAACGTAATCACCAGGAATTTGAAACACATCGGTGACATTCAGCTGAAGTAAACGAGTTAACAGATAATCGGCTACGGTAAATGGTTGAGAACGCATGAGATATCTTCCTTGTGATTAATTAACTGGGCGATCTCAGGCCTACAAATTGTGATCAATAAAAATCAGCATAAGCATGTTGACAATCGCAATTTCAACAACAGCAAATTACATGCCAGTTAATAAATCATCTTTGAAAATATCGAATTTAAAGGGCGTGACTTAGGATTGATATACAGGAGAATACGAATTACGCGGCAAGCGATTCTGGATCAGCTATTGCAACTATTCGGCGAGTTGCAAGTGAATAGACGCTCACCAATTTGACGTGTTAATGACTCGCTTACACGCTAAAATAAAAAGGCACAGACTGAGTTTCCTCTGTCTGTGCCTTTAAACCTGAACACCCGAGTTTAGTTAAAGTCCTTACTTGAAGACCTTATGACTAAGTCTAGCTCATCCTTCTAAATGATAACGTGTAATCAAATCCACTTCATTTTTAGAGCCTAAGAACACTGGTACACGTTGATGCAATGCGCTTGGTTGAATATCTAACATACGTTGCTTACCATCGGTTGAGGCGCCGCCTGCTTGTTCGACGATCATCGACATAGGATTTGCTTCATACATCAAACGTAATTTACCAGCCTTGTCCGGTTCACGCTTATCGGCTGGATACATGAAGATACCGCCGCGATGTAAGATGCGATGCACGTCCGCCACCATCGAAGCGATCCAGCGCATATTGTAGTTTTTATTCAGTGGGCCAGTTTTACCCGCCAACATTTCATCCACATAACGTGTTACTGGCGGATACCAGTGACGCACATTCGACATATTGATTGCAAATTCTTGCGTATCCACCGGAATTTGAATATTACGTTCAGTCAGTACCCAAGCACCCATTTCACGATCTAAGGTAAAGCAATTCACGCCATTACCGGTCGTGAAAATCAACATAGTTTGCGGTCCGTAAATGGCATAACCCGCCGCCACTTGTTGAGACCCTTTTTGCAAGAAATCTTGTTCAGTCGGTGCGCCCATGCCTTCTGGCGCTTTCAACACCGAGAAGATAGTACCAATCGAGACATTCACGTCGATATTGCTAGAACCATCAAGGGGATCGAACAAGAGCATGTATTCGCCTTGTGGATAACGATTGGGAATTGGA
>VFQS010000775.1_pt1 | contig 32648 bp, 24 predicted proteins | sample 3512361 | NCBI WGS metagenome assembly VFQS01 (sample SAMN10412375, study PRJNA504923) | tailings metagenome | isolation source: Relicate 1 Philex TSF3 active mining | place: Philippines
GCTCCAAAGCCATCGCCAGCGTTTTTGACTGCGGCTACCACATCCTGCTCGTCGCCAATCAACACATCATCTGCACCCATTTGGCGTGCCAAGTCGAGACGCATGCCATCAGCTCGCAACCCGACCACACTGATACGCGCCACGCCACACAGACGCAACACGGCAATACACATCAAGCCAATGGGGCCAGGGCCCATCACCACGGCGTGATCGGCGGGGCGCGGACGACTTTTTTCGACAATGGCGTTGTAGGCCACACAAGCCGGCTCGGTCAACGAAGCATGAGACATGGGCACCTGATCGGGGATACGGTGCAAAATGGCTGGGCGACTCACCACGTAGTTGGCCATGGCACCGTCAGCACCAAAGCCAAACCCTTTGCGATTGGGGCATACATTGTACTGACCAGCACGGCAATAGGGACACACGCCACACACCCACGATGCAGTCTCGGACACAACACGCTCGCCGACACGGAACTCGCTGACACCCTCGCCAACTGCCGCAATGACTCCCGCAAATTCATGCCCCAGAATACGTGGGCCGTCCATGTGATGATTGTGCCCCTGCCACACATGAATATCGGTGCCACACACACCGACCGCCCCCACTTGCATCAAGACTTGACCAGGTGCCGGCGACGGCACGGTCACTTCTTCGATTTGAGTCCGCTCGCGTGGGCCACGATACACGAGCCCTTGCATCGTTGCACTGCTCATATTGCCATCCCTCTCAGTTGCAGAAAAGTTGCTCTGTACCGCGATTATACCATCAGTTCACCTGCCGCCCCGCATATCAATGCCCCTAGTAATGCCGAATCGACACCACCAGGGGCGAGAATACCGCTGGCCACATGACTCAGCGCAGATTGGCGTCGTGCTGATCGACCAACGCATGGATAACAGCAACCGTACGTTGGAGTTCTGCAACCAGCTCGCGATGATCGCCACCTGCCGCGAATTGTGTCGCAAGCGCGTCGTAGTACCACAACGTGTCAGTACGACTTGCCGAAAAACGCTCCCACAACGCTTCACCATGCACGCGATAATCTTGGAGGATGGAACGCGCATTCGCCAATTTGTCGGCCGCCGACACCATGCGCACCGCCGGTGAGGCCTCTTTCAGATGCGCGATATACGCCTGCTTGCGGTCATGCCACGGCGGTTTGGGGGTTGCCAACGTATCGGTGCACCCCAAGACAATGTCGGCGACGGCATCGCCGAAGCGCAGGCGGATGTCGTCGATGCAGTCCTGGCCGCCGGCGTCTTCACCGGCATCGTGGAGCAACGCGCCGATGGCGCACGTCTCGTCACCACCGTATTCGAGCACGATACTCGTCACGGCCAGCAAGTGCGCAATATAGGGGATCGACGTACCTTTGCGCAGTTGGTGCGCATGAACCAGCGTGGCATACTGCAATGCCTGTTCGAACTGCTGCGTCAATGCCATGTGAAGTCTCCTGTTGACACATACATATACACTTTTGGATGTTTTTGGGAACTATATTATGACGCAGAGGCAGACGGCAGTGTTGCAAAAAACATCACCGTTGCAGTGCAACGGTGATGTACTGTGGTGGGCGATAGTGGACTCGAACCACCGACCTCATCCGTGTGAAGGATGCGCTCTAACCAGCTGAGCTAATCGCCCGAAATGTTGCTTCTAGTATAGCATGTGTCATAGAGGAAATGCAAACGCACTTCATTCATCACACAATGTATTTGACGGCAGACACAAAAACGTGTAGGATAGGCGTATGTTCTAAGGTATAACACAACACGAGTAGGCAGAGCATGTCGGCGCAGATGCAGTCACGAAGCGTTTATACGAGTGGATATTCGTTTACCGGCTCACAACTGAGACCGGCTGCTTCGCTTTGACTGAGACACGCTAATCCGTGAACCCCACCGGCGCGAGGCATCACCTCCGCCGGTTTCTTGTGTTGCCGTGATGTTGGGAGTACGTACACAGAAAGGAATGCATATGACGATGGCTTGTCGCGGTGTGCGTGGGGCGACCACTTGTGACCACAATACGCGTGAAGACATTTTGGCAGCTACCCGCGAGCTCCTCGAAGCCGTGATTGCCGCCAATCAGATCGACGCAGCCGATGTCGCCAGCTGTTGGTTTACCACGACCACGGACCTGTATGCCGATTTCCCGGCAGTGGCAGCCCGCCAAATCGGGTGGACCGATACGGCACTGATGAACACGCACGAAATGCTCGTGCCGGGCGGATTACCCCGCTGTATCCGCTTGATTATTCACTGGAACACCACCGTGGCCCAAGCCGACATCAAGCACATTTACTTGCGTGGGGCAAGTGTCTTACGGCCTGACCGCGCCCAATAGGCGTGTTTTTGGGATATTGGCAATACACCAAAGAATAGGAGCAACAGAAATCAATGGTAGTCATCATGCAAAATCATGCATCGCCAGCCGACCTCGAGGCAGTCCTGGAGCGCATCGCCTCGCACAACCTCAAAGGCAGTGTGACCTACGGCGAATCACAAAACATTGTCGGCATCGTGGGCACACCAATTACCACATCCCTGCAAGAAGCACTTGAAAGCATGAGCGGTGTACGCGAGGTGGTACGTATTTCACGGCCCTACAAACTGGCCACTCGCGAATTCCACCCCATGGACACGGTGGTGGATGTGAGCGGTGTCAGCGTGGGTGGTGGCTCAGCGGTAGTAATGGCGGGCCCGTGTGCTGTCGAAAGCGAAGAGCAGATCATGACGGTGGCCAAGGCCATCAAACAGGCTGGTGCGCACATGTTGCGGGGCGGGGCGTTCAAACCACGTTCGTCGCCGTACTCGTTCCGTGGCATGGGCGAAGCCGCCCTCAAGTTGATGGCGCAAGCCCGCCGAGAGTACGATTTGCCGATTGTGACCGAAGTCATGACGCCCACCGACGTGGCGCTGGTAGCCGAGTACGCCGACTTGCTGCAAATCGGCGCGCGCAACATGCAAAACTACCAACTCCTCGAAGAAGTGGGCCGGAGCCAACGCCCCGTATTGCTCAAACGTGGTCTATCGGCCACCTTCGAAGAGTGGATGTTGTCGGCCGAGTACATCATGAATCAGGGCAATCACAATGTGATTTTGTGCGAACGCGGTATCCGCACCTTCGAGACAGCGACCCGCAACACGCTCGACCTGAATGCCGTGGCGCTCGCCAAAAAGCGCACACACCTGCCCATCATCGTCGACCCCTCACACGGCACCGGCAAGTGGTACCTGGTGCAGCCGTTGGCACTGGCCGGATTGGCTGCTGGCGCCGATGGTCTGATGATCGAAGTGCACCCCGACCCCGACAAGGCGACTTCGGATGGGCCACAGTCGTTGACACTCGAGCACTTCGCCGAGTTGATGCCCAAGGTCAATGCCTTGGCAGCCGTGCTCCACTAAATCAGCGCGCCTGCTGAATCAGATGCCGTCGCAGTGCATACCACTGCGACGGCATTGCTGTGCCGTGCTTGGTATAATGAGTAGAAGACTCAAATAGAGGAGCATGGCCATGACCATCACTCGTACCGAATTGGAGAGCCTACGGCAGCGCTTCGAGCAGCTCCGTGGGCGGCTTTGACCTGGCTCAAAAACAACACCAAGTCGAAGAACTCGAGACCCAAGCAGCCGCACCAGATTTGTGGAACGACCCGACACAGGCCCAGCAGATTATGCAACGCCTGACGCGCCTCAAAAACGAAATTACGCGCTGGAACGATGTCGGCGAGCGTTTTGAAATGCTCGCTGAATTTATGGCCCTCGAAGACGAATCATTGCTGACCGATATCACGAGCGCCTACACGCAGCTCGATCACGACGTCAACACACTCGAAACTGAAGTCTTGCTGAGCGGCAAATACGACGATCACGATGCCTTTGTGTCGATCAAGGCCGGCATGGGCGGCACCGATGCCCAAGACTGGGCCGAAATGCTACTGCGCAGTTATACGCGCTGGGCCGAACGGCGCGGATTTCGGTATCAGGTCGTCGAACAAAGCGATGGTGACGAAGCCGGCATCAAAAGTGCCACCATCGAAATCCGTGGCGACTACGCCTATGGGCTATGTAAGGCCGAGGCCGGTGTACATCGCCTCATCCGACTCTCGCCGTTTAATTCGGCCAATACGCGCCAAACATCGTTTGCGCTCATCGAAGTCATCCCCGAGGTCGATGATGCCCCTGAAGTCACCCTCAAACCCGAAGACATTCGCGTGGATGTGTACCGCGCTGGTGGGCATGGTGGCCAAGGGGTCAACACCACCGACTCAGCGGTGCGCCTCACCTACAAAGCGGGCACACCCGATCAGATTGTCGTCACCTGCCAAAACGAACGGTCACAACTCCAGAACAAAGAGACGGCCATGAAGGTGCTGCGTGGACGATTGCTCGAACGCGAACTGCAACGCCAAATCGAAGAACGAGCGCGCCTCAAAGGTGAACACCGCCAGGCCGACTTTGGCAGTCAGATGCGTAGCTTTTATTTGCATCCGTATACCCTCGTCAAAGACCATCGTACCGATCACGAGACGAGTAATGTGCAGGCGGTGCTCGACGGTGACTTCGATCCGTTCATCGAGGCCTACTTGCGCTGGAACGTGGGGCGGAGCTAGCGCACCACACCGGCCTCATTTCTCGACAAAGAGGGTTGACTTCTGGGACATTATCACGTATTCTGTGCAAGCACATTTGTTCTATTGCACAAGGAGTATGCGATGACATTCCCCGCATTGCATTGGCAACCGGTCTTGGTGTGTCTGATACTGGGTGTGGTGTCTGGGTCGATTTGGTACAACCCCAAGACGTTCTTCCCACTGTGGTGGCGCGGCATCGGCAAAAGCGATGCTGACCAACCCGGGGCGGGTCAGAACATGGGGGTCGTGTTTGGGCTGACGTTTGTGGCGACATTGGTGCAGGTGGTTGGTTTTGCCTACATTGTGGGGTTGATCTACCCCCAAGGGTACACCGGCATCCAGGCAGTCAGTGTAGCACTGCTGGTATGGGGTGGTATCATCGCACCGACTAGTCTGGTCAACAAACTGTTTGCGGGGCACCGGATGTCGAGTTGGCTGATTGAGACGAGCAATCATTTCATCAACATGTGTCTCTTTGGCGTGGTGTTTGCCCTGTTTGCTCAGTAAAAAACCCACCTCCCCTCTGTAATACAGGGGGGAGGTGTTGCTGTATTATGACAATGTGTCAGACAAAATCTGCAACAAGAGCGCCATATTGAGGGGTTTGCTGAGGAACACGGCCCCTTCGTCTTCGAGGTCAGCAAACCACGCTTGGCGGGGCAGTGCAGTGGCGATGAGCATGGGGATGTTTTGGGCTTGTAGTTGCATGCGCAACGTGCGGAACACGGTGATGCCGTCCATATTGGGCATCATGATGTCACAGATAATGGCAGCGGGCGTTTGTTGTGCATAGGCAACGAGGGCTTCTTCGCCATCACGGGCGGTCAGCACCTGATACCCAGCGCTTTGTAGTGCTTTCGCAAGGGCACGTCGCAATCCTGCATCGTCATCAATTACCAAGATTGTGGCGGTCATTCCAAACATTCCTCCGAACAGTCCAAATGATTTGCTCACCCATTCTAAACGAAATCCACACGGTGCCTGCAACAACTACACCACAAATCGGCCCGGATTCAAACGACCATGTGGATCAAACTCCTGGCGGATGTGTTGCATGACAGCCACACCACCGAGCGGCATCTGCCAGTACTGCGGCAAATCCGTGGCGTGAGTGGCCACCCAAATAGCTTCGGGGACGGCAGCAATCCAAGCCGCTTGTTGGGTCGCATCGACACCTTGGATGCGCGTATAGCCACTGCCGACCGTGGCCCGTACATGGACCAAGGCCTGGCCACCATGCTGCGTAGCCAGGGTCTGCATGCGCCGCACCATCGCAAATACATCGGCCGGCAATACCGACCAGCGCACCACGAGTTCGTCGCTAGCGAGCTGCATGACCTGTGATGCATCGCTCACGATGTGCATCGTATGCGTGTACCGGTCGTCACTCAGCCATTCAGCGGTGCCAGCGTGCTGCTCACACAGTGCCAACAAATCCTGGCGGTGGCGCGACACTGCGGCGTCGGGGCCTTCGACGGCCACGATAACGCCCCACTCACCCGACGCTACGCCCATAAATCGCAACAACGAGGCATCGATGAGCTCGCAGGCCGAAGGCGTCAGTTGCGAGGCCATGATGGCATCGACATAGGCTTCGGCAGCGGCGAGCTGGGTAAACACCGCACGCACACAGCCACGCACAGGGGGAATGGGGATGAGTTTGAAGTTGGCCGCCACAATCACCGCCAATGACCCCAAACTGCCGTGGTAGAGCTTCATCATGTCGAAGCCACTGACGTTTTTGACGACCATGCCGCCTGCATGTGAAATCTGACCGTTGACCTCGACCACACGCACACCGATGATGACATCGCGCATGATGCCGTAGAGGGCGCGCCGTGGACCATCGACAGCACAGGCCAGCATGCCACCAATGGTGGTCGTATCTGGCAAGGCAGGATCCATGGGCAGCATTTGCCCGTGCTGCGCCAAATAATCGCGCAGTTCGCCGAAGGTCATCCCGGCTGCCACCGAAATCGTCAAATCATTGGGCTCATGTTTTAATACCTGGTTGAGCTGGCGGATGACCAACACCATATCAACATGAGTCGGGGGTGCACCGACCAATTGGTGCGAGCCACCGCCCCACGGTACGACGCTCCACCCCTGCTGAGCCGCATACTGCATGATGGCGCTGACTGCGGCATCGGTGGGCGGCATGGCGACTCGCAGTGGGGTTACACCGTGTACCACATACTGCTGGCATATCCCTGCATCTTCATGAATATACTGCAAAAAATCTGACATGCAATCCTCACTACAACCAAGTACCATGTGGTATTTCGATGATTTCGTTTGCGGCTACGGCTTGTTGGCGTAGCTCGGCGAGTTCGCCACAGCCCTTGCGCGCGGGGAAGACTTTGCCCGGATTGAACAATTCGAGCGGGTCGAACGAGCGGCGCAGGCCGGCCATGGCGGCCAGGTCAGCGGTGCTGAAGAGTACGTCCATGTAATCGCGTTTTTCGACACCGATACCGTGTTCACCACTGACCACGCCACCCAAGCGGATGGATTCTTTGAGGATTTCAGTGGCGGCGCCCAGGGCGCGTTCGAGTTGCGACTTTTCGCGGCGATCAAACAAGATGAGCGGGTGCAGATTCCCGTCGCCGGCATGGAACACATTGGCAATGGGGAGTTTGAAGTCTTTGGAGACGTCGCCCACGTGATCGAGGATACTGGGGAGTTGGGTTCGAGGCACCACAGTATCGACCAAGTAGTAGCTGGGTGACAAGCGGCCCATGGCGCCGAAGGCGTTTTTGCGGGCAGCCCAGACTTGGGCTTGCTCGGCGGGGGTGGTGGCAGGGCGGACTTCGACGGCGCCGTGTTCACGGCAAATCTGCACCACGTCGCGCAGCAAATCGTCGAGCCCTTCGTTGACGCCGTCGATTTCGATGAGCAGGGCTGCCCCAGCACTTTCGGGCAGACCGAGTTTGTACATACCGTTGACGGCTTTGATGGCCAGTTTATCCATCATTTCGAGGGCGGCGGGGAGCAGTCCACGGGCGATGATGGTAGAGACGGTCTGAGAGGCTGATGGGATGTCGGGGAACAGTGCCAATACCACGCGCAGAGATTCGGGCAGGCGCGTCATGCGCACCCAGGCTTCGGTGACCACGCCGAACATGCCTTCGGAGCCAGTGACAATGCCTGCCAAGTCGTAGCCGACGGTGTCGAAGCTACCATTGCCCGTCCAAATCAAATCGCCATTGGGGAGCACGGTGCGCAGTGCCAGGATGTGATTGGTGGTCATGCCGTATTTGAGGCAATGTGGGCCACCGCTGTTGTTGGCGATATTGCCACCAATGGTACAGGCCTTCTGCGATGAGGGATCGGGCATGAAGGCATAGCCGTAATTGGCGAGGTGCTGAGAGAGTTCCCAGTTGATGACGCCGGGTTGGACCAAGGCGCGTTTGTTGCGGGTATCGACTTCGAGCACTTTGTCGAGCCGGGTCGTAGCGATGACGATACCGCCGTGGATGGGGGTAGCGCCACCCGACAAGCCAGTACCGGCGCCACGGGCCACGACGGGAATTTTGGCTTCGTGGGCGATTTTGACGACGGCAGCAGTTTGTTCGCTACTGCGCGGGAGCACGACCACGTTGGTCAGGTGCAAATCCATCACACAGCCATCGGCTTCGTAGGTCATGAGCGCCGTATTGCCATCGACCACTCCATCGGGCCCGACCACGGCACGCAGAGCATTGACAAGCGAAGAAGTAAGCATGAATACACTCGCAAACTGTACTGTAACGATATCATCACACGGGGTATGAGGCCATAGCCTGCTCATACATCGCCTGTATTATACGGGCAAATAGCCCAGTTGACTCAATATATGTATGGCATAGGCGCGGTCGCAGGTTATGGTACACATTGTCGCCGAGGAACGAATTGACCATAGTGTCTGATCAAAATCGATGGCACATGATGTAGGCTGTCTATTTCGCACGTTTTTGCTACAGATTTGTGCAGTCTATACAACAATCAATCTACGACTCTGGAGAGCATACCCAATCGTAATCAGACCAATTTGCATTGACTTACACTATCAAATCTACTAGAATACTTCACATGCATGCTAAACAGTCCAAGCACAACGTCTTTTCGACGTTGTGTGTAGGCGAAATTAGGTGTGCACAGATGTCCGTTCTCTTCGAAAGGAACAGAACACTATGTGGCGAACAGAATCGTCCTGGAAGCGCTATGCAGCCCTTTTGGCGCTGAGCTTGTTGCTTCCATTGCTCGTGGCTTGTGGCGGTAGCGCCCCAGCTGCCGAAGCACCAGCTGCTGAAGAGCCAGCTGCCGAGGCCCCAGCCGCCGAAGAGCCAGCTGCCGAAGAGCCAGCCCCAGAGCCAACCGCTGCTGCTGAAGAGCCAGCCGCCGAGGCCCCAGCCGCCGAGAAGGATTCAACCCTGAACATCCTTTACTGGCAGGCCCCAACCATCCTCAACCCTCACCAGGCCTCAGGCACCAAGGACTTTGATGCAGCCAGCATCATCCTCGAGCCATTGGCCCGCTACAGTGAGAAGGACGAGGTCATTCCTTACTTGGCAGCTGAGATCCCAACGGTTGCTAACGGTGGCGTTGCCGCCGACGGCACCAGCGTGACCTGGAAGCTGAAGTCAGGCGTGAAGTGGTCAGACGGCAGTGATTTCACCGCTGACGACGTCATCTTCACGTGGCAGTACTGTGCCGATGAGGCCACTGCTTGTACGACGGCCAGCAACTTTGCCAACATCGACAACATCGAAGCTGTCGACGCCAACACCGTCAAGATCACTTGGAAGGCTCCAACTGCAGACCCATACCAGGCCTTCGTCGGCCCCAACGGTCACATCTTGCAGAAGGCTCAGTTCGGTGATTGTATCGGTGCAAACGCCATCAACGAAGCCTGTGCAGCTGCCAACTTGGCACCAATCGGTACCAATGCTTGGAAGTTGAAGGACTTCAAGCCAGGTGACGTCGTTGTATACGAGCGCAACGAGCTCTACCGCGACAACGCCAACGTCTACTTCGACATGGTCGAGATGAAGGGTGGCGGTGACGCCGCTTCAGCCGCTCGTGCCGTATGTGAGACCGGCGAGTACGACTACGCATGGAACTTGCAGGTACCAAAGGCCGCTCTCGAGCCAATCTTGGCCGCCGGCAAGTGTGACCCAGTGAGCGGCGGTTCGTTCGGTATCGAGCGTATCGTCGTCAACTTCTCGAACCCAGATCCAGCTTTGGGCGCCAAGCGTTCAGAGCCCGATCAGCCACACCCATTCTTGACCGAATTGGCAGTGCGCCAGGCTATCGCCAAGGCCATTGACAAGCAGGCCATTGCTGAGCAGCTCTACGGCCCCACCGGTGTTGCTACCTGTAACATCTTGGTTGCCCCAGCCACGTTGGTTTCACCCAACACCAGCTGTGAGCGCGACGTCGAAGGCGCCAACAAGTTGCTTGACGATGCTGGTTGGGTACTCGAGGGCGGCAAGCGCACCAAGGACGGCGTAACGTTGAAGGTCTACTTCACGACCTCAATCAACAGCTTGCGTCAGGGTGAGCAGGCCATCATCAAGGCCAACCTGGCTGAAATCGGTATCGCCATGGACCTCAAGGCCGTGGACGCTAGCGTCTTCTTCTCAGGCGACCCAGCCAACGACGACACCTTGAACAAGATGTACGTCGACCTTCAGATGTACACCAACAGCAACACCAGCCCAGACCCAACCTCGTACTTCGAGGGTTGGACCTGTGCCAAGGTGAACTCAGCTGAGAACCGCTGGCAGGGTGGTAACGACGGTCGTTACTGCAACCCAGAGTACGATGCTGTGTACGAAGCTGCCACCAAGGAATTGGACCCAGCCAAGCGCGTCGAGTTGTTCGTACAGCTCAACGACATCTTGGTCAACGACGTAGCCGTGATTCCGTTGATCTCACGCGATACGCCACAGGCCAAGTTGAAGGAATTGAACGGGCCAACCTACACCAACTTCGACTCAGTGTTGTGGAACATCCAGACCTGGTCAAAGTAGTCTGAACCTCACACAAGCAGAGGTTGGCAATGCCAACCTCTGCTTGTACCTATCCACCTCCCACTTAACACCACTCTCCCATATATTCCGCAAATTTATCGCTGAACTAGCGTGGAGAAGCACTCCATGACCCAATACATTATCCGTCGCGTGCTAGTTGCAATCCCAACCTTAGCGCTGATTAGCTTTTTCATCTTCGCAGTGCTAGCACTCGCCCCAGGCGACCCATTGGCACAATTTGCCCTCAATCCTGCCATTCCAGAATCAACACGCCAGCGTATTCGCGAGCAGTTTGGTCTCGATAAACCGTGGAACGAGCGGTATGTGCGCTGGGTATTCGCGATGTCAAAGGGAGATTGGGGCTTCTCGTTCGCCACCAAGGGTCCCGTGCTTGATTTGGTATTCCAACGGATTCCACAGACACTGCAAGTGGTCGGTGTGGCATATTTGATTGCCATCATGTTGGCGATTCCGATTGGGATTATTTCGGCTGTCAAACAGTATTCTGTATTTGACCAAGTTGCGACATTCCTGGCATTTATTGGCGCATCGCTGCCGTCGTTTTTCACGGGGCTTGCACTCATGCTGATATTTGCCATCAATCTCAACTGGTTCCCGATTGTGTATAGCTCGACACTCGAGGTCAACAGTTGGGACGGTTTCGTAGCGCAGATTCGCCAGATGGTGTTGCCGGTCATGGTACTGGTCGTACAGCAGACCGCTTCGCTGACGCGTTTCATGCGTTCTTCCATGCTTGACAATCTGCCACTCGACTACGTGCGCACGGCACGAGCCAAGGGGCTCAATGACTGGGCAGTGGTGATCCGCCACGTCGTAGTCAACAGCATCATCCCGGTTATCACCTTGATTGCTCTCGGTATTCCTGCAATTTTTGCAGGCGCGATTATCACAGAAAACCTCTATCGCGTCAATGGGTTGGGTCAACTGTTGGTGACATCCATTCAGAATTCAGACACCCCCACAGTGATGGCGTTGGCGTTTATTTTCTCAATTTTGGTTGTCATCTTTAATCTCATTGCCGATATTCTTTACGGAATCCTCGATCCACGCGTCAAGTATTCGTAGGGCGAAGCTTCCCATAGATGAATGTAAGGTACGTCCATGTCTGAACAGACTGCAGTCAACGATGCTATCAAGCAACTTGCCAACACAATGAGCAGCAAACCGCGCACATTGTGGGGCGATGCTTGGCGCCGCTTCCGCAAGCACAAGCTTGCCATGGCAGGAGCAATCATGATGTTGATCCTGATTGTCACCGTCGTTTCGGGGCCAATATTTTGGCGTGTCAATCGTGATGCACTCGACTTCGTCAACACGATGAGCGCGCCGTACTTTTCGATTCCTGCCGAAAACGTCGAATACTGTGCCCAACAGGCGCAGATGAAGGCAGATGCAGGTATTGACCCAGCTACCGAGACCTTCCTTGACCCAATGTGTGCCGTACACCCCTTTGGTAGTGACGAACTCGGGCGTGACCTGTTCGCACGTGCACTATACGGTGGGCGTATTTCGTTGTCGGTGGGCTTCACCGCTATGATTATCGCTGTATCGATTGGCGCATTGATTGGGGCTGTTTCGGGGTATTTTGGTGGCGTTGTCGACGAAGTGTTGAGCTTCATCACCAATTTGTTCTTGTCATTGCCCAGTCTGCCACTGTTGTTGCTGACGGTGTACCTGTTCCGTGATGCGGTCACTGCGAGGCTTGGACTTGAACTCGGGATGTTTGCCATCGTGGTGACGATGGTCGGTCTGCTGGCCTGGATGCAAACTGCACGTATTGTGCGTGCATCGTTTATTTCGCTCAAGCAGAAAGAATTCGTCGAAGCGGCAGTCTGTGTGGGTGTCAGCCGTTGGGGCATCATGACCCGGCATATCATGCCCAACTCGTTGAGCCCGATTATCGTGGCAGCCACCCTCGAGGTCGGCAGCGCGATTATCAGTGAGTCGACGCTGTCGTTCCTTGGTATCGGCTTCCCACCCGACACCCCTACTTGGGGTCGTTTGGTGACCGACGGCAGTCAATACCTGCAGACATCGCCACACCTGCCGTTGATTCCAGCTGGTTTGATCTTCATCACCGTGCTCAGCATCAACTTCATGGGTGATGGTCTGCGTGACGCCTTGGACCCCCGCTCACGCCTCTAGGAAAACCCCTATGCAATCACTCCGTATTGCCATGCTTGCGCCCTTCGGTATTACACCGAAGGGCACATTATTGGCCCGCATGTTGCCACTCGCACAAGCACTGCAAGACCAAGGGCACCTGGTGCACATCATTGCGCCTGCCGTGCATAATCCCCAGGATGCCGGTAGTAGTGTCGTGCACGGCGGGGTGCTGGTCACCCACATTGCTGCCACCACGCTGCCCAGCATGCTGGGCGTGGCTCAGCAGAGTCATCTACTGTGGCGCACTGCACGAGATTGGCAGCCAGACATCCTCCATGTATTCAAACCCAAGGGTCATGCCGGGCTGGCTGGCTGGTGGGCACGCCTAGTCGCACCACGGCTCCCACTAGTCGTCGATTGTGAGGACCGCGAGGGCACCGGCGGCTGGAACGATGTATTACCCTACCCGGCGGGTGCCAAAGCATTGTTTGCCTGGCAAGAAGACGACCTGCCCCGCCGTGCCGACGCTGTCACCGTGGCCAGCCGCACCTTGCAGAGTCTCGTATGGGCCAGTGGGGTGCCAGCCGCGGCTACAGTGTACCTGCCCAATGCCGCCAATATCCCCCAGCAGACTGCTCCTGCACTGCGCACAGCCCCCGTATTGGTACTGTATACGCGTTTTTGGGAATTCGAACTCACAGCATTGGTGACAACACTGATGCATATTGTGGCGCAACGCCCCGATATCCACTTGCACATCATTGGGAGTGGCGAAAACGGCGAAGAACAGCAGTGTGCCACCCTGTTGCATGAACGACAGCTGCACACACACGTGACCATGCACGGCTGGATGCAACCGGCACACATTCCGGCAGTACTGGCACAAGCCAGCATTGCGTTGGTGCCCGTAGCAGATACTCTCATCAACCGCTCGCGCTGTTCAGCCAAATTACTCGAACTCCTAGCGGCAGGGCTGGTGGTGGTGGGGCATGATGTCGGCGAAATGCGCACATTCATTGAGCATGGTCACAGCGGGCTACTGGTGGCACCTGATCAGCACGAAGCATTCGCACACCAGGTATGCATGCTGCTCGATCAACCCGATACCCTGCAGCAGATGCAACAGCATGCCCATCAGTCGGCCCAACAGCACGCTTGGGCAACGCGGGTAGCGGCCTGCGAGCACGCCTATGCGCATGCGCTAGATGCGCAAGGACGCTAAGATGCACAAGCCGATATTCTGGCAACTGCTATTTGGCACACTGACCTGGCAACGTATCGCCACAATCCTCGTGCCTGGCATATTGGCGAGTATGGTGGTTTGGCGATATGACGACGGTGACTGGATTACCCGTTTAGTCCTTGCGGTGGCCACTGTTGATATCGTGTCCGGAGGTATTTCGAATGCCACGCAGAGCACACGTGCACGCTGGCAGACTCAACCACGCTGGCAGCACTGGGTATTCCATTGGTGGGCACGCAATCATTTACCCGCTCGTAATCTGGCAACTATCAACCAATATGGTCATTGTGAGTGGTCTGGTGAGCCTCCTTATCGGCAAAACGCTGCTGTTTGCCTGGGGCACACTCAGCTCACGTTGATGCGACACACACACTACCAGCCCACCACTCGCAAGAGCATGATGATGCCGGTAGTGAGCGTGGTGATACACAGCACGACCCACAACAACTGTGGTTGAATGTCACGCCACGTTGGTCGTTGCGAACTTTGGGGTGTCTCGTAGCGCACGCCGCGCCAATAGGTGACCGTACTTGCCCGATGTTGGCGTTTGATGCGCTGCCACACCTCAAGGGCCTGCATCACCCCAATGACACACAAGATGATGCCCATCAACCATATGGGCAACAGACGATTGGCGGCTACTAACACGGCGACAATTCCCAACAATGGCCAACGCCATTCAGGCGGTACAGAAATCCCTCGCATATTTACTCCTTTTTGCGGTGGCACAGTAGCCCTACTATTCGGTATAATACGTGAAACCGCTACAAAATTGTTGACTCACACATGACAACCTCATCTCAATCAAACCGCCCAACATCCCAACGCATGGCACGACCACATGCCCCCAACCCCGTCGATATCCTGATGCGTGGGGCGATGTGGATACTGTTGGTGATTACCTGCTATATTGCCGTGGTCACATACATTGTGCGTGCCCAGAGCACTATCGACGATACTCAGCCTGCTGATGCGGCCGTGGTCCTTGGGGCGGCCATGTGGGCCGGCAATCCTTCGCCAGTCCTACGCGCGCGCCTAGACCATGCGCTCACCCTCTACACGAGTGGCACTGTCAAATACATCATCGTGACCGGTGGTGTGGGGTATGGCGACGATATCTCTGAAGCCGAAGGTGGCGCCACCTATTTAATCGAAAACGGCGTGCCTGCCAGTGCCATTTTGCTCGAAAAAGAGGGGCATTCCACCTACGAAAGTCTGCGTAACGCGGCTGGGATTGCTGCTTCGACCACGATTCGCCGTGTGCTCTTGGTCAGCGACCCTTTTCACATGCTACGTTCACTCAAAATGGCTCGTGATTTGGGCTTTGATGCCTATGCATCACCGACGCTTACGTCGCCCATTTCGACACGCCCCAGCGAAGAGCTCATCTACATGGTGCGCGAGGCCTTCGCCTATTCTGCGTATATTTTCACGCGGCAATGAGACCTATGACGCCGGCATCACCCCTTTGGCGATCAATGCCTGCCGATTCACGACTGATTTAGGCCAGCCACCAGCAGCAACGCGCGCGATTTCTTGGGCGGCATATTGTTGCAAACGCACCAATGAATCTTCGGAATACCAGGCAATGTGGCAGGTCAGCACCGTATTGGGCGCCAGCCGCAACGGATGATCGAGCGGCAAGGGCTCTTGCTCGAACACGTCCAACCCCGCCCCTGCAATCTGCCCAGCCTGCAGTGCAGCTGCCACATCGGCACCATTGATGATTCCACCACGTGCGGTATTGATGAGGTAGGCAGTGGGTTTCATCAATTGCAAGCGTTCGGCGTTGATGAAATGGTGCGTCTCACGGTTGAGGGGCAGATGCACACATACCACATCGGCTTCGCGGAGCACTTCTTGCCAGGTCGCCGCCTGCACACCATGCTGCGCAAAAACCTCTGCCTGCACAAAAGGGTCGTACGCCAGCACATCCATGTTGAAGGCCTGCACGCGCTTGGCGACTTCACGGGCAATATTGCCGAACCCCAACAAGCCGACCCGCTTGCGATACAAGCCGACAATGGGATGAAACGGGTTATCCCCCCAGTTGCCCTGACGAATATCGGCATCGATGGCCGGCACCTTGCGCACGGTGGCCAACAGCAGCGCCAACGTGTGATCGGCGACCTCTTGCATGCCGTAGTCGGGCACATTGACCACCATGATGCCGTAGTCACTGGCCGCTTCGACATCGACACTGTCGTAGCCCACGCCATAGCGCACGACCATTTTGCAATGCGGCAACTGACTCAGCACGCGCCGCGTCAACGGGGCATACTGATTGAGCAAGGCGTGTGCTGAGGCACACTGCGCAATCACGTCTTCTTCGGTATGACATTGCAGACCAGTCACCGTACACCCCAAAGGCTCTAGTATGGCACGTTCGTAGTCGAGGTGTGCATACGTACAATCCGTCACCATCACCGTTTGCACATTCATACCCTTCCCCTTTCATCACATTCAGCGCGTGACCATCTGGGCACTTGCCGTAGCAGGTTGGATCACTTCGAGGACCTCGATGATTTTGCTCACCCATTCATCAGCAACAGCACGGCGCATAATACGCACAAACTGGGGGCCGATGCGCACCTGATCGTCACGTTGGAAACGGCGGATCAAACGCATACGGAGTTCGTCGTGCACATCGGGCAATTTGATGATGTATTCTTGCTCAGAAGCCACCACAGAGGGCACACCGGCCTGGAGCGCCAAACACTTGATATACAACCATGTCAGCAGATGTTCGACCGGCTCGGGCGGTCGCCCAAAGCGATCGCGCAACATGGCGCGTAGACCGCGCACAGCCGGAATGGTCTGCGCTTCGGCCATATGCTGGTAGGTCGACAACCGCACCTGGTCATCGGGAATGTAATCCACGGGGATGAAGGCGTTGAGCGGCAAATCGACCGTCACCAGTGGTGTCACGAGCACACGTTCGTCAACCTTGACGCGCCGAATACTCGGCGGTGATACGCTTGGGCCGTTGCCCGTGGGCTGATTGACCTCTTTGTGGTGCTCGAGGCGATGTTTCATGGTGCGCACGGCCTGCTCGAGCAGGCGTGAGTACAAATCGAAACCGACTGCAGCGATGTGACCGCTTTGTTCGGCACCTAATACATTGCCGGCACCCCGAATCTCGAGGTCGCGCATGGCGATACGAAACCCAGCACCCAGTTCAGTTGCCTCTTGGATGGCCTGCAAGCGCTGATGGGCTTCGAGCGTCAGCGGTACTCCTGGTGGGAGCATCAAATAGCAGTAGGCACGTTGTGAACTGCGCCCGACCCGCCCCCGCAGCTGGTACAGCTGAGACAAGCCGTAGTAGGGTGCATTGTCGATCAAGATAGTATTGGCGGTCGAGACGTCCAAACCGTTTTCGATGATGGTAGTACTGACCAACACATTCGTCTTGCCTGTGTAGAAATCAAGCATGACGCGTTCGAGTTGGGCCTCGGCCAATTGACCGTGCCCCACACCAATGCGCGCCTGGGGCACGAGTTGGTGGATTTGGTCAGCCAAATGATAGATCGACTGCACCCGATTATGCACCACATAGACTTGACCATCGCGCTCGAGTTCACGTTCGATGGCCTCGCGCATGTGTCGATCATCGCGCTGGATGAGGTAGGTTTTGACCGGCATGCGCTCTTCGGGGGGCGTCTCGATGACGCTCATATCGCGGATACCAGCCAACGACATGTGCAGGGTGCGTGGGATGGGAGTCGCCGTCAGCGTCAGCACATCGATGCCGGCTTTGAGTTGCTTGAGGCGTTCTTTGTGGCGCACACCAAAGCGCTGTTCTTCGTCGACAATCAATAGGCCCAAATCGCGAAAATTCACGTCGTTCGAGAGCAGGCGATGTGTGCCAATCAAAATATCGACCTTGCCGGCACTGACATCACTGAGGATTTGCTGTTGCTCACGAGCCGAACGAAAGCGTGAAATCAACTCGACTTTGAGCGGATAGGCTGCCATGCGCCGACTAAAAGTCTCGTAGTGCTGTTGTGCCAGCACGGTGGTCGGCACGAGTACCGCCACTTGTTTGTGGCTCTGCACAGCTTTGAAGGCTGCCCGCAGAGCGACTTCGGTTTTGCCGAAACCGACATCCCCACACACCAGCCGGTCCATGGGCTGATCGGATTCCATGTCATGTTTGACGTCGGCAATGGCCTTGAGCTGATCGATGGTCTCGCTATAGGGAAACGCCGCCTCGAATTCACGTTGCCATGCGTTGTCACCGGCATAGACGAAGCCTTTGCTGACGCTGCGTTTGGCATAGATGGCCAGCAATTCTTCGGTCAAGTCTTCGACCGATTTACGCGCTTTGCGCTTGGCACGTTCCCATTCTTGGGTACCCAGCCGCGTCAGCGTCGGGGCAGCCTCGCCAGCACCAATATAGCGCGACACGCGGTCGACCTGGTCGACAGGCACATACAGGCGATCACCACCAGCATATTGCAGGTTGAGGTACTCACGTTCGATGTCGTCGATGGTACGGCGAATCATACCCTCGTAGATGGCAATGCCGTGTTCGATGTGTACCACATAATCGCCGACCTGGAGCCCACGCAAAAACGCCGCTCGCTCTTGGACAAGTTGACTGTCGCGGTCAGCGTGCTTGGTTTTGGTGACCGAACGACGCTGGGTCCATCCGAAGATTTCGGCATCGCTGAACACTGCCACACCGAACACCCCCGACTGCCAGCCACAATCAATGACATTGTGTACCACGACCAACGATTGCACATCGACGCCTGTTTCTTGCACCATTTCGTACAAACGGGCCGCCTGGGGGGTCACCAACCACACTGTTTCGTGGCGTGCAAGTCGTTTTTGGATGTCACTGACTAACTCTTTGAGGCGCCCACCATACAGATCAACAGGTTGCCACATGGTCGGTGGCAACTCATGCACTCGAGACTGTGGCATCAAATCATGAAACGGCATATCGGCATGTGCCAAATGGACTGCCGTAGTGCGTTGCAACAAGATGCGCCACGGCAACACCACATCGGGGTACCAATCAGGCAGCTCACCGGCTTCGATGTGCTGCACACGGCGTTGCTGGTGCTGTATCGCATATTCGCTGGCCGCCTGTGCCACTAACACCGGCTCTACCACCACAATTGGGGCTGTGTTCGGCAGATAGTCGAGCAACGAGGTGGGGTGGGGTGCGTCTGCAAAAAACGGTGCCAACAAGGCCTGGCCATCGCTCTGCTCGTCATGATGCAGGCGGGCAATCAACTGTTGCCACTCGTGTTTGGCCTCATCACGCAGCATGTCGTATGACTGGGCTTGCAACCAGGCCACGACCTGTTCACGACGCTGATGTGCATATTCAAACGCCGGGCCAATGATTACCTGTTTGAGCGTACTCATACTCCGTTGTGTCAACGGATCAAACACCCGGATATCATCGATTTCGTCGCCGAAAAATTCAATGCGCAGAGGGTATTGTTGACCGAGTGGGAAGATATCGACAATGCCACCACGGCGATTGATTTCGCCGGGCTCACTGACCGCCCCACTGGCGCGATACCCCATTGCCAGCCACTGTTGCATCAGACGCAACGGGTCGTGGCGATCGCCGATACGTATTTCTGTCGTCAGTGCCTGTAGATCTGCTGGGGCAATTGTCGCTTGCAACAAGGCCCGCACCGACACGACGATGACCGCATCACCACCGTTGAGCAGGGCATGCAACACCCCCAACCGCGCAGTCGTGTTTTCGCTACTTGCAGCCATCGGTTCATAGGGGATGATATCGTTGGGCACAAAATGATATACCGCCCGCTGTGGATCCCACACCCGCACATCCTCGGAAATCCGCCGTGCGTCATCGGCAGTGGGCACCACCACGATGTGCGGGGCTTCGTGTGGCTGTGTCAACACCGCCACCAGCGGTGCCACGGCAGCTTTGCGCACCCCAGCCACATGCAGACAACCGCCCTGCTGAGTGTCAGCTAGCAGGGATTGGATGTGGGGGTGTTGCTGGATGGCGCGCGTCAGTTGCGCCAAATGTTCGGCCATAATAGAGCAGATCCTTCACACAATCAATTCGGTGCCACCACCGCAGTCTTTTGCTACGCCTCGCGCTGCTGCCAATAGCGGGTCAACCCTTGCCAACTCATTTCGATGGAGGCACCTTTTTGGTAAGCCGCAATACCATCAGGCGTAGCATCAACACCCATCTCAACAGTAGCCACACTGCGCAAACGCTCGATTTGTTCGGCATCACTCAGACCTTGAGCCCGCCATTCACGGATATATGCCGCCCAACGCCAATTGTTGGCGTGCACCTGATCGAAGTGGGCAGCTACGTCAAACACGGGACCAAAATGCGTCAAGCACAACGCTTGCACCTCGCCTGCCCGCAGAGCATCCAGTGTATCATCCCACACTTCGAGGTCAATATCGGGCGGTGGTGTGGCCGGCCGCACATACGCGAACCCCTGCATGCGAATACCAGCCGTATCGCCCACAAACGCCACATGATCGCGAGTACGCACATACGTCACATGATGCACGGCATGCCCCGGCGTATACAAGACACGGTATTGATCGGTACCAAACTGGAGGGTTTCACCACCAGAAACCACATGCAAATTGGAGGTCGGCACCGGCAAAAAATCCCCCCACAGAAGTGCCATCTGATCACCGTAGATGCGCGTCGCACTGCGGAGCAGGCGACTGGGGTCGTTGAGGTGGGGGGCGCCACGTTCATGCACGTACACCTGAATATGCGGAAACTCCTGCACCAACGAGCCCACAGCCCCAGCATGATCGAGATGAATATGCGTCAACAGCACCGCCTGGATATCAGCCAACGCCACGCCATCTTGGGCCAATTGCTCACGCACCGCCGCAAACGACACTTGTGGGCCGGGATCAATTAACACGGGCGTATCACCGAGCACCGCATAACAGGCGATGGTGCCTGATCGACCAAGATGGTAGGTATCAAGCACTTGTATATCACTGGGTAACTGGGACATGATGGTTTCCTTCTGTACACAATATCGCCGTCATGATGTAGTGTGCTACATCATGACGGCGCACACACTCCTGGCAATCACCTACGCGGTAGCATTCACCGTCGCAACAGCCCGCCACACACGCTCGGGGCGCATGGGGATATCGATGGCCTGCACACCCAAGTGTGATACCGCATCAATAACTGCATTGGCGACAGCAGGGGTAGACCCCACAGTGGCCGCCTCACCGATACCCTTGACTCCCAGAGGGTTCAACGGCGTGGGTGTTTCGGTTTTGTCGAGCACAAACATCGGGAAGTTGTCAGCTCGCGGCAGTGCGTAGTCCATCAGTGAACCACTCAGGATTTGGCCGTGCTCGTTGTAGACGACTTCTTCGTACAGCGCTTGACCAATGCCCTGCGCCAAACCACCATGCACCTGCCCAGCCACCAACACTGGGCTGATGCGTGGACCACAGTCGTCGACCGTGTAATAACGATCGACACGCACATCACCGGTATCGGGATCGACTTCGACGACGGCCAAATGCGCCCCGAATGGGTAAATCAACTCGGGTGGGCGGAAGAACTCCGTCGCTTCGAGACCAGATGTCACATCGGTGGGCAACTTATCGCTGTAGGCGCGCTTGGCGATTTCGACCAGTGTCAAACCACTATCGGGCGCACCCTTGACATGATATCGCCCCTCGGCATACACCACATCATCAGGAGCTGCCTCGAGCATGTGGGCGGCGACCTTGACGGCCTTGTCGCGCACGACTTTGATGGCCTCGACCAATGCGCCACCACCGATGGCCAAACTACGACTACCCATGGTGCCTTGGCCCATGGGGGTATTGGCCGTGTCGCCCGACTTGACGATGACGTTGTCGAAATCGGCACCCAACTGGTCTGCCACAATCTGAGCGAAGGTGGTGTACAAGCCCTGCCCGTGTGGTGATGTGCCCGTGAACACGGTCACCGTACCCGTGGGCTCCACACGCACGGTGGCGCTTTCGTACGGTCCAAACCCACACATTTCGACGTAGCAGGCAAAACCCAAGCCCAACAGCGGGACGTTTTTGCCAGCAGCCCGATCGGCACGACGCTGCGCTTGTTCGGCCAGCAACTGCGGATAATTGCTGATATCGATCAACTTGCTCATGGCCCGATTATACTCGCCGCTGTCGTAGAGCGGACCTGTGGGCGTCTTGTAGGGGAAGGCTTCGGGGGGGATGAAGTTCACACGACGCACTTCGGCAGGATCCAACCCCAATTCATCGGCTACGGCGTCCATCATGCGCTCGATGTAATACGCCGCTTCGGGGCGACCAGCACCACGATAGGCGGCCACGGGAGTCGTGTTGGTGTAGACACAATCAATGGTGCCGTCGATGACGGGGATTTTGTAGACACCCACAGCCATCATACCGGTCAGATTGGCCAACCCGGCAGCAATGGGGTATGCCCCGATATCGGCCACAATGTGGAAGCGGAACCCTTCGACGGTACCGTCGGCACGCACAGCGGCGCTAAAGGTGCCCACCTGGGCTCGCCCGTGCGTGGTGGCCGTCATGTGCTCGATGCGGCCTTCGACCCACGACAACGGCATGCGATAGTGGCGCGCCAAGGCGGCCAACGCCGCATCTTCGGGGTAGACACCGATCTTGACACCGAAGCCACCACCAACATCAGGGGCCACCACGCGGATGAGATTCTCGTCCATGCGCAATACTTCGGCCAAGCTGCCACGTGTCAAGTGTGGAGCCTGTGTGCTGGTGTACACGGTCATGCCCTCACCCATGGGGTCGGGGTATGCCACTACGGCGCGCCCTTCCATCGACACACCGGCCAGACGCTGATTGGCGATGCGACGGGTGACGACTTTGTGAGCCTTGGCAAACACGGCCTCGGCATCACCCACCTGCTTGCGCCAGGTGTGATGCACGTTGCTCTGCATGTCCGTAAACAATTTGGGCGCACCGGGTTGAGCTGCTTGCTCCATATCAACGGCGGCAGGCAGTGCCTCATATTCGACTTCGACCATGCTGACAGCATCTGCGGCAATCGCGGCATCCGTGGCAATTACGGCAGCGACGATTTCGCCGACATGGCGCACCGTGCCGAATGAAATGGGATAGTGGCTATGCGGGCGCACTGCCAAACCATCAAGTTCGCTCGAGCCTTCGCCACCGGCACCGATTGGCATGGGCCCACACAACTTGGCGATGTCTTGCCCCGTCACCACAGCCGTCACTCCAGACACGGCCAATGCCGCAGTAGCATCAATTGATACTACACGTGCATGCGGATACGGACTACGCACAAAAGCCACATGTTGCATCCCTGCCAAACGCAAATCACCCACATACGACCCACGCCCTACCAACAGTCGTGGATCTTCTTTTCGTTTGACTTCAGCACCAATCAATGAAGCATATGCCATATCGTACAAACCTTTCGTGTCAATACCATCATGGTGAGAAAGTGAGAAATCGAGCAGATCCTCTGACACGGTCTCGCTGTTCCTAGTATAGCGCAAAACCGTCGCATCTCATGCCCATCAATGGCACCTACAAACCTGCTTATCGGGCAAAAATTCCATTCGTCAGTATGAATTGACGCATACGCATGGCAATGGTAGGATAGGGCAGTATTTCGATGTCTATGTGGAGGCAATCAACAATGAAATTACACGAATATCAGGCCCGTGATATTTGTGCGCAGTACGGTATTCCGGTCACGGGTGGTGGTGTGGCCACGACCGCTACCGAAGCACGCGATATCGCCGCCAGCATTGGCGCCCCAGTGGTCGTCAAAGCACAGGTCTTTGTGGGCGGTCGCGGTAAAGCCGGTGGCGTCAAACTTGCCCAAAACCCCAGTGAAGCCGAGCAGGTAGCTGGTCAGATCCTCGGGATGGACATCAAAGGTCTCACCGTCGAGAAGGTCCTCGTGGCTGAAGCCATCAGCTATGTGCACGAAATCTACCTCGGCGTCATCATGGACCGCGCCTCCAAGCGCGTCGTCATGATGGCTTCGTCCGAAGGTGGCGTTGAAATCGAGGAGGTCGCCAAGACCAACCCCGATGCCATCAAAAAAGTAGAAGCACATCCCACCCTGGGACTACTCGATTATCAGGCCCGTGAATTGGCCTTTGCCATTGGTCTGACCGACGGCAAGCAGGCCCGTCAATTCGCTAGCATTGCCATGGCTCTCTACAAGGTGTACATGGAAAACGACGCCTCGCTGGCCGAAATCAACCCGCTGGTCATCAAGGCCGACGGCAGCCTGCAGGCCCTCGACTCCAAGGTCGTCATCGACGACAGCGCACTGTTCCGTCATGCAGACCTCGAGGCCATGCGCGATAGCTCTGACGAGCCCCTCGCCGAGCAACAGGCCCGCGAAGCCGGCATCACCTTCATCAAGCTCGACGGTGATATCGGCTGTATGGTCAACGGCGCCGGCTTGGCAATGGCTACCATGGACGTCGTCAAGCTCTATGGCGGCGAGCCAGCCAACTTCCTCGATGTCGGCGGTGGTGCCGGCAAAGACAAGGTCAAAGCCGCGCTACAGATTATCCTTTCCGACAAAAACGTCAAGGCCGTGCTGTTCAACATCTTCGGCGGGATTACCCGCGTCGATGAAGTCGCCCGTGGTATCATCGCCGCCCTTGAAGAGGTCGACACCGATGTACCCATGGTAGCGCGCCTGGTCGGCACCAACGAAGTCGAAGGGCGCAAGCTCCTCGAGAACTCACGCCTTATCCCAGCTGCTACCCTCGGCGAAGGTGCCCAAAAGGCCGTCGCCGCCGCCAAGGAATACGCTGCCAGCAAGGCCTAATCTCACCACGCAATCTCGGACATGGATGAATATGACACCGGCATCAGCAATGATGCCGGTGTTGTTGCCTAGTCGGGGCGGTTCGCGAACCGCCCATACGCAAACCGTCCGTCGTAGCGTAACCAGTCGGGGCGGTTCGCGAACCGTCCATACGCAAACCGTCCGTCGTAGCGTAACCAGTTGGGGCGCTTCGCGAACCGTCCTTACGCGAACCGTCCTTACGCGAACCGTCCTTACGCGAACCGTCCTTACGCAAACCGTCCTTACGCAAACCGTCCTTACGCGAACCGTCCGTCGTAGCGTAACTAGTTATTGACTACTTGCGTGGAATCTGATCGCGCACGCGTTCAGCCACCTCAAGGAGGAGCTGAGATTCGTGGCGATCCTGGCATTCAGCCAGAGCTTGGGCGATACGGTCGTGCCATTCATCCCACAGGCCAGGGCGCACATAGCCGGCAGCCAACCAGCGCAAGTCGTGATCGAGGAGCTGCTGCAGGTGTTCGGCGTGAGTAAATCGACTAGTGACCGCCGGCAAGCGCTCGCGTTTGGCGAGCGGGTAATCGGTGTGTGCCACCAGTTGCCACGGTTCCATGCCAAAGATTCCAGCCAGGAGCACCACTGTGCGTTCACCGGGCACCGTCAGTTGCATTTCGATGTGTGACACAGCCACGCGTGAGACGGCGAGGCGTTCGGCCAGGCGTTCTTGGGTCCAACCCCGTTCATTGCGCAGGCGAGCTACGCGTTTGCCGAGTGACTCAACGACATCCATGGTTTTTTCATACTCCGATAAGCTACTTAGCAGACAATGGTCTCATGCTCATGATACTGTGTAGTATAGAGGTATTTGTATCTGTAGATATTGTTTTGCAACAACTACAGCCAAAGAGTAGTATTCATGACCAAGCGTGCACTCATTACCGGTATCACGGGCCAAGATGGCTCATACCTAGCCGAATTCTTGTTGGAACAGGGCTACGACGTCGTCGGCATGATTCGTCGTTCGAGCACCGTCAACTTCGAGCGTATCCGTCACATCCAAGACAAAGTGACGCTAGCCACGGGTGATTTGCTCGACGAAGTCTCGCTCATCAACCTGTTGCGCGAACATCGCCCCAGCGAAGTCTACAACCTGGCCGCCCAGAGTTTTGTGCAGACGTCGTTCAGCCAGCCGGTGTTCACCGGTGAAGTGACCGGACTGGGCGTTACGCGCATGCTCGACGCCATCCGCGTGGTCGACCCCGGCATCCGCTTCTACCAGGCCAGCTCGTCAGAAATGTTTGGCAAGGTACAGGCCGTGCCCCAGATCGAGACCACTCCGTTTTACCCACGCTCACCCTACGGTGTGGCCAAGTTGTACGGGCACTGGATTACCGTCAACTATCGCGAAAGCTACGACATGTACGCCTGTAGCGGCATTTTGTTTAACCACGAAAGCCCACGCCGTGGCCTTGAGTTTGTGACCCGCAAAATCACCAATGGTGTAGCCCGCATCAAGCAGGGCATCGACAAAGAACTGCGCCTCGGCAACCTTGACGCCAAACGTGACTGGGGCTACGCCAAAGACTACGTGCGCGCCATGCACTTGATGCTCCAGCAGGACAGTCCCGACGATTATGTCGTGTCGACAGGCGAAACCTACTCCGTGCGCCGCTTCTGCGAAATCGCCTTCGGGCATGTGGGCCTCAACTACGAGGACTACGTGGTCATCGACGAACGCTTCTACCGCCCCGCCGAAGTCGATTTGCTGGTGGGCGACCCTGCCAAAGCCAAACAAAAACTCGGCTGGCAACCCGAAGTCAGCTTCGAGCAGTTGGTAACCATGATGGTCGACGCCGATATGGATCTCATCAAACGCGAACGCTACTAGGAATTGTTCAATCTCCTCAAACACACCCACGTACAGGCTTGTATGTGGGTGTGTTTTCTGTTATTCTATAAATAACAGTATTACGTAGTAAATGAGAGAAACAACGATGATTTTGACACCACAGTTTGAGCAAGCATTCCAGTACGCTGCGATTAGTCATGCTGGTCAGATGCGCAAAGGCTCTGAAGTGCCGTATCTGTCGCATCTGATGGCAGTGGCTGGGATTGTCCTGGAGCATGGTGCCGACGAAGCCGAGGCCATTGCGGCGCTGTTGCACGATGCCGTCGAAGATGCGGGTGGGCGCAAGCGCTACGCAGACATCAAGGTACGCTTCGGCGACCGCGTGGCCGGCATCGTGTCGGAATGCACCCAAAGAAATAAATACATCTACGTACAGAATATTCCCACGCTGTCGCCATCAGCGCGACTAGTCTCAGTGGCCGACAAACTGCACAACAGTCGTGCGATTTTGCGCGACTTTCGCATGCACGGCGATGCGGTGTGGGATCGATTTCATAGCAACAAAGAAGAAAAACTCTGGTACTATCGGGCATTGACCGATGCCTTCACTCGCATCGATGATGCGCGCTGTAATCCGATTACGGCCGATCTCAATCAGGTGGTCACCGCCATCGAAACCCACAACGCACAGATTGGGGGGCGGTAAATATATGACACGTCAACACGATGCGCTTGAACGCTTTGTCACAGCCCAAAACAAATCCATAGATGGATATGCAGATGCGCTCGCAGAACTACGCGCAGGGCATAAACAAACGCACTGGATCTGGTACGTCTTCCCAAACATGCGCCCTCGTGATCCCTCGGTCGGATCACCAAACACCCAAAAATTCGGCCTCAGCGACGACCGCGAGGCACTGCACTACCTACGCCACCCCGTGCTGGGGCCGCGCCTGGCCGAAATCACGGCTGTGGTATGCGCCCAGCTTAATAAAGGCATTCATCCCGAAGTGTTGCTGATGTGGGACGTAGACGTCAAAAAAGTCCGCTCATGCATGGAATTATTCCTGCGTGTGGCTGCCAAGGCTGACGCCCAAGAGCTGCCGTGGTTGCCGACATTTATGGCACATGCACAAGACGTTTTTGCCAAAATCGATCAATCCAAGTACCGCCGCCACCACTAACACCACGCCGGTCGTTGCGCGGTACACGCAACGACCGGCGCCCCATGGGCATATTTGGTATTACGGGCGATAGTAGCCGGCGTAGAGCTGGCTGACCTCCCAATCACTCAGTGCGGTTTTGTAGATGAGCAACTCATCGAGCAGGCCACGGTATGCGCCGAGGTAGCCTTCACCGCGGCCGATGGTCATCACGCCCTTGCTGGCAGTCGTCTTGAGCACAGCGGTCTGGGCCGTGGTCAATGTGACACTGCCCATCTTGGAGGCATTGACCAGTAGCGTGGCCTGTGATGTTTTGCGGTCATAGCGACATGCCAACTGATGCCACTGATCATCGGTCACTGCGCTGGTTGCTTTGACCACAGTATCACCAATCCCACAAAACGGTCGGCCCGACTCATCGAGCCCAATCGTCAGGGCATTGGCGCCAGTGCTCAGCAGGTGCTGCTCGCCACCAGACACGGCACTGCGCATCCACACCGTCAGCGTCATGTCACCAGTCAGGCGCATACCTGTGGAGCTCTGCACATATTCGACGCCAGTGAACTCCAACGCCTGCCCGCGCAACGCATCTGCGGCCGGATCGGGACAAAACGTCGGATTAATGGTCGCCGTGGGTGTGTTTTTGCCCGTGGATGCTCGCACACACACCAGCGGAGTTTTGCCAACGCTATCTGCAAATACACTGGCACCGGCATCATCGAAAGTATAGCGCGCCGCCCGCCCCTTGCTGGCCACATCGGTGGCGGTAGGCGTGAGGGTTGGCGTTATCGAGGCCAGCGCAGTCCGTGTGGTATCGGCAGGGGTTGGCGTATCGGTCGGCGCAGGGGTAAATGTCCGCGACGGTGTCGCCGTCCGCGAGGGAGTCGGTGTGGTGCTCGCAGTGGCTGTCAGCGTCGGGTACAACGTACTGCCCGTTGGTGCAAACGCGTTGTACAACATCTCGACATCGTACTGCAGCGGGATACTAGCATACACGATTAATTCATCGACGTATACAGAGGCATATTGATCTGTGGCGGCAATGCTACTGCCAGTCGAACGCCCGCCCAGGCGCAGGGGAGCGGGTTTGGGCTTGAAGTCAACCGTCGTCGTGGCTGCAAGCACTCCATCGACAAACAGCTGGCGTTGTTTACTTTTGGCATCGTACGTACACACCACCTGATGCCAGTAGCCATCGTCGACTTCGGTCACACTTGTAGCCGGGCTGGCATCACCAAAGCCACACACGGCATGTCCTTGGGCATCGAGGCCGATTTCGAGGCGTGTGCCCACATACGGCGGACCATTGACGACGGTACTGAGCACCGTCATATCACTCGCGACCGGCGCACTACCCACCCACAACGAAATCGCCCAGGTTTTGGCGAGCGAAACCTTGCCCAGCACATCCATGGCCTGCTCATCGGCTGCCACAAATTCGAGGGCGCGACTACGCACACCATCCGACATGGCATACGGGCAACGCTGCACTTCACAGCCAAAACGCAGCTTACCACTCAGATCAGCAAACATACGACTGTTGTCTGGTTCGTCAAACGACCACCACTGGAACTTGCGCCCTGCACCCGGTATCGTGGCTGTAGCGGTGGCAGTTGCCGTCTTGGTGGGTGTCGTCGTTTTCGATGGTGTGGTTGTCACCGAGGCCGTCACTGTCACCGTCGGAGCCGGAGTACCACCCAGCGGCAAGAGTTGGTTGTACCACTCACCCACACTACCTGCCAACGGCTCGGCATGCACGGCCAGCTCGTCCAACGACACATCCACCGTGGCGTCATCGGCTGCTACAGGCAACAGCGTCAGGCGTTCGGTTTTGGCGAATATACGTGGCTGTATGCTCACACCCGGGTTATCGACAAACACACCATCATGGGCGATGCGCAGGCGTTGTGTAGTGGCATCGTACTCACAGGTCACCTGATGCCAACGATCATCGTATGTCCAGCTTGAGGGGGCCGTGGTCGTGTTATCTGCATAGACCGTCACCCCGGCAAATGTACAGGCCGGGCCAAACGCTGCATCACTGCCATCGAGCAACTGCATTTCAATACTAGTGTAGCTACCGTCGCCGTATCGCAACAGGGTGACATCACCGGCCGCAGTATCACCGCGCTTGTACCACAGTGACAGAGTGAAGTGTTTGCGCGCAAACGCCAACGCTTTGTCCATCACCAGTGCATTCTGCGTATCGGTAAATGTCAAGGCGATCCCCGACACCGCCCCCAATCCGACCGTTGGGCACTGGTTCGGGTTCACACAACTCAGACGATTACGCTTGCGCACATCAAGGTAGGCGCCACTTTTGGGGTCGACATCACTAAACGAATAGCGTGCTTGCAAGCTCGCCGCCCCGACCATGGTCGGAGATGGGCTAGCCGTGGGAGTAGGGGCACGTGGCTCGCTCCCCAGTGTCAACGTAAACACCCCGGCACCACTGCCCAACACTGCTCGCGACACAGATGCCCCAGTGGTGACCACAGCCCGACCCTGACGCACACTCCCACGCCGCGAATTCGCCGTCGGTGTGCGCGGCAAACCGTCAATGCCACGCGTATCGGGCGGCCACTCGATATCACCGGGCGGCTCACCACCAAAGCGTCGCCCCGCGTTGTCGGTGTGATCATTGATGAGCCGCCAATTGACGCCATCGTCGCTGCCGGCCAGATCGCCATCACGCGTGATGACCAACATGCGCCCAGCATTCACGGCGACACGATAAATGTTGCGCAGTGGAGTGGGTAGACCTCGTGCCTCTACTTCGTGGAAACGTTCACCCATGTTCGTCGAGACCATCACCGCCGCCGGCTCGCCTGATTGCAAGCGAGATTCGACACGTGTTGATTGCACCCGTTGAGTCGTATCACATCCAACCGGGTACCCAGCATCCGGATAGGGATCATCGGGGCACTCCGGCGGGGTGCCTCCATCGCCACCTCCGTCGTCGGGGGGCGGAGCGAGCACGCCATCACTCATGCCCACAATGACCTCACCGCTCGCACAGGCGGCCTTCACATCGACCACATCACGCCCCGTAATCAGAGCAGCCCCCAGCAAGCGATTACCGCGCAAGGCCCCTGCAACCCCATTATCGGCCAACTCAAACAGCATCTCACGGATGTCGGGCAGTGCAATCACACCACCTTTGGCGGCAGCCGCCTGTGATGCCGTGCATTCCGCACAATCCTGGAGCGCGGTGCCGTGGCTACTGCGCAGTACGGATGGATCGCGCAACCCCACAAACCCGCGCAACGAGCCATCGGCGACCGTACACACTGCCGCCGTATCAACAATCGCCTTGGGCAAGCGGAACATCTGGTCCATGCGCACCGTGTACGCACCACTACTGTGGCAGAGCTCGGCGACCACGACTGCACTATGGAACGGTGCGGCTGGCTGTTGATACGCTACACCGAGCATCACATAGCCACGATCACCCGTACAACCACTTGCTGTCACACCGGACACCCGTGGCAGTCCGCGCACCGTGCGCACCTCGATCACGGTATCAGCCGGCAGTGTCGCCGTCTCATCATCGACGATGGTACGCCACAACGTGGTTGGATTCACATCAGCAATCTCGGCCAGCGCCGCACAATCCCCACGCTGCTGCACGTGCCCAGACGGCAGCACACAGGCCTGCAGGGTCCCGGCACGGGTGGCAGTGACAATCCATTCTTGGGTGCCTGTACCAGCCCACCAATCGATCATATCAGCGCCACTGTCGGCAATCGTCCACCAGCGTTCACCACCCGTGTTGCTGACGACCACACGCCCACCACCCGTAAACGAAAACGCCGTGGCGATTTCATCACCGCTATCTGGGCTATAAGCCAGATCACGCACCACCGGGGCCGTGATACCGCGGATGGCATACCCACCCGCATCTGCGGCAGTACCAGCGGTAGCCATGTACTGAGTTTCGAAATCTGCCGGCACAAAATCGCGCGGCGGGAAGCCGTCGGGGCGATTCAACAGCGCTGGCGCACCCGTCGGCCAACGCGGATCCGTCGGCCAAGTACCACTCGTCAACAACGGTTGTGCCGATTTGACCAGGCCACGCGCGCCATCACCCGATACCACCACCGCATTGGTGGAGCCATCAAAGCCGGCATCAAACGCCAGTCCTGTATTGTTATTGATACCCTGCACTGCGCGCACTTCAAGCAGGTTATTGACTCTATCATGCGTCAGCCAACACATTCCAAACGAGGCATAGGCCGATGCACTCGGCGCCAGCGCCATGGCTGGCATCATGGTATCGTCGACACCACACTGCACTTCGTCGGCGCCTGGCGGTATGCGCCCGAAGCCACTCGTATTGGCGGCCACTGCTTCACTTGTAGTGACAAACTTCAAGCCAGCACTGCCGGCCGCATTAGTCACATATGCCCCATCGTGCCAACTCGTCATACGGATGCTACCGTCGCTCCGCCCGGCGCTATTGCGAGCGAAATGCACAAACCGCTCCGGGGCGTCGTTCACCGTCTCGCCACCAAACGTCAATGTCGCCTGTGCCGGACCGCCCATCATAAACACATTAGCTGCCAACCCTGGGTCACGGGCACCAGCGCTGATTTGGGCTACGGTGGCTGTCGCATCAGCGGAAGATGGGGTGGTATCGACCACCCACAACGTGGCGTCGGCATGTACTCCATCAGCCAATACCCCCACAAACGCATGCTCGGCACCATGCGCCACCGCCAGCAAATCGTCAGCAGCAGCTTTATAGCCGTCGTCGACCACACAGGCTGGTGTTGCCGTGGGCATCATCGCACCACACACATAAACATGCTCGGCACG
>VFQS010000777.1_pt1 | contig 32588 bp, 35 predicted proteins | sample 3512361 | NCBI WGS metagenome assembly VFQS01 (sample SAMN10412375, study PRJNA504923) | tailings metagenome | isolation source: Relicate 1 Philex TSF3 active mining | place: Philippines
TATCCATCGCCATTTATATGATATAAAATATTTGTTTTTTTATTAAAAAATTTAAAAGGGCCTTCAATAATAATTGTATTAGAAGTTCCTGGGATTAAACCCATGAGATTACCTTTACTAGAAAAATAAAAACTATCAATTTTATTAGTTTTAGAATTTGTAAATAGTGTTTGTGTAGTAATATCATAAGTATATTCAATTTCAATATGACGAATATTTTTTTCAATATCACTATTATTATTAGGATTAGAGATTGCTTTATGAGCGCATAATAAAATTATTCATATTAGAATAAAACATATTTATTTTATAAAATGATTAAAATCTTTAAGTAAATATAAATTTTAATATTTTCTTTCATTTGGTGCTAAAAAAACAGCCGATTTTTTTAATTTTTTCATTTGTTTGGCTCTTTTCTTTGCAATATATCGTTTAAAATCAGCTGGCAACATAAATTTATCATCTATAACATTATAAGAAATAGGTTTATTAAATATAGCAGATAATGCCATTTGTCTAGGCTTACAACATTCTTTTATTATTTCATGATAACTATATAATTTTTGTGAAACTAATAATACGTTTGCAATTAATGTAGTTGCAGTTCTAAATCCATCATAATAATCATTAAAAACTAAAATACATGAAAATAAAATATTAAAACCAAATAAAAAAGTAGTTGAGTAAACAGTTCGTCTAAATTCATAATTTAATTGTTCAACTCTTCTTAATACTAATGGATATAAATGCATATTTTCTACTAATGAATTATACGGTTCATCATGACTTTCATTCAATGTTTTAATAAAATAACTCTCACGTCTATTTGATACTATTAATAATTTAATAAAATATCCTAATGTTATGAAATTCCATGCTATAACTAAAACATTAAATTTAGTTAAATTCATAAAATTATCTTCTAAAGTGCATGTAGTTCCTGTTTCAGGACAGTATTGTGGAACAAAAATACTTAATAATGTAGCCATCGCTATTTTAACCATTTCAATAGATGAAGTTCCAATAGAAGTAATTTTTTCTTGTTTGGTTTCATCAATATTTAACATAGATTCTTTACGTTTCATTTTTTTATCAATTTTAACTTCATCTACTATTTCAATAATAATACCACCAATTTCATTAGTTACACCTTTCATATTCGATATATCATATTTATTTAATATTCTAACTTTAACACCAGATATATCTATGATACGGTCATCATTATTAATATCTGATTTTTTTTCATCAACTACCCTAATGACTACACCAGATAAATCCAATTGTAAATTAGGTTGATGAACTTTAACTTTAAATTTATTAGAGAAAAAAGATACAAAATATGCCACGGGGTCAGATGCTATTTCTTTTATTTTAGATATAATACGATTCATTATTATATTTAAAATAACCACAGAATTTATTTATTTACTATCTTGTTTTTTTTGTTGAGCTTCTTCTAATATAACTTGTAATGCTTTAGTTCCAATAATATATATATCAAATGGTGAAAAACGTTTATCTACTGGTAAAATTAATTTAGATTTTATCCAACAATTTAATTTATAAATATTTGAAGCAATAGATGCATATTGTCCTGTCTTCTTTGCAAAACCAAAGTAATTATATATCATTGTGCTTATAGTTGATAAACCACCAGCTACTGTATTCCAATCTCGTATTAATTCGGCATTTGTCGTAGAAGATTGCACGTAAACTATTCCTGACCCGAGTAATAAATTTAAAAATTGTATAGAGTTAGCTACGTATTTATTTCTACGACTTGAACTCTTATATTTATTTTCTAATTCATCTAATAACATTATCAATTCATCTAATTTATCAAGACCATCTTCAACCCACATAGTCCATTCATTTGTATAATTATCAATTTCGACTTCATTATCAACGTGAACGTTTTCATTATATCTAAGAGTTATAGGTAATTCACTACTTAAATCATTTGCTAATAATTGTCTATCAACTCTACGCTTTCTTGGTCCATCGACAATTATGACTGGCTGATTAGTCTCAATTTGAGCAGCATTAATCTTAATATCATCTTCAGTTTCTTCTAAAATTGTAGATGAAATACCTAATTTATTAGTAAAATTTTCGGAAAGTTTATCTTTAGTAATAGCGAGTTGATTAATAATACCATTAGTAATATTATTTTTTGTAGTATTATAATGATTTTTAATATCTAATTCGATTGTATCTTTAACATTATTTACTCCATTATTAATATTTTCAATTTCATTTTTTATTATATTTGTAGTGTTAATTGAATTTAAAATTTCATTATTAATTTCATTTAAATCATTATTTATATTATTTTTAATTTGTTCTTGATTATTCATATTATTATTTATTAAATCATTATTATTAATAATATCATTTAATCTTTTATCAATTGATTTAGAATTTTTTCTACTATTTAAATTATCAAATTCAATATTTTTTAAAATATTGTTTGATATAATAATCTCTGATTTTAATATCTCCGAATTTCGCTGTGAATTTGGTTTAGATACAAAAGGTGTTTGAACAACTGACGGTGCCTTAGATACTTGTTGAGAAGGTGATTTCGATACTACCGGGGTCTGGATAACAGATGGTGCTTTTGATACTTGAATGGATGGAACTTTAGATACAGACCTAGAAACTTGATTAGATACTGGTAAAGAAGTATTAGGAGTGGATTGTTTAGAAACTTTTTGTGATACAGGTAATGAAGAAATAGGAGTAGGTTGTTTGGAAACAATTTTAGAAGTTTGTTTGGATGGTAGTTTAGAAGTTTGAGTTGAAACTTGAAAAGATGTTAATTGAGAAGTAGGTTTAGATTGTTGAGAAGATGATAATTTAGATTGTTGAATATCTTTAATTTCACTTTCAATTTTAGATTCATCTACATTTATATCTATTTCACTTTCATCTAAAATAACTTTATTTAAAAATAATATTTCTGCATTCGATACATTAGGTATTTCTTCAACGATTGTTTCTTCATCAACATTATTTGGATTTTCTTCAACTATTGTTTCGCTATTATTAACAGTTTCATTTATTAATTCATTATTAATTTCAATATTAGGTATTTCTTCATGTGAAATTTCACTTGCATTATCTTCATTGTAATTTTCAGGTAAATCATTCCCTATTCCGTCAATACTATCAGGAACATTACCCGGTAAATTACTATCAGCTAATGGATTATCAATTTCAATAACAAGTTCATTTTCATTTTCAATATTATCTCTTGGAATATCGTCGGACATATTTAATATATAAATAGAACTTTTTTAGCATTAATAATAAAAAAAATATATTATTTATTATTACATTCATAAAAATCTACTGATATACTTTCATCTATATTATATATATTAGGATTACCATTAATTTGAACATTTAATTCTATAAATAATGGTATTGTTTGATTTATAATTGAATTTTGAATATTTAAAAAATTATTATTTATATCTATTTTTGATAAATTTAAAATTTTATTAGGAACTATCTGAGTTGAAAAACTTAATTTTTCATTTGGAAAGTATAATGACATCTTATTTTTTTCAATATTTACTTTATAGACATAACATATCGTATAATAAGATTGAGTATTATATGCAAAATCTGCTAAAAACAATTTATTAGCCTGTCTAGATACTTTTTTAATTAATTTACTTTGATTATTAATGAAATCTAAATTAATAAAGTTAAGCCCTTTATTATAATGATTATAATATATACATTGATTTACTAAATCAGCAAATCTTCGAATTGGTGATGTCATATGTAAATAATTATGCATTTTAAGAGAATCATGGTAATTATTATCATTATTTAATATGTATTCAGCACTTTCAGATTGTTGAATATCTAAAAATCTTTTTAAAATTAAATCATCAATATTATATATTTTAAATTCAGATTTAGTTTTTTGACTTCTATATATTGTATCTTTATAGCTGTTTAAAATCTTATTTCCAAACATATAATTATAAATTAACATCATACATTCTATAAAATTATGTGTATCTGTAATATTAAATGGTTTTCCTATATAACTTCTATAAATACCTGCGATACATGGAAAATATTTATTAAATTTATTTTCAGCATTTTCATAAGAATAATTTTTAGTTATATTACCTGTAGATGGATAATGTTTATATTCTATTTCTCCAGTATTTTTATCAACAATAAATTCTAAAGTTATCATTATTCTAGTATTATTTTCTAATAAAGAAGCATAATTAGAAGATATTATCTCTGGTAGCATAGGTAGTATTTTATTAGGTAAATAAATTGATGATATAATATTAATAATATTTTCTTTATTTAGTGCTCTTAATATACTATATACATCTGATATATGTATTAAAACCTGAATATTATCATGATTTTCAATAATACTAAATGCATCATCAATATCTTTACAACCAATCGGGTCAATTGAATATATGGGATGTTTAATTAGTTTTCTATTTTTATCTTGTATTAAATAGGTCATTTTTTCATAAATTTCTTTAGAATTAATATACGATTGTTTGTAAATTAAATTATTATACCTTAATAAGGCTTCTAATGTAGAATCAATCAATCTAGTCTCTCCAATCAAATGTAATAAATTACCAGATGGTAATACATCTTTAAAGTCCCATGTTAAATTATTTATTGATATAAATATATTTGAACTATATTTAGTTTTATTGGCAAATCCAACTGAAAATTTAGGGTAATGCTTATCTAATGGTTGAAATATATAAAATGTAGTATTTTTATTAGTTTTTAAAATATAGGGTGAATATAACAATAATTCACCTATTATTACTGGATTATTAAGTCTATTAATTAAATTTATTTTATATTCAGAATCTGTATCAATATCTAATTTAACTATATCATTATGAAATAAACCATGAATTAAATTTGGTTTATTTTCAATAATTATTTCATTATTATCGTCAATACCTATTAACGAAAATTTTGAATAATCCGAATTATATATATTTAATTTATAATTTGACATTTTATATTTTTTATTCTAAAATATATTATAATAAAAATTATATCAATTTTTATATTAAAATGAATTATAATATACGTGTTTATTTATTTCCGGATACCTCAGATTATATTAGAAATAATGACTATTTATTAGATGAAATAGAGGTAAATACAAATACTTATATTTATTATAATAGACTAGAATATAATAGTTTTTTTGAAATAGAAGGTTTATTTGAAAATGTGCATCGTGCCAGAATTATGCTACAAGAAATTGAAAAAGAAATATACAAACAATGTAATGTAAATTAGAGCAAATGGTTAATCATTAATATAATGGTTGAATATCAATATAAAAAAATTAAGGCTTTATAGATAATTTTTAAATTAAAAATAAAAAAAAAATTTGAATATATTTAAGATATAAAAATATATATATTAAAATTTAAACAAAATAACTCATAGACAAAAATGTATATATTAAACGAAAATAATAATTTAGCAATAACTGAAAAAAAAACAATAATTAACAAAGATGCAATACGTGAATTAAATAAATTAATTATTAATTCAAATGAACAAATTGATAATTATAATCCAAATACTTTAGTAGTTATTAATAATAAAAAAGTAAATAATCTAGTGTATGAATTTGAATCTATTGATGATTATGTATCAAAGAAATCTGGTAGAATGTCTTATATGGATGAACATGAACATTTAATTATAAAATTTGGAAAAAAAGAATATAAATATGGATGTAAAACAGGTTTTATAATATTTAATAAAGAATTAGATAAAATAATATTGACAAGAAAATTTAAAGATGGAGAACGTGATTTAAATCATAAATCATGTTTTGTTCGTGGTAATAAATATACGGATGAAGATGTAGAAACATCTGCAAATAGGTGTTTTGAAAAATATATGAAATCTAAAATAGATTTAAACTTAAATACACCACATATTAAAATAAATAATTCAATATATTTTATAATATCAATTGACGAAGAAAGATTTATTGAAAATGAAAATGTTGAATTTATAAATTTAGCTAATTTAAAAGATATGAATATAAATAAAGAAACAAAAACAATTCTTCATGAGACATTATTACTTTGTAAAAAAGTTGTAATGCAAAAAGATTTGATAATTTAAATCATTATTTTATTTTATTTTTAAATTTTATAAAAATAATGTTATCAATTGATTCACAAATTAATAATTGGATTTCAAAATATAATTTAGAAGATGATAAGGTTATTTTGAATAATTATTTAAATATAGGTTATCAGGTTTCTAAATTAATATCATATCAAACAAATGATAAACAATTAGAAGAATATTTAAAATTACAAGGTGAATTATTTGAAGAAAAAATTAGTAATATATCTAAATTATCAAATATTCGTATTGATAATCTCGAAAAAACTATTACAAATATTTCAGATTTATCAAATAAAACAATTGATACTAATACAGATAAATTTAATCAAATAATTGAAAAAATAACTGGTAAAATACATACATCAAGCACTAAAGGTAAAATTGCTGAAGGTTTCTTAGAACAAACATTAAAAGAATTATACCCCGATGACATAGTCCAAGTAACAGCATCAACCGCACATGAGTCAGATATTCAGTTAATTTCGACTAATTATCCAACAATATTAATTGAATCTAAAAACTATACAAATCCAGTTCCATCAAAAGAAGTAGAAAAATTCAAAATAGATTTAGATAGAACTAATATTAAATTTGGAATATTTTATTCATTTGGGACTACAATAACTGGAAAATCAAAATTTATAATTGAATCTTATAAAGATAAATATATATTATATTTACCAAATATAACTTTTGAGTCATCATTAATTAATATTTCGATATTAATGATACGTAAAATAGCAATGATGTTAGATAATTCAAATAATTATAATAAAGATTTAATATTTCAAAAAGCAAGTGAAATAATTAATATTATCAAAGAATTAGATATATTATATGATAATTTATCTAGAACAAAATTTGAATTAGTAAAACAAAAAAAAACTATTATTGAAAGTATAGATTCAATACATACAACATATATAGAAAATGAAGCATTGATAAAGAATATTATAACAAAAATTAAAAATCAAATTAATGATAAGTTAGAAGAATTAGTAAGTAGTAATAATTCAACTACTAATTTAAATCAATCTGAAATAAATAAATCAGATGATTTTGATAATTTAAAAACCGGTAATATTAAAGAACAGTTATTATTTAATTTATTAACTGAAATTAATGAAAATAAATTTATTCAAATTAAAAAAACATTAGATGGTTTTAAATTATGTAAATGCGAAAAAGAATATTTTGAAATAACAATAAAAAAAACTGTTATTAAAATTGCTGGTATTAATACCGATGTATCATTTGGATTAAATAATTCAAATGGTAAATCATTAATAGGTCCATTTATTATAGATTATATGTTAAATAATTAATTTATAACTAATTTTCTGTATCAGGTTCAGTTAAAATTTCTGTTTCTTTTTGATTTTCAGGTTCAATTAATTCAATATTTGAAGTATTAATAATAGGTGTATTATTTACAGTAGATTTTAAATTTTTATTAAAAAATGGACAATTTTTTATTGTATAATTATAAATTGATATAGATAATGATAAAATAGCTAATGTAGATGCAGTAATAATTGCCCCTTTTTTATTTAAAATAGCATATGAATTAAAAATCATCATATTATTAATATAAAATATTAAATATTCTTTATATTATTATTAAAATCAATAATTATTTAATTTTAGCATTTTCATAATCATCGTATTTATTAAAATCATCATTATAAATATTACAATAATCATCTTGCATACCATATTCTCTAATTTTCCATCCATTATCACGAAAATATTCTAAATGTTTAATTTCAAATTTAAGAACTTTAATCATATCATCAAATGTTTGACAATTATTAAATAAATATTTACCACGAATAAGAACATCATGATATTTATCATTAAAGAATTCACATTCCATATTTCTACAATTAGGACCTTTATCATTACATTCATAACAATTCATTTCTAAATCAGATTCGAATCCTGTATCAATATATGTATAATTATTACATTGGTTGCAAATTTTTTCATTTATAACGCAATCACATTTAATTTCATTATTGACTTTATCATTGGTTGAAATATTATCACCGATTGTTAAATTATGGATAGACATATTTATTTTATAATATTTTAATAACCTTTAAATAAATATATTATCATATTTTTTTAAATTTGATTAATTTTAAAATAAAATTATTTTACTTATTAAATAATAGATAAATTAATATGGATTCAGTTATATCAAATAATAATACTATTGTTAATGGATTACAATCTATGTTCAATGAAAAATTAACTGCAATTTTAATTAGTATTTCTGAAAAATATGATATAGACCAACAAGAATTATTCGACTGTTATCTTAATTCTAATTTTGAATCAAAAGATAATGTAAAACCTACTAAAAAATATAAAAAACATCCTGTTAAATCCAAGGATGATATTTGTATTGCTAAAAAATCAGATGGCCTTCAATGCACTCGTAAAAAGAAAGATGATACACAATATTGTGGAAAACATTCTAGTAATCAACGTTATGGAACTATTGAATTAGATGATAATAATATTGATGATTGTGATAAGTATATTATGACCTGGACTGAACAAATCGATGGTATTAATTATCTAATTGATAGTAATAATATTGTCTATTCTAGTAATATAGATAATCCTGAAATTTTAGGTAAAAAATCGAAAGAGGGTAAATTAATCTTACTATCTGATTTAAAATAAATTTATTATATATTAAAAATAATTTTACATATTTTATTTTTATTATATTAGTTCTATTTTACAATTACACTTCTTTTCTATTTCATCTATATGTTTTACCATATTTTTCTCTGTTAATATTCTATATCCTCTTAATAATTTTATAAATTTTATTAATATTTCATCTATATCTGGTCTTAACTCTGGATTTCCAGTTATCATACTGTCTATTATCAATTTATATTCCTTTATTATTTCATCATCGCTATTATTATATTTTATTAATTCATAATATTCAATTTGTAAAACTATTCCTAATGAATATACATCTAATTTATCTAAACAGTCTTCTCTTAAAATATCTAAATCATATTCATCATTTAAAATTAAATCAATTGCAAAATTAATATAATCTATTAATATTTCTTCTTTTACTTTCTCTGGTAAATTATCTCTATCATCTAATGTATCGTCAATATGTAAATTAAATAATTGTGTTATTTCAATTATTAAATTACTTATTCTTTCATTCGAATCTCTACTTGATGTTTTTATTTTATTTTTTAAATTTTCATATATTTCTGTATCTAATAAATAATAATCAAAAGGCCAATAACTGTAATGTTGTTTTGATAAACCATCCATAAATGCTTCTTTTTTATTACATGTTAATCCAAAATCTATTAATTTAAATGTTCCCTTTGTAGTTATATTATCTCGCTTTATATCTCTATGAATATAATTAATATGATTTAAAAAAAATACACCTTTTACTAAATTAAAATAATGTATTAAATTATCCTGTATCTTTTCTTCATCGTTTCCTGATAATTGTCTATAATCATTTAATGTTAAATTACCATCTGGCATTATTAAATTATTATATTTTTCATTTAAATCTTTAATAAATTCATCTGGGTTATTTTTAAATAAATCTAAATCTAATTCAAAATTATCATCATTTTTAAATAATTTACATTTTTTTAACTCACTACTTTTTATATTACTTAATTTAAAATTTGTTTTTACAATTGGATATAAATAATATGCAAAATTTGGGTCTATATTTTTTAATCCCATTTCATTTACAATCTTAAAATCATTTCCATCTACGTCATTTTTATCCACTATTTTAGATATATAAAATTCAGATGATTCACTAAATTTATCACCAGCTATATTTGGTTTATATGCACATGAATGAGAACCATTTGTAATTTGTCTTTTTATATTATTATCACTTCCACCTTCTAATTTAGCTTCATCTTTTAATTCATTATTATCTTTTTTAATTATTGGTAATTCATCCACAAAACTATCATTATCAATTTCATTATTTTCAATTAAATTATTATCTAATTCTGTAATATTTGTATTATTAATATTTTTTAATTCCACAATAGATTTATTTTCTGTATATTTTTCATTAATTGGTTCATTATCAAATTCATTATAAATTGAATCTGTTTTTATTCCTTTAATTATTGGTAGTTCTTCAATAGTATTATCATCTATATCATTTTCATATAATTCATCCCAATTATCATTATTCATTTTAATATTTATATATTATTAATAGTTTTTATTATATAAATATTATTTATTACTTTTTATCCTATTCAAATGTCTATTTAAAATTAATTCTAAAAACTTTTTATTTGGTCTAGCTACTTTTCGATGTAATATTAAATGACTTAATGCTAAATATATATCATTTTCATTATTATTATAAATATATGTTAATAAATAATCTAATATTACTGTTGTTGAACGTGATACACCTGCAAAACAATGAACAGCAACATTTTTACCATTTAATAATGTTTCATTTATTATTGGAATACATTCATCTAATATTTCATTCATTTTATTATATGATTCTTGATTTGTTATATCTTCAATTTCAAATTCTAATCGAATACAATTATCATATATAATCTCATTATTTACTGGAAATAAAGATAATATAAGATTTAGACTTAAATCATGTATATAATGTGGAACATTACAATCTCCTACATATAATTTACCTAAATCATTGTTTTTAAAAATCGCTATAGCATTTATATGTTCAATATTGTAAAAATAAAATACATTTTTTAGTTGAATAGATTCAATAAATTTTTCAATTAAATCAATTGTTATACAACTCATTATATGATTTATTTATTAAATCAAAAACTTTTAAACCAATTTTTATACAACCATCTTTTGTTTTATAAAATGTAGAACCATTATTATTAAATTTTATAGTATATTCTATTGGTATTCTAAGTAATATTGCAAATTTAATTAATTCATTATTTCTAACTTCATATGGCATAAATTTAGAAGTAATTAACCATTCTTTATTATTTTTAGTATATGATAATGCTTTTGCTAATGTTTTTGTTATTTTATATGTATAAATTAACCAATTTTGTATATTTTCATCAAATGAACTTACAGAATACATCCTATTTATCATATTCAAATTTATTTTTATATAAAAAATAATGAAATTTTTATAATAAAATGGGTATTGATATAGTTGGTTTTCATTCTTTATTACGCGCTTTATCAGTTGTTTCTAAATTTGATAATGCATTAACATTAGGAAGACAAGGTTTAGATATTAATTTTCAAATTGCTAATCATATTGGTAAACAGTATGGTATAGCATTTTCAAATGAGTTACCTTTTACACCATGGGAAGAAATATCACCTAATAAAGCTTTTGCTGAAAAACTTTTAAAATGTTTTAATTTTTATAATATTGATTCACTTGATTATTCATCATACGAAAATGCTACTATTATTCATAATTTAAATAAACCAATTCCATATCATTATAAAAAGTATGATTTAATTGTCGATGGTGGAACTATTGAACATGTTTTTAATGTTCCTCAAGTTCTTGAAAATATTATTAATTTATTAGATATAAATGGTATATTTGTTTCTATAGCTTGTAATAATAATTATTCTGGACATGGATTTTATCAATATTCACCAGACTTATTTGCTTCAACTATGCAATCTAAATATGGTATGCAATTATTATCGCTTAATGTTGCTAAATTACATACTGAACCACATGAATGGGTCGATGTAAGTATTATAAATAATAATTCAGATGGAAGAAATACATTCCATTTTAATTCACATACTCCTGTTTATATTATTTGTATTGCAAAAAAAATATCAAATGATAGAGCTTCTTTAATTTTAGACCCACCAAATCAAATTTCGTATGAAGATATACAATGGACTAAAAAATAGGAAATAATATATAATAAGCCTTAATTATCGTATATTTATACTGATAAATAGGCGACACTAACATCAAAAACACATAATGGATATTATCTTATACGAAGTATGAATTTATATCTAATAAGTGTAAAAAATGTATTTTAAGCCTAAATCATCGTTTATTTATACTGATAAATAGGTTATATTTACTTACTATTCTATATTATAATAAATGTAATTATTATATTATATAATTAATATCAAAGAATATAGAAAATTTTATAATTCATAATAATCATCATCAAAATCAACTTTATCATATTTTTTATCATTAGAAGAATTTGATGAAATTCTTTCTAAAATATACTCTTTTTTATTTTCTTCTAATTCATGAATATCAGATTTACGTTTTGGTAATAATTTTCTAATTAATTCTTTACGTCTATCTTCAATTTTATCTGGAAATATAATATTAAATTCAAATATCAAATCCCCATTTTTATTCATATCTTTGTTCCAAAATCCTAATCCATTAATTTTAAATATTTGACCTGGTTTAATTACTTCATCAAACTTTATTTTAATTTTATCACCATTCGGATGTATAAAATTTATTAATAATCCACTAATTGCTTCAGATAATAATATATTTTTTTTAATTATTAAATCATAATCAACTCTTTTTAATGTATCATTAGTTTCTTCAATAAATAAAATAATATGGTCCCCTGCTACAATAGCATCTTCAGTATCATCAGATAAATTATTCAAAATAACATTTTCACCAGATTTAGTTCCTTTTGGAACATGAACTGTTATCATTCTAGTTTCATCTAAAAATTTCACTCCTTTACAAGTTAAACATGTATCTTCTAATCTTATTTTTTTACCTTTTCCACCACATTCACTACATGTAACGGTGCTTTGCTGAATCATTCCAGGTCCGATTTGAGCAATTCTTGTTACTAAACCTTTACCATCACATCCTTTACATTTATTATCATCACATCCTTTCTTTAAACCAGAACCTAAACAATCTACACATTTTACTTTACGATTAAAAGAAATATGTTTTTCAACACCATTCATCATTTCATTTATAGTCAATTTAACTTCAGTTTTACGAGAAGGACCCTTTGCAACCTTTTGACGTTCATGTCTATTATGTGCATTATTAAAACTAAAATTAAAATGCATACGACCACCTAATCCACCAAATGGATTAAATCCATGACCAAACATTTGACTAAAAATTTCATTAGGGTCCATATGATGTTGTCTTTGATTACCACCTTTTAATCCTTCAATACCTTGAGTATCATAAATATGTCTTTTTTGATTATCAGATAAGACTTCATATGCTTCATTAATATTTTGAAACATTTCAGTAGCATTACTGTCCGAATTTCTATCAGGATGCCATTTTAATGATTGTTTTCTAAATGCTTTTTTTAAAGTTTCCGCATCAGCATTTCTATCAACTTCTAATAATTTATAATAATCTTGAGACATTAATTATATTGTATTTATAAAAAAATAAATATTTTTAAACTTTTATTTTCATTCTTAATAAATCAATTAAGATATATATTAATACAAATAACATAAAGTCTAAATAAAGTGATTTTATTTTTGATTGTTCTTGTTTTATATCTTTTTTTGCGGATTCATCAATTTCATTTATTGTTGATTTTAAATCTGAATCTTTCTTAGATGTATTGATTATCTCGATATCCGGTTTATAATTGATATAAAAATATTCATTTTTGTTTTCATTAAAATATACTTTTTTTAATTCTTTATTATTTCGAAGAAGCATTATTATTTTTTTTTATAAAATGATTTTTAATTAGCAATATCGTCAAATTTTATTAAATTATAAAATAAAAAACTTGATATTCCTGCACCTATAAAATAATTTAAATCCCAATTAATAGGTTTCCATAATTCAATCATTGATAGCGGTTTTATTATAAATGAAAATAAATGAGATAAACGTATATGTTTTAAACCATCGACACCACCAACTCTATACCATACATTTCCAATTCCAGGTGCTAATTCTAAATAAATTGCAAAAATAACTAAATAAATACCAAATCCAAATAATAAAGATATTACTATAATTGAATTTATAATCATTTACTAATATATTTAGCTAATAATTTAAATGTATATTTTAAATCATTAATATTAACTATTTCATTAGGACTATGCATATTTTTGAGTGGAATACCTATAAATTGGGTTAGAGAATCAAAAAATTGAGTATAAAATGAATTATTACTACCACCAAATTTAGATGAATAACTTAATTGATATGGAATACGATTTTTCTTAGCTATTTCCATAAATTTTTTACTCATCGATACATCATCTTCATAATTACGAGTAATGATTGGGCCCTTTTCAGATTCAATTATTCCTACTAAATCAGGATCAATTAAATTCGAACTAGTGACGAAATCAGTATCTAAAACTATAATCTCATCTATTTTCATATGCATAATATTAGCGAATGACCCCATACCGGTTTCTTCTCTAGATGAAAAATGGAGGACTAAATTACATGAAAGTTTATCAATATTTTTATCAAAATAACGTAATAATTCAATTAATACAAATGCCCCCGCTTTATTATCTAATCCAGAACAAACAATATTTTTTTTATTCATTATGTAAAAATCAGTATTAAATATGATAATATCACCGACTTTAATTGCTTTTTTAATTTCTCGACCATTCATACCAAAATCTATATATACTTCTTCAGCTGGTCTATCTTCAATATCTAAATGTGGTGGAAGTGTCATTACTGAACCTTTAATACCACTCTCAAAATGTATTACAGTATCACCATCTAATACAATTGGTTCAAAACCGACTGGACTTGCTACAACATGTCCATCCTCGGTAGTTCTCAATACTCTTAAATGAACTTGGTCAATATGTGCATCTAATAAAATGGTTTTATCATGACCCTTATCTATACTAAAACAAGCAGCATTTTTCTTTGATTTTTTAAATTTGAAATTTTTAATAGGTAATTCCTCTAAGAATTTAACAACACCACCTTCATTATTAGATGGAGATGGTATCATACATAAATCTTTTAATAATTTAGTATCAATTTCCATTATTATATCGTATTAATATAATCATAGTTTTTTTATAACATAAAAAATATAAATTTATTATATATAAATGTCTAATAAAATAAATGGAGGTGGTATATTTTCTAGAAATACTCAAAAAGAATCGGAAATTTTAGAAAATATACAAAATAAGACTTATCCATTACATTTAAATTCGTATCAATTATATCCAGCATTTTATTTAAAACATTTAAAACCTGAACAAAAAGGTTTATTAGTAAATCATTTAATGGGAACAGGTAAAACATTTACAGGATTAAATTTTATAAATGAATTTAAAATATATAAACCATATGTTATTTGTCCAGAATATTTAATAAATACTTGGAATATAGAAAAGAATAAATTAAATTTAGATATAGATATTGAATATATAGGTATGAATGAAGTAATAAAATTTATAGATAGGGATATTGATTATAAAAATAGTATATTAGTAATAGATGAAGGTCATAACTTGATTAATAAAATTAGAAATGAATATAATGAAGATACAATGCATAAATTATATACAAATTTTAAAAAATATAATAAAATATTATTTTTAACTGGAACTTCATTTTATCAGGATGAATATGATATAATTTATATAATGAATTTAGTATCTGGTGAGGATTTATTACCTTTTAATAAACAATTATTTGAAGATAAATTTTTTACAACATCAAAAATTAAATCTGGGTTTTATGGATGGATGAATAAGATATTAAATAATCCTTTACCTTCATTAGCTTTTATTATGGTTCATTTTGGCTTAGTTATTGATGGATTCATTACACACGGAAATGCAGCATTATCAGATAGTAGTATATATAGAGGAGGTCCAACAATCGCAGAACAAGATATTAATATTCGTGATAAAATAATAACGGATACAAATCGATATAGTTATACAGAGTTTATAAATCCAGAAACTGGATATAGAAATTATGAAGTATTTAATAAGACAACTGGTTTCAAAGAAATGGGATTATCATTAGGAGCAAGTAATGCAGATTATGATATAGATGTATTAAATAAAAGAGAAAATAGTATAGGATATAAGTATTTAAAAAGTTTTTTAGATAAATTTGGTGTAAAAATGCCCGGAATGTATGAGTCGTGGGTAGTTCCAATAATATTATCAGTTAGTGTAATGGGATTAATTTTAGTATTACTAATAATAACAGAATTATTTAATAGATTTAATCTAAATAAATTAAAAACATTAGATAGTAAAAAAATAGGTAAGGTAATAAAAGATTATATTTCAATTTATAAAATTGAAGAAACAAGGGTAATTTTAAAAGAATTAAAAGTAAAAAAATGTCATTCTGATTCAGATAATTATTTTTTAAATCATTTTTGTGAAAGCTATTTAAATGATTTATATAAATCAGATTTTCCATCAAGAGAATTATTTGTAAATACTATCGAATATAATGAAGCTCAAATGGATTTATTTATGAGAGCTTGTTATAATCGTTTAACTCCTTATGATATATATGATTTAGGAATATCAAAAACAATAGATAATTCTAAATTATTTAATTCATTAGATAATGACCAATTTCTAAATTATGGTCGAGCTATTAGTAATTTAACATTAAGAATTAATAATAATGATATTGTTCCAGCAAAGTTTGAAAAAATATTAAAAATATCAGGTAATAAACAAACTGTAATTTACTCTAATTTTTATGAAAAAGGTTTAATTTTATTTGCAAAATATTTAAAAGAAGAAAATAAAAAATTTAATTTTATAATACCATCCCAGACTTATCAAGAGCAACAAAAAATATTATTGAATTTTAAAGATAAAAAATATCAATATTTATTATTACACCCGGATTTTACAGAAGGTCTAAGTATAATTGGTGCAAATCAACTACATATTTTAGAACCATTATTAAATTATTCAAAGTTTGAACAATTACAATATCGTGTTATACGTAAAAACTCTCATACTCATTTACCTGTTAAAGAAAGAAAAGTAGAGATATATTTATGGGTATCAAAAGTTTATTCAATTTTTAAACATATGATTGCTAAATATGATGCTTGGAAAAAATTCTCACCCCAAGTTATTTTTTGGAAAAAATTAACATCTTTTGATGAAGATTTATCTCCTGATAGTATTATTTTAGAAAGACAAAATAGAACACAAGAATTATATAATGAATTTAATGAATCAATTAATCAATATTCAATAGAAACATGTTATAATAAAAATAATAATTTTAAATGTGATTTACCAATTCAATTTAAAAAAGTTATTCAATATGAATCTAAATTAAATAAAAAAGGTGGTGCTATATTTGGTCCTAGTAAAAAAGATATTAAAAATGTAACTGAAAAAATAAATACTATAAAATATAATATTGATTTAAAACCGTATCAATTATTTCCAACATATTATTTAAAAAATATCGAACCTTCTCAAAAAGGATTATTAATTAATCATTTAATGGGAACAGGTAAAACATTTACAGGCTTACATTTTTTAAATACATATAAAGAATATAATTTATATGTTATTTGTCCAGAATATCTTATTAATACTTGGAAAAGTGAAAATGAGAAATTGGGTTCAAATTTAAATATATCATTTTACACATATAATAATATTGATGCGTTTTTAAATATTAAGTCATTTGTAGATTCAATAATTGTATTTGATGAAGGACATAATTTTATTTATGAATTAAGAAATAATTATAATGAAGACGAACAATCAAAAATTTATAAAAAATTATATGAATTTGAAAAAATACTTTTCTTAACAGGAACTCCATTTTATCAGGATGAATTTGATATCATATATATAATAAATCTCGTATCTGGTAAAACTCTATTACCATTTAATAAAAAAATATTTGAAGATAAATATTTTGATACTTCAGTTATTAAATCAGGTTTTTTTGGATGGTTAAATCCAATTATTGGTAATAAATTTTTAAGTATGACTTTTTTATTAGCTCATTTTAGTTTATTTATATCGGGGTTAACAATGTGGAACATGAATAAAAACAATGCAAGAATAACCGAAATGACTATTACTGATATCCAAGATAATGGTTCTCGTGGCTGGTTTATAAATCCTATAACCGGTAAATGGGAACGACATTCTGGAACAATAAATCCTGGAAATCAGGATGAATATAATTTAATTGTAGACGCTACAGGTAAAGATGTTGCAGATACATATATGTATAAAAATGTAGCGGTTGATTATTATAAAAAAATATTGAGTCTTTTTGGTATTAATCTAACAAATGATGATTTATATAGCGGAAAAGCTACCAATCCGACTATTGAAATGTTATATGGTATAACACCTGTATTATTAGTTATTACATTAGGTATAATTTCTAAATTAGCAAGTAATTTTAATTTAAATAAAGTTAAAACATTAAATGCTGATAAGTTAGGTAAAGATATAAATAAATATATATCTGCATTTGATAATAATTTAGATGATACTGTATTATTTAATAATTTAAAGAAAAAAATATGTCATAATGAAAATAGTTATGGAATAACTAATAGTTTTTGTAGGTCATATTTATCTATCTTAGAAGTTTCTGACTTTCCACAACATGAATTAATAATTAAAAATACTAGATATAATAATTTACAATCAGATATATTTATTAGATTATGCTATGAAAGATTAAGTATTGAAGATGTTGAATTATTAGGTATTACTTCAAAAGAAAAAAGTAAATATATAGATAAATTATCTAATGACGATTTTTTAAATTATGGTAGAGTAATAAGCAATTTATTATTAAAACAAGATGATAAAATACTAATACCCGATAAATTTTTAGAAATTATTAAAATATCATTCGAAAAACAAACAGTAATTTATTCTAATTTTTATGAAAAAGGGTTATTATTATTTGCTAAATTTTTAAAAGATAATAATTTAAAATTTAAAATACTTATACCAAATTTACAAACCAATGAACAAAATAAAATTTTAGATGGTTTTAAAAATAAAGAATATCAATATTTATTATTACATCCAGTATTTACCGAAGGTTTGAGTGTAATTGGTGCAAATCAATTACATATTTTAGAACCTTTAAATAATTATGCTAAATTCGAACAATTACAGTATCGTGTTATTCGTAAAAACTCTCATACTCATTTACCATTAAAAGAACGTAAAGTTTCTATTTATCAATGGATTACTAAATCTAAATCATATTTACCATTATTCATTGATAAAATTAAAGCATGGAAAAAATTTTCTAAACAAGTTGTATATTGGGAACGTCTTAAAACATATGATGAAGATTTATCACCAGATACATTAGTTATTAAAAAAAATGATGAAATAAATAATTTATATATTGATTTTAAAAAAGTATTAAATCAATATTCAATTGAAAATTGCTCAAAAGATAATAAAAAATTTATTTGTGATTTACCTTTATCAATAAACCAATATATTAAAAAAAATAAATAAATATATTTTAATTATAAATTATATAATTTATATCTAAAATAGATAGTTAATAAATCATAACACATACTAAATATACATAAATAATATACTATATAAACATTTTTATAGTTTAAAAAATCTTAAATAATTAATTTTTTTATATTTTCAGGTAATATAAAATATTTACTTTTCAATATATTTATATTTTCTAAATTATCTAATTCTAATAAACCTAAATCTGCATTATCTATTCAAAGATTTTTAAATTAACATAACCATATAAATCTTTTTTCGAATTATCCAATATTTTTATAAATTCTTTTAATACATAATAAAAACACTCTATTTTTTTAGGTGTAATTGTCGTATGATTTAATGCTAATTTAATTAAATGCTGTAAATCAAAATACCACCAATCTTTCTTAAAATCATATATTTTATTTTCAAAAAGATATTTTAATATATGTAAATGACCATGTTCTAATGCATCTTTTATAAATATATTAACACCCATACTAGTTTTATCATACCATTTATTTCCAGTATGATAAATACGTTTAAAGAAATCTAAATTACCACCACGAATTGCAAATTGAGCAGATTTATTATAACATACATTTGTATTATAACTATTATTTATCACATATTCAAGCATTTTTTCACTAGCAGATTCTAATGCAGACCAATAAACTATACCATAATCATAATTATAGGAATAACCACCTTATATATTTTCTATATATTTAAGCAATCCTAAATCCTCGCTATTTGCAGCATATCCAAATGATTCAATACTTATTTTAAATTTTGTATCACTATCGTAATATTCTTTATTTTCATACATTTTTAATATTGTTTGATAACTTAATGGTTCTGTTTTAATATATTCTAATTGTTTATAAGTTGATTTTAGAATGTCTTGATATACTTGTTTATAATCCATAATAATTATAAAAATATTAATAACTTTAAATCTATGTATATATTAATATGTCTATTATTAATAATTTAATTATTGGTGCAGGTATAACTGGTCTTTATTTAGCATATAAACTTAAAGATAAAAATACAGTTATAGTTGAAAAAAATAATTATATAGGTGGTCGTATATATACAAATGAATATAAAGGATATAAATATGAATCAGGTGCAGGTCGTTTAGGTAAAAAACAAAAATTAGTTATGGAATTAGTAGAAGAATTAGGATTAAAAGATAAATTATTTTCAATTTCAAAAGAAAAGAGTTATGTTTTTAATGGTGAATATATTAAAGATGATATAAAATTATTCAAGTTTTATAAAATAAATAGATTTAAAAATATTAATGAATTATGGTCATTTATTTTTAATAGTAAAAACCAATTTTCTCAAGATTTTTTAATTAATAATACATTTATTACCTATTTACAAACTATTTTAAAATCTAATGAAGTCGATTTATTATATAAATCATTTGGGTATATTGTAGAGTTTTTACAGCAATCCGCTCATGCAACTTTAACTACTCTTGAAAATGATTTTGATACTAAAGACAATGATTTTTGTGTTTTAAGTGGTGGTTTAAATCAGTTGGTATTTAAATTAGTTGATAAATTAGAGGAAATGGGAATTAAAATAATTAAAGAGTGTGAATTAGTTGATTTTAAATTAAAAGAAACTTATAATTCAGCATCATTACATTATAAAAATAAAAAGGGTGAAATTAAAAGTAAAAATATTAAATTTAACAAAATATATTTTACAATTCCGCCACATAATTTATCAAAAATACCTTATTTTTGTGATGATGAATTATTAAAAAATGCGGTATCGGGTTATCCTCTAATACGTATATATGCAAAATTTAATCCAAATAAAGATGGTGATGTATGGTTTAAAGGTATGAATAAAATGGTAGTTGATAATCTTATTAAATATATTATTCCTATCGATGAAAAATCCGGATTAATTATGATTAGTTATTCGGATGGATATATATCTGAATTTTGGAACTCACTTAAATCTAAAAAAACTATTATCAAGTATTTAATGAAATATTTAACCGAATTATTTCCTAATAAAAATATTCCCGAACCAGAATGGATTACATCACATTTTTGGAGATATGGTTGCACATATTGGAAACCCGGATTTAGTTATGAAGAATTATTTAAACATATAAAAAAAATTTATCATACTAAACATATTTATATTTTAGGAGAAGGATATTCAAAACATCCTGCATGGGTAAATGGCTCATTAGAAACAGTACATGAATTATTATAATCGTGAATTACCATAATTATGAATTATTATAATTTTCAATTATTGAGAATATTTTACAATAAATTTCTCAATTAATTTAGCCCCTTTATCACTCAAGTAAATTTTAATTTTAATATGATTATTATTCCAATTTTCAATAAAATTATATTTTTCATATAAAATATTATTTTGAAGTATATTTGAATTAGTATTTGAAACTTTATAAATATCAATTTCATTATTAACTTTAAAAATATTTGTTAATGAAAATTAAAGAACTTTATTATTATAATTTAATAATTGAATTGAATGTTTATACAATCTTGCATTTATTTTATTATATAACTCATTTTGGTCATTAAATTCATAATCAATGCTAAATAAATTTGTGCCTGAATTATTCAATTTCATTACACTTAATGCTAATAAATTTTTAAACATATTATTAGGTAATAAATCCATATTATCACCATCATAAATTTCAGCGTTAAGTATATCAGGATTTTTAATATTTTTTTTAAAAACAGTCGAATGTCTAGGACCATTTAATAATATTGTATCAAATTGATTATTCATTTTAGTTAATTTTTATAATTAAAATAAAATATAAAAATTAAGTCAAATTTTTTATTATGCTTTTGTATATTTTACAATAAAATTTTCTATTTTTTTTGAACCTGATTCACTAAATTCCAATCTAAATATCATATTTTTAGGATTAAATATTTCAATTGAATTAAATTGATAATATATCAAGTTATTATAACCATTATTTGACATTCTATAAATTTCTTTTTCATCATCAACAATTGTTGGTGGATTTAGAATAAATTCTAAAATTTTATTTTTATAATTTAAAAACCTAATATTGGTTATAAAAACTTTACCAAATAATAAATAATCATTATCATTTTTACCATAAAATTGATAATCTATTCAAATAAATCAGATTCAGACCAAATTTTTAATTTATTCATTATAAATTCAAACGCAGGTCTATTTGGATTAGAACCATCATAAATTTTTGCATTATCTATATCAGGTTTTTTTATAATTTTAGATAAATTTCGTAAATAAGTTTTACCATTTAATTCAATTGATTTATAATTACTCATTTTAGTAATAAACAAATTTATTTTTAAATACAATCAAAATTTTTAATATAAATATATTATAAAATTAAAATGATACCTAAAATTATTCATCAAACATGGAAAACTACTCAAATCCCTGATAATTGGAAAGAAGCAGTTGAATCTTGCAAACATACTCATAATGATTATAAATATATGTTATGGACTGATGCTAAAATGGAAGAATTTATTAAAAAAGAATATCCATCATATTATGATTTATATATGAGCTATAAATTTAATATACAAAGATGTGATGTATTTAGATATTTTGTATTATATAAGTATGGTGGTATATATATTGATATGGATATTGTATGTAAGAAAAAATTAGATTCTTATTTACAATATAATATTGTATTAACTCAATCATCAAATGTATCTACATTTACTAATTCTTTTTTTATGGTTGAACCTAATAACAAATTCATTAAATTTTGCATAGATAACTTAATACACCATCATCGTTCATTATGGTTCTTAGGAAAACATATACATATTATGTCTAGCACCGGTCCATTTTATTTAACAAAGATGGTTCATAAATATGGTTTAAATAATATTGATAATAGTTATATTTTAACAAATAATGAATTTGCAGGGGATTGTAGTGTATGTAATGAAGACAACTGTATCGGTGGAATATATTTTAAGCATATTAAAGGTCAGACATGGAATTCATTTGATTCATTATTTTTTAATTTTGTATTATGTAATTATATAAAACTTATTATAGGTATGATTATAGCAGTTTTTATAATTCATTTTTATAAAAATAAATTATTTACAAGTATTATAAATAAATTAGCATTAAAAAAAATAATCTAATCAACCAGAAATCTTTCTATTTTTTTACAACCAATTTCTGTAAAATAAACTTTAAATTTAAATTTTGTAATATTTAATAAATCTAAACTATATGTTTTATCTAACCAAATAATATTATTTTGATTATCATCATATGACATATTATATAATTCAGTTGGATTAATTGCATAAATTGGATTTATTTCAAATACTATCATATTTTTATTATATTTAATATCTGATACAAATTTTTTATAAGTTCTTCCATCTATTTTATTTATAGACTTAAAATGTAAATCAATTGTGTAATCTCGTGGATTAATATTTTTTAAATTTAAAAATAATCTATTATCTCCTGATAATAATTTTGATTCATTTTCATTATTTATATATATCTCAACTTTATCAATATCTGGATTTTTTAATCGTTTTCCAGTATTATTATGTTGATTTGGACCATATAATGAAACATGTTTTATTGATTGTGAATACATTAAATTTATTAAATTAAAAATAAATATTTTTTATTTATCTCAAATTTTTTTATTAAAAAATTATAAAATCAATATATTTATTTGTTTTTATAATTTTTAAAATGTTTATTTGTTTATCAATTATAAATTAAGACCAAATAAAAATTTGATAACTTAATGAATTAATACAAATTCAAAGCATAATTAACCCGATGATTGAAGTAATAAAATATCTATTAATGATGGACCAGACTTTAAATCTTGTATTAGATACAAAAGCGTTATTATGTGGTCTTAATTTATTCTATAAATCAATTACAATAATTGGATTTATACTTTTTATATATTATTATAAACTCTGCGTATTAGACAGTTATATACTATTAAGTTTTATTGTCTCTTTAATAACTTTAAAAGAGAGATATAGTTATAAAATTAATAAACTAGATTGTTCCAGCAATTAGTCTAATTAATTATTATAAAGTTTTTTAAAATATAATTTATCCATTTATAAATTTAGACCAAATAAAAATTTGATAACTGTATCAATTAATACAAATTCAAAGCATAATAATGAAAACACTTGATGCAATTAAATATCTTTTAGAAATGGACCAGGCTTCAAACTTTGTAATTGATACAATAACATTATTATATGGTCTAAATATATATTATAATATAGCATTTGCAGTTGCAATTATAATTATTATATACTTTAATATCATAACATGGTATAATTGTTATATGATATTAAATTTTATAGTCTCTCTAATAACTTTAAAAGAGAGATATTGTTATAAAATTAATAAACTAAATTGTTCCAGCAATTAGTTTAATTATTATAAAGTTTTTAAAATATAATTTATCCATTTATAAATTTAGACCAAATAAAAATTTGATAATATTATTGATATTACATTATTTATTGTATGATAATGAACATATTTTTAGCAATAAAGAATCTTTCAAAGATGGACCAGGCTTTAAATTTTGTAATTGATACAATAACATTATTATGTGGTCTTAATAAATATTATAATTTCGCAATAGGCGTTGCAATTATAATTATTATATACTATTATAAACTCAGCATTTTAGACAGTTATATAGTATTAAATTTTGTAGTCTCTCTAATAACTGTTAAAGAGAGATATCGTTATAAAATTAATAAACTAGATTGTTGGCGCAATTAGTGTAATTAATTATTATAAAGTTTTTAAAATATAATTTATCCATTTATAAATGTGGTCTATTAATAAATTATTATAAAAACTTATAAAAAATAATAATACATTAATAGACCATTATATATAAATAAAAAATCTTTAAATAATTATTTAATATTTATATTTTTTTATTATAATAAATATTCAAATCGTTTTGAATACTTTCTAATTCTCTTTTAGCTGAATTTATATTATCATAACTAATTGATTGTTCAATATTATTTGGCATATAAAATATCAATTTAAAAATATCTTTTATACTTAGTTCATCATCAGGTGCTCTATAAAAAACTTGTAAATATACTTTTAATATTTTAGTTAAATCTATTAAAAACATATTATTATTACCATATATACGAACTAATCTTAATGATTCCATTTTAATAAATCTGTTATTATTTTAAAATAAAATGAATAATTACTATTTATATCAAATTTTTTATATATTATTTAATACTGTATTTATGTCTTTTGAATTATCATTATATTCAAATAAATCTGCTCTACACATTGGACACGTTAATTGATTATTTTTAATTATATCAGTATGCAACCATTTATCAATACATTCAGTATCATATATATGATTGCATTTTGTCAATATTTTATTTTTAGAGTCTTTTGTATAACATATACTACATATACATTCTTTACATTCATCATTTTCACATTTATGTTCTTTATATTCTGTAAATTTTACGAATGATTCATCTACTATATTACCAGATGTTAATAACATATTATCTATTTTATTATTTAATAGATTAACTTTATCATTTAAGTTATAATATCTTAGTAATTCGATATAATTACAATAATTTTTTAGATAATGAGGCAATAATACATAATATAATGTTGTAAATATTGGTAAAACACTACATAATATAGTATAAGTAATATTATCAGAATAAGTTTTATTAAATAGTATTGCATACCAAATTTCTAAACCTATTTCAGCTATCTTACCTAAATATACTAATGATAATAAAATTTTATGAATTATTATCGATTTACGTGTAGTTAGTTCTGGATATTTTGACACATTTATTTTTATTGCACCTTTACTTAATAAAAGACCATATGATGATATAAATGATATTATTCCATTAGTTATTTGCGGATTATCTAATTTATAATGATATGATTGAAACGCATATACTATAATTGCTAATAACTCAGGTATAGCATTTAAAATACTATGACTTATGAGTTGAAAAGCTAATGGTATTAATGTAAAACCAATTTCTAATCCTTTCAATATACTCTTTGCAACAAATTCTAATATAATACCTAAATATTCAAATATATATAATATTATATTTTTGAAACTATGTGTATTAATAATTAAAATGTTTATTATACTTTCTATCGTATTATTATTATTTATTTTTGAATTAACATAATTTCTACGTTTTTTAAGATATTCTTCAAGTCTTTTATCTTTATATTTTTGATTTTTAGATTTATTAATATCTGTATCATCGGTAGTTTGAGTTTGATTAATTTCATTTGAACTAATATCGATAATATTTACAACTGTTTCAGTGGTATTTTGAGTTGGATTCAAATCATTAGAACTAATATCAACAATATTTATATCTGTTTCATTTGTAAATTGAGATGAATTAGTATTATTTAAATAATCATTATACATTTTTTTTATTATCTATTTATGTCAATATCTTAATATAATTATTTTATAATTAGGTAAATTATAAAATGTTTAAATCAAATTTTATCAACAAGACCAACACGTTCGTAATATATATTTAGGTCTTTTTGGATACTATTAAATTCATCTAATGCATCCTTATTTGTATTCCATTGAATAGTTTCAAATATATTTTTAGTAGATGTCATACCAAATCCAAAACCAAATATAAGACTTCCACCATAATTAGGTGTATGATTATAAAAATAAATTTTATTATTATCTAATTGATATGCAGATAATTTAGTTAAATCAATTAATATATTCGCATAACGACGAACTAAACGAATAGAAGACATATTTATTTTATAATATTTAATAAATCTTTAATATAAATTAAAATTATCGAAATAATTCTAAAAACTTAAGAAAATAATTTTTAAGAGTTTTATAAAACTAATTTAAAAACTGGAATTAAATTTTTCAAGTGTTAAAAATCCTTATTTGGACTTTTTGTTAATATCCAAGTTATTTAATCTTTTTTATTAACATTTTAATCCAAATATTAACATCTTAATAATCTATTTATTAACATTTAAAGAAAATAAATATAAATTATATTTAATAATGGTTAAATGTAAAAGATGTGGTCATAATTTTGAAAGTAATTATAAATTAATAAAACATTTAAATAATAAATTTCCATGTGATGAAATATTATCAACTATTAATAGAGATTTTTATATTGAAGAAATTAAAAACTCTAAAAAAACAATATTAAAAGATGGTATAAAGTATTATAAATGTAAGTTTTGTAATAAAGACTTTAAAAGCTCACCATCAAAAAGTGTACATCAGAAAAAGTGTGAATTAAAACATAATGAAAAAAATACTTTATTTAATAATAATCAAAATGAAATACAACAAAATACAACAAATATAAATAATAATAATAATAATAATAATAATACTAATAATGGTACTATTATAAATAATCCTACAATTAATAATGGTTTAGTAAATAATGGTGTTATTATTAATGTAAGTTCTAATGTAGATCAAAATACTTTAAATGAAATAAATAATTTAATTACACAACATAAATTAAATCATAAAATTAAATCATTTCCAAATTATTCTATTGGACATTTATTTGATAAAGATTTTTATTTATTAAAATTATATATTGATAAATGCAAAAAAGAAGATTCTAATCCAAATACAGGTTATCGTTCTCAATTTAATTTAGCTTTAGAATTATTTAAAGATATATTTAAAGCAGATGATTATAGAACTAAAAATACTTTTATAAAAGAAATTACAGATAATATTGCATATTGTTATTTAGATGATAAATTTTATTCTATTAGTTTAGAAGATTTATTTAAAATTTTTTTTGAACATTTACATATTTTATTAAAGAATATTATTAAGATAAAAGATAATTATAATGGTATGAAATATGATGATAAAGAATATGTTGATTTCTCTTATGCACAATTTCGTGATTTTATTGATAATACTACAGATAAATCCGAATTTAAAAAAGAAATAATTAATTGTATGTATCAAAATAAAATTGTATTACAAGATTTATTAAATTCAGCAACTCCAATAGATAAATTTAAAAAAGATAAAAATCCTAGAACCTTACGTTTTAAAAGTAATTTAGTTGATAAAATTAGAAAGAAATATGATTTAAATCCTGAAAAAGAAAATGAAATGATAATTGAATTAGGTGTAAAAGATATAGAACATCGAGTTTCTAATATAGTAGATGTTATTGATTCAGATGATAATAAAATTAAGATAGATTTTAATAATACAGAATCAATCGACTCTCCGAATGGTTATAAATTATATAAAACAATATATAAAAAATTTATTATATGGTATGACCCCGATAAAGAAATAGGTTATATAGATTTTATGGAAACTAGACAAGTTATTAGTAAAGAAAAAATTATTACTTTAATTGATTGTTTAGTTGGTATTAATTTTGAAAACAAGGATATTTATGATATAGTTGGACCGGATAATATGACTATAATAGATAATACTCAAACAATTGTAAATACTGATAATTAAATAATAATAGATTAATAAAATTTTAAATTAATCTATTTTTAGACATCAAACATTAAACCAATTCTTTTCAAACCTTTACCGATACCATGATTAATTTTACAACCAATATCGACTGTTTTATAAATAATAGTATTAGCTGATTTCCACCACCATAATGGGTTTGCTGGAGTTTCAATAAAATCAAAATGTTCGATATTAGATTCATTATCATTTTTATTTAAAGTAAATATTAAAAATGCTATTAATATAAATAATATAATATAATCCATTTATTTTATTTATATTTAGATATAAATTTGATTTGTTTTAAAAATTATAATAACTCATTATAAAAAAAATGAATACATTTATTGAACCAATCTCATCAGATGAATTAGCTATAAAAGCTAATTTTGATTATATACTTAATAATATTATTAATGAAGATATGCGTAGTTTATATTTAGTAATTTTAAATGATTATCCAGAAGAATTACAAAATATATTTGTTGAAAATCTTGAATCTTCAATAGAATCATTATATAAACCAATATTTGAATCTGATTCAGATAATACAAGAATAAAAAAAATTAATAATTATGATAATTTTATTAATCTATTTATTCTAGATGATGAAGAATATAATCCAAAATATAATATTAATTGTCGTTCTATACTATTATTATTAGGTTTTGTTATAACTGATGTTGCTGATTCAGGTATAGATATAGATTTATACAATAAAATATTCAATTTATTTACTTCATCAACTGATTTAAAAGTATTTTATAATAATTATTGTGAGATATTACCAGAAGTTTATGAATATTTATATGAACAAAATAAAGATGATTTAGATGAATTAATTAATGATGGTTATATTATTCCAATTAATCCAGATAATAATGATTTACTTGAAAAAATTACTGATAATTTACGTTTATAAATTCAATTAAAAATAGTTCGAGATTATATTAATAAAAATATAAATAATGAATAATATTTCTGGAAAATGGATATTTGGTAGTGATTCTACCTTTTTTATTTTATATATTAATGATAATTTAACTTTTAACATTGTTGATTCTAATATTGAAAACCCATTTAATTGGAATTATATTGGTTATTTATATTTTGAGGATAATAATATATTTTTTACATCAGATGATAGCGAAATATATTTTAAAGGTATTATAAAAAATTCAGTTGAAATTTTATTTAATACTAATAAATTTGCCGAATTACCTTATTTATTCAGATTAAATAATAAAAATGATAAATCACCTAAAATAGCATTTATTACCGCAATATATGGATTATATGAAAGTGAATGTCAAAAATTTATAAAACAAACTATACCAACTGACTTTATTTGTTTTACTAATATGAAAGAATCAGATAAATTTAAATCAAATGATTGGATTATTGATAATAACGAATACCATTATAGGTTCAAATCAAGAATCGATAATGATTCATATACTAATTCACTAACTAATAATAAACATACATTTAATATTGCTAAATATTATAAACAGAATTTCTATTCTATTCCAGTATTACTTAAATATGATTATATAGTCTGGATAGATGGAAGTATTGAAATTACTAATCCAGATACTAGTAAATATGTTATTGATAAATTATCTACAAATATTATTATTACTGGAGAACATAATCGTATTGGTAATAATAAATTATATCAAGAAATGTTAGAATCGAATTTTTTTAGATATACTTCTACTTATTGGTTTAATCAATATCAACCATATCAAGATATTTTTAAACAATATACTGATTATATTAATTTAGGATATAATGATATTGATTACTGGAACAACAAAAAAGATTCAATGACATATGGTTTATGGATTACATGTTTTATAGGTTTTAATATTAATAATAACAAAACAATTAAATTTTTAGATGAATGGTATTTACAAACTTTAAATTATACCACACAAGACCAATTAGGTTTTCCATATACATGTTTTAAATTAGGTATTAATCCATATTCATTTCCAGATAATTATGTTAATGGTGATAATAATGAACAAAATACATTGTATATAAAACATAATCATTTTCGTAAATCATTTGAAAAATGAATGTAGAACCTTATCCAGGAAATTATTAAAAAAATTAGCCCTTTATAAAAAAGGCAATTAAAAAAATTTGATAAATTTTTTTTTAAAAAATATATATTTCAATGATGTCTGCTCAAATAATGTCGTCTTCTTCAGTCTTTCTTAGAAGTGATTCACAATCATTTTTCACTAAAAAACAAAGAAAAACATTACAAAGGTGTTTAAATTCACAGCAATTTTCCAAAACTTTATTCAATGTTTCATCTAAATTATTAGATAATTATTCACGTTGCTGCGAAAATGAAAATCTTGTTGAGAGAGATATGCTTTTAAATATTAAAGAACATATTGTAAATACAACATTAATCCATATAGATAACTTAGAAAAAGAAATACGTAAATATAATAGAAAAATCAAGTTTGAAAAAGACTATTCTGAATTACAAGAACACCGTTTTGGTGATGAGTATAATGATGAAAAACATCTACAAAATTTACAAGAATTTGATAATAAAATTCAGAATGCAACCTATAATCTTAAAAAGGCTAATAAAGTTTTGAAATTTGTTAACAAACTTAATTTTTAAGTTATTCTATTACTATAATGTTCTTTAGATATTTTAATTTCTGTAAGTCTGTGTTTTAAATACAGCGAAAAAAACAATTTTTTATCCCTTTATATAAGATTTTTATTTTAGAAAATGGGTATTAAAATAATCCATCGCATTTCGAATTGCCTGGTCCATATTAAAATATTTATAATTTGCTAATCTTCCAACAAAATGCACATCTTTTTGTTTATATGTAAGTTCTTTATATTTTTTATATAACTCTATATTAGACATAGTAGGTATAGGATACATAGCATCATCAACTGAAATAGATTCTTTTGAATATTCATAAACTACTACAGTCTTTGTTGACTCTTGGTTAAGAAAGTGTTTATATTCAACACTTCGAATATAAGGAACACATTTATTAGTATAATTAATAACTGAATTAGATTGATAATATTTACTATTATAAATTTCTTTATGGAATTTTAAACTACGGTATTTAAGTGGTTCATAACCAGATAAACTAAAAAAATGGTCAATTCTACCTGTAAAAATAGTAATTTTTTTATTTGATTGTGTATAATTAGATTGTTTTATAAAATCAAAATAATTTGTATTTAATAATATCTTAATATTTGGATGATTTAACATATTTTCAAACATTTT
>VFQS010000778.1_pt1 | contig 32568 bp, 29 predicted proteins | sample 3512361 | NCBI WGS metagenome assembly VFQS01 (sample SAMN10412375, study PRJNA504923) | tailings metagenome | isolation source: Relicate 1 Philex TSF3 active mining | place: Philippines
GGACGTGGAGCTGGCCATCGGGCCGGGCCTGGATGGGGAGGGCCCCACTCTCGGCCCTGGCTGCCTGAGCCCCCGGAAGGAGCCCCCGTGGCCGATGCCCGCGGCGCCGATCTGCGCCTGAAGGTCCGCCACGCCGAGCAGCTCCATGACGACCTGGACTGGCTCGGTGATGCCGGCCAGGTGACGGTGCTGTACTGATTGCGCCATCAAAAATCCCCTGGTGCCCCATGGGGCACCAGGGGATTTCCCATGCATGGGCCTGCGTGGATTGAGGCGAATGCGAGTCAGCCGGCGGTGAGGGCCGTCAGCCCAGCCGCCTCGTGATCACCAGCGGTTGCCGCATCACCAGCGGTTGCCGCCGCCGCCACCGCCGTAGCCGCCACCGCCGCCATAACCGCCGCCGCCGCCACCGCGGTTGCCGCCGTAGCCACCGCGACCGCCGCCACCACCACCGCCGCCGCTGTTTTCACGGGGAGTGGCCTTGTTGACGCGGATCATGCGACCCATCCACTCGACGTCCTGCAGGTCGTCGATGGCTTTCTGCTCGGCGGCGTCATCAGCGAGCTCCACGAAGGCAAAGCCGCGCTTGCGGCCGGTTTCGCGGTCGAGAGGCAGGGAGCACTGGCGCACTTCGCCGTACTGCCCGAAAAGATCCAGCAGATCCTCGCGTTCAGCTTGGAACGAGAGATTGCCGACGTAAATGGTCATGAAGTGAGACTGGTCCTGGAACTGATTCGTCTGTTGCCGTGGTGCCTAGGAAAGCCAGTGAAAGCTGAGCGTGCCGAGGGAGCCTCTGCGCTGCGGAGAATCAGCGCTCACCCTAACCGTGCGTGCCGCCGCCGATCGGGCCGCCGCATTGTTGCTGCGGCTGGATGGGGCGTTGATGGAGAAAGGTGACGACCAGGCGAAGGAAACCTGTAGAGCGGCGTGTGATCCCCGAAGTTGGACCATTGTCAGCAAACCCTGATCTCCGTGTCGCTGATGACGGCCCCTGTCCCCTGGAGCCTCGCCTGGCGTGAGGACGGCGAGCTGGCCCCGCAGGATCGCTTCGACCTGCTCCACAGCCTGGTGTGCAGCGAGAGCAGCGAGGTGCAGCCCGCATTGATCGCAGCGGTGGAGTGCCTGTCGGTGGCGGACCTGAGTGTGGTGAGCCTGGAGGATGTGACCGGCCTGTGTGCGTGAGCCCTCACAGGCTCAGGGCTTGAACCGGGAGATCTGCAGCGGCTTGTTCATCACCCGCAGCTGGCGCAGCCCCTGGAACACGTCATCGGGCATCCCTTTGGGGAGATCCACCGTGCTGTGGGTGTCAAAGATCTGAATCCGGCCGATGGCCTTGCCATTCAGGCCGGCTTCGTTGGCGATGGCGCCCACGATGTTGCCGGGCTTGATGCGGTCACGCCAGCCCACTTCGATGCGGAAGCGCTCCATGTGGCTTTCCGGGGGGCCGATCGGCCGTTCCTGCCGGCCAGCTCCCTCACGGCCACCGTCCCTGGCGCCGCGCCGCAGCTCCCGGCCACCATCGCGACCGTTGTCGCGCCGACCCTCGCGCACCATCTGGAAGTTCTCCTCGCCCTGCAGCAGCAGGGCTTTGCCGCCCAGGCTGAGGTCGAGGGCGGCCAGGGCCAGCTCCTCGCTGCTGCAGCTCTGCTCCTGGGCCACGCGCTGCAGGATCTCGGCCAGCAGTGCCCGCTCCTGCTCCCGATCGGGGCTGAGGTCGCTGGGACGCAGTTGGTCGGTGAGCCGGCCGCGCAGCCGATCCAGCCGGTTCTGGTTGATGGTGGCATTGCTCGGCACGTCCATCGGTTCGATCGGACGACCCACCGCCCGCTCGAGTCCGCCGAGGAAGCGGCGCTCCCGGGGGGTGATGAACAGGATGGCATCGCCGCTGCGGCCCGCCCGGCCGGTGCGGCCGATCCGGTGCACATAGGCCTCGGCATCGAACGGGATGTCGTAGTTGATCACCAGCCCGATGCGCTCCACATCCAGGCCCCGCGCCGCCACATCGGTGGCCACCAGCACGTCCACCTTGCCGTTGCGCAGGCGGTCGATCGTGCGCTCCCGCTGGGCCTGGGGCACATCGCCATTGAGCACGGCCACGTCGTAACCGTGGGCTTCCAGCGATTCGGACACGGTGAGGGTGATCGCCTTGGTGCGGGCAAAGATGATCACGCCCTCGCTGCTTTCGGCCTCGAGCACCCGCTCCAGGGCCGCCAGCTTCTGGGGACCGGCCACGGTGAGGTAGCGCTGGCGGATACGGCTGGAATCGGCGGCTTTCTGGCGGATGGTGACCTCCGCCGGGCTGTTCAGATACTTCTGGCTGATGCGCCGGATCTCGGGCGGCATCGTGGCGGAGAACAGCACCACCTGCCGCTGTTCGGGCAGCTGGTTGAGCACCCACTCCACGTCGTCGATGAAGCCCATGCGCAGCATTTCATCGGCCTCATCCAGCACCAGGGCGCGCAGGTTGGAGAGGTCGAGGGTGCCCTGGCGCATGTGATCCATCACCCGGCCCGGGGTGCCCACCACGATCTGCACGCCGCGGCGCAGATGGTGGATCTGGTCGCGGAAGTCGGCGCCGCCGTAGATGGGCAGCACCTTCACCTGGGGCAGGTTGACGGCGTAGCTGTTGAACGCGTCGGCCACCTGCATGGCCAGCTCGCGGGTGGGTGCCAGCACCAGCACCTGGGGCTTGCGCAGCTCCATGTCGATGCGGGCGAGCATCGGCAGGGCGAAGGCGGCCGTCTTGCCGGTGCCGGTCTGGGCCTGGCCGAGCACGTCGCGGCCGAGCAGCAGTTCGGGGATGGCGGCCTTCTGGATCGGCGAGGGTTCGCTGTAGCCGATGGTCTCCAGGGCCGAGAGAATCTCCGGCGAGAAGCCGAAGCCGGCGAAGCCGCTGGCTGGGCTGGAGACGGGACTGGGGGCGGCCTCAGTGGACAGCGCTTCGGCTGCGGCTGCTTCGCTCTCAAGGTTGAGGTGGGCGCTGAACTCAGCGGTGGGCACGCTGAAGTCCACCGATGAGCTGAAGCTCTCGTGCGTCGCGGTCATTCGATTTCGGGCCTGGGCCTGTGGTGATCCTTCGTCGACAGGCCGGCAGACACCCGTGAATAACTGCCTTGCCCTTCACAAAGGGTGAGCATGCAACCTATCACCCTCGCCGGGATTGGCCCGTTGGTCGTCATCGGCAGCGGCGCTTGCACGGTGAACGGATGGCCTCAGCCCGGAGTGATCAGCCACGCCTGGTCGCGGGCGCGGGTGAGGCCGGTATAGAGCAGCCGTGCGTCCCAGTCACGGCCCGGTGGCATCAGCAGCCACACCGTGCCGTACTGGCTGCCCTGCGACTTGTGCACCGTGAGGGCCAGGGCCGGCTCCACCGGCCCCAGCCGCGCCGGATGCAGCAGCCGTCCGCCGGGGAACAGCACCCGCCGCCCCTCGCCCGCACCTACCAGCACGCCCACATCGCCATTGGCGAGGCCCTGCTCGCTGAGGTTGCGCTGGTTGAGCACCGGCGTGCCCAGGGGCCAGTGGACCAGAGGGCGACCGGCGGCCTCGCCCAGCAGCTGGCGGTGGATGCTCTCCAGCCCCCAGCGGCCCTGGCGCACGGGGGTGAGCAGCACGCAGCGCTCCAGCGCCGCCAGCAGGGCCGTTGCCGCACCCGGTTCCAGGGCGCCATCGCTGGGCAGGGTGAGTGCAGCGGCCAGGGTGGCGAGTTGCTGCTGGTGCTCACGCAGGGCCTGGATGGCGTCGGCTGGTGGTGCCTGGGGAGGTGCCTGGCGCCAGATCAGGTTGTCGCGGGGGCTGAGGGTCTGCAGCTGCTGGCGGATCGCCGGCAGAGGCTGGCCTGCCGCCCTGCGCAGCTGGGCGGCCACCGCCGCGATGGCACCGGCGTTGCGGTAGGTGGTGCGCAGCTCCACGGCCGCCGGGCCCAGCTGCTGCAGCCACTCGGGTCGCATCAGCTCCTGCAGCACCGGCCCAGGGCCCACCGGTGGCAGCTGGGCTGGATCGCCCACCAGCACCAACCGGCTGTGCGCGGGCAGGGCCTCCAGCAGGGCCGCCATCAGCGGCAGATCCACCATCGACAGCTCATCCACCACCAGCAGATCGAGGTCGAGGGGATGGCGGGCGTTGCGGCCGAAGCGCTCGCCGCTGCTCTCCAGCAGCCGGTGCAGGGTGGAGCAGGGCGCGGTGAGCAGGGGCGCTGCCAGCTCCGGCGCCAGCGCGCTGGCGCCGCGCTCGATCGCCTCGCGCAGCCGTGTCGCCGCCTTCCCCGTGGGTGCCGCCAGCTGCAGCCGCAGGCCCGGATGCTGGGCGAGCACGGCGGCCAGCAGCTGCACCACCGTGCTGGTTTTGCCGGTGCCGGGGCCGCCGCTGAGCAGCAGCACCCTGTGGCGCAGGGCTGCAGCCACCGCCTGTTGCTGGCTGGCGTCCAGCCCGGCGTGCGCGGCCCGCTGGCGAGCTGCTGCAACGTCTGCGGCCGATGGCGCCTGGGGCAGGGGCTCGCGGGCCCGTTGCGCCAAAGCGCTCAGGGTGTGCTCCAGCTGCTGATGCCAGCGCCGCCAGCGCAGCCGCTCACCGCTGAGCACCAGCGGTGCCTCGGGGCCGCTGGCCAGCTCCGACCGTGCGGCCGCCTGCCGGTAGGCCTCGGGCCAGAGCGCCGGATCCAGCCCCTCAGGGGCGTCCCCGCTGAAATCCAGCTCCAGCGCCCCGGCCTCCAGGGCGTTGGCCAGGGCCCGGATCAGATCCAGCAGCTCGTCGCTCAGCTCGGCTCCTGGGGCACAGAGGCGGGGCAGGGCGTCGGCCAGGGCGCTGGCCAGCGTGCTTCCCCCAGGACTCCAGCTGGTCATGGCGTGCCCTCCCGCAGCTCGGCATCGAGGGCCAGCAGCCGCTGCAGGGGCGGCTGCTCCACCAGCAGGCCCGGCACGGCGCCGCCCGAGCGGGCGAGGGCTTCGGCTTCGGCCGTGGCGCCCGGTGTTCCCCGCAGGAACACATAGGCGTAACCGCCCAGGTGCTGCGCGGGGTTGTAGCTGGGCAGGCGCCAGGCCAGGTAGCGATGCAATGCCACCAGGTACAGGTGGGCCTGCAGGGGGTAGTGGCTGCTGGCCATCAGCGCCGCCATCGCCGGCTCGTCGTAATGGGCCGGTCCGCAGGCGATGGCCGCCCCGGAGGCATCGCGCTCCCCCAGCCAGTTGCTCTTCCAGTCGAGCACCCACCAGCGCTCCCCCCGGCGGAACACCAGATCGATCGAGCCGGTGAGAAAGCCGCGGCTGGCGATCTCCAGCCCCGCCAGCTGGCGGGCGTAATCGCGGCCGAACAGGCCAGCGGGATGGCGGGCAAAGCAGCGGGCCAGCCCCGCCGCCCGCACCCGGCTCTGCTCCTGGCGGCCGGATCCAGCGCTCGGGTGCGCCACGGCAAGCGGCAGATCGAAGTTCATCTCGTTGAGGCGCTCGCCGGGCGGTAGATCCGCGAGCCGGAACTCGCCCAGGGCCCCGCCGAAGGGGGTGCAACGCAGCTGCTCGAGGCCCTCGCCGAGGGATGGGGCCAGCTCGCGCGCCAGGCCCGCCCGCTCCAGCTCCTGCTCGATCACGGCCTGGGCTTCGGGGGCTGCGGTGCTCTGGCGGTAGTCGAGCCGCTCCAGGATGCGGTGCAGGGCCTCGCCGGGGCCGGTGCCGCGCGGGAAGTCGGCCAGCGGCCCCTGCCGCTCCCAGCCGCCCCTGGTGGGGCTGGTGCCAGCCTCCAGCCCGCCGCCGGTGTCGTCCGCGGCGGCGGTGTCGTCGCTTCCATCGCTGGTGTCGCGGCCCTCGTCGATCGCCTCGGGCGCCAGGCTGCTGCCGCTGTGGGCCCAGCTGGAGTAGCTGCTGCGGCCCCAGCTGCTGTCGAGCCGGTGGCGCGGCAGGGCTCCACCCTGCAGCTCGCCCTCGGGGGCGGGCGGCTGCCAGCGTTCCGCCGGGCCGGGCAGGGCGTCTGGATCGATGGCCTCCAGATCGGGGTTCGCCTGCAGCCAGCTGGCCAGCGGATTGGCGCTGTGGCGGTCGTCGTCGCGCCAGCCCAGCACCAGCAGATGACGGGCGCGGGTGCAGGCCACGTAGGCCAGCCGTTCGTCTTCCTGCTGCTGGGCGGCCAGGTCGCTCTGGGCGGCCTCGCGCCCGCTGCCCCAGTGGGGCGAGCGGTGCAGATCCAGCCGGGGAGAGCGGGCCTGAGGCGGCAGCCAGCGGCGGCCGATGGCGCCGGCGCTGCTGGTGGGCTCGGCGCCCTGGCGCCACAGATAGGGGCAGATCACCACCGGATACTCCAGTCCCTTGCTGCGATGCACGGTCACCACGGCGATGGCGGCATCGGCGGCGGTGCTGTTGAGCTGCTGCTCCTCCGGCACGCGCCGCTGGGGCTCCAGCCGGATGCGGCGCAGCCAGTCGGCCGCGGCTGCCGCACCCAGGCCGAGCTGATGCATGCGCTCCTGCACCAGCTCGGCCGCCTGCTGCAGGTCGGCCAGCAACCGGCCCCCCAGGGCCAGCCGGGCCAGCCCCTCGGTGCTGAGCAGCTCCCCCAGGGCGGCCAGCAGGCCATCGCGCTCCAGCCGCTGGGCCAGCTGGGCCAGGTGTTCGGCGAGTTGCTCCCACGCTTCTTCCGCTGCCTGGGCCAGTTGCGCCGCGCTCCAGCCCAGCAGCGGCGAGGCGGCCAGCAGGCGCTGGCGGCTGGGGTTGCCCGGATCGGCGAGGGCATCGAGCAGCCGCTGCAGGGCCGCGGCCGCCTCGCTGGCGAACACATCACCGCGGCTTACCAGCCGGCTGGGCAGCCCCCGTTGCTCGAGGGCGTGGCGCAGCAGCTCGGCCTGGCGGTGGCTGCTCACCAGCAGGCACAGATCGCCCGGGTGGAGTGGGCGGCAGCGGGTGTTGCCATCGCTGGCCGGGGTGTGGATCTGCAGCTGGCGCCGCAGCAGCTGCAGGCAGAGACCGGCCACCTGCTGGGGGAGCAGCGCTTCATCGGGGATCGGCAGCAGCTGCAGCGGCGATTCCCCTGGCGCCAGCGCCAATGCACCTTTCTCCGTTCTGGCCCGCACCTGGGGCACCGGCAACCGGGAGCGCACCAGACCTGGCGCCATCAGGGCATTGAGCGCGGCCACCAGGGGCTCGGAGCAGCGGCGGTTGTCGCGCAGGGTGTGGATCGCAGTGGCCCGGCGGCGGGCCTGGCGGTAGGTGGCCAGCTCGCCGCCGCGGAAGCGGTAGATGGCCTGCTTGGGATCACCCACCATCACCAGCAGATGGCGGGGCGCCTGCTCCGCTGCCGCCACGAACGCCCGCTCCAGGATCCGCCACTGGATCGGATCGGTGTCCTGGAACTCATCGATGAGAGCCACCCGGTAGCGGGCTCCCACGGCGGCCAGCAGCTCCTGATGGTGGGCCCCATCCACACCCGGATCGAGGGCCGTGAGCAGGTCGCCGAAGCCCATGCGTCCGCGGGCGCTGCGGCGCCGCTGCAGCTCCTGGCGGCCCCAGTGCAGGCCATGGCCGAGCACCAGTTCCGCGGGGCCATCCACCAGGGCCGCGATCGCCTCCAGCAGCGGCCGCTCCGGCAGCGACACTCCTTCTCCCTCCACGGGAGCCGCCACCTTGGTGAACGGCCCCGGGTGGAAGTAGCTGCGCAGCAGCTCCTGCGCCATCACCGCGTCGTAGTCGGGGATCACGCCGGCCTGATCCAGCCCGGCGATCCAGCCCGTCACCTCGCCGAGCCGGTCGCGCTTCGGCTTGGCGGCGTAGGGCGACACGGAGCTGGCGCCGCGGGAGCGCAGGTCGGCGGCGGCCTGGCAGAGGGCCTGCTCCAGGGCCGCACCGCGCGACTCCCATGCCGCGCGGAAGCGGTGCCAGCACTGCTCGAACAGGGGCGGCAGCTGCTCCACCAGGGCCAGCTCCGTCGTCCAGCCCTGCGGCAGTGGATCGAGCTCCAGGGCCGGATCGCCATCGAGCCGCACCAGCAGCTTCTCCAGCAGCTCCGGCGTGATCCCCTGGGCCTGCAGGCCCGCCAGCAGCCCGGGCGGCAGGGCCAGCACCTGCTGCTGCCAGTAGTCGTGCATCACCTGGGCGGCCCGTTCGCCGTCGTCGCTCTCGAGTTCCAGGGCCGGCCCCAGGCCCGCCTCCAGCGCCTGGCGCTGCAGGCTGCGGCGGGCGAAGCCGTGGATGGTGGTGATGTCGGCGCGATCGAGACCCTCCAGCGCCAGCAGCAGCAACCCCCGCAGGCGCTGGCAGGCTTCCGGTTGCGGGGGCTGGGAGTCCAGCCAGCCCAGCAGCACCGCATCGTGGGGCGGTTGTTGATCCCCGGCTGGCTGATCGGTGCCGGGATCGAGGGCCGCCAGGGCCTGCTGCAGCCGCTGGGCGATGCGGTCGCGCAGTTCGGCCGCGGCGGCCTCGGTGAAGGTCACCACCAGCAGCTGCTCCAGCGGCAGCGGATCCAGCGGCCGCGTCACCAGCCGCAGCACCAGATGGGCGAGGGCGAAGGTCTTGCCCGTGCCGGCGCTGGCCTCCAGCAGCTGCACCCCCGGCTCCAGCGGGAAGCTGTTGGCATCGAAGTCGAGCAGGGCCTCCTCCATCAGCTGCTGCCCCCGGCTTTCTCCACGCTGCGGCGCTCCAGCAGGGGCTCCAGCAGCGAGAGCGCTGCGCTGCAGAAGCGCCCATCCACCAGCTCGCGGCCGCTCAGCCCGGAGCCAAAGCAGAACGCCATCACCGCCTGCTCCCGCTCACCCGCTCCGGCGAATCCCCCCTCCCAGGCGCCGGCGGCGGCCTTGAACCCGCTGCCGGCCTTGCGCCACTCGGCTTCGGCCCAGGCCCAGCCGGAGCGCGGCGGCACCGGCCAGCAGCTGCCGCGGTGCTGCTCGCGCAGGGCCTGGAGCAGCTCCAACTGCTCCTGCGCCTCGCTGGCGCTGGGCGGGGCGATGGTTTCGAGGATGCGGAAGCGGTGCTCGTCGCGGGCCACCAGCACGCCGCGTCGGGGTTGTTGGCCGGCGGCACTGGCCACCAGCAGCGCCAGCCAGAGCTCCAGCCGCTGGGCGGGTCCGGCCTTGGCGGTGTGGGCCAGCACCAGCTGCTCGCCGCGCCAGCCCAGGCTGCCTGCCAGCCCCGCGGCCGCGGCCTGTTGCTCGCGGTGTTCACCGAGGAGATCGAGCACATCCGCCAGCGAGCGGAAGCGCTGGCTCAGCTGGCGGGCTTCCAGCTGCCCGGCTGCCCCGCCGGGCAGCACGCCGCGGCCGCGCTGCTCCGTGATCCAGTCGGGTTCCGCTGCGCTGTCGGGGCGCTGCAGGGCGTCGCGCAGCAGCCGGGCCCGCTGCCGTTCATCGAGCGCGAGGGGCTCCAGATCGAGCACCTGCTCGCCCCATTCGTTGGGGCGCAGGCCCAGGCTCTCCAGCCAGCGCTGCTGGGGGGCCTGCAGCCAGCCCAGCAGATCGGTGAAGGCCTCGGCCGCGCCGCTCGGGCCCGCACCCGGGGCTGCCGCAGGGCTGGCCGCCAGGGGCCGCAGCGCCCTCGGCTGGCGCGCCTCCAGCAGCTGGCGGGCCTGCAGCAGGCGCCGGTCGCTGCAGATCGGTGCCGCCTCTCCCTCGGGCAGGAAGTTGCGGCGCTCCAGCGGGTTGGCGGCCGGCTCGCGCAGCAGCCGGGCCATGGCCCCCTGGTCCAGATCCTGCTCCAGCAGGGCCAGCCACTGCCGCACCGGCGTGCAGGGCATCAGCGTTTCGCCGGTGCGGCTGTCGCGGCTGCTCCAGGTGATCAGCAGGTGCTGGCGGGCCGAGAGCAGGCTCTCCAGCAGCACGTAGCGGTCCTGCTCGGCGGGGCTGGGATCGCCCAGCTGGCGCTGGCGCTCCATCAGATGGAAGCCGGGACGCTCGCGCTGGCGCGGGAAGGCGCCGCCATCCAGCCCCATCAGCACGATCACCCGGTGGGGGATGGCGCGCATCGGCTCCAGGCCGCTGATGGTGAGGGCGCCGGAGCGATGGCCGAAGCGCCCGCTGTCGGCCGCCAGCCGCTCGCCCAGCACCTCGGCCACCACGGGTGCCGGCAGCTCCAGCCCGCTGTTGCCCGCCACGGCCAGCCAGTCGGCGAGGGCGGCCTGGATCGGCGGCAGCTCCCAGGCCCGTTCGCCCCCATCGCCGAACAGCTCCGGCAACAGCTGGCGCAGCTGCTCCACCCAGCCGCGGGGGGTGCGTGGCCGCTCCAGCTGCCGCAAGGCCCGCTTGAGCCCCCGCAGCAACCCCAGCCAGCGGCCCTGCTGCTCCAGGCTTGCCCCCATCGCCAGCGGAGCGGTGTTGGACGGGGCCAGGCCCGGTTGCTCCGGTAGCACCAGCCCCAGCACCAGCCGGTCGATGGCCCAGCCCAGGCTGTGGGTGCGGCCATCGAGGCCCCAGCGGAAGCCCGCGCGTTGCAGCAGCGCGGTGATGGCGCCGGCCTCGGCCGGATCGATGCCGTGGCGCCGCAGCAGGGCGCCGCAGGCCAGCAGGCCCTCCAGGGCCGACGCGGTGAGCCGCTCGCCCCCCAGCTCCAGCAGGGCAAGCAGCCCCTGGGCGATGCCGGGATCGCTCTGCTGGCTGCGGTCGGTGAGGCGCCAGGGCAGGTTCACGCCGGTGGCGCCGCTGTCGCCGAACACCGCCGCCACCAGGGGCGCAAAGGCATCCACCTGGGGTGTCATCACCAGCACGTCGCGGGGGGTGAGGCTGGGGTCGGCGGCCAGCAGCTGCAGCACCCGGTCGCGCACGATCTGCACCTGGCGCAGCCGGCCCGGGCAGGCCAGGAACTGCAGCGACTGATCCCCCGGCTCCAGCTGGAGCCGGGGGCGTTGTTCGGGATCCACCAGCTGCTCCTGCAGCTGCTCCAGCAGGCTGGGCGCGCGGCCGCTGTGTTCGGCGGCCAGGGCGGCGCCCACGAACAGGTCGTGCTCACGCCCCTCCCCCAGCTGGGCCACGCCCGTGCCCTCCAGCAACTGCTGGAACTCCGCCCCCAGCCGCCCGAAGCGCGCCTCCAGCCGCGGCACGCTCAGCAGCCACTCTTCCCCGAGCGGCGCCTCGTGGGCCCCGTCGCGCCGTTGCCACAGCGCGCGGCAGGGGGTGAGCAGATAGAGCTCCACCTCCACCAGGCCGGAGAGGGCCTGCAGCAGCTGCACCTGCAGCGGCGCCATGCTGCTGAGCCCGAACAGGCGGATCGGATCGGGCAGCTCCAGCCGCTGGCCGCTGGCCTGGGCCTGCTGCAGGGCCGCGATCGCGGCCTGCACCCGCAGCCCGAAGGGCGGGCGCTCCAGTCGCGCCGCCAGCTCACGGAACAGCAGCGGTTGCCACCGCTGGCCAGCGGCCAGGGGTTGGCCGGCGCCATCGAGCGCGTTCCCCTGCTGCCAGGCCGCCAGCATCTGGGGCCGGTAGAGGGTGTAGTCGTCGAAGGCATCGGCGATGGCGCGGCCCAGCTGCCACAGGGCCCGATCGAGGCGCTGGCCACGGCGCCCGTCCAGCCAGCCCCGCTGCTGCAGCCAGCGCCGCAGCAGCCCCGCCTCGGGCCGCTCGATCAGGGCCGGCAGCTGCTCCAGCAGCGGCCACACCAGTTCACCGGCTCGCCACGGATCAGTCCCCGTGCCCGCACCATCCCCCAGCACCAGCTGCACCAGCTCGCGCAGGTAGCTGCCGGGAAAGGGAAACCGCAGGTTCGCCGCCACGCCATTCGCCCAGGCACTGTCGGGATCGCCAAGGCAGAGGGCGAGCTGTTCCCCCAGCCAGCGGCTGGTGGGCCAGGTGTTCACCACCACCCGCACCGGCTCGAACGGACCGGGTGGATTCAGGCGGAGCTGGGCGGCCAGCAGCTCGGCCAGCAGTTCAGCCCGATTACCCCGATAAACAGTGAGCACGGCAAACGGTGAGCACGGCAAGCCGGCAGATGGGGCCTCAGAGCGCGCAGCGCTCCAGCAGGGCAGCGCGGGCGGCGATCGCCTCGAACTCCGCCGTGCTCCAGGGGCGCAGGCCGTGGGTCTGGCGCACCTCGCCGGTTTCGGGGCAGTAGGCGCTGAGCTGGCCGCCGTAGCAGGCCCCCGTGTCGACCAGCACGATCTGACCGATGCGGCGCACCCCGGGCCCGGGGGTATGGCCCACCACCACCTCACCGAAGCGGCCGTCGTAGGTCTGCCAGAACGGCATCCGAACCCGGAGGCAGGGGCTCCAGCTGGTGGGATCGAAGCCGGCGTGGGTGGCGGCCCAGCCTGCGCCCCAGTACACCTCGGGCAGCTGGGCCAGTCGCTCGATCCAGCTGCGGCAGCGGCTCGCCCCCAGTTGGCGGTAGGTGGCGTTGCCGGCCAGGGCAGGGGAGTGGAGCGGCCCGCCCTGCTGCAGGGCCGCCAGCAGGTCGGCCTCGTGGTTGCCCTTGAGCCACACGGCCCGGCCGGCGCACACCAGCTCCCAGGCCAGCTCCATGGCCTCGCCGATGTGGGGGCCGCGGTTCACCACATCGCCGCAGAACACCAGTCGGTCGGTCTGGGGCAGCTGGTGCACGAGCCGATCGAGCGCCTCAGCGCAGCCATGCACGTCCCCGATCACCCAATGATGGGGGGGGGTGTTGGGGGACGGCATCGATCCGTGGCAGTCCACCCAGTGTTGCCTTCCGTCGGGATGGTTGTCAGCCCGATCCGTTCAACTGCCCGCCCAGCGGCTGTACGTTCGGGCCATCACAAGCCTGCTGCCCTGATGGATCCACGGTCGCTGTCGGTTGGTCAGCGGGTGGGCCTGCTGGTGAAGGCGCTCAACGGTGCCAAGCGCACCAACGAGGCCCTGGCCCAGTGCAGCAACGGTGAGGCGATGCTCGATGTGCTGCTGGATGCCTCCGCCAAGCTCGGCCTGGGGCTCACCCGCCAGCAGCTGGCCGACACCCCGCCGATCCGCGACTGGGTGTGGTGGAAGAACAAGGAGGCCCTGCTCACCATCGGTGACGACAAGCCCCGCTACCAGCAGGACGGCGGCCAGGGGCGGCCGGCAGCGGATGCCGACCAGCCCCGCCGCAAGTTCCTGGGGCTGTTTTGAGCTAGGCGCTGGCGAGGGCGTCGGGGATCGAGGCACTGGGGGCCTCGAAGCTGCCGGTGGCCACGAACTCCAGGCGCAGTTTCAGGAAGGTGATGAACTTCTCGTCGGTGGACACCACCGCGGCCGCGGGGCGGGGCACCGAACCGCTGATGGTTGCCAGTTCGGGCGCCTCCAGAAAGGCGGGGCGCTTCACGAGCCAGAAGTCGATCGCCTTGCCCTGCTCGCCGTAGTGGCGCACCCGCTCGCGCAGCACTTCTTCGAGGGGCTCCTCCTCGGTGAGGAAGTGCTCGCTGGCGGCAACGAAGTGGTAGGTGCTCATGGGTGGCAGCTGCCGAACAGGGGGTCGCGGCGCGGATTCTGAACCAGCGCTTTCATCTCTTTCACCGCCTGCTGCAGGCCCACGGCCAGGGCCCGGGCCACGATCGTGTGGCCGATGTTCAGTTCCTCCATCCCCTCGATCGCGGCCACGGGCTCCACGTTCTGATAGGTGAGGCCATGGCCGGCATTCACCCGCAGGCCGAGGCTGCGGGCGATGAAGCTGCCCTCGGTGAGGCGGGCCAGCTCCAGGGGCTGCGCGCTCCAGCGGGCGTCGGCGTAGGTGCCGGTGTGCAGTTCCACCCAGCGGGCGCCGGTGGCGGCGCTGGCCTCCAGCTGGGACGCCTCGGCATCCACGAACAGGCTCACGCCGATGCCGGCCTCCTGCAGCCGGCCCACCAATCCTTTCAGTGGCTCCAGCTGGCTGGCCACATCCAGGCCACCTTCGGTGGTCACCTCCTCGCGCTTCTCCGGCACCAGGGTCACCAGGTCGGGCCTGATGCGCAGGGCGATCGCCTCCATCTCGGTTGTGGCGGCCATCTCCAGGTTGAGGCGGCTGCGCACGGTCTGGCGCAGCAGTTCCACATCGCGGTCCTGGATGTGGCGGCGGTCTTCGCGCAGGTGCACGGTGATGCCGTCAGCGCCGCCCAGCTCGGCCAGCAGGGCGTAGCTCACCGGATCCGGCTCCACGGTGCGGCGGGCCTGGCGCACATTGGCGATGTGGTCGATGTTCACGCCGAGACTGGCCATGGGCTGGTGCTGCTGGGCCGATCCTATGGAGGGCCGCCGGGCCAACTGCCCGCCCTGTGCTCTCTGGCAGGGGGGCAGTCCCTAGCTTCGGTTTTTGAGTTGTTGTGGCAGCGGTGGAGGCCCAGGCGGTGGCGCAGCGCAGCGAGCGGGAGCGCAGCGTCTGCAATGGCATCAGCCCCTGGCTCTCGCCCCTGGCGATGGTGGTGACCCAGGACCTCGCCCTGCGCGCCTGGTTCCGCTCGGTGGCCGTGATCGGCCGCCAGCATCTGCCGCACCACGGCCCGGTGCTGCTCGCGCCCACCCACAAGGCCCGCTGGGATGCGCTGCTGCTGCCCCATGCCGCTGGCCGCCGGGTGACGGGCCGCGACTGCCGCTTCATGGTGACCCTCGATGAGATGCAGGGGATCCAGGGCTGGTTTCTGCATCGGCTCGGCTGCTTCGCGGTGAACCAGAACCGGCCGTCGCTGGCGAGCCTGCGCTACGCGGTGGATCTGCTGGCGAGCGGTGAGCAGCTGGTGGTGTTTCCCGAGGGCCGCATCCGCCGCGATGCGGGTCCGATCCGCCTGCACCAGGGGCTGGCGCGGCTGGCCCTGCTGGCCGCCAGCCAGGGGGTAGGCGTGCCGGTGGTGCCGGTGGGCATTGCCTACGGTCACGCGGTCCCACGCCCGTGGGACACGGCGGCCCTCTGTTTTGGCGAGCCTTTGTGGATCGAAGGCGAGGGCCGCGGCGCTGCCGTGGCCTTCAGCCAGCGGCTCGCCGATGCCATGGGCGAGGTGGAAGCCCGGGCCACAGCGGCCCTGGGTAGCCTGGGGGAGCCGGCCAGAGGCCACGCCTAGAGTTCGGCCGCGATCCGTCCCTGTTCCGTGCACAGCCCCACCGGCCACCGGCACCTTGCCCCCCGGGCTCTGGCTCGACTCGGGGCGGTGGCCCTGGTGGCCTCTGTCCTCTGCGGCGGCCTGGCTCCGGCCGTGCTGGCCCAGGGATCGTCCGCTCCCGCGCCGGCTGGCACCACGCCGGGCAGCGTGAGCCTGGCCCAGGTGAACACGTTGATCGCCCGGGGTGATGCCGCCGCCGCCGCCGGCAACATGCCTGAAGCCCGCAGGTTCTACGACCAGGCTCGCGACCTCACCCGTGGCCTGCTGGGCTGGTACCGCGATCTGAGCGGTTCGTTCCGGGGTCTGGATGCCCGCATCCCGCGTGAGATGGATCAGAAGGGCCGCGAAACCCTGGAAACACTCGCCAACATCAACCTGCGCCTGGCTGCGGTGTTCCGCCGCATGAACCAGCCGGAAGTGGCCGTTCCCCTGCTGGTGGAGGTGGTGAAGGTGATGACCCCCACCAGCGATCAGGGCCGCAAGGCGTATCAGACCCTGGTGGAGATCGGTTTCGCCACCACTCCCTACACGGCGGGTCAGGTCACGCCGGGCAGCTGAGCCTGGCCTCTAGATTCCCGGCACCGTGCTGAGCAGCCTCCGATGGTGCATCCAGATCAGGTGAAAGCCGCGATCGCGCGCGCCATTCCTGATGCCGCCGTTGAGGTGGAAGACCTCACGGGTGGCGGGGATCACCTGCAGGTGCGTGTGGTGTCGACCGCCTTTTCCGGGCTCAACCGCATCAAGCAACACCAGCTGGTGTATGGAGCTCTGCAGCAGGAGCTCGCCAGCGAGGCCATCCATGCCCTCGCCCTGCACACTTCCGTTCCCGCGTAATCAACCATGGACGCAGCCACCAAGCAGCGCATCGAGGAGCTGCTCGCCAGCAGCCCGATCTTTGTGTTCATGAAGGGCAACAAGCTGATGCCCCAATGCGGTTTCTCCAACAACGTGGTGCAGATCCTGCACTCTCTGGGTGTTCCCTTCGAAACCTTCGATGTGCTCTCCGATATGGAGATCCGCCAGGGCATCAAGGAGTATTCCAGCTGGCCCACCATCCCTCAGGTGTATGTGAAGGGCGAGTTCATTGGCGGCTCCGACATTCTGATTGAGATGTACAACTCCGGGGAACTCCGGGAGCAGCTCGAGATCGCGCTCGCCAGCTGAAACCGGGGCATGACCCAGAGGCGCAGGGCTGATGGGTCGCGCCCCTTTGGGTGAGCTGAAATCCGAGGCCGCAAGCCCTGCGCGACAGCCCTCCATAGGGTATGCCACGCCTTCTTGACACCCGATGGCAAGCTGAGTTATAACTATATCCAAAATTTCCCTCCTTATGGGACGCAATCCATACACAGATCTTCCTGGCAGCGCGTTCTGGAAGACGGGAGTCTGCCAGGAAAATCCTTATGACATTAAAGGCGTCTACAAGAAGAAGTTTGACATCTCTGCCGACGAAAAAATCGCAACTGCAGGCTCATGCTTTGCCCAGCATATATCCAGCTATCTAAGAAAGAGTGGTTACAATGTGCTAGACGCTGAGCCACCACCGCCGGGTCTGCCGCGAGAGTTGCATCAAAAGTTTGGCTTTTCGATGTACAGTGCACGTTATGGCAATATTTACTCAGTTCGCCAGTTGCTCCAGCTTGCCGAAGAGGTTGCTGGCGAATGGATCCCCAAAGACTATGTCTGGGAAAAAGACGGAAAATATGTTGATGCCTTAAGGCCTGCAATTGAGCCCGAAGGGCTTGATTCGAAAGATATGGTCATGCGTCTTCGTCAGTATCACCTCTCAAGAGTTAAAGAAATTTTTGAGTCCCTCGATCTCTTTATATTTACTCTCGGCTTAACTGAGATGTGGATTCACAAGGAGTCTGGAACAGTTTATCCAGCTGCGCCTGGAGCGATTGCTGGCAATTTTGATCCTTGTATCTATCAATTCAAAAATGCTCAGTTTGGTGAGATCATTTCTGATTTTGAAAGGTTTCAACAAGTCGTGCAAAGTATTAGAGGAGGTAGAGAATTCAAGATTTTGCTGACAGTATCGCCGGTCCCTTTGACTGCAACAGCAAGCGATCAGCATGTCCTTGTATCAACCACCCTCTCTAAGTCGATCTTAAGGTCAGTTGCAGGTCAACTCTCAGCCACGCAGCACAATATTGACTACTTTCCATCTTACGAAATTGTGAATAATCCAAGATTGCATTCAACATGTTTCTCGGAAAATCTCAGATCAGTGAGAGAGCAAGCAGTCGATAATGTCATGAACCACTTCTTTAGAGAGCATCCCGTCATTCAAAAAACACCGCCTAATCTCCAGAGGCAGCGGCGGCTGCCTACTACCACTCAAGAAGACGTCAAATGTGAAGAAGCGCTCTTGGAGGCATTCTCGCAATGAAACGCATCTTAGTACTAGGCTCTTCTCATGTGGGAGCAATTAAAAAAGGGTTCAGCATGCAGTCAATTCCTGATAATATGAAATTTGACTTTATTGCTCTACCTGGAAAAAAATTTGAATTTTTAAAAATATCTAATGACAAGCTACAGGTTCCTCATCGGTATCTTCCGTTCATAACGCGAACCTTTGGCTTGGATGAGTTGCCAAGGCTTGATGGCTATGACTACTTTTTGTTTTGCCATGGCCAATCAAGGCTTTCTTTCGATCTTTACTCGCAGACCAGGAAAGTTCCTGTCCTTTCAAAGTCAGTCGTTAAAGCCATTATTGCCCATGTCAATCTTGCCCTGTTCAAGCAAATCGTGCGATCTGTGGAGCCCTCAAAAGTTATCTTTATTGGTGCCCCACTTATTTCGGAAGAAAGTTGTAAAAAGCAGCATCTCTCTAGAGTTCCACTAATCAGCTCAGAGACTGATATGCAAGATGCGAACTGTCTGGCCAATTTAATTCGCCAATGCTGTTCAGAGTCTTTTGAGTCCCAAGGGCCTTCCTTCCTTTTGCCCCCTGCTCATGTATTGACTCAGCATGAATTTCTCACGCGCAAAGAATTCATGAGAGGGGGTGTCCGAGTTGACGGAAGAGTGAGAGAGGAAGCCATGGACACGGACTTCGCAGAAGATGTAGCCCATGGAAATACTAAATATGGAATAGAAATATCCAAGCTAGTCATTAATCGCTTGTCTTGTCAATGATGCAATCAAGCCATTGCCTGCTGGATGGTTGTGAGGGTGCCGGCAGCCTCATCCCAGAGGATGTAGGGAAAGCAATGGGGCAGATCCTGCAGCCGCAGGCGTTTGACGCTACCCAGTCTGTGCTGATTGCGTTCCTGGCAGGCCCGCAGCCGGTAGTTGGGTATGGCCTCGCAGAGGTGATGGATGGCGTGGCAGCCGATATCGGCCGAAAACCAGTTCAGTAATGGCGGCAGGTCGAGATCGCTGGTGCCATGCAGGGTGCCAGCAAGCGCATCCCAGTTGTCGCTGCGATGGGCGTAGGAGCCGGGAAAGTTGTGCTGCACAAAGAAGATGCAGATGAAGATCGCCGCGCCGCACGCCATCACCGGCGCATAGATCAGCCAGAAGGTCTTGGCGCCGAGCAGAGCAGCCATGGCCCACCACGCCGTGATCACCGCCAGGTTGTTCAGCAGCAGGTCGCGGAATTGTTCGGGGCTGTGCCACCAGCGGCTGGAGTGGCTGTCAACGATCGCCCACCAGGAGAGATCCGGGTTGCGCCGCCATTGGCTGACGGCATGGGGAAGCACATCCACCAGGCCCGCGATCAGTTCAAGGCGGGGTTTGATCACCAGATAGAAGAAGCCCCCCGGCAGGAGCATCAGCGGGTGGCGCAGCAGGCGATAGACAGCCTGCTGGCGTGGGCTGAGCTGTTTGTAGGTGGCGACGCTCACCAGGGCTGAAGGCCCCTTGTACTTCTCCCAGTTGCCGTTGTGGCGGTGATGGAAGGCATGGCCTTTGGCCCATCGCAGCTGGGGAATGCCAGCCACCACCCCCAGCAGAACGCCGATCCAACGATTGGTGTGGCGGTTTTGAAACAACGCGTTGTGGCCGCAGTCGTGCATCAGCGAGAAGCAACGGGCCAGCAGCAACACCATCACGCTGAGCACGGGCAGCAGCAGCAGCGGCTGATGCTGCAGACAGAGCACCGCCAGCCACCACAACAGGGCATAGGGAATCAGCGTATTGGCGATCTGCCAGCTCGCGATCCAGTCGCAGCGATCCAGAAATGGTTTGAGCTCAAAGTCGCTGTGCCGCGGTGCGGCGGCAGCTGGTTGGTCGGTGATGGACAGAACGAATGCAGCCGTCATGGCGCTTGGCTGCCGGCACGGTAAGGGTGGCTTGAGGCCCCGTGAGCGATGGGAGCTGTGCAACCACGGGAAATGCAGAGTTTCTGCGGATTTGGCTGGTGCCTGGCATCGGCGTGTGAGACGGCGGTGGCACTGGATTCGGTGGGCGCTGCTGCCGGTTCTTCTCGCTGGCTGCCTTGGCGCTCGTGGTCCTGCGCTTGCCGATCCGTGGCTGTTGCTTCTCAATCCCGTTCTGTCCGCTCCCCCGACGACAAGCTGGTCGCCTCCCTGATGGCCCTGCTGGAGGCCGGGACCACCCCCTGGCGGCGCGAGTGGGATCCGGCAGCCGGCGGTCACCACGTCAATCTGCTGTCGGGCCGCCGCTACCGCGGTGCCAATCCGGTGCTGCTCACCCTCGGCATGCACCTGCGCGGATCGGCCCTGCCTTACTGGTGTGGGTTTGCAGAGGCCAAGGCGCTCGGAATCGCCCCCCGCAAGGGCAGCAAGGCGGTGCATGTGCTCCGGCCCCAGCTGCATCAGCAGGGAGAGGACTCGCGCGCGGAAGCGGCCTCGGTGGAGGGTGCCGTCTCTGTTGCCGCCGGAGAAGCCGCTCAAGGCAGTGATGCCGCTGTTGCGGGGCGGAGCTGGGTGAGCTACCGGCCGGTTGCTGTGTTCAATGCCGCCGATCTGGAGGGCGACGCCCTGGAGCCGCTGATCCAGAAGCGGCGGCAGGCTGATCCGACGGTGCAGCGGCCCGAGCCGGAGCGGCTGGCGGCGGCGGAAGCGGTGCTCAGCAGCTGGCCCGTTGCGGTGCGCTTTGGCGGCGATCGGGCCTGTTACCTACCGGCGCTGGATCGCATCCAGCTGCCGGATCGCGCCGCCTTTCATTCGGAGGGGGCGCTGTATTCCACCTGGGCCCATGAGGCGATTCATTCCACCGGCCACAGCTCCCGGCTGGCTCGGGATCTCTCCGGTGGCATGGGCGCTGCTGGCGATGGTGGCCGCGCCTATGCCCGTGAGGAGCTTGTGGCCGAGCTGGGGGCGGTGCTGCTCGGCGATCGACTGGAGATCGGCAGTGCCATGGCCAATCACGCCGCCTATCTGGGCCACTGGCTGGAGCTGCTCAAGGCAGCGCCTCGGATGCTGCTCCAGGTGCTCAGCGATGCCCGCAAGGCGGCTGATCTGATCTGCCCGGATGTGGCGGACGCCACTGGGAGTGGCGCCGCCGATCAGCACGACGGCTGACTCACTCCTCCTCGTCGACGGCGCCAACGGGCAGCAGGCGGATCTGTTTCTTGCCGAGCTTGATCTCGAACTCATCGCCGGGGTGCAGGCCCAGCTGGGCGGTATAGGCACTGCCCACCAACAGGTTGCCGTTGCCCTGCACCGTGGCCACGTAGCTGAGGCTGCGGCCACCGGGACCTTTGCCCCTGCCATCGTTGCCCAGGCTGAACCCCTTGGCTTCCAGCAGAGCCTCGTAGAAGGCGGTGAAGTTCAGACGCTCGCCGCCGTCTTTCTTGGTGCTCACGTAGCCGCAGCTGCGCACCAGTTCGGATTTGGAAGCGTCGCCAAGCTCTTTCACCTTGGCGAGCAGTTCTTGTCCAGTCAGCATGGTTGACCCCATCAACCTCCATACCCTAGCGATTGCCAGGCCCATTACATCCGCCTGGCCATGAACTGAGCGGCTGCCGGTTGCGCTAGTGTTGGCAGGCCGCAGGGGATGGGGGAAATGGTCTTGCGGGAGGTACGCCTTCACCCTTTGCGGGTATCACGCTGAGCCGGCATCGGTGAGCAGCCCCCGCCGGGAGGCTTCCTGGGTGGATGCATGCATCCCACAGGGCAGCGAAGACCAGCAGTCAGTATGGGAGCAAAGTTCTGCGAGGCTGGAGGGAAGCTGTGGCAGGCGTGCAGAGTTGCTGCTGCAAACGGCACCGTCAATGACGGTGTCTAAGAAGGGGATGATAACTGACGACATCTTGCGCCATGAGGCATAGGAAATAGGCTGGAAGCCGTGGGCAAACAGGCTGTTGTTTCTGATCTTCAGCTGATCCAGGATGGCGGAGCGTTGCTTGCGCCACTCCAGGCCGGCGGGATGGGCCAGCTTGTCGAGCAGATCCCAGGTGTCTTTCAGGCCGATTTGAACGGGCTTCTTCCTGTCTTCGAATTGGCGTTGAAGTTCAGCGGGCAGGCGCTCAATGGCCAGGTCGTCGGTGAGCAAGCCCTGCTCGCCAACTGACTCGCACAAGCCGATGCGCATCAGGATCTGCGCGCAGAGTTCCATCGCCCGATACAGGCGGCCAACAGCGTCGTCATACCGTTCTTGAGCAGCACGTCGCTCGGCATTGCGGCGCAGGTCCTCCACCGCTTCCAGTCCGTGGCCTTTCATCTGCGGCCAGCGCTGCTCTTCTGCGTCCTTGTCCAGCAGCCGGCGTGAGCCGATCACCCGCTTGAGCGGAAACAGCAGCAGCTGATCGAGGCGCCTGTCGTTCAAGCCCTCCAGCACCTGTATCGCACGCTGGTGGTCAAAGCGATCCCAGGCGTCGAGGCCCACCAACAGGGCTTCCAGCCATTGCAGCCACTGGGTGGTCTCGGCATCCTGATCCACGAGGGACTGAACGCGGCGGACCGCCTGACGAGCCGCTTCATAGTCATGGCGTTTGAGCAGCGCCGGCAGCTCCCGCTCCCGCAGCCGCCGGGCATGAATGGCGGCTGTGCTCACGGCCACCGGGCTGCTGTAACCGCTCAATGACGCCTGCCCGCGGCTGCGATCGCTGACGGTGAGGTGAAGGCGGACATCACCGTCGTCGATGGCGGCCATCGCCAGGCCGGTGGTCATCGTTTTGGTGCCACCGGTGTAATCAGCGATGAGACGGCACCCCCTGGCTTCGCTGCGGACGCGATCAAATAGATCCAGAGCACGAAAGTAAACACGATCGAGCTGATCGAGCTCATTGCTTACCGCCGCACTTTGCTTGTTGCCGAGGCGCTGTTGTAACACCACCACATCGCGGTCTTGCTCAAAATCATGCAGCGGTACTTCACTGCGAACGGCATCAATCAGTTTCTGGCTTTCCAGGCTGCAGAGGAACACAACACGATCAGGTCGCAGGCTCGTGATGCAGTTGATGATGGGCTCCGGGCTGGTGCCCAGTGTGACAATCAAAACATCGGTCATGAACTTGGTGGGGTCGTGTCGGTTAGGAGGACGGGCAGGAGTGGGTGTTGCAGAAACTCAATCCCTGGCAGCTGATAGGGAGGATCCTGCAACTGAAGATCCAGGCAGCGGAGTGTGTCGTCGAGCAGGTTGCTCACCCGGGCCTGGAGGGATTGCCATTCGGAGGCCTCGATCGGCCGTAGCCCATGGCCGAGCAACGACCTGTTGCGGGCATCGAACAAGACCATCAGCTCACGCCACTGCCGGCCATAGAGGCCGCCCAGGCCGCCGGGCGCCTCGCGATCCTGAAGCCAGCGATACAGGGCGACGACGCTGTGGCTGGGGATGCTCTCGCCACTGCGCAACCTGGGGGGCTGCAGGCGATTGCTCCAGTCCGGCACACCATCGATACCGAGCTCCAGCCGCACGTAGGTTTGGGCCAGCAGCTCCAGGGCCCGGTAGAGACGAGCCACAGCATCGTCGTACCAACCACGGCGGCCACGCCGCTCGGCGTTGAGCAGCAGATCCTGTACCAGCTCATAACCCGTGATCGCCACGGCAGGAGATTGGTCTGGATCCCAGTCGATCGAGGCTTCCACCCGCAGCCACCAGGTCCAGAGCTCTGGCCAGGTGGCGCCGAACTGCTGCTGTTCAGCCAGATCCAGCGCCTCACGCCAGCGGAAGTGGTCCCAGAGCACCAGCACCTGGAGTTCAGCGATCAGGGATTCCAGGGCTTGACGCTGGTGAGGCCGCAGGAAGTCGGACTGTTCCTGCAGAAACTCGACCAGCAGGGTGCGGGCCCGGCCATAGAGATGGGTCTCCAGCAGGGGCGGCAGCCGCTCCTGAAGAAGGCGACGGGAGCGAAACGGCAGGGGGTCGACGAACCGCAGGCCCTCACTGGTCTCGATGCGCACCAGATTGTCGCGCTTGCCGCTCACCACACTCAAGCTGGCCCGCTGTTCCAGCAAGGTGAAGGCCAGGGCTGCACTCATCGATTTGGTGCCTCCTGTGAAATCACCCAGCAGCTCCAGCTGGCTGAAGCGTGAGGGCAAGGCCTGAATGAAGATGCGCAGACGATCCAGGCAATCGTTCAGATCATCCGGGTCGGGCAGGCTGATGATCTGCAGATCCTCGCGAAAGCCCTTCAGGCCCAGCTGGGTCACGAGGTTGGGACGAGCGATCTCCTGGTCGTCGATCCGGTGGATGCAGGGTGTACCGGCACCGATCACCTGGTTGAGACTTGGCTTTTCGCAGGGCGGCGCACTGCACACGAAGATCACCTCATCAGGCTGATGCAGCTCCACCGCCTTGAGGATCGGTTCGGGGCTGCCGCCCACGGAAACCACCAACACGCGGGTCATGGCAAAAGGCTTATGAGAAGTTGACGCGCTTGAACTCTGCACCCGCACCGCGATCCATTTCACGGATAAAGGCCGGTGACTGGCGCTTCTCAGGGAACAGCACCAATGACTCTAGGAAAGGGCCATGAGAATAGTTCATGCTGACTATTCCTTTAGGAGTGGGTTGCTGCTGGCGGGCATTGGATGGACGTGCCATGGCGCTCCCTACGGGCCGACTCGTTGGTCTTGCAGTTGGAGAACCGCTCGGCCTGGCGACAGCTGATCCTGGTCGTGCTGTGGGTGATGCAGGTCTAGATCGCTGTGTGGATTCAGCTTGCAGTGGCAGAAGCCGGTTCCAGACTCGGCCAACCTGATTCACCTTGCCTGCCAGCTCACTTTTACGGAGATCTCTGGGGTCGCGAGGTTGTTCGCCATCTCGGGGTTCATGGAACCAGCGAATCACCTCAGCATCCTCGGCATCTTTTGCCAAGCGCGCCCAGATCAGCATCTTGTCGGGGTGCAGCACTTCTCGCCAGGACGCAACAGAGCCGGTGGGGAAACCAGCAGCGACCAACCAACGGGTGGCAACTTTTCGGCTATGGCTCAGTAGTTTGCCAAGATCTGCTGCAGATTGCACGCGAATCACGCCTGGCAAAGTTACTTCGTTGCGCCATTCCCAATGGCAGCCAATAGGTGTCTTGTCGTAGCTCGATAGGAAGATCCTGTGATCCGGGCGGCGCCAGCCGCGACCAAAGCCACCGAGAGTCATGGTGAGACCATGCAGAGCAGCCAGCAAATCCTGAAGAAGCTCTTTGCTTTCCTGGTGAGAACATTCTCGAGTGAGACGCCATTGCAGCCTCCCGGAGGTAGTAAATGTGGGCTGCTCCCAGCCTCTACGGCCATCACTCCCCAGCTCAACGCTGACATCGGTATAAGCGGTTGCCAGCAGGCCCACGTTCTGGCCTTCCTCCCGACTGAGGGAGCCAAAGAGGCGTCCAACCGCCTGGCGAGCTTTGTCCTCGTCTGTCACGCCCCCAAACAGCCTCAGGGCCATACCCCGGATGGCAGCCCGAAACATGGTGGGCCTGAACTCAGCTGTCTGATCCAGCAGTTTTGCAGCCGGTCCCTGGCCTTCCAGCTCACATTCGAACACTAGGTCGCCATGCAGGCGGCCACTGCTGCCATAGCCCGCACAGGTGCGTCCTCCAAGACCACGCTGCAGGCCCCTTCTGAGGGTGTCCTCGATTTCTTGCCACTCTGCTTCCTGCAGATCAGGGTCCGTGCTGCTGAGGCCAATCTGCAACCTGGGCTGCCGGAGGCTGGCCAAGGCAAAAGCGGAGTGGGAATTGCGCCGTTGATCCTGATGAAAGCCAACCTGCCAGTTTTGCTGGGGATGGGCTACATCCAGCAAGCCCATTGTCCATAAGGCATCCACAGGCCATGCACCATGAAAGCGGAGTAAACCGGGCTTTAGATCACCAGCTCCGCAGGGGCTGCCGCACCAGCGTTGCAGGCGTTCTAAAGGACAGGCTCTGCGGAACAGCCCCTTGATGCCGCTACCAGGGACGAGGGGCCAGCCGCCGGCACCGATCACCGGGCGGATGAATCCTTCATCCATGCCACTGTTGCTGATCAGGCGCCAGTCGATCTGAACATCAATCAGACGCAGGCCCTCACCTTGAAACGGTACGCGGCTATCGACCCGCTTTACCCACTCATCCACCCATTGCTGAGCGTCGGATCTCCAGCCGGGCGGCGCATCCTTCGGTTTGTTGATGTACTGCCGTTGGCAACGCCCAGGCACCTGAGCTCGGTATTCCATGGGCACGTCCTTGGACTGCTCCTGTTCAGCCAGGAGCTCCTGGTTGTCTGATTCACAAACTAGGGAGTCGAGCAGAGGGGATGCTGGTGTCTGGTTTGGCCCCGCATCACTCAGATGGCCTGCACTACTGCTCGGGTTTGGTGGCTTGGGCTGAGGTCGGGGTCCCGAAGGAAATTGCCTATTTCTCCGCTTGGCCATCACTCTCTATCCCCCTTGCCGGTTTTGAGGCGCTGGGTCCACCAGACCACTGAATCACACAAGGCCGTGAGCACGGCCAAAGCAGCCTGCTGATCCTCCGGCTTCAGGCGCCAAAGGGATTCAGCCACTGACTGAATGCGGCTCTCACTGTCGTTGTTCGCGAGCACATTCCCTGGGAGGGAAAGACCGGTTTTGGCCAGAATACCTACCAGGGCTTTCCATACATCAGCGACAAAGGCGGCCTTATGGTGCTCCTTATCAGCTAGCCGCAGATGTTCACCCCAGAAACGCTCTAGGCCATAGGCACAGGTCGCCCGCATTTTGTAGGCCTGATTGAGACTGTCGGGGTCGCGATGGCGCGCTTTCAGTACAATTTCTTGGGCGAGGTGATCGAGGTCGTAGGGATGCCAGGCCATCAGCGCACCTCCTGAACAGCAGGAACGGCGAGGGTGACGTGGCAGCGGCCGAAGCCGACGCTTTCCAGGCCGCCAAAATAGAGCTCCTGGGCGCCTGTGCTGCCGAATGGTTGCCAGCTATCGGGTTGATCAGGCTTGAGGGCGATGGGGAATACCAGCACACTGCCTTCCGGCAGAGCCTCAACATTGAAGAACGCACCACCATCCACCTTCTTCATGTCGTCCGCCAACTTTACGCGGCTTTGCCGGTAGAGAGCCATGTCATGGATTAGGCCGATGTCGGCATCATCTACAACCACCAGCCGATCTGCTGGAATGTCATCGGCTAGGGCAGCGGGGATCCATTCATCCAGCCCCGTAGTAGGCTTGACGTCCATGAAGCCTAGATTGAAGAAGAGTGTTTTCACCTTGTTTTTGCCGCTGTCTTTCTCACGCCCCCGCAATCCAGGACTGGATGTATAGGGATCGGGCAGGTGGTGTTCCAGGGATGGATCCACGGTCGCCGCATAGCGGCGCAGCAACCTGGGGCAGCTCACCCACACCACCGGCTGGCCCGGGCAGAACACCGGCAGCCAGACGAGCGAGGCGTATTCGAATTTCACGCGCGCTTCGCTGATCTCCGTTTTGCCTGCTTCGCTGCCATACCAGCGGATCGTCTCGCTCTGATCCGTGTTGTCCTGGCGGCGCATTTCGGCTCGGAAGCGGCCGCGGATCGAGCTACCGGGAATGATGCCGGTCTGGGTGTAGGCATCTCGGAAGATGAGATTGAGGTTGCCTGATTCCTCGCCGGCGGAGGCCCCCACATGCAGGGGGGCCAGGGTTCGGATCAGGCCGTATTGACGCTGATACATGGGGCTGTGCGGATTCGGAGAGCGGGTGGGTGTGAGTGGTTGGTGGCGTGGCGGCGGCGGCGTTCGGTTCAGCCCAGCGGCAGGGCGAGGGCGGTGCCGAACTGGCGGAAGCTGAAGCCCTCGCGCGGAAACCAGGTTTCCGGCCATGCCGCCCAGGGATCGAGGGGATCACCGGGCACCTGGTAACAGCTGCCGGCCGGCACAGCCCAGCGCCCCCGCGAGAGGCGGCGATGACCCTGCGAGCCACCGCCCAGCCGGTGCCTCCAGGGGCGGGGCTTGTCGGTGAGGATGCCGGGGCTCTGGCCGTCGCGGTGCCAGGGGTGTTGGCCCTGCGGCCGTGCGGTGTCGATCGGTTCGCGCAGCGACAGCTTCGGACCACCCCAGACGCCGGGGGTGATCAACGCGAACGGCGCGCTGAGCGGGCGGCTCAGCAGCTCCAGTAGGGGTTCGGGGATGGGCTGGCAGCGCAGCTGCACCAGATGGCCTTCACCGCCAAAGCGATAGACGCCATCAGCTACTGCATGGCTGCTCAGATAGGCCAGGCAGGCCTGGGGATCGAGGGCGATCCCGTAGTCCAGGAACAGGGCGTTGTCGCCAGCGCTCACCCGCTCGTCATCGCGCAGGCGGGGATGCAGATGGGGCACGGCCCGCCAGGGGTCGTGGTGGATGGCGACGGTCTGATCCCCGGCCAGCAGCGGCCAGTCGCCCAGGGCGACCCAGCCACCACTGGGGGCCTTGCGCGGAGGACTCTCCCCATCCGCCGGCCGCCAGCCATCGGGTGAACATTCGCCCGTGCCCTGCTGCCAGGTGAGGCGCCGAGCGCTGAAGCGCCGACCGTCGTCGCTTGTTTCCTGGAGCAGGGTGAGCGGTGCCGGCAGCATCAGCTGCTGGAGAGCAGCGGAGAACCAGAAGGGGCCGGCGGTATGCAGGTTCCAGACCGACTGGCGATCGAGCTGGCTGGCCAGCAGGCCGGCAGCGGCAGGGGCATCAGGCGGGAAGTGCTCAGCCGCCCGTCCGGTGAGGGCTTCTGGCGAGAGGAGACGACCACTGGAGCCGTAGAGGAGACCCAAAGGCTCCAGAAGAACCAGGTGCTGGAAGGGAAGGGAGGTGCTCATGCGGCGGCCTCCTGGTGTTGGGTAACAGCCTGGCGCTTCTCCAGGCCGGCCATCACGCGCCCCAGATCCAGCAGCCATTGATCGAGCCGGCGATCCTGCTCAGGCAGCTCAGGGCTGTTGGGTTGCCGCCAATCCAGCCAGCCCGGGAAGTAGGTGGTGAGCAGGGCTTCTGCAACGCGGCGGGCCGAGCGGTCTGCCGCGTCTTTCAGTGCCGGATCCTTGCCCTTGAAATCACTGGCGCTGTGGCCGATCGCCCGGCGGCTCCTCAGCCAGAGCAGGTCATCGGCCAGGTGGCGCCAGCCGGTACCGCTGCGTCCTTCCCGATCCCGATACGACTGGCGGATCGGCTGCAGCCAGGCCCACGGGCAGGTCCATTCCAGGTAATTGCCACTGGCATAGAGAAGCCGCAAGGCGAAGCGATCGCGGCCGCGCCGCTTGGCGCTGGCTTCCGCATCGCGCACATGCTGCAGTGCTTCCCGCTGGGGAACGGCGCTGTCGGCCCAGACCAGGCCCATCGACACGGTGAGACCCTCCTGGCCACAGCCTCGCCAGATCGAGGGAAACGACTCCAGCCAGCGCCAGAGATCGTTGGCGTGGAGATCTTCTGAACCCGGCTCACTTTCATGCAGAGCCCCGAACACATCATCGCCACCGGCATAGATCACGAGAGCTTTATCGGGCAGTGTGTCGGGCACGACGCGATAGAGGCTGGCGGCCCACTGGCGCATGGAGGAACTGAACGATTGCAGGGCCTGCGCTTCTGCATCTTGCTGCTCCCCATAGCGGGCTGTCAGTTGTTCCAGGTGCTGGCCGATACTGTCGCCATCAGCCATGAACCAGATGGTGGATTCGGGCTTCTGCTGGACATTTCCGCTGAGCTTCTGAAACCGCTGCGGCAGCAGGGTCTGGAGATCGGGATCCGCGCCCTCGGGCCGGGCGAAGGCCTGGCGAGCCACGGCGGGATAGGTGATCAGGCGCTTGACCAGTTCAGTGATCGAGAGTTCCTCGTTTTCACCGGCAAAGGCCTCACCCAGGCTCTTGTTCTCACGCAGAGCCGCCATGAAGGCGCGGGTTTCCGCCTGAACCTGCCCTGGGTTGAGATCGCGCGGATCGACCACCAGCCCCATGGTGGGCCGCACCACCGCATCTGCGGAGGAGAGACTGGAGCTTTCGCCCGTCCAGTTGGGGCTGTTCCAGTCGCGCTGGAGCTTGTTCACCGCCAGGGCCTGGCGGGCCTGGCTGATGGTGCTGCCCTGGCCGTGGAACAGCTCCCAGCAGTGCAGACCGCAGGCCTTCCAGCTGGTGCCCCAGCTCAGTTCCCAGTCCTGCGGGGCGAGGGCTGTGCCCTCCAGTGCTTGCTCAAGCCAGGCGCGACAGCTGCGAAGCATGTGCTGCCAGCTGGATAGCAGGGCATCGCGGCCATGTCCCTTGCGGTAGGAGCCCTGGATCACGAGCACATTGGGAACACCACGGGAACTGCTGATCCCTGCGGGGCTGATCACCACATGGCCACGGGCTGCTGCGTCGTCGGCAATCGCTCGGGCGAGGTGTGAGAGCAGCAGGGAGCTGCCGTAGAGATCCCGTAATTTTCGTGACGCGCGGATAAAGCTCTGGACCGGCGCGAAGGTGAGGGCTGTGTAGGTCATGCCCCATCTGTAGCAACCCCATCGTGATCGCGCAGCCATTGCTCCATAAAATCAACGGCTATGCAGATCTCGCATCACTTCCAGGGGGCGAAGCGCCTGCTGGTTGGCAAGATTGCAGTTCGGCTCCCCACATCAGGCGTCTCAACCCCAGGATGAACCCACGCACCTTCCGCCTCATGCTTCTGGTGAATGGCTGTGTGGCCCTGGTCACGACAGGCCTCACCCTGGTGCTGCTGCTGATCGCCCCCCTCGGGCTTGCGGCTGTGATCACGATCACCCTGCTGGTGGCCACCCTCACCATGGGGGGAGGGGTTGCCGCCGATCTGGTGTTGTGGCGGCTGCTGCCGGGCACGACGAGCCGCGGCGCATCGCTGCCGGCTCAGGGGATGAACCGGCTGCCAGAGCGACGCCAGCGCTGAGATCTCCGACCGGCACCATCCATGCACACGGTGTATCTGCTGCGCCAGTACGGCACGGCAGGCCTGGAGGGGGAGCAGCTCGTGGTGCGCCTCCGGGGTGAGGAGATCGACCGGGTGCCACTGCCCCAGGTGGATCAGATCCTGGTGCTGGGCAACGTGCAGCTCACCACACCACTGATCCGTGCCTGCTTAACGAGGCGGATCCCGGTGGTATTCCTGAATCGCCATGGATGGTGTCAGGGGCGGCTCCACCCGCTTGAGGATGGCTACCGCCATCGCGCCCGCTATCAGCAACAGCTGGGGGAAGGCGAACGGCTCATCGCCGCCCGCCGCCTGATCAGCAGCAAGATTGCCAATGGCCGCGTGTTGCTGCTGCGTCTCACACGGCGACACCGCCCCGATAACGTGACTGCCGCGATCGAGCGCTTGCGCTGGCATGGTCAGCAGGTGGAGCGCGCGAACGATCAGGATCGCCTGCGCGGACTGGAGGGCAATGCAGCTGTCGAATACTTCTCGGCACTGGGAACGCTGCTGGAAGGCGATGGCTTTCCATTTCTCGGTCGCCATCGGCGGCCACCCACGACGCCATTTGATGCGGTGTGCGGCTTTGGTTATTCCCTGATCTGGAATGCGATGATGACACGTATTGAACTTCAGGGCCTTGATCCCTATGAAGGGGTGTTGCATGCGGGCTCAGCGCGGCATGCTGCTCTGGTCTCAGACTTGATTGAACCACTGCGAACGCTTTTGGTGGATTCCTTTAATGTCTGGATGATCCGCACGAAGCGATTGCAGGCAGACCGTGACTTCGATGCACGCGATGGCGGTGTGTTTCTCTCGGATGAGGGCCGGCAGATCTGGCTCAGGAGCTGGGGCAGTTATATGGCAGAACTGGTAACGCTGGCCAATGGACGCCGTGGGCCTCGCTGGGAGCTGCTGGATGGGATCGTGCGATCGTTTGTCAAGTTTGTGTATGACCCAGCGGCTGGTCTCAGCCTGCCTGAGCGGCGATGACTGTCTATCGAGACCAGGCCTGGGTGATCGCCTATGACACGCCCAGCAATCAGCGGAGACGCAAGTTTGCCAGGCTGCTTGAGGGGTATGGCGTGAGGGTGCAGTGGAGTGTGTTCGAGTGCCGGCTGCGACAGGAACAGATTCAGCTGCTGCGCCAACGGCTCGAGCGATTGATCGTGGCCAGCGAAGACAGCGTGCGGCTCTGGCCAGTCCCTGAGAGCAGCTGCGCGCGGGTGATGCATCTGGGCAAACAGGTGAGTGTACCTGTGTGGGAAGACCGCCTGATCTGAACGCGCAGCGTGTCAGACGGCCCGAAATCCCATACCAGCGTTGGCCTGCGCGCTCCCTTGGGGCGCCTGGGATCTGAAGGTTTTCCACAGGCCTGAGCCGGCATCCAGGGATGCGACGATGGAGCTGCGCGCAGATGGGCCACCAACCCCCTGCAAGGCAACGGCTCCCAAGGCCGCTGTCACCACTCGCTGGTGACGTCTATTGATTGGAAACTTCGCGCCGGTGCCGGCTTAGCCTTGATAGGCCAGGGTCACCACTCGCTGGTGACGTCTATTGATTGGAAACATGGCGATTTTGCCGACGATGCAGGTCTGGCTGCTTGCGTAAGTCACCACTCGCTGGTGACGTCTATTGATTGGAAACCGTCACTGGGTGGTCACCCAGTGGCGCGGACAGCAGGAGTCACCACTCGCTGGTGACGTCTATTGATTGGAAACGTCCCGATACCATCCCGCGCCCCCAGATCCGCGGTAAGTCACCACTCGCTGGTGACGTCTATTGATTGGAAACTCGATAGGGATGAGCCAAGCGACCACCGAATGATCGGTGGTCACCACTCGCTGGTGACGTCTATTGATTGGAAACCGGTGGAGGATTGGCGGATGGTGAAGCTGGTCATGAGTCACCACTCGCTGGTGACGTCTATTGATTGGAAACCAATGGCGCTGTCACTATCTACATCGTCGTCGTTGAGCGGTCACCACTCGCTGGTGACGTCTATTGATTGGAAACTTTGAGGGCATTGGCCTTGTCAAGGCCGGTCCCGAAGACCGTCACCACTCGCTGGTGACGTCTATTGATTGGAAACTTCCGGTATTGGTTGCGGCTACCGGCGGGCCGCTGTGCCGCGTCACCACTCGCTGGTGACGTCTATTGATTGGAAACTGGTCCCGGGGCGGCCGTTGATCACGGTCACCTCCTGAAACATGTCACCACTCGCTGGTGACGTCTATTGATTGGAAACTTATTACACACAGCACTCTACCACCCTCCTCGTATCTAGTCACCACTCGCTGGTGACGTCTATTGATTGGAAACTTGCATAGTGTGAAGCCGCCCCAAGGGCATGTCCTGTCACCACTCGCTGGTGACGT
>VFQS010000781.1_pt1 | contig 32509 bp, 24 predicted proteins | sample 3512361 | NCBI WGS metagenome assembly VFQS01 (sample SAMN10412375, study PRJNA504923) | tailings metagenome | isolation source: Relicate 1 Philex TSF3 active mining | place: Philippines
GCAATCGAGCTCTTTCGGCCACTCAGACATCACTCCATAAAAACTATGAAGATTCTGACGATTAAATAATCGTCAAAATCTTCAAAATTTAAATAATAAAAATTAGTAACAAAAATTTACAAATTACTTTTTATTTGTTGATAAAAATTCTTCAGTAAATTCAAGAATACCTTCTTTTAAAATTGTTTGAGCTTCATCCGTTAAAGTATTTGTAGATTGAAGAATTTCACCATATTTAGCTTTTTTCGTAGCTAAAAATTGTCTTAAACCAATTAAAAACGGACGAACTTGATCTACATCAATTTTATCTAGATAACCATTTGTACCAGCAAAAATAGTTGATACTTGATCTTCTAAAGATAAAGGTGAAGCTTGAGCTTGTTTTAATGTTTCACGTAATCTTTGTCCACGAGCTAATTGATTTTGAGTTGCTTGATCTAAATCGGAAGCAAATTGAGAAAAAGCTTCTAATTCAGCAAATTGAGCTAATTCTAATTTTAATTTTCCAGCAACTTGTTTCATAGCTTTTGGTTGTGCAGCTGAACCTACACGAGAAACAGAAATACCAACATTAATAGCTGGACGAACACCAGCGTTAAAAATATCAGCAGATAGGAAAATTTGTCCATCTGTAATAGAAATAACGTTAGTCGGGATATATGCAGAAACATCTCCCTCTTGTGTTTCAACAATTGGAAGTGCAGTCATACTTCCGCCACCCATTTCATCGTTTAATTTTGCTGCTCGTTCTAATAAACGAGAATGTAAATAGAAAACGTCACCTGGATAAGCTTCACGACCTGGAGGACGTCTTAATAATAAAGACATTTCACGATAAGCTTGTGCTTGTTTTGATAAATCGTCATAAATAGCTAGAGTATGACGACCTTTATACATAAAATATTCAGCTAATGCTGCACCAGTATATGGAGCTAAATACTGTAAAGTAGCTGGAGTATCAGCTGTTGCTGCAACAATAATTGTATATTCCATTGCACCACGTTCTTGTAATGATGTTACAACTTGAGCAATAGATGAAGCTTTTTGACCAATAGCTACATAAACACAAATAACATCTTTACCTTTTTGGTTTAGAATAGTATCAACAGCAATAGCTGTTTTACCTGTTTGTCTATCACCAATAATTAATTCACGCTGACCACGGCCAATTGGAATCATTGCATCAATAGCAATTAAACCAGTTTGTAATGGTTCATAAACAGAGCGACGTGAAATAATACCAGGTGCTGGCGATTCAATTAAACGAGTTTCTGTTGTCGGGATTTCTCCTTTCCCATCAATAGGACGAGCTAAAGAATTAACAACACGTCCAAGGAATTTATCTCCTACAGGAATTTGTGCAATTTTTCCTGTAGCACGAACAGAACTTCCTTCTTGAACAGTTAACCCTTCACCCATTAAAACAGCACCAACATTTTTTGATTCTAAGTTTAAAGCAATACCAACAGTACCATCTTCAAACTCTAATAATTCCCCCGCCATAACTTTTTCAAGTCCATAAATTCTTGCAATACCATCTCCTACTTGGAAAACAGTTCCCACATTAACAACTTTTACTTCACGATTGTATTGCTGAATTTGTTGGCGAATAATACTACTAATTTCATCAGGTCTAATTTTAACCATTTTCTAAACTCCCTATAATCTCAAAAACCTAGGGTAATATAACTTAAAAAATAATAAACAAATATTGTAAAAAAAGGTTTTAACTTTACTACAATTTAATTTGACTTGTAATTTGTCAGAAGAACAATATTAAAATTATTTACAGACGAATGAAATGTTTCATCTAAAGATTTTTCTAAAGTATTCCGAACTTTTGTCAAAGCTAAAGCTACTACTTGTTGAGAGATTTGAGAAACAACTTTTTGTTGTTGTAAATTAATTGTTTCTTTTTTTAGTTCTTCTAAACGAGCAATATCTTTTTCAGTTTGACGAGTTGTTTGTACTTTTTCTTGTTCCGCTGTATTAACCCCTTGTTCTCGAATTTCAGCTGCTTTCTTTTTAGAAAGTTCTAATTGAGCTTTTGCTTGATTTAATTTTTCTTGAGCTTCAAGTGCTCGTTGATCAGCTTCACGTAAATTATTTAAAACTGTTTGTTTTCGGTTTTCTAATAAAGAACGTAATGCATCACCAACAAAAGAAATTACAACTGCAATAACTACAGCCAAGTTTATGATATTTGTTTCTAAAATATTAGTATTAAACCCAAAACCATGCCCTAAAGGAAGGTCAAAAAAAAGGGTTAAAATAATCATAAAAACCTCCATAGTTGTACTTTTTAGTTTGTTTTTTTCCTATTTACTTTTGCAATTAAAAAAATAGAAAAAATTTTAACTAAGAAAACTAAAAAAACCTCTATTAAATAAATCTAAAATTCAATAAAGAAGTATTCTGTTAAAAAAATTTATAAGAGAGAAAAATCAGATTTGATTTTTCTCTCTTACTTAAGAATTACTTATTTTCTAGTTTATTGTCTTATGATGCAAAAGGATTAGCAAATAATAAAGCTAAAGCTACAACTAGACCATAAATAGTTAAAGATTCCATGAAAGCAAAACTTAATAATAAAGCACCACGGATTTTTCCTTCAGCTTCTGGTTGTCTTGCAATACCTTCTACAGCATAACCTGCAGCTGTTCCTTGACCCATACCAGGACCAATTGCAGCAAGACCTACAGCTAAACCAGCAGCAATTACAGATGCAGCAGCGATAAGTGGATTCATGATTATTTCCTCCAATAAATTCTAAAAAAAGATAAAAATAGAAAAATTTTACTCTTTTATCCTACCATAAAAAAGATAAAAAAAAGACTAAAAAAAAAATAAAAAACTAGCTTTTAACCTAGCAAAAAGATGAAAAGAAGGTTTTTTTAATGATGATCTTCAAGTGATTCACCAATATACGCACCCGCAAGAGTAGCAAAAACAAGAGCTTGAATAGCACTTGTAAAAAGTCCTAATAACATAATAGGAATTGGAATAATTAAAGGTACTAAAGCAATTAAAACACCTACAACTAATTCATCCGCTAAGATATTACCAAAAAGTCGAAAGCTTAAAGATAAAGGTTTAGTAAAATCTTCTAAAACATTAATTGGTAATAAAAACGCAGCAGGTTCAATATAACGTTTAAAATAACCTAAACCTTTTTTACTAATTCCAGCATAAAAATAAGCAATAGAAGTTAATAAAGCTAACGATACAGTTGTATTAATATCATTTGTCGGTGCAGCTAATTCACCATTTGGTAATTCAATTAATCTCCACGGGAATAAAGCTCCAGACCAATTAGATACAAAAATAAATAAAAAGATCGTACCTAAAAATGGAACCCATTTTAAATATTCTTCTTCTCCAATTTGTGTTTTTGCTAAATCACGAATAAATTCTGTAATATATTCAGTTAAATTCTGTAATCCATCTGGAGTTTGTTTTAAATCTCTATTTCCTAAAAGAGATAAAACAAAAATAATGAAACAAACTACCAAAGAAGTAATGATAACTTGACCATGAATTGAATATTCACCAATATACCAGTAAAGATGTTGTCCAACGGAAACTTCTGAAATCTCAAATAAAGGAAAATTGAAACTACCTGTTAAATGCTCATTCATTATTTCTCTCCCTTTGATTAAAAAAAAACTTTCTTTTACTTATAAAAAAAGTTTACGCTTCATATAAAAGTAACTCTCTAAAAAAGAGAGTAGTAGTAAGAATAGAAATTTTTATTTTTAACAATAAACCATAGAGTTTTTATATTTCAAACTACTACAATATTTAGTTTAGTAATTGTTACTAACTTCTTGCAACTGAATCTTATAATAAAAAATTTTATTCCTTGTTATAAATATTTTTTTATTTTTTTGATAAACTTACTTTTACTTTTCCTTTTGAAAGTCTTTTCTTTTGAGTTTCTTGATATTGTTTCTGACCTTTTTTTATTGCATCGACAAATTCGTCTAAAAGAATTTGTAAACACGCAACAGAATCATCATTTGCAGGAACAAAAAGATCAGCTAAAGTTGGGTCACAATCGGTATCAAGAATCGTTACACTACGTAATCCTAATTTTTGACATTCACGAACCGCATTTAATTCTTCCGGTTGTCCTACAATAATAACAACATCCGGAATCGCTGTCATAGTTTTAAGACCACCTAAATATTTTTGTAATCTTTCTTTTTCTTTTTTAAGATTAGCAATTTCTTTTTTTGAATAATTTGAAAAATCTAAATTTTGTAATTGATTTAATTTTTCAATAGAAGTTTTAATTGTTCGCCAATTTGTTAACATACCACCTAACCAGCGTTGATTAACATAGAATGAATCACAATTTAAAGCAACTTTAGCTATTAATCTTGATGCTTGTTTTTTTGTTCCTACAAATAAAAAAGTTTTTCCTTGCGCAGCTTCATTTGTTAAAAAATTAGAAGCTTTTTTTAGAAAAAAATAAGTTTGTACTAAATCAATAATATGAATACCGTTTTTTTCAGCATAAATATATGGCGCCATTTTTGGATTCCACTTTTTCGCTTGATGCCCAAAATGTACACCAGTTTTTACCATTTCATCAATTTTAGTAATCATGGATTAAACTCCTACTTTACAAATATTGTTATCATTCATAAAATTATCACTTTTAAAAGTAAAAATTTTTATTATTGTAAGAGATATATACAAAAAATACAAGATAAGTTGATATTAAAAAAATTTTTTGTTATTATAAAAATTACAGTCTATTAGTTTATACCGTTAACCCAAAATCATGTCAGGACTTTTTAGTAGCAGCATAAATGGTGATTAAAGGAGATGGAACTAATAGACTTTTTATTTTTTACAGGCGGCACCCAGATTTGAACTGGGGAATAAAGGATTTGCAATCCTCTGCCTTACCACTTGGCTATACCGCCATTACTTTTTTATTTTACCAGTAAAAAAAAAAAAAATCTACAAAAAATAATATCATAAAACAAAAAATTATAAAATTTTTCTTATTTTTTTCTAAAATAAATACAATGTTTATTCCAGATTTTATCGAAGTACAACGTACTAGTTTCAATTTTTTACTAAAAAATGGAATTAAAAAAGAAATATTAACTCGGAATTTTATTTCTAATACAAGCAAGGATTTAGAGTTAATTTTTTTCCCTGAATACTATAAACTAAACCCCCCTGTTTTAAATTGTCGCGAATCGATTTTAAAAGCAAAAACATATGCTTGCAAATTATATGTACCAGCACAATTAATAAATAAAAGAACAAATGAAATAAAAATTCAATGGGTTCTTTTGGGTAATTTACCTTTAATGACAAAAAGAGGTCATTTTATTATTAATGGATCACCACGAATTATTATTAATCAAATGATTCGAAGTCCAGGAATATATTATCAAGAAGTACTTGATAAAAATAAAAAAAGAACTTATTATGCAGATTTAATTTCTTATCGGGGAACATGGTTAAGGTTAGAAACAGACAAAAAACAAGCCATTTGGGCGAGAATGAAAAAAACCCCAAAAATTTCAATTTTAATTTTTTTACAAGCATTTGGATTAACAAAACAAAACATTTTTCAATCTATTCAAAACTCAGAATTTTTAACAAACTCTTTTTTAAAAGAAAATCACCCACTTACAACGGATCAAGCCCTCTTTACACTCTATTCTGAAACACACCCCAAAAAAGATAAATCATTAGTTACTTCTTCACTTGGAAAAAAATTTCTATTTCGAAAGTTTATGAATCCAAAAACTTATGATTTAAGTGATATTGGAAGAATAAAATTAAATCAAAAACTTGGTTTATCTATTCCAATAACTACAACAACTTTAACAGGTGATGATATTTTATTTGCAACAGATTATTTAATTAAATTAGAATGTGGTTCTGGTGAAATTGATGATATCGATAATTTAAAAAATCGAAGAGTGAGAGCTTCAGGAGAAATTATTCAAAATCAATTAAGTATCGGATTAATTCGATTAGAAAAAATAATTCGCGAAAAATTAAAAAAAAATAGAAAAAATTTAAGTATAAAAGGATTAATTACAACTAAACCTATTAATGGAGCTTTAAAAGAATTTTTTGGATCAAGTCAACTTTCACAATTTATGGATCAAACCAATCCTTTAGCAGAAATTACACATAAACGAAGATTAACTTCAGTTGGACCGGGTGGAGTAAGTCGAGAAACGGCAGGAATGGCAGTAAGAGGAATTCATCCAACTCATTATGGACGAATATGTCCAATAGAAACTCCAGAAGGTCCAAACGCTGGATTAGTAAATTCTATTACAAGTATTGGAAGAATAAATCAAATTGGTTTTATTGAAACACCTTTTTTTAAAGTCTATAAAGGACAAGTTCAAAATTTTTTACAACCAATTTTTTTAACAGCCGATCAAGAAGAAAATATTTCTGTCGCACCAAGTGATCTTCGTTTATCAAAACTTTCTTTTTTGCCTAATAAAAAAATTCCAACACGAGTAGGAAAAGATTTCAAACAAATTGCACAAAATAATGTGAATTATATAGCTATTTCCCAAATTCAAATGATTTCAATTGCTACATCATTAATTCCTTTTTTAGAACATGATGACGCCAATCGAGCTTTAATGGGATCAAATATGCAAAGGCAAGCTGTTCCTTTAATGAAAGCAGAAAGGCCTATTGTCGGAACAGGTTTAGAAAGTCGCGTAGTTGCTGATTCGGGACATGCATTGCAGTCAACAACTAATGGTTATGTTTCATATGTTGGTGGAGGAAAAATAATTATTCAAAATAAACCAATCAAAAGAAAAGAATTGAACACTTTTTCAAAGTTAAATACGGTTTCACCTTTTCTAAAATTTTCATTCTCCTCCTTCTTTTTTTCTAGAAATACAAATGAGTTTTCTCATTATTCCTCTTTATTTCCAATACAAGAAAAAAATAAATATTTTATTCCAGCTGTTTTTTTTAAAAAAACTTCTTGTTTATGCAAAAATGAGAAAAAAAATTTATTTCTTAGTTTAAAGGAAACAAAACTAAAACCTACTATAGAAAATTTACCTTTATCTTCCATAAAGGAAAATCAAACTGAACTTTTTTTAGAAAATTATCAACGTTCGAATCAAGAAACATGTTTAACAAATCGCGCAGTGATTAATGAAGGCGAATGGGTACAAAAAGGAGATTTAATAGCAGATGGAAGTGCAAGTGTTAAAGGAGAACTTTCATTAGGAAAAAATGTTTTTATCGCTTATATGCCTTGGGAAGGTTATAATTTTGAAGATGCTGTTTTAATAAGTGAGCGTTTAGTTTATGACGATATTTATACATCAATTCATATTGAACGTTTTGAAGTTGAAATTAGAGATACAAAATTTGGATTAGAAGAAATTACCAATAAAATTCCTGAAATTGATAATAATGAAATAAACCACTTAAATTCGTTTGGAATTGCAAAAATCGGAAGTTGGGTTAAAGAAGGGGATATTTTAGTTGGAAAAGTTACACCCATCCATAAAAAACCATTATCACCACATGAAAAATTATTATACGATATAGTTGGAAAAGAAATTCCAACAACTCGTGATACGTCTTTACGGGTACCAAAAGGAGTTATTGGTCGAGTTATTCATATTGAAATTTTAGAAACTCAAACATTACCAATTGAAACTTCTTTTGAAGGTCCAGGAAGAGTTCATGTTTATATAGCTGAAAAAAGAAAAATTCAAGTTGGTGATAAAATCGCTGGAAGACACGGCAATAAAGGAATAGTTTCAAAAATTTTACCACGTCAAGATATGCCTTATTTACCTGATGGAACTTGTATTGATATTGTGTTAAATCCATTAGGTGTACCATCACGTATGAATGTTGGTCAAGTTTTTGAATGTTTATTAGGCTTAGCCGGTTTCTATTTAAAAGAACAATATAAAGTTATTCCTTTTGATGAAACTTATGGACCGGAAACATCAAGAAGTTTAGTTTATTCAAAATTATATTCTGCTAGTTTAAAAACAAAACAAAAATGGCTTTTTAATCCAAATTCACCTGGAAAAATAAAATTATTTGATGGATTAACAGGAAATTGTTTTGATCAAAATGTTACAGTTGGGCAAGCTTATATTCTTAAACTTGTTCATTTAGTTGATGAAAAAATTCATGCGCGATCAACTGGCCCATATTCATTAGTAACTCAACAACCATTAAGAGGAAGATCAAAACATGGTGGACAAAGATTAGGAGAAATGGAAGTTTGGGCTTTAGAGGGTTTTGGTGCAGCTTATACTTTACAAGAATTATTAACAATAAAATCTGATGATATGAAAGGTCGTCATCAAGTAATTGATTCAATTTTAAAAAATAAACCGATTTTTTTAGGAACACCAGAATCTTTTAAAGTTTTAGTTAGAGAACTACAATCTTTATGTTTAGATGTTCGCGTCTATGGGATTGATAATGGTGGAATAAAAAAACAAGTTGATGTATTAAAATTATCGTAATAAAAAATTTCTGGCTTTTTTTTCCATAGAAAAAAAAGCCACTAAAAAAAAAATGAAAACAAAAAAACCAAAAATTGTACAAGTTCACTCAATTCGTATCGGATTAGCGTCGCCTGATCAAATCAAAAAATGGGCTGAAAAAATTCTTCCAAATGGAAAAATTATTGGAGAAGTAACAAGTTCCCAAACAGTTAATTATAAAACATTAAAACCTGAAAAGGGGGGATTGTTTTGTGAACGAATTTTCGGGCCAATCAATAATTTTGAATGTTCATGCGGTAAAAAAAAAACCAAATCAAATCAAACATTTTGTCCTGACTGTGATGTAGAGTTTACTTCGTCACGTGTTAGACGACATCGATTAGGCTATATTCAACTAACCTCACCAGTAACACATGTTTGGTATTTAAAAGGTCGACCAAGTTACATATCAATATTATTAGATATGCCAAAAAAAAAAGTTGAAGCAATTGCCTACTGTACAGAAATTTTAAATATTTCCAATAATTTTTCTGTACCAAAAAATTCTTTGTACTCGAGTTTTTTAAAAAATCCAAAAACATTTTATTCACTTTCAAATCAAAATTCTTCTTGGGAAATTCAAGAAGATTGGACGTATTTTCTTTATTATATGACAGCGCCAATTGAGCAAATTGATCGGCCAATTCAAAATTATTTAAAAATAAAAAACTCACAAATCTATGGATCGAACCAAGAATTAGGAGCAGAAGCTTTAAAATATCTTTTAACCGAACTAGATTTTGCAACTTTAGAAAGAGAATTACGTGTTCAACTTTTTTTTATAAATGATGATATTAGTGAATTAGAACAGGAATTAAAAAATTTAGAAAATCAGGGCTATATTTTAGATGAAAAAGAACAAAATCAATTAAAAAAATTTTTATATCGTCAATTACAATTGTTAATTTATAGTCGAGCAAAAAAAATTCGTCGATTAAAAATTGTTCGACAATTTCGAAGAACAAAATCAAGACCAGAATGGATGATTCTTTCGGTTTTACCAGTCTTACCTCCTGATTTAAGACCGATTATCCAATTAGATGGTGATCAAGTAGCAGTTTCCGATTTAAATAAGCTTTACCAAAAAGTTTTATTTCGAAATAATCGAGTAAAACGAAACTCCACAATAAAATCGGATGAAATGAAATACGCACAACGATTATTACAAGAATCAGTTGATGCGTTAATTGAAAATGGAAAAGGTGGAGCTGACCCAATTTGTGCTTCAAATGATCGACCATTAAAATCTTTATCAGATATGTTAAAAGGAAAAAAAGGCCGATTTCGACAAAATTTATTAGGAAAACGTGTTGATTACTCAGGTCGATCAGTAATTGTTGTTGGGCCAAAATTAAAACTTCATCAATGTGGATTACCAAAAGAACTTGCTATTGAATTATTTCAACCTTTTTTAATAAGAACATTAATGTCAAAAAAATTAATTCGAACAATAGTTGGGGCAAAAAGATTAATTCAACAACAAGATCCTATAATCTGGAAAGTTTTGGAAGAAGTTATGGAAAATCATCCGATTTTATTAAATCGAGCTCCAACTTTACACCGTGTTGGTTTTCAAGCTTTTCAACCAAAACTTGTTGATGGAAGAGCAATTTTATTACATCCGTTAGTTTGTACTGCTTTTAATGCTGACTTTGATGGAGATCAAATGGCTGTTCATGTACCTTTATGTTTTGAAGCACGTGCCGAAGCTTGGATTTTAATGTGGTCCAGAAATAATATATTGTCACCTGCTACTGGAGAACCTATGATTGTTCCAAGTCAAGATATGGTATTAGGTTGTTATTACTTAACTACAAATAATTTAAAAATGAAAAATCAACCAATTCATCACTTTTCAAATTTAAATGATGTAATCAAATACTATAATTATAAAAATCTAAGTAATCATTTATTTGTTTGGATTCGATGGAATGAAATTTTTGAAACAAGTACTGAAAAAGAAAAACCACTTGAAATTCAGATTCAAAAAAATGGTTCATTTTTAGAAATTTTTTCACAATATAGACGCCATTTTACCTTTAAAAACAAAAAAACAAATCAATATATTCGAACAACAATTGGTCGAGTATTATTAAATCAAACAATTAAAAAAATATTTAATACTTAATTCCAAAAATATATAAATACTTTTTTTATTAGTAAAAAAAATTATGCTATTTAATATAATTTATTTTAATCGATATTTTGACAAAAATCGATTAAAAGCTTTAATTTTATGGAGTTTAACAAACGCTGGGGAAAAAACAACTATTGATTTAGTTGAAGAATTAAAAAATATTGGTTTTTCTTATGCAACTAAAGCTGGTTTATCTCTAGGAATTGATGACTTAAAAATTCCACCAACTAAATCACAATTAATTTTAGAAGCTGAAATCCGTGTTCTTTCTTCACAAAAAGAATATGAAATTGGAAATGTTACAATTGTTGAAAAATTTCAACAATTAATTGATATTTGGCACAGAACAAGCGAAGTTTTAAAACAAAATGTTATTGAACATTTTCGCTCAACAGATGTTTTAAATCCCGTTTATATGATGGCATTTTCCGGAGCTCGGGGAAATATTTCTCAAGTTCGTCAGCTTGTTGGAATGAGGGGATTAATGGCTGATCCACAAGGACAAATCTTAGATTTTCCAATTCGAAGTAATTTTCGTGAGGGGCTAACTTTAACTGAATATATTATTTCTTGTTATGGAGCAAGAAAAGGACTTGTTGATACAGCTTTAAGAACAGCAAATTCGGGCTATTTAACAAGACGATTAATTGATGTAGCCCAACACATTATTGTTAGAAGAATAGATTGTGGAACAGAAAATGGAATAGTCATTACGGAGATGAAGGATGGAAAAAAAATTCTATTTTCATTAAAAAAACGATTAGTTGGTCGTGTATTAGCAAAATCAATTGAAAATGTAGCAAACCGAAATGAAGCTATTTCGCCAACTCTTTCATTAAAAATTGTTCGTAAAACAAATCAAGTAGTAGTAAGATCTCCTTTAACGTGTGAAGCAAAGAAATCAATTTGTCAATTATGTTATGGTTGGAGTTTAGCTCATGGTAATTTAGTGTCAATCGGAGAAGCTGTAGGAATCTTAGCTGCTCAATCAATTGGTGAACCAGGAACACAATTAACAATGCGAACTTTTCATACTGGTGGTGTGTTTTCGGGAGATGTAATGCAAGAAATTCGATCTCCTTTTTCAGGGATAGTTACTTTTTCAAATCCTCTTCAAGGAATATTAATCCGAACACTTCACGGAAAAATCGCTTTTCTTACAAAAACAGAAGGTGAATTAATTTTAACCAATTCTTTTAATTCAGAAAAAATTAAATACAATATTCCTAGTTCAACTGTTCTTTTTATTAGACAATTTGAAACTGTTCAAGAAAAACAATTATTAGCAGAATATTCGTCAGTTGTAACAAGCAGTAATGAAGGCATCCAAGAAAAATATAATGTTAATTCGACTCTTGAAGGCGAAACATATTTTGAAAATGTTTTTTTAGTAGTAAGAAGTGGAAAAGAAGGTGATATTATAAAAACTGCATTAAAATTTGGTTCAATGTGGATTTTATCAGGAAAATTATATCAATCACCAATTCGTTCCAATTTATTTATTAAACCTGGTGATTTAGTTGACACTAATTCAATTTTTAATGAATCAATATTAGTAACTCCGTATACTGGATTTTTAGAAAAACAAGATTTTAGAAAGAAAAAATATAAATTTTTAACTAAAAAAAGAAATTCGTTAAATGAAAATAAAAAAATTTTTACAAATTTAACAAAAGCAAATTCTTTTTTTGAAAAAAAGAACCAATTGAAAAACTTTAAAGATAAATTTTCTTTAAATGAAAATTTTTTTGAAATAAAGTTTAAAAATATTCAATACAAAAAATTAGGGTATTTTCTATCTTTAAATAATTCAAAAAATAATAAATTTTTTCTAACTTGTTCAGTAAACAAAAACAATATCCTCTTAAAAAATTTATATTTATATTGGTTTTCTACAAATAAACAAAATCAAAATAGTTTTACCATTTTTGATACGAATTTTTCGACTACTGAAAAAGGATTCATTTTTCAAATCAAGGAAAACTTTTATCAATTCAATGAAAAAAAGATTATTTCAAAAAATGTTTCTTTTTCTTCACCAATTATCAAAAAAAATATACAACCTTTTATTTTACTAAATAAACAAGGCAATAAAAAGGACATTATTAATAACGAAAATTTCAATCAAAAATCGACTCCTTTATATTTGTTTGAAAAACGAAGAAAAATTAATTATAAAAAAAATCCAGGTGTACTAGCTTTAGAGAAAAATTCTTTTAAAGAAACGATTCTTCCCACTTCGTTTTATAATAAAGATAAAATCCGAACAATTTATTTTAATTCAAAAACAGTTTCACAGTTAATTAATAATTTAAACAAAACTCAAGAAAAAAATAAAAACTTTAATTTACAATTAACTTGTGGTTGGATTTTTCTTCCACAAAAATATTCCCAAATTTTTTCTATTAATAAAGAATTGATAACACCAACCTATAAAACAAATATAGAAGGTTTTAACCAAAATTCAATTTATAAAAAAAGTTTATCGAAAAAAATATGTTTTTATTATTTTTTAAATAAAAAACATTTAGCAAAAAGTCGCTATATTAAAAATCAACTTTTTCGATATAATAAATTTCATCACTATAAAGATAATTTTTGGAAAGATCAACAACACATTAACACAAACTCTTCACAATATTTTTTTGAAGAAACAAAAAACATTGAAAAATCTATTTTTTCTTCTTTAAATTTTGATAATTTAAAAATTATACGAAATAAAATTTATTTAAAAAATTTTGAATTTAGAAATCGTTTTTTAATCGAGATTCAAAAAATAGCTGAAAACCAAACCTTTAATGACAAAAAAGAAAAGAAAAAAGTTCAAAAACTTTTACATTTTCAAAAAGAATTAAATTTTTTTGATATAGAATTATTTAAAAATAATAAGCAAAAAATTACAAAATTAAAATTACCATATCCAAATATTGATGCAAAGCTAAAGAAAGAACTTTTTTCTTTTGATAAGTATCAATCTAGCTTATCACCAATTACTATTTCACTTTTTTATCCAAAAAACTGTTCTTTTAAAAAAGGACAATTAAAAATTCAAAGTAATCAAGAACTAATTTTTTCAAGTACTCGAAAAATTCAATCCTTGAATCATTTATTTACAGAAACTAATAGTACAATAAAACACAAAAATAACGTGTTTGTAACAAAAACAAGTACAGTAATAGAACAAAATACATTTTCATTAAATTCTTTTTTAAGCCCTTTTCAAGGTGAAATAACAACTATAAAAAGTAATTTTATTGAAAAAGAAAAAACTCTATTATTAACGAATAATGATAAAATTAGTTTTTTAAATAATCAAGAAAATTTATTCGTAAAAATTGGCCAAGTTTTACGATATGGAGATCCTATTTTTCAAAAAATTGGAAGTACAGAATCAGGTCAAATTATTCAAATTGATCAGACAAAAATAACTTTGCGCAAAGCTCAACCAATTTTATTTTCTTCACAAGGCATTTTTCATGTTGATAATAGAGAGATTATTGAAAAAAATAGTCCTCTTTTAACTTTATTTTATAGAAAATTAAAAACTGAAGATATTGTACAAGGAATACCAAAAATCGAAGAACTATTTGAAGCACGACAAGCAAAAGAAGGTGAGCCTTTACAAGATAGCTTGCATAATAAACTAACTTTATTTTTTAATACTTTTAAAGAACAATATCCATCTCAACAAGCAGCACGAAAAAGTATTGAAAAAATTCAACAAATTTTAGTAAATAATGTTCAAAAAGTTTATCAATCACAAGGTGTAAGTATTGCTGATAAACACATCGAAATTATTGTTCGACAAATGACAACAAAAGTAAAAATAACTGAAAGTGGTCGAACTGGATTATTACGGGGTGAATTAATTGATTTAGAAAGAGTTGAACTTATTAATTTAGGAATTGAAGGTGATAATGAAATAGCAAAACGTGGATTAGATGTTGAAAAAGCGGAATATGAACCAATCATTTTAGGTATAACAAAAGCAGCATTAGAAACAGAAAGTTTTATTTCTGCATCAAGTTTCCAAGAAACAACTCGTATTTTAAGTCGAGCTGCAATTGCAAGAAAAACTGATTTTTTACGTGGTTTAAAGGAAAATGTTATTTTAGGTCATTTAATTCCAGCAGGTACTGGATTTTCTTTATCTTTTGATGGAAACCTAAAAAAATCGAATATTTTAAAAAAAGTTTTTTGGTATTCTTATAAAGACATTATTACAAAATATTCTCTAAAAAATTAACAATTAGTTTTCTGGTTGTTATCAACCAGAAAACTAGAACAAATCGTTTTATTTACCTAAAGATTGCCAACTCATTGGAAGATCATCTAATAAAACTGAACTGTTATAAATTTCTAAAATAATTACTAAAAAAACTGCAAAAAGTGCCATAAAAACACCCATTAAAACAGTAGTACCCCAACCTGGTGCTACTTTTCCATATTCAGAATTTAACGGTCGTAATAAAGTTCCTACTGCTGTTACCATTCCAGTATCAGTTTGAGCTTTTTTAGCTGCTGTCGATTTAGTTGCCATATAAAAAATTCTTAGATTTTTTTTACTTTCTGTAATATCATAAAAAATAGAGGACCTTTTAGTAAATCGATTTTTCTTAAAAAAGAAAATTTAAAAAATTTTATTTATCAAAAAAACGAGGTATATATGTTATGGAAAGTCCTGCTTTTTTCTATATTATATTTTTATGGTGTCTTCTTTTAAGTATTACCGGTTATTCTATTTATGTTGGATTTGGTCCGCCATCCAAAAAATTACGAGATCCTTTTGAAGAACACGAAGACTAATTTCTATTTGTTTAAAAGTCGTGATAATCACGACTTTTAAATAAATAGAAATAAACTATTTTATCAAAAAAATTTTATTTAATAATGCGTGGAGGTTCTCTAAAGAAAATTGAAAAGAAAATAATCCCTAAAGTTCCTACTAATAAAAAAGTATAAACTAAAGCTTCCATACAAAATGTTTTTCTATTTTGGAAAGAATCAAAAATGATCTTGAAAAATTTACTCTTTTTAAATAAGATGATTATGTTTTTTCTATTAATGAAAAAATAAGAATAAGATTTGATGTTTTTTTTTAACTGTCAAATCTTATTCTTATTTCTAATTTCAAAAATAAAAGAATTAAACAGATTGACGGCGTGTTGAAGTATCACCTAATTTTAAAAATGCACCAAATTCAACTTGTTCATCTAAATCAACATCAATACCAGCAAAAACATCTCGGAAAATAGTTCTTGCACCATGCCAAATATGACCAAAGAAGAATAATAACGCAAAAGATAAGTGAGCAAAAGTAAACCAACCACGAGGACTAGTTCTAAAAACACCATCTGATTGTAACGTTGCACGATCAAATTCAAAAATTTCACCTAATTGAGCACGTCGTGCATATTTTTTAACTGTTGCTGGATCATTAAATGTTACACCATCTAATTCACCACCATAAAAAGTTACAGATACTCCTACCTGTTCAATACTATATTTTGATTCAGCTCGACGGAATGGAACATCAGCTCTAACAACACCATCTTTATCTAATAAAATAACAGGGAATGTTTCAAAGAATGTAGGCATTCTACGAACAAAAAGTTCATTTCCTTCTTTATCTTTGAAAACAGCATGGCCTAACCAACCTACTGCAATACCATCCCCACTATTCATTGCTCCAGCACGGAAAAGACCACCTTTAGCTGGGTTATTTCCAATATAATCGTAAAAAGCTAATTTTTCAGGAATTTGTGACCAAGCTACAGAAGCTGATTTTCCTTCTGCTAAACTTGTTTGAACACGTTTTTCAATTTCTTGTTGGAAGAAACCTAAATCCCATTGATAACGAGTTGGTCCATATAATTCAATCGGAGTAGCCGCCGAACCATACCACATTGTACCTGCAACAACGAAAGCAGCCCAAAAAACAGCTGCAATACTACTTGATAAAACAGTTTCAATATTCCCCATACAAAGTGCATTATATAAGCGTTGAGGGGGTCTTACACAAAGATGAAAAATACCACCTAAAACACCTAAAATACCTGCAGCAATATGATGAGCAGGAATACCACCTGGATTATAAGGATCAAACCCATCAGCGCCCCATGAAGGAGTAACTGGTTGTACACTTCCAGTAATTCCATACGGATCTGAAACCCAAACACCTGGTCCAAATAAACCAGTTACATGAAAAGCTCCAAAACCAAAACATAAAAGTCCTGATAAGAAAAGATGGATTCCAAAGATTTTTGGAAGATCTAAAGCTGGATCTCCTGTACGCGGATCACGAAATAATTCTAGATCCCAATAAACCCAATGCCAAATAGCAGCTGCAAATAATAAACCAGATAAGATGATATGCGAAGCAGCTACGCCTTCATAACTCCAAATACCTGGATTTGTAGCTGTTTCACCACTAATAGTCCAACCGCCCCAAGATTGTGTTACACCTAAACGAGTCATAAAAGGTAAAACAAACATTCCTTGACGCCACATTGGATTTAAAACAGGATCAGATGGGTCAAAAACAGCTAATTCATAGAAAGCCATAGAGCCTGCCCAACCTGATACAAGTGATGTATGCATAATATGTACAGCAATTAATCGGCCTGGATCATTAAGAACAACTGTATGGACACGATACCAAGGTAGTCCCATATTTTTATTGTTAGATGTATTAAAAAATTATTTTACTTTCTTTCTTTTTTGTTTTAAGATAATTATATTAAATTATATCATATTAGTAAATAATACTATAACTTTATTTTTAGAAATAAAACTAAAAATAAAAAAATTTTAATTGGTAAAAAAAATCAAAAATTAAGGACTAAAAAATATGCCTATTGGTGTTCCTAAAGTACCCTTTCGTTTACCTGGTGAGCCTTCAGCACAATGGGTAGACCTTTTTAACCGTTTATATCGAGAACGACTTTTATTTTTATGTCAAGATTTGGATGATGAAGTATCAAATCAATTAATTGGCATCATGTTATATTTAAATGCTGAAGAAAAATTTAAAGATATTTATATTTTTATCAATTCTCTTGGTGGATCGGTAACGTGTGGAATTGCAGTTTATGATGTTATGAATTTTGTTGAAGCCGATGTTTCAACAATTTGTGTTGGAACAGCTGCCTCGATGGCGTCCTTTGTTTTAGCTGGTGGACAACGAGGAAAACGAATCGCTTTACCACATTCCCGAATCATGATACATCAACCAGAAGGTGGTGGACAAGGCCAAGCTTCAGAAGTTCTTTCTGAATCAGAAGAAGTTATGCGACTGCGTCGACAAGTTGGACGAATTTATGCAGAACGAACTAATCAAACTCTTAATAGAATTTCAAGAGATATGGACAGAGATCAATTTATGTCTGCTCGTGAGGCAAAAGATTATGGAATTGTAGATCAAGTTGCTATTGATGTTAAATGGTCATCCAATTGATCATTTTTTAGAATGATTTTATAAATTTGAAAATCACTTATAAAATCATTCTAAAAAAATTCAACATAAAAAAAATAAAAGTTAATTTTATTAGTAAAAAAAAAAAAAACCAGATAAACTAAATAAAAAAATTCAGCCTAATTGTGTTTTACTTTTTGATATTTTATGAAAAAAAACCTCGTTTATGAGTAAAGTTTATGATTGGTTTGAAGAACGTCTAGAAATTCAAGCTATTGCAGATGATATTAGTAGTAAATATGTACCACCACATGTAAATATTTTTTATTGTCTAGGTGGTATTACTTTTACTTGTTTTCTAGTACAAGTTGCAACTGGGTTTGCTATGACTTTTTATTATCGACCAACTGTTGCAGAAGCTTTTGCATCTGTACAATACATTATGACAGAAGTAAATTTTGGTTGGTTAATTCGATCTATTCATCGTTGGTCAGCAAGTATGATGGTTTTAATGATGATTTTACATGTTTGTCGAGTGTATCTAACAGGTGGTTTTAAAAAACCACGCGAATTAACTTGGGTGACTGGTGTTATTATGGCAGTTTGTACTGTATCTTTTGGTGTTACAGGATATTCTTTACCTTGGGACCAAGTTGGTTATTGGGCTGTAAAAATTGTAACAGGAGTTCCAGATGCTATTCCAGTAATTGGTGTTCCACTTGTTGAATTATTACGTGGTGGCGTTGGTGTTGGACAAGCAACTTTAACTCGTTTTTATAGTCTTCATACATTTGTTTTACCATTAGCTACAGCAGTTTTCATGCTTATGCATTTTTTAATGATTCGTAAACAAGGTATTTCTGGACCACTTTAAGAAAAAAAGTATACATCTATTAAAAGTTAAAAAATTCAAAAATCTTTTTTTAAATATAATTTTATTATAATTTTATAAATTTATGGCAGTTACAAAAAAACCTGATTTATCTGATCCTATTTTACGAGCAAAATTAGCAAAAGGGATGGGTCATAACTATTATGGAGAACCAGCATGGCCAAATGACCTTTTATACATTTTCCCAGTATGTATTTTTGGTACTTTTGCTTGTGTAATTGGTCTATCTGTTTTAGACCCAGCTGCAATTGGTGAACCAGCAAATCCATTTGCAACTCCACTAGAAATTTTACCAGAATGGTATTTTTATCCAGTTTTCCAAATTTTACGAGTTGTACCAAATAAACTTTTAGGTGTTCTTTTAATGGCTGCTGTACCAGCAGGATTAATTCTTGTACCTTTTATTGAAAATATCAATAAATTTCAAAACCCTTTCCGTCGTCCAGTAGCTTCAACAGTTTTCTTAATTGGAACTGTAGTAGCGATTTGGTTAGGAATTGGTTCAGTTTTACCTATTGATATTTCTCTAACTTTAGGTTTATTTTAAATTTAAAAAAAAATATTTTTTGGTTTTTGGTCACAAATTAATTTGTGACCAAAAACTTTTTAGGTACTAGTTAAAAAAAATAATTTGTATATAGCTTCAAATATTAGTAACAGTAAAAAAATAAAAAAAACTAGCAGAAATTGATTTTTAGTATGAAAAAAAATATGGAATTTTTTAAAAACTCAAAATTAAATATTTACAAAATAACTTTTGTAAATATAAAAATAACCTTTTCATTTTCAAATTATCGAAAATGGGCAAAAAATTTTTTCGTTGAAAAAGTTAATATTAATAATTGGAATTTGAATACACTAATACATGTTTTTCCAATTTTAATTGGATTTTTTCAAATGATTTATTTGAGATATAAAGATGAAACATTTTTATATTTTTTTGAAAAAAATATTCCTGGAAAAAAATTATTAAAAGAAGAAATTTCATGGGAAACTTTTCAATATATTCAATTATTCAATTATAAAAATAATCAAATTACAAATATTGATATATATAATGATTATTTTCTTCTTGATATAAAAAATAATCGGGAAAATTATTTTATTGGCTTACTTCCAACAAATCCAAAAACTGAAAATAAAAAAAATCCAACTTCGTTTTATAAAATCCCATTAAACAATATTCTTAATCCCTCTTCGATAAACGCTAGTAAAACAGATTTCTTTTCAGGTGATATTTTTTATAAATTAGATGAATTACCATTTAAATTGGAAATCAGTTATCAAAATGATTCAGCAAAACTTTCTTTTTTTGATACTGAATTAAAAAAATTAAATGAAAACTTTTATTTTCCCAGAATAAAAAACTTTGACAATACAAAATTTTTAAAAATTCCAAAAAATTTTGAAAAAGAATTTTCTTCCTCTCCAATAAAAATTTTTGCTGTAAAAGTTTATTCTAACGATAATAATATTATTAATAGTCGTGAAAGTACTGAGTATCTAAAAAAAAGTACTATTCAAAAAGAACTAAATTTATTATTTTATAATAATGGATTATTACCTTATTTCAAAAATAATAAAAATAACTTTTTCACGTTTGATAATTTAAATAAGTCTAATCAACAAAATAGCTTTAAAGAATTTTCAAATAAAGAAACATTAACTCTAGTTAATGATTTTTTACCTTTAAGCAAAAATAATCCATTACTAGTACGAAAAATTTCTGGTTATTCCTATCCTGATTTAGAAAAAAATCAAATTTATTCTTTTTTAATAAGACAAATAATCAATTTTTCAAAAAATAATATCTTTTTACAAATAAATTTACCATCTAGTTTTAGTTATTTTTTGAATACTAATTCATTCTATCCTTCAATTTTAACTACAAATTCAAGTATTACAAATAGAAAAGATGGTTTTTTTGGATTCAATATAGACGGAAATGCAGCTGAAAAAGAAGAAAAATTTCTTGATACAAGTTGGAAAAAAAGTATTTTTAATGAAATCAATAAAAAAGAAAAATATGAATTTGATGAACTAGATGATTCAGATCCAGATAGCTGGTTTTTACTTTATAATTCAAAAGAAAAAAATAAAGCTTATTTTTTTGAACAAAATATTATTAATTTAAAATTAAAAGGACAAAAGGAAAAATTTTTTCCTCCGCAAACTGTAAATCGGACTAAATTAAACTATCATTTTACTGCATTTACAGAAAATTTAATTAATAATAATATTTACAATCCTCTACATAGTGGAGAAATTTATAGACGAACAATAAATTTATCAAGTTTTTTAAATAACAAAAATTTTTCTGATAAAATTAATACTTTTAATTTTGTCGATTCTTGGGAACCTATTTCAGTATATTCTTGGATGATTCTTATTCAATTTTCTGTGGGAATTTTTCTTCTTCAATTATTAAAAGATCTTTATAAAGATTATGGAAAAGAATTAGTTGAATATGTTTTACAATTTGCTAGTTCGTCAGGAATTGATGTTGAAGAATTAAAAGAACAATATTTATACGAAGACCCAGGATATCGATTAATTAAAAAAATAAAAAAAAATTTTAAAGATGTAGCTGGAATTGATAATATTTTACCAGAATTGGGAGAAATTGTTTGGTTTCTACGAAATTTTGGCCGTTCATCAAAATTTAAAAATAGTATTCCAAAAGGAATATTATTAATAGGACCACCAGGAACTGGAAAAACCTTATTAGTACAAGCAATTGCTGGTGAAGCACAAGTTCCAGTTATTATTGAATCGGGAAGTTTATTAACCGATCCACAACAAAAAGGAAGAGGAATAGAAAAATTAAAAAAAATATTTGAACAAGCACGGGAATTATCACCATGTATAGTTTTTATTGATGAAGTTGATACAATTGGTGAAAAAAGACAAAATATAATTCAAACAGCAATGGGGGGGGATGAATTAATTGAATCAATTTATGAAACTAAAACTAATGAGAGTAAAAATTCTTTTATTCCTCAACCATTAAATCTTCATGAACCAGCAAGCGAAGAAAAAGATCTTGAATATCAATTATTTCGAAATCAATCAGAAAATCCATCATCAAGCGAATTCGGTCAAATTCAAAAAACACTTGAAACGAAAAAAACACAATTAAGTTTATTAACACAATTTCTTATTGAAATGGATGGGTTAAAGGAAAGAAAAGGTGTTATTGTTATTGGAGCTACAAATCGACCAGCAGTTTTAGACCCAGCGTTAATTCGTCCTGGACGTTTTGATAAAATTTTAAATTTAGAATTACCGGGTAAAGCTAAAAGAATTGAAATTTTAAAATTATATAGTAAAAAATTAGAAATTGAAAAAAACGTTTCATGGGATTATTTAGCAAATCGAACAAAAGGATTTAGTGCAGCCGATCTAGCCGCTGCAATGAATGAATCCGCTATCCAATCAATTTTGCAAAAAACTACTCATACAATCGAAACAATTGAACGAGGAATTGATTTAGTCACAAGTTATAACTTAAGCAATTCAATTTCTACCGAAAAACAAAAAACTAAAGATCCATTTTTTGTAAATCGATTAGCATATTATCAAGCTGGAAAAGCTGTTCTCCAAACTCTTCTTTCTTCCCATGACCCTGTAGTCGTTTTATATTTACAACCAAGACAAAAAAATGCGCGACATGCAAAATTTTATGAAAAATATTTTGAAAAAAATAAAAATCGATTACAAGTAGAAAATGAATTAATTGGTTTATATGCCGGAAAAGCAGCCGAAATTTTAGCACTATCTGGACAAAAAACAATAAAATCATTAAAACGCTGGCAATCCGATCTTGGTCTTGATGATTTATTATCAGCGACTTTTTTAAGTAATTTAATGGTGGACAATTGGTTTCTATATTCAACAAAAATAGTTAGTAGAAAAATGAATCCAATTTTAAATGATCAAAATAGTAAAGAATTCCAAGAATATGAAAAATTAGATTTATTAACAATTTTTGATAATCAAGTTGAAGATGAGGTTGAAATTGAACAAATTGCAAAACTTTGCCGCATAAATAATTACCAACAAAAAGGTTTTGGCCCTTGGTGGCAAATACAAGTTTCAAAACAACTTTCTGAAATTGATTCATTTTTTGCAGATTGGTATCGTATTTATCTCCCTGATCCAGAAGAAAGCTTATTAAATTTAGAATGGATTCCACCCGATGAATTTTATCATAATAATGAATCCTTAAAAACACTCTCACCAACCTGCCTTATTTCTTTTAATGAGTTATATAAAATTGAAAGAGATTATATTTTTCATGGCTTAATTTTAAACTCTTTTAATAAAGCTTTTTCTAACTTAGAAACAAACAGAGAATTTTTAGATTATTTTGCAGATTATTTAATTCGATATGATATTCTTCGTCAAGAACAAATTAAATATATTTGTAAACAAAAAAAATCAGAAAAAATTACTGAAGAGAAAAAAATTAATAGGTTTAAAATTATTAATAAGGAATGGGGAAAAAACTCTCGGCGAGAAAATTATAGATTTATTAATTTTGATTTTTTGAATTTTGTAAAAAAATTAACAAACTATAACTCCCCATTTAATCAAATTTAAAACAACTAAAAACGCTTTTTTTTATAATATCTTGGTTAACCAAGATATTATAAAAAAGTCCTGCTTTTGAAAATCTTTGAGGTTCGAAACCTCTCCAGGACAAAATAAGATTAGTAAAATTTTTATATTATCTAAAAATAAATAATGTTTTTAGTAATTATCTGTTTTTTTGGAAACAGATAATTACTAAAACTTAAAAATATTATGCTATTAGTCTAAAGGACGCATAGATAATACAGGTTCAGTATCACGATCAATACCTTTTTCGAAGCCAGCTGCAGCAGCACGTGCTCTTCCTGCATGCCATAAATGACCTACAAAGAAGAAGAAACCTAAACAGAAATGTGATGTTGCTAACCAACTACGAGGAGAAACAAAGTTAACTGCATTAATTTCAGTTGCTACACCACCTACAGAGTTTAATGAACCTAGAGGTGCATGAGTCATATATTCAGCAGCACGACGTTCTTGCCAAGGTTGAATATCATTTTTTAGTTTATTTAAATCTAAACCATTTGGCCCTCTTAAAGGCTCTAACCATGGTCCACGGAAATCCCAAAAACGCATAGTTTCACCACCAAAAATGATTTCACCAGTTGGTGATCTCATTAGATATTTACCTAAACCTGTTGGACCTTGTGCTGAAGCTACATTTGCACCAAGACGTTGATCTCGAACTAGGAACGTAAATGCTTGAGATTGAGAAGCTTCTGGACCTGTTGGACCATAAAATTCACTCGGATAAGCAGTATTATTAAACCATGCCATACAACAAGCAATAAAGCCCATTAACGAAATAGCACCAAGACTATAAGATAAATAAGCTTCACCAGACCAAACAAAAGCACGACGTGCCCAAGCCCATGGTTTTGTTAAAATATGCCAAATACCACCTAAAATATTTAAAGTCCCAATCCAAATATGACCGCCGATAATATCTTCCATATTATCAACACTAACAATCCAGCCATCTCCTCCAAAAGGAGATTTTAAGATATAACCAAAAATTACTCCTGGACTAGTTGTCGGATTAGTGATAATTCTTACATCACCACCACCTGGAGCCCATGTATCATAAACTCCACCGAAGTACATCGCTTTCCAAACTAAAAGCCATGCGCCAATTCCTAAAATAATAAGGTGAATACCTAAGATTGTTGTCATTTTATTTTTATCTTTCCAAACATATCCAAAGAAAGGGAAAGATTCTTCTAAAGTTTCTGGTCCTACTAGTGAATGATAAACACCACCAAAACCTAAAACAGCAGAAGAAATTAAATGAAGAACACCAGAAACAAGTACGGAAAAGTATCAATAACTTCACCACCTGGACCTACACCATAACCAAGTGTAGCAAGGTGAGGTAATAAGATTAAACCTTGTTCATACATTGGTTTTTCAGGAACAAAGTGTGCAACTTCAAATAAATTCATTGCACCTGCCCAGAAAACAATTAAACCAGCGTGCGCTACATGCGCACCTAATAATTTACCAGAAAGGTTAATTAGTCGAGCATTACCCGACCACCAAGCAAAACCTGTAGATTCTTGGTCGCGACCACCTACAGTTAGTGTACCATTAAAGAGCGTTTCCACGTGGTAAAACCTCCTCCGGGAATACAAGTTTTTCATGTGGCTGATCTTGTGCAGCCATCCATGCACGAATACCTTCGTTTAGAAGGATATTTTTAGTATAAAAAGTTTCAAATTCAGGATCTTCTGCAGCACGAATTTCTTGAGAAACGAAGTCATAAGCTCGTAAGTTTAGAGCTAATCCTACAACACCAAGTGCACTCATCCATAATCCTGTAACAGGAACAAAAAGCATAAAGAAATGTAACCAACGTTTGTTTGAGAAAGCTACACCAAAAATTTGTGACCAAAAACGGTTTGCTGTAACCATTGAATAAGTTTCTTCAGCTTGAGTTGGGTTGAAAGCACGGAATGTGTTTGCACCATCACCATCTTCAAATAATGTATTTTCTACAGTTGCACCATGAATAGCACATAATAAAGCTGCACCTAAAACACCAGCAACACCCATCATATGGAACGGGTTTAGTGTCCAGTTATGGAAACCTTGGAAGAATAAAATGAAACGGAAAATTGCTGCAACACCAAAACTTGGAGCAAAGAACCAACCAGATTGTCCTAATGGATAAATTAAGAAAACAGAAACAAATACAGAAATTGGTGCAGAAAAAGCAATTGCATTGTATGGACGTAATTTAACAGATCTAGCAATTTCAAATTGACGTAGCATAAATCCAATTAAACCAAAAGCACCATGAAGTGCAACAAATGTCCATAAACCGCCTAATTGACACCAACGTGTAAAATCACCTTGAGCTTCAGGACCCCAAAGGAAAAGTAAAGAGTGACCTAAACTATTTGGTGGAGTAGATACAGCTGCTGTTAAGAAATTACAACCTTCTAAATAAGAACTCGCTAAACCATGAGTATACCAAGAAGTTACAAATGTTGTACCTGTTAGCCATCCACCAAGCGCAAAATAAGCACAAGGTAAAAGTAAAAGACCTGACCAACCAACAAATACAAAACGATCACGACGTAGCCAGTCGTCTACTCGATCGAACAAACCACGTTTTTGTTCAGTTTTACCAATCGCTATAGTCATAGCGTAAATCTCCAAAAAAGTAAATAATAAAAATTTTTAAATTCGTCTTATGATAATTTTTTATTTTCAAAAAATTTGAATAAAAAAAAATGGAAAACCAAAAAGTTTTTTTTATCAAACGATTCTTAATTTGTTCATGATATTAAGAATTATAATTATTTAGTTTTTAATTGTTCAATCTACTACTTTTTTTAAACTTACTTTCAATTTCAAAAATTCAATCTTCTTTACTAAACTAAAAAAAAAACAAAATCAAAGTTATAACCTAATAGTAAAAAAATTAGATAATTTTAGGCCCAACCGGACTCGAACCGATGACCTATTGCTTGTAAGGCAATCACTCTACCAACTGAGTTATGGGCCTGATTGTTTTAATAATACCATTAAAAAATTGAAATTGCAATGAATAAGAAATTAGAATTTTGTTTTAAGCCAGTCTAAAAAACTGGCTTAAAACAAAATTCTAATTGATTTCTTGTTTTTCGATATAAACAAAAATAGAAGCCATAGCTACAGCTGGAAATACAAGTCCTACAAGAGGTACTAAAATCGTAGGTAAATAAGAAGCAGTCATAGTAAAATTTTCTTCTATAATTTTTAATTAATTAACTATTTTATTATAAAGTAGTTTTTGTTTTCAAAAAAGTTTTTTCTACTTTACTGAAAAATGGTATTATAAGATTAAATATAAATTTTTGATTGATAATTTTTATTACTTTTTAGTGAAATTTTAAATAAAACATTTAACTCTATTAAAAAAAACTTATAAAAGGATTGGAGGTTTTTGGAAATGTCCATGTTAGCTTGGATTGAAGATCAGCGTAAAATAAAATTATTAAATACATTAAAGAAAACAAAAACGTTACCGGAAGGAAGCCAAGGGCTTTGGACACGTTGTGAAAATTGTGGCGTTATTCTTTATGTTAAACACTTAAAAGAAAATCAATCAATTTGTTTTGGCTGTGGATATCATTTACAAATGAATAGTCAAGAACGAATTACTCATTTAATTGATGCTGGTACATGGCGTCCGTTAGATGAAATCGTTTCACCTTGTGATCCATTACAATTTTGCGATCAAAAAAAATATATTGACCGTCTTAAAGATGCTCAAGAAAAAACTGGTCTTCAAGATGCAATTCAAACAGGAACAGGAATGTTAGATGGAATTCCCGTTGCTCTTGGTGTTATGGATTTTAATTTTATGGGTGGAAGTATGGGATCAGTTGTAGGAGAAAAAATTACCCGATTAATTGAATATGCAACACAAGAAGGATTAACTCTAATTTTAGTTTGTGCATCTGGTGGAGCAAGAATGCAAGAAGGAATTTTAAGTTTAATGCAAATGGCTAAAATTTCTGCCGCATTACAAGTTTATCAATCTGAAGCAAATTTATTATATATTTCAGTTTTAACTTCTCCAACAACAGGTGGTATCACGGCAAGTTTTGGAATGTTAGGTGATTTAATTTTCGCAGAGCCAAAAGCTTTAATTGGTTTTGCTGGCCGACGAGTTATCGAACAAACTTTACAAGAACAATTACCCGATGATTTCCAAACAGCTGAATATTTATTACACCATGGATTATTAGATTTAATCGTCCCAAGATTCTTTTTAAAACAAGCTTTATCTGAAACAATTAATTTTTATAAAGAAGCTCCTTTTAAAAGAAAAGGTGTTATACCGTATGGTATTCAACGTAAAGTTTCTTTTATAACGGAAGAGAAAGTTCGTAGAAAATGGTATAATGTAGAAAGAAATTCATCAAAAAATGAAACCGCAACAAATAAAGATGATTCTTCATCATATTTAGAAATATTAAAATCTTTTCAAAACTTAGTAGATTCTTTTGATGAAAAAAAATTAACTAAAACGAATGAAGAAATGCAAAATAAAGAAGAAATAAATGAAACAATTGCAAATATGAGTAATCGGGAGATTGAATGGCGATACTCATCATTAACTTCTAACAATAATCAAAAAAATACTTTTATTTTTGAAAAAATATTATGTAATTATTAAAATCATGAGTATTTTAGTTGAAAACTTATCAAAAAATTTTATCAACTTTCAAGCATTGGATCATGTAAATTTAGAAGTTAAAACAGGTTCATTAGTAGCTTTAGTAGGTCCATCTGGTTCAGGGAAATCAACCCTATTAAGAACAATTGCTGGGTTAGAATTTCCCGATGAGGGGAGAATATGGCTTAATGGGAAAAATGCAACTTATGCAGCACCACAAAAACGAGATATTGGCTTTGTGTTTCAAAATTATTCATTATTTAATAATATGAATGTTTTTGAAAATATAGCCTTTGGATTAGATATTAGAGCAACGCATGTTAGTACGATTAAAAGTCGTGTTAAACAACTTTTACAATTAATTCAATTAGAAAAATTTTCAACTCGTCATCCGTATCAATTATCCGGGGGGCAAAAACAACGTGTAGCATTAGCAAGAGCATTAGCAATTAATCCAAAAATATTATTATTAGATGAACCTTTTGGAGCGTTAGACGTTAAAGTACGAAAAGAACTAAGGAATTGGTTAAGACACTTACATGAAGAAGTTTCAGTAACAACAGTTTTTGTAACGCATGATCAACAAGAAGCACTAGAGGTTGCAGATGAAATTGTGATTTTTCAAAAAGGTCGAATAGAACAAACAGGTAATCCAAAAGATGTCTACGATTATCCAGCAAACAATTTTGTAAAACAATATATTTCTCGAACATCAAATTATTATTTATAAAAAAAAGTGGATTAGATTTCTTAACTAATCCACTAAACGATAAAAACTTGTTTTTTTTCTTTTTATGGAATATTATAAAAAAAATTAGGAGAATATTTAAATTAATTAAATAAAAAACGAGTATGACAAATACAATCAATTTAGAACAAAGTAGACCTATTTTTCCTTTTACAGCAATTGTAGGTCAAGAAGAAATGAAATTAGCTTTACTTCTAAACGTTATTGACCCAAAAATTGGTGGAGTAATGATTATGGGCGATAGAGGGACAGGAAAATCAACAACAGTAAGAGCGTTAGTGGATTTATTACCTGAAATCAATGTAGTTGCTAATGATCCATTTAATTCAGACCCAGAAGATCCTGAATTAATGAGTGAAGAAATTAGAGAAAAATTACAAAATAATGAAAATTTAGATGTTACAAGTAAAAAAATCCCAATGGTAGATTTACCACTTGGTGCAACTGAAGATCGGGTATGTGGAACAATCGATATTGAAAAAGCATTAACAGAAGGTGTAAAAGCTTTTGAACCAGGTCTTTTAGCAAAAGCAAATCGTGGAATACTTTATGTTGATGAAGTAAATTTATTAGATGATCATCTTGTCGATGTTTTATTAGATGCAGCAGCGTCTGGTTGGAATACAGTAGAAAGAGAAGGTATTTCGATTAGTCACCCAGCTCGTTTTATTTTAGTAGGATCTGGAAACCCTGAAGAAGGTGAATTAAGACCACAATTACTAGATCGTTTTGGAATGCATGCACAAATTGGAACAGTAAAAGATCCAAATTTAAGAGTAAAAATTGTTGAACAACGTGCAAGTTTTGATGAATCGCCATTAGAATTTAGAAATAATTATATTGATTCACAAGAAGAATTAAGAAAAAAAATAATTGAAGCTCGAGAATTATTAAAAGAAGTTGAAATTGACTATGATTTTCGAATTAAAATTTCACAAATTTGTTCTGAATTAAACGTAGATGGTTTAAGAGGAGATATTGTTACAAATCGTGCGAGTAAAGCTTTAGCTTCTTTTGAAGGGAGAAAAACTGTAACACCACAAGATATTTTCCGAGTTATCCCATTATGTCTACGACATAGATTAAGAAAAGATCCATTAGAATCAATTGATTCAGGTGAAAAAGTACAAGAAACGTTTAAAAAAGTTTTTGGCTATCAATAAAGATAAAATAAAATATCAAAATAAAAAGGAAAGTCTTTCCTTTTTATTTTGATATTTTACTAATAAACTGATACAATTAAAAAAAAGGGCTCATCGTCTAAGGGATAGGACAGGAACCTTCTAAGTTTCTAATGTAGGTTCAAATCCTACTGAGCTCAAAATAAAATTGGGGATAGAGGGACTTGAACCCTCACGGTTCAATGAACCAACGGATTTTCAAAATATTATTAATTGATTTTTGGACTCTCTCTTTATCCTCGATTCATTTAAATAAAAAATGAAAACGTTAGAATAGCTTCCGTTGAGTCTCTGCACCTATCAAAAAAAATTTAACGAGTTGATTTGACTCAGGATTTTCGTCTTATTTGATGTTTCGTCAAATGAAAATAAAAAAAGTTTGAATTCCCTGAATTTGAAAGCATTCACTTTAAAGGTTTCCCTTTAAAGGCTCAAATATAGATCCTTTAAGTCCGTTGCGTCTGCCAATTCCGCCATATCCCCATGTTTAAGTTATATATTTATAATACCATAAGAGTTGTTTTTATAAAAGTTTTTTGGTAAACTAAAAAAACAAAAGGGTCGATGCCCGAGTGGTTAAAGGGGGCGGATTGTAAATCCGCTAGCATCGCTTACGCTGGTTCAAATCCAGCTCGGCCCAAATAAAAAATTTATCGGAAAGAGAGGGATTCGAACCCTCGGTAGCTTTGTAACTACATAGACGTTCCAGATCTATACCTTCAACCACTCGGACACCTTTCCATAATTCAAATTAAGTATCTTTCAAGATAAGAAGAAAGATACTTAAAAAAGATTTAAACTTTACGAGAATAATATTCAACAACTAAAAGTTCATTTAATTCTAAACCAACAAATTGGCGATTAATTTTTGAACTAACAACACCAGTTAAACTCTGTTTTTCTAAAATTAAATGTGGTGGTAAAGTAGTTTGTTGAGATTGTTCTAAAAAAGTAGTTATTAAATCACGTGATGTTTTACGAGAAGCACTAGAAATGCGATCATTTGGTTTACATTGATAACTTGGTATATTCACTCTTTGGTTATTTACTAAAAAATGCCCATGAGTAATCATTTGTCGAGCAGCAGCAATGGTTGGAGCAAAACCTAAGCGAAAAACAATATTATCTAATCTCATTTCTAATAATTGAAGTAAGATTTCTCCAGTTGATCCTTTTAATTTTCTAGCTTGACGTACATAACGAATCAATTGACGTTCGTTTATTCCATAGTTATATCGTAATTTTTGTTTTTCTTGTAACCGGATACCATATTGAGAAGATTTCCGTTGTGCAGTACCGTGTTGGCCTGGAAGAGAATTTCGATCACTAGTTTTTCTTGTTAATCCTGGTAATGTACCAAGTCTTCGTATAATCCTTAATCGTGGACCTCTATAGCGAGACATAATTTTTATCCTGTTTTAATAATATTAAAAACTTTAATGCACTAATAATATCATTTTTAAAATAATTTTTTCAAGTAAAAAATTTAGAAAAAATTTGCATACTCACTAAAAGAAAAGTGAGTATGCAAAAAATTATCTATTGGTTAAAATTTTTTTACTTGTTTAACAACTTGATAACGAGCACGTTCACGTTTAAAAGCAAAATTTGCTTCTACTTTTTGTTTTTGATCAGAAGCTTGTTCAAGTTTTTCTTTTGCTGAAGTATATGAAGTTTCTGCTTCTTGAGGATCAATGGTATCAGAAGACTCAGCTTCATTTACTAAAACAGTAACTTGATTTTGTTTTACTAAAGCAAAACCACCCATTAAAGCAATAGGAACCCATTCATTTTTTGAACGAATTAACATTACTCCAATATCTAAAGCAGTAATAATAGGAGCATGATTTTTTAAAATACCTATTTGACCCGTATTTGTTGGTAAAATAATTTCTTCGGCTTCTTCGTTAAAAAAAATCCGATCAGGGGTCATAATTTGAACTTGTAAACTCATATTTTATTTTTTTTAAGAAAAGAGTAATTCGTTTGTAAAAAAGAATCTTAACCTTCAAAGATACTTTTTTTTGAATTATTAGTAAACCTGATAAAGTTTCTTATTATCATTTTTTAATGAACAAAAAAACTTATCAGGTGTAGGGTAGCAAAAATTATAAAGTACCAGCTTTTGCAATCGCTTCATCAATGTTTCCAACAAGATAAAAAGATTGCTCAGGTAAATCATCTAATTCTCCAGAAAGAATTAAATTAAAACCTTGAATAGTTTCTGCTAAACTTACATATTTACCAGGTGAACCTGTAAAAACTTCAGCAACAAAAAACGGTTGAGATAAGAAACGTTCAATTTTACGAGCACGAGCAACAACTAATCTATCTTCTTCAG
>VFQS010000784.1_pt1 | contig 32466 bp, 35 predicted proteins | sample 3512361 | NCBI WGS metagenome assembly VFQS01 (sample SAMN10412375, study PRJNA504923) | tailings metagenome | isolation source: Relicate 1 Philex TSF3 active mining | place: Philippines
GGGGCTTTGTCATCGAGACTGGCCTCCTTCCGCCAGCCTCGACGTTGAATCAGCACGAGATCGATGCGGGAATCCCCCAACGATTCAGTGCGCACGAAAACCGCTCTAGTCAGATCCGCATCCGCCTTCCGCCTACATACTGAGCTGGGCCGGCGTGGTTTCGAAAAACACGGTGTTGGATGCCAGGACATTTCTCGACATCAACATGCCGAACGCCAATGGCCTCTTGGAGGACCCTAGGCCGGTCAAGCTCTAAGCCAGCCGGCTTGACAAGTCACGAGCCGAGTTGATGAGGCACTCCAGGTAAAGTTCACGGTTTCTCAGGCCGTCCTCACGAGGAGTAACCAGGCAGAGCGTGGCGATGCAGCGTTCCTTGCGATCACGCACGGGAACGGCGAAACACTGGGTGAAGCTGTCGACGATGCTCTGGAAGGTGAAGTAGCCGTCGGCGCCAGCCTTCCTCACTTCCGCAATGAAGGCAGAGGGTGCCAGCCAATCACCGTTCGGCAGCCGGAAATCCTCGGCTGGCACGAGATCAATGATCTCCGCGTCATCAAGGTGACTGAGAAGCAGCCGGCCGGAAGCCGTCCACGGGATCGGCACGCGTTCGCCCACGCTGGAAGAAATGCGGAAGGGCCGCGCCCCTTCCTTCATCATCGCAACCGTATATTTGTTGCCATCGAGCATGCAGAGCTGCGCGGTTTCACGCGTTACCTCCGCCAGGGAGACCAGTACCGAGTCACTTTCGCGGAGCAGGTCGAATTCCTCCTGGTATGCGAGACCGAGGAGGTACAGCTTGCGCCCGAGATACACCAGCCCCTCATCGCCCCGGTATTCCAGGATTCCGCGATCAATCAGCAGATTGACCAGTTCATATACGGAGGACCGCGGAGCTTCCATCCGGATGGCAATCTCGTTGACGCGCATTCCACAGCGCTGCTGCGCCAGGAATTCCAGGATTTCAAATGCTCGCTCCAGACCGCGCGCGCGGCGGCCGATATCCTGTTCGCGGTTGGGGGTGATCGTCATAAGCTGAAGCAAGCCGTTCAATTAGGCTTTCTATTTGCGCTTGAAGGCCACGCAGTCAATCTCGATCTTGCAGTCCACCATCATGCGCGACTGAACGCAGGCGCGGGCGGGAGGGTTCTCGCCGAAATACTCGGCGTAGATGCGGTTGAAGGTCCAGAAATCCCGCGGGTCATCGAGCCACACGCCCACCCGCACCACGTCCTCGACGCCATATCCCGCTTCCGCGAGGATGGCGAGCATGTTGCCGATCGCCTTGTGGGACTCGACCACGATGCCCCCGGGAATGATCTCACCGCCCTCCATGGCGACCTGGCCTGAGACGTAGAGCCAGCCATCGGCCTCCACGGCACGCGCAAAGGGCAGGCGCTGCTTGCCGGCGCCGGATTCACCAGTTCCATAACGCTTGATGCTCAACGGACACTCCTTTTTCTCATGTGAAACTGGATGATTCCAGGAACTCCGCGAGTCTCTGGGTCTTGGGCCGCACGAACATCTCGCGCGGATCGCCCTCCTCACCGATCCGCCCCTGGTTCATGAAGATGACCCGGTTCGCGACCTCGAAGGCAAACCGCATCTCATGCGTCACGATCAGCATGGTCATCCCATCGCGCGCCAAGTCCTTGATGACGGCCAGCACCTCGTTCACGAGTTCGGGGTCCAAGGCCGACGTCACCTCGTCGAACAGCATCAGCTTCGGGTTCATGGCAATGGCGCGCGCGATCGCCACGCGCTGCTGCTGACCGCCGGACAGCTGGCCCGGATAGTTCGCGAGCCTCGCTGAAAGACCCACCCGGTCCAGCCAGCGCTGGCCGATGCCCTCAGCCTCCTCGCGGTTCAGCTTCTTGACCTTCATCAGGCCGAGCGTGACATTCTGCAGCGCGGTCAGGTGCGGGAAGAGGTTGAACTGCTGGAACGCCATTCCCGTCATGGCGCGCTGCCGGGCGACTTCCCGCTCCGGCTTGCGCCGCCTCTGGCCGCCTGCAGTGTCGTAGCCGATCTCTTCCCCATCGATGATGATCGTTCCCCGCTCAAAGTCCTCCAGCATGTTGATGCAGCGGAGCATCGTCGTCTTGCCGGATCCGCTAGAGCCGATGATGCAGACAACCTCGCTCTGCGCCACGTCGCAGTCCACACCCTTCAGCACCTCGACCTTGCCGAAGCTCTTGTGCAGGTCCCGGATTTCAACCAGTGGCCTCGTCATGTCGGTCCGCCCATCCTCAAACGTGAATTGCCGTCTTCCGCTCGACCAGGCGGCCGAGCCGTTCGATGCCGTAACTGACGGCGAAGTAGAAGAAGCCGGCCAGGAAATAGAACGGCAGGCTCATGAAGTTGCGAGCGATGATCTCCTGCGTCGTCAGCAGGAGCTCTCCGATGCCGATGATCGAAAGCAGCGTGGAGGCCTTCACCATTTCAGCCGCGGTGTTCACCCATGCGGGCAATATCTGCCGCAGCGCCTGAGGCGACAGTACGTAAAGAAAGGTCTGGCGGAAGGTGAGCCCGATGGCCTTTGCGGCCTCCGTCTGCCCGCGCGGAATAGCCTGGAGCGCTCCACGCACGATTTCCCCGACATGCGAGCTGCAGAACACAGCGAGCGCCAGAACGCCCGCTTGGAACGGCGAGAGCTGCAGGCCGATGGTGCTGAGCACGTAATAGCTCGCAAGCACCAACACAAGCACCGGCGTTCCCCGGATGAAGTCGGTGTAGGCGCGGACCAGCCAGTAAAGCGGGCGCGCGCCATAGGTCAGCGCCAAGCCGACGCCGACACCAAGCAGCGTGCCGGACAGCACCGAGAGCAGAGAGATCGTGACCGTCATCAGGAGACCCGAAGCGAGCGCCCAGCGCGCGATCCACATCTGGTCGAGAACAGCAGACGCGTAATCCATCACTACCTCACGATCCGCATGCGGGCCTCGACCATGCGGAGCAGTGCCGCGAGGACGGAGCAGGTGGCGACATAGAGAAGGCTGACGACGATCCAGGTTTCCACCACGCGGAACGTCTCGTTGTTGATCTTGCGGGCATAGAAGGTGAGTTCCGGAACGGCGATTGCCGCCGCGAGCGAGGTATCCTTGAAGAGCGAGATCAGCGTGCTGCCGAGCGAGGGAAGCACATTCCTGAACATGATGGGGATGATGATTGAGACGCGGGTCTGGAACTCTGTGAGGCCGATGGCGAGGCCTGCCTCGCGCATACCGCGCGGAATGGCGATGAGCCCCGCCCGGAATATCTCGGCGAGATAGGCGCCGGCGTAGATCGTCAACGTCAGGACGAATGACTCGATCTTGCCGAGCCTGACCCCGATCTGCGGGAGAGCGAAATAGGTAAAGAGGATCAGCACCAGAAACGGCGTGTTGCGGATGGCGGTGACATAAACCCCGGCGCTGCGGCGCAGGACGGACTGCTTCGACTGCAGCATGAAGGCCGCCAGCAGTCCCAGGACCACACCTGCCACGATGGACGCTACGGCAAGCAGAAGGCTGAGGCCGAGACCTTGCAGGAGCAGGTCGAAGTCTCGCCACACGGCAGCGAAGTTCAGCGTGTATCCCATGATGCGGTCCCTCTTGGGATGATCCCGCGCGGGCAGTGATCAACTGCCCGCGCGATTGCCGTGGATGTACTTATTCGAACTCGACGGGGAAGCCGATCTTCGGGGGCGGCACGTCCTTGCCGAACCACTTCTTGAACGAGGCCGCATAGGTGTCGAATTCGACGCCCGTCATCGCCTCATGCAATGCCGTGTTGACGAAGTTCAGCCAGTCCTGGTCCCCGCGCTTGACGCCGCAGGCATAGGTCTGCGGGCCCCAGCCAAAGCCTGAATCGCGATACTGGCCGGGCCTCTGGGTCACGTACCACAGCACGGCTGACTGGTCGGTCGCCGCCGCGTCGGCGCGGCCCGATTCGAGCGCCTGATACATCAGGTCAACCGATTCATACTGGTCCACCTTCGCCTCAGGCAGCGCCTTGTGCACCAGTTCCTCGGCATAGACGTTTTGCAGTACCGCGACGGTGACGGCTGAGCCCGCCGCCTTCAGCGCAGCGTGGTCAGCGTATTTGCTGTCGTTCTTGAGAAGCAGGCCAACGCCCTCACGGTAATAGGGAATGGTGAAGGCGATCTGCTGGGCGCGCTCGCCGGTGACGGTCATGAACTGGCAGGTGATGTCCACCTTGCTAGTGGTGATGTTGGGAATGCGCGCGTCGGAGGCCTGATTGATGAATTCAATCTTGTTCGGATCGTTGAACAGGGCCTTGGCGATGATGTGGCCCATGTCGACGTCGAAGCCCTGAAGCGTCCCGTCGTCACCCTTGAAATGCCAGGGCGCGTTGGTGCTGCCTGTGCCCATAATGAGCGTGCCGCGGGCCAAGACTTCATCGAGCTTGCTCTTCGTTTCCTGGGCGTGAGCCGCACTGGTGACACCCAAGCACGCCGCCGCAAGCAGGGCGGCGAATTGCAGTTTCTTCATCTAGCCTGTCCTCCTCTAGCGTCCATTATAGCAGACAATTGTCTAACATTTCGGACATGCGTAGAGTTCTTCAGAATTCGATCGTTGTCAATCACCCTCGGCGGATAACCCGCCGCCAGGTTCGGGCGGGGGGTCTCAGCTGGCTGGAGAGGGCGCGCACATCTTAATCACCGACCTCGATATGACCGAAACCAAAGCCGCAGCCAGCATGCTTCCAGGGACTTCACCAGTACGGCCGACATTGCAGGCTTCGCCGCTATTGCCGCCCTCCCACAAAACAGTCCTTCACGTTCACGACGTGAACCCCATGTGCTGGCGCTCAGCCTTCGCGAAACTACTGCCAGATGCTGGGCGCGGCGCTTCAGTCGGCGGCGTCCCGAACGCAGGAGGCACAGATCGAGGTCGTGATCACTTTCGCAGAGGCTCTCATCCGGACGTGAAGGGCCTCTTCGTCGCAGGCGGCGGAACCTCCGGCGTGATCCGCGCCCTGCGCAGCGATGGCAAGGCAGGCCAGATCGTCACCGTCGGACACCAGCTCATGGACAACACGCGGGAAGCCCTGCTCGACCGCACCCTAACGATGCTCATCCACGACCCAATGGAAACCATGGCTAGCACTACTTTGGCAGAACGATAATTTTGGTTTTCCCAAATCGGGTTCATGTGTGATTCATAGGTTGCCAGCTCATTTGGAGGCTGGCGGCTGTGAGGAACTGGCGAAACGAACTTGAGGTGTGGTTGGCACCGCTTCTGGGCGCTCTTGGTCACAAGGCGCGGGAACGAATGTGTCCAGCATACATCGCGGGGCTGATAGTCCCTGGGGACCGCAAGAGCATCCAGCCCATGGCAGCCCGGCTCGGGGAAGAAAATTACGATCGGTTGCATCACTTCATCTCAAGTGGGGTTTGGGATACCAAACCGTTGGAAACAGTGCTTCTGGCGGAAGCGGACCGGATGGTTGGAGGCGCCAAGGCATGGTTGATTATTGACGACACCTCGCTGCCAAAGAAGGGCATCCACTCCGTTGGCGTCTCGCCTCAATACGCGTCTGCCTTGGGCAAGAATGCCAACTGTCAAACCCTGGTGTCACTGACGCTGGCATCAGATGAAGTGCCAATCATGATTGGCCTGCGGTTGTTTCTGCCTGAGAGTTGAACGAATGATCCCGCGCGACTAGACCGGTGCGGTGTACCAGAGTTACTCCGCAGCTATCGCACAAAACCGGAGATCGCTTTGGAAGAAATCGATCGGGTACGAGACTGCGGTCTCCGCTTCGGCTACGGCCTGGCGGATGCCGGATATGGGCTTTCTTCATCATTCCGGCAGGGCCTCAGCAACCGCGGTTTGAAATGGGTGGTAGGCATTCCCTTCCAACAGAAGGTCTACCCTGCCGATGTTGAAATGACGTTCCCTATCGCTGGCTGGGGCCGCCCCCGCAAGCGACACATCCCGAATGTCAAATCCTGCTCTGCAAATGCCATGCTGGAAACAGCGACATGGCGAACCATCAGTTGGCGGCGTGGCACAAAAGGGAAACTGACGGCCCGATTTGCAGCTCAGCGCGTAAGGGTTGCCGACGGCCCACCACAGCGCATCCACGACATGGGAGCGCAGCACCTTCCTGGAGAAGAAGTCTGGCTGATTGGCGAATATCGCCAATCTGGGGAACGGAAGTACCATCTTTCTAACGTGCCGAAAGAGACTGCCCTCAAGCAGCTCGCCGGCGCGATCAAGGCGCGCTGGGTGTGCGAGCAAGCGCACAAGCAACTCAAGGAAGAACTTGGACTCGACCACTTCGAAGGAAGATCGTGGACAGGGCTTCAGCGCCATAGCCTTATGGCCATGATCGCCTATGCCTTTCTTCAGTCTCGCCGCCTCAAGAAGGCGAAGGGGGAAAAAAAGAGTCAACGGACCGCCGCCTGAACCTAGCCTGCCGGCAATACGCAATGCGATCCTGGATGCAGTCGCAAGGCCGCCGCCTTGGCGATGCCCGCACTGCCTCAAATCACTCGCCAAACACATTCTGCCAAAGTAGTGCTAGACAGAGTAAGTCGGTGCGAGAATGTCGACTATCGGAAGCGTGCCAAAGGTGGACGTGATTTCCATTGCGGAGGGAGTAACAGTTGAAGTCGGCTGACAGCATGTCGCTGAAGATAGCCAGTTTGGCGAAGGGCGCTTCTGTCTATGTACTCACATTTGCGAGTCTCCTGTTGTTCTGCTTGAATCCGCCTGCTCTGGCGGGCACATGCATGCTCTTCCCCGCTGCTTCGGACGGGATTCCGGATGCCCGATCGGGCATGATCGAAATTCCAGCTGGCCGTTTCATAATGGGCTCGAACTCCCACTATCCAGAGGAAGTCCCTGCGCGCGAGGTTTCGGTGGGGGCCTTCATGATCAGTGGACACGAGGTCACCAATTCCGAATCTGCCGCATTCGTGAAAGCCACCGGCCATGTGACGACGGCCAAAAAACCGATCCCGCCCGATGTCTATCCTGATCTGCCCGATGCATACAGGGTGCCCGGCGCGATGGTTTTCGTCATGCCTGAGGAGACACTCACACAGCTGGTGCCTTCGATGTGGTAGGCCTTCACGCCCGGCGCAAATTGGCGCCACCCCGGCGGTCCGGCAAGCACCATCGAAGGGCACGAGACAGACCCGGTGACGCAAGTGAGCTGGGAGGATGCCAAAGCCTATGCCAAGTGGCGGGGCCACGACCTGCCAACCGAAGCAGAGTGGGAATGGGCCGCCCGCGCTGGAGGTGATGTTCCAAGCGACGACCTTCAGCCCGATGCCAACATCTGGGAGGGAGTCTTCCCTTATTTCGATGCGGCTGACGACGGCTATCACGGCCCTGCCCCCGCCGGATGCTACAAGCCGAACGGCTACGGCCTCCACGACATGATCGGCAATGTCTGGGAATGGACGCTGGACGTCTACCAGCCGAGCCACGATCCGGCGGATGCGCCGCCGCCCGCGCCTGGCCTGCCACAGCAGAGGGTGATCAAGGGCGGCTCCTGGTTGTGCTCCAACACATTCTGCGGCCGCTACCGGCCCAGCGCACGCCAGCCGGGAGAGACGGATCTCGGCAGTACGCACATCGGCTTCCGCACCGTGTTGCGGAAGGCGCCATAACGGCATCTTGCCCTGTACCGCCCATTAAACTTGCGCCAAGGGAAGCGACTGAGATCAGTGTTTTCACTTATGGCGAGGTGCCCCGCGCCTGCCTAAACAAGATAGCCGGTTTGGGTTTTCCCAGTCCCGCAGATGGGGAAAAGACATCCATGACATTGAAGAAACTTGTCGGGAAACTCGCGATCTCGGCGGCCGCTCTTGCCGGGCTCGCCTTGACGCTGGCGCCACAGGCGCATGCTGACAGCAAGTCGTCCGATGCGCGGAACGGCGAGAAGCCGAACATCCTCTTCGTCATGATGGACGACGTCGGCATCGATCAACTCTCCACTATGGGCTACGGCGGCGGCTCAGCGCCACCGACCCCCACGATCAACGCCATCGCCGCGGAAGGCCTGCGCTTCCGCAACACCTGGTCGATGCCGGAGTGCTCAAACGGGCGCATGGCCCTGCTGACGGGGCGCTATCCCTTTCGCACCAATGTCTTTGGCGCGATCGGCGGCAACGATCTCGCCAATTCCCAGATCTCGCCCTATGACTTGACGGCTGCGAGGCTGGTGAACGGGGCAGGATACAAGAGCGCCCTGTTCGGCAAATACCATCTCGGCGGACCTGAAAACAACCAGTACGAGAATGGCGGGCCTGGGCGGCTGGGCTGGGATTATTTCCACGGCTGGATCGGCGGCCTGCCCGGCTCCATAGATACAACGGCGGGAGGCGCGGGCGCGGAGAGCACCTATTCCTGCGGCTATGTGCCGAGCACTGCGCGCGCTGCAAACGGCGAAGGCGCCAACTCCGGCGCCTGCTATGTGCCAGGCCCCAGGGGCGGCGTGAGTTGCCGCGTGATTTCAGGCGATACGCTGGGCGACTCGCCCGGTCTCACCTGCCTCAATGCCGGGGGCGTTCTCGCCCCCAACGCTGCCTGCCAGTCAAAACCGCCCGCGGACCTCTCCTTCGACACCCAGAATGCGCATTATGTGTCGCCCCTGGTGATCAACCGCGGCAAGCAGGTTCAGGAAGCGGAACTGACCGATCCGCGGGGGCGCAACTACCGCTCCTCGCTCGAGGTCAACGCCGCCATCGCGTGGATCAGGGCGCAGAAGCGTTCATCCGGGCCGTGGATGGCGACAGTATCGTTCAGTTCCGTTCATACGCCGATCCAGACGCCCCCCGGCCACCTCCTTTCGGCGGCGACCCGCGCGGAGCTGGCGGACGCAATGGCGGCGGGCCAGCTGGGAACCGACTGCGGCAATCTCGCCGTTCAGCGCCTTTTGTCGGACGCGATGATCGAGGCGATGGATTCGGAACTCGGCCGGCTTCTCGTTTCCACCGGCATCGCCCGGAAAAACGGTTCGGGCGATCTTGTCTATGATCCGGGCGCATCGAACACCATGATCGTCATCGTGGGCGACAACGGCTCTCTGGGCAACTACGTGAAGGCACCGTTCGACCTCACTCGCGCGAAAGCCTCGCCCTACCAGACGGGTGCGTGGGTGCCGCTCGTCGTGGCGGGGCCGTTGGTCAAATCGCCGGGACGCGATGTTCAGCACCTGACCAACGCGACAGACGTCTTCGGCCTGTTCGGTGAGATCGCGGGAATAGCGGCGCAGAAGGCCGCGGCACCGCGCAAGATCGATTCAAAGCCTTTGCTGCCGTATTTGCGCAACCCATCACAGGCCTCGGTGCGCACGTTCAACTTCACCCAGGGCGGGCTCAACATCCAGAAGGACGGCGCCCATAATGGGCCCTGCGTGGCCGGCGCGAGTGACACTTCCGCCGGATCCTGTTCGCAGGTGCCGATCAGCAAGAGCGTCTGCGAGGACAATGGCGGCGTTTGGTGGGGTCCAGGAGCCGACGACCCCAGCGTCATCGCACCGGTTGACGAGTGCTGGCAGGTGAACGAAGCGATCTACAACGGGCTTGCAGACAAGAGCACCTATTCGACCGCCCGCGTCGGACAGGGCGCGCAGTCCTACTATGCGGCGCGGACGACATCTTTCAAGCTGGTGCGGAACAGCTGGCTCGATTACGAGCCGGGAAATCCCGGTGCTGCCACGCAGTACGAGACCGAAGAGCTTTTCGAAGTGAACGAGAACCCCGCCGCAACCCTGAAACTGGACCAGCAGGGAGACGAGATCTACCAGAGCATGAACGGATCCATCACCATCGACCTGCGGGACGAGGTGGCGGGAGCCCCCAAGGCCTATGACAGCCTTGTGGCCTATCTCGAAGCCGAATTCGCCACCGAGCCGCCCTGCCCCGGAGACGGAAACGACGACGGTGCGGTGAACGCCCGCGACTTTCGCGACTACACATCCACGGTGAAGACGTGGACAGGATCGAGCGTGTTCGACTTCAACTACGACGGCGTAACCAACGAGACGGACAGGAACACAATCACCTCCAACATTCCCACGGTGTGCCGCTGAGGGAACATTGAGCCTGCGGTCGCGCGTCATGACAAGACAAAGCGATCGAGCCCTGTTGATCAAGCGCATCGCAGGTGGGAGCCGCGCTACCCTTGAGCCATGGCGCGGGAGCAGCCAATAACTCTCGCTACTAATCGGCTCTGCTCTAAATTTGACGATTTCTCCTGTCGGACTGACGCTGTTTCGCAATGAGAATCAGCATTATGACGAATACTCTGCGCTGGTCGTCTGTGATTTCGGGTGGATTGGTTGTAGAGAGTGCCGAGGAGTACGAAGGGGTGATAGTTGTTTGCGCACGCTCGGCTGCCGAGCAACGGCAATGCCCATGCTGCGGGCGTTCCTCAGGCCGCGTCCACAGCCGATACGTCAGGACCATTGTCGATTTACCGTGCGTCGGCAAAAACGCCCGACTGCGGCTCTTGGCTCGCCGTTTTGTCCGCGATGCGAGGTTATGTCAGCAACCCGCACTTGCAGAGCTCTTTCCTGACACTTTGACGGCCGAGAACTCCAGACGGAGGTCGCGGCTGAAGCGTCTTAAGTGGCTCACCGCAAGCAGTTTACCGGAGCCTCTGTGAACCTCTACGGAGTGTTTTCATTTGACGCAGACAAATATTACAACCTTAAGCTGTTTACGAGATTGACAATTGCCGCAGACAGACCCTGCCCGTGTGCTTAGCGCTGCTGCCGTCCTCCTGGCAGCGGGAGCTTCAGTTGCAGGCTTATGCGCACTTCTCTTCATTCTGCCGATGGAGGCAGCGGCAGCGACCGCCTTTCTGACCTTCATCATGGCCCTGATCACAGTTACGGATGTTCGCCACTTCATCATTCCCGACGTGCTGTCCCTTCCCGCCATACCAGCGGGGATAGTGGCAAATGCGCTTGTCTTTCATGGTGCCGACTGGTCAGCCGGGCTCACACAAAGCCTCTCCGGCGCGTTGGCCGGAGCGGGCGCGTTCTTTCTGCTTCGAATCGTCTATCAACGGGCGCGCGGCATCGAGGGCCTGGGCCTTGGCGACGTGAAGCTGGCTGCCGTGGCAGGCGCATGGCTGGGTCCCGAGCCACTCGCCGCAGCTTGCCTTGTCGCCGCGCTCAGCGCTCTGGTGGCGATTGCTTTGCGTACTTTCGTCACGGGAGGAGAGCTATTGCATGCCAGATCGGTTGTTCCCTTTGGCGCATTCATAGCGCCGGTGATCTTGATTTTCTGGATCTGGCGTCTGCTCATTCCTGTTTTAATGCCATGATGTTCAGCAGGCTTCTGGCAGGCCAGGGTTTGCTCAACCATAAATTGATATCATCATGCATGAATTCCTTGCGGACCACACCGGTTGTTAGGAGATCCCCCAGGCTTGTCGCCTTGAACAGAGCACGAGGACCCGATGAGCGGGAAGTTGCGCCGCCAGCACGCGGTCAATCCAAGCTTTTTTGGTACACTCTGAGCGAAGTCGCGAGTAGAAACTGGTCGTAAGCGCCAAGTTCCACAATTCGCGAGGGCTCCAGAAGCACTGGCGACCTGTGTTTGCCGGAGACGACGACGTGAGTATGAGGAGGTAGGCCTTGTTATGCAGCGCCCGTCATCAAGTCACTGCTGTTTGCAGGCTCGTGTTGGTCTTGCCGCTGCTGTTCGCCCTGTGTGACTCTGCCTGGTCAGACGAATACGATAAAAGTGTTTCGCTGTTCCGCAAGGGCAAATATGCCGAAGCAGTTTCATTGATGAAACCGCTTGCCCAGCAGGGAGATCCCTTCGCGCAGTTCGCCGTCGGATCGATGTATGATGACGGGTTGGGCCTGCCGCAGAATTTCTCGCACGCGCTTTACTGGTACGGAAAGGCCGCGCATCAAGGCCTTGTCGATGCGCAGTACATTCTCGCGCGGATGCACGGCCGCGGGAGAGGCGTTGAACAGAATGCTTCTCTGGCGTTCTTCTGGTTCAACCTTGCAGGCGCAGGCGGTTACCCCGAGGCACCCCGGTTGAGAGACCAGCACCGACACCAGATAAGCCGCCATCAACAAGAGAGGCTGGAGGCCGAGGCCGTGAAGTGGCAGGCGCACCACCCGGCACAGTTTACCTGCAAGGATGTCAACTGCATCTATCCTTCCTGGACACGAAGGCCACGCTGGCACGGATCAATCTTGTTGGACGATGTCGATGACTGAGATATCCCCTTGCCTTTCGCTCGCCACGTTTGTCATGGAACTGCGTGCCGGGTGGCACATCGCGCGGGGCCTGAAGCCACGAATGTTCGCATGTCGGAAAGTGAATAAGAGGCGTGGATAGCATCCTCGGCGATCTCACGGAGAGAGCCTTGCTCTCCAGCGAACAGGCGGTCCAAATCCGCCGGCTCGCGTCCGAAGGAGGCGACACGCCCTTACGCGTGATGATCCGCCAGGGCGTCATCGATCAACAGGTTCTGGCCGGAGAACTGAGCCGCCTCCTGAATCTGCCCCGCGCCAGGGAATGGCCGGACCGCCACGTGCTGCCGAATGCGGTTTCGCTGCGCTTCATGCGGGAGCGGCATGTGCTCCTCGCCTCGACGGATGGAGGCAAGCTCACCGTCATCCTCAGCGACCCCACTGACGAAAGGACACTTTCTGCCATCAAGCTTGCGGCAGACATGGAGATCGACGTCCGGATTGCGTCTGATGACGAGGTGACGGCGGCTATCGAGCGGCTCGAGCAGGTTCAGTCCGATGCAAGCGAGGTCCATCCCTCCAGTCCGGGTGCCGAGGATGACGATACGCTGAAGGATCTCGCTCTCGACGCTCCGGCAATCGATCTTCTCAACCGGCTGTTTCGCGAAGCCTCCTCGGTTCGGGCAACCGACCTTCACATTGAATCGGCGCGAGGACATGTCACAGTCCGCCGACGTGTCGATGGTCTTTTGGCCGAGGTGGAGCGGCTCCCAACCGCGCTCGGAAGGGCTGCAGTTTCACGACTCAAGATTCTCACGAACCTCAATATTGCGGAAAAACGGTTGCCGCAGGACGGGCGGGCGCGCCTGAAGATCGGAGATCGGGACTACGACATCCGCGCGGCCACGATGCCCACGATCCACGGCGAGAGCATCGCCATCCGCTTCCTCAGTTCAAGCACGCAGGTGCCGGACTTGTCTCGCTTGGGCCTTTCGCCTGCGAACCTCGAGCAGCTCAAGCGTGAAATCTCACATACGCATGGCATGGTCATGGTCACGGGGCCGACGGGAAGCGGCAAGACCACGACTCTCGCGGCGGCGCTAGGCTACATCAATGACCCGGCACGCAAGGTCGTGACGATCGAAGATCCGGTCGAATATCAGGTTGAAGGTGCAAACCAGATTCAGGTGCAGCCGGAAATCGGCCTCAGCTTTGCGCGCACGCTACGCTCGCTTCTTCGTTTTGATCCCGACATCATCATGGTCGGTGAAATGCGCGACAGCGAGACGGCGAGTATTGTCGTCAATGCGGCGCTCACCGGCCATCTCGTGCTGACGACGCTGCACACCAATTCTGCCGCGGGAGCCGTGGTCAGGCTGCTTGATCTCGGGGTACAAGCCTATCTTATCGCATCGACACTTCGGTGCGTGGTGGCGCAACGGCTCGTGCGCAAACTCTGCACACACTGCCGCGAACCCTATGAGGCCTCTCCGGACCTGATCGCCCAGTTGCCCACGGCTGTCCAGGACAGGGCCGCCCCGATCACATTGTGGCGGGCCAGGGGATGCAGCTATTGCGGCGGCAACGGCTACAGCGGACGGGCGGCCATCTTCGAGATCCTGTCGGTTGACGATACTCTCCGCCGCCTGATCAAGCCCGACGTTTCCGCCGAGATCATCGCCCAGCAGGCACGCCTCTCCGGCATGACGAGCATGCTGACCGATGGTTTCGCCAAGTGCCGCGCCGGCCTGACCACCGTGGAAGAACTCGGCAGGGTCACGTCGGAGGATTGATGGCGCGCTACCAATACCAGGCACTTCGCGACAGTGGGGAAAGGGTCAGCGGAACCATTGAGGGCGCAGACCGCTCTCTCGTGCTGAGCAGGCTCATGGCGCAGGGCCTGCACCCCATCGATGTGGTGGAGCAGGACGATACGAACATCGGCATTGCCACGCGCGCGGGGTCCGGCGGGCGGGTGAAGAGCGACGAGATCACCATGTTCACCCGCCAGCTGGCCTGGTTGCTGGACGCGGGAACGACCCTCAATCGCGCGCTGGAAATCCTCGCCCGGGAAAACTTCTCGAAACGGTTTTCAGCCGTTCTGTCAGTGCTGCATGCCGACATTCGCAAGGGCAAGAGCTTCCATGAAGCATTGGCCTCAACTGGCATCTTTCCACCCTTCTTCCTCAGCATGGTTGAAGTCGGCGAGGCAACGGGTACGCTCCCCTCCGTTCTGGACAAGCTTGCGGGTGCCCGCGAACACGAGCAGAAGACGCAGGGCAAGATCATCTCGGCGCTCACCTATCCCCTGCTGTTGATCGTGCTGTCCATCGGCGTCGTCACCTTCATCATGGTGTCCGTGGTTCCGGGCATCAAAGACATGATCATGGGCAGCGGCGCACCCGTGCCGGAGTCGGCGCGCTTCGTCATCGCTTTCTCCGACTGGCTGATCGCCAACGGCATGGCGGTCGCCATCGGGATCCTCGCGGGACTGCTTGGCATCGCGCTGCTCTGGGAGCGGACCGGCCTCCCTCACCTGCTGCGAAAAATCGCCATGCGGCTGCCAGGGATAGGCGGTCTGCTGCTGAAGGCCGAGGTGGCGCAATTCTGCCGCATCCTGGGCGCACTCACGGAGGCCGGAATGACCCTGCCGGGAAGCCTCAAGCTGATTTCAAGGACGCCCCTGACAAGCCGGATTGTCGAGACCGCCAAGGCCATGGAGATTGCGCTCCGCCGCGGTGAGGATTTCGTGGCACCACTCGAGCGGTCCGGCGTATTCCCGTCTTTTCTGACGCGCATGCTGAGGGTCGGAGGCGAAACGGGCAACTTCACGCCCAGCATCAAGCGAGCAACCCAAATCCTGGAGGACCAGCTCGACCGTGGCATCGATCGCTCGCTTGCCCTCCTCGGGCCGCTCATCATTCTTGTTCTCAGCGTCCTCGTGGGTTTCATCATCGTCTCGCTCATGAGTGCCGTCATCAGTATCAATGATCTCGCGATCTGACTTAACAAAGACCGGAGCCACCACATGAACATCACTCAAATCCGGCGAAGGATGGCATCATCCCGGACAAGAATGGGCAAACACGGAGAGGCCGGGTTCACGCTCGTCGAGCTTCTGGTCGTTCTCGTCATTCTGGTGCTCATCGCGAGCATCATTGGACCGCGCGTCATCGGTTACCTCGGCAGTTCAAGGGCCAAGACTGCGAATGTTCAGATTCAAAGCCTGGTGACGGCGGTTGAACTCTTCCGCATCGATGTGGGCCGCTATCCCACAGAAGCCGAAGGGCTTGAGGTCCTGGTGAAGCCGGCAGGCAATATTCCCGGCTGGAACGGCCCCTACCTTGCGAAGGGCACCCTGCCGGCCGACCCGTGGGCACGGGCCTATCTCTATGATGCTGGCGGCCAGGGTGGCGCTCCCTTCCGCATCATGAGCTATGGTGGTGACGGAAAGGAAGGCGGAACGGGCGAGGATGCAGACATCTCGAGCTAGTGGAAACTCGGGCTTCACACTGCTGGAGATGCTCGCTGTGCTGGCGATCATGGCGCTTGCAACGCTGGCAGTCGCGCAGATCGGGCGGAGCACCGCGGAAACGGCGAAGGTCAGATCGTTTCTGATCGAGGCGGAAGCGATGATGCGTCAGGCACGCACATTGGCCATCGAGAGCCGGGCCGACCAGGACGTCATTTTCGATCCGGAGGGCAGATCGCTTGTGTTCGATGCAAGCGGATTGGTTCTGAAGGTTCCTGCGGGCGTCTCTTTTGAGGGTACGCTCGCACGCGTGCCTGAAGTTCGGGAGCACGAGTTCGTCATCCGTTTCTTTCCCACGGGAGATTCGACGGGAGCCATGCTTCCCTTCCGTTTCCGCGGCCAACTCTATGAGTTGCGGGTCAACTGGCTGACAGGGCATGCCGATGTGCGCCGCGTCTAGCTCCGCGCGGGAGCGCGGGTTCTCGCTCGTGGAGGTACTCTGTGCGGTGGCGATCGCAGCATCGGCTGTCGTGGTCCTGTCACGTGGTGCAACCGGTACGCTTGAAACCGCGCGGTCACTCGAAATGCATCAGGGAGCTGGTATCATCCTGCAATCCATCCTCTCCGATGAGCTTGCGGCAGAGACAACAGCGGCCGCAACGAGGCAGGGCGAGTCAGGTCCATATCGCTGGCGGCTTGAAATCGTGCCTGATAGGCCTGCCTTTGCGGAGAAGCTTCCCTCGCCCTACCGCATATACCGGCTGACGGCGTCCGTCTCCTGGGGGCGCGGCGGCGTGGCATCCACAACCGTCATAAAGCTCTCACGATGATGACAGCCACGCCGCGCTGCAGGGGCATGGCCCCAGGCCGAAAGGGTGAGGCCGGGATCACGCTCGTTGAAATGCTGGCGGCGCTGGCAGTCGCGTCGCTGGTGCTCATTTCCCTCAATCTTGCGATGACAACGATCGAGCGCAGTGTCGGGAAAACCCGTCAGACACTTGGCACCCAGGCGGCTGTCTCGACCGCCGCAGGACTATTCGTTCGGGATGTTTCCCGCATCGCCAAGATCCGCCAGGATGGCGGAACAACCGCAAAGGGTTATCTTTTCGAGGGAAGCGCCCACCAGATGGTCTTTCCAGTTGCCGAGCGCCAGGGACTGTCAAGCCGCGCGCTCTACATGGTCCGGATGCGGGTGAGCGAGGACCGCGGGATCGTACGGCTCATTCGCGAGCGCACACCCTTGGCCGTCGGCAAGATTCCGGGAACGAACTGGGACGATGCCGTTGTACTGCTCGAAGGAGCCTTCGACATTGCGTTCGCCTACCGCGCGCAGCGGTCGGGGTCGCGGTCATGGATTGACAGTTGGAGTGGTGCATCGTCAATGCCCGAGCAGGTGCGGCTGACGATTGGCGATTCCGCCACCGGCAGGCTGCGGACCCCCGTCATCATTCAGTCTTTGCTGATAGAGGCGGAGATCGAGTGCACTGCTGCCGGCGCTGAATGTATCGGGCCGCACGCGGAGAAGAACCAGTGACAAGGCGTGATCGCGGAATCGTGCTCATAGCCGTGCTGCTTGCAGTCACGATCATGTCCGTCATGGTCGTGGCTGTTTCGGCACTGGTGCGATCCGGCATTTCCAGCCAGAGGGTTGAAGCCAAGATGCTGGCGACGCGTTTTGCGCTTCTCTCCGGGCTTGAGGGTGCGGAGGCGCTCATCCTGTCGACGCCGCCGGAGGACAGGGTGTTCTTGGATGCAACGGCTGAGACAATCGACGTTGGCAACGGAGTACGGCTGAATGTTTCGATTCGTGATGCGGCAGGTCTGGCGGACATCAACCGTTCCGACCTCGCGCTCATCGAAGCCTTGCTGGCGGACAAGCTTGACCCTGTGGCGGCAAAGGATATCGCCGGAAGCATTGCCAGCTGGCGCGAGCGGGCCGCGGCGGGGAAGGACAATGTCATCGCGGCACCTGCGGCGGAGGGCACAGTGCAGGAGGTCCCCAGAGGACCGAAAGCGCCCGTTGTTTTCCAGGCCATTGAGCAGTTGCTTGCCATGACCGATCCCGAAGCGGCGCGGCCGCTCGCAGCGTGCCTTACGGTTTTCAATCCCACCGGACTGCTGAACCCGCTGGCGGCGCCAGAGGACGTTCTCGCCGCCGTCCCGGGGATTACCGGCGCGGACCTTCGCCTTATCAACGGTGTACGCAAGAGCCGAGCATGGCAAGCCGATCTGGGCTTCAAGGGCGTACTCGAGCGGCTGAAGCCTTTCCTGGCGGTTGCTCCGCCCTCCGTTTTCGTGATTGAAGTGGAAGTGCAGGACGGCCCGGGTCTGATCCGCCAGAGCAGTGCGGGCGCGATGATCCAGTTGACGGCGGACGGGCCACACCCTTTCCGCACGCTTTGGATTTCAGATCTGTGATGAGGGAGGCTACTCCGATGGCGGCACGGCAATATCTTTCGCCCTCGGGCGCGTTGAAGGAGGCCGCGCAGGCAGTCGCGGCTCTGATGTCCGAACTCGGGGCGCACTGGGCGATTTCCCGCAAGCTGGCAAACACGTTTCACATCGATCCGGCCTCCTCTCGTCTGTTGAAGGCCGCGGGTGCGCGGACGGAACCTGTGTTAGCGGCTCCGGGCCGCCCTTTGGCAGCGGTCAAAGCCCTTGCGACGAAACTGGGGGCCGATCTTCCGAAAGAGTGCGCGCTGGAGTTTTCAGCCAGTCTGGCTGTCACCCATCAGATGACGCTCCCCGCCGAGAGCCGCGACATCCTCAAGGCCATCGTTCGCAACAAGATCGAAGGCCTCGCACCCTGGCCATTGTGGCAATGCGTGTTCGGCATGCGCACAAGACCCCTTGCGGGCGATCCAGACCATGTGAGGGTGGACGTGGCGGTGGTCAGCCGCATCCTGGTCGATGAAATCGCCGCAGCGCTTGTGGCCGCGGGCTCCACCGTCAAGGCAGTCCGCATCAGTCTGGCGGATGGCGAGGAGCTTCAGCTCGAATTTGGCGGGGAGGAAGAAGCCGGCCAGGCGGAGCGCCGAACAAGGCAGTTTGCCCTGAGCATGGCAGCGGTCTCGGGTGTGATCGCCATGTGCGGTCTGATCCTCGTCTGGCAGGCATCACATGAACTGGCGCAGGACCGGGAAAAGACGGCTGCCTTGATGAGCGGCCTGCGGACGGCCGATCTGGCGCAGAGCCACACCACCCGTCTGGGCGCCGCCGCGCAGCTCCATGACCGGCGGCGTCATCGCGCACCCGCCATTGCGGTGCTCGATGAACTTTCCCAGTTGCTGCCGCACAGCATGTGGCTCGAGAGGCTGTCCATTGAGGATAACCTTGTAACCCTCAGGGGACAGGGCACCGACATTCCATCGCTCATTGCCATTCTAGAACGCTCTGGCACGTTCAAGGACGTGAATTTCGCCGCTGCGACGCAATTCAACGAGGAACTGAATTCCAACGCATTTTCAATCGAGGCCACGCTCGAGCCCAATGCCCCAGAGGTAGGCGTACAGTGATGAGGATGTTTCTTTCCGCCATGGAGATGCTCCTCGCCGTTCATAGGCGCCAGGCCGGGGATCTTGCATGACTGCTTACAGGAGTGGCGAATTGCTGGCAGCTACGCTTTCCCCGCGTGCCCGTAAAGGCGCTGTCATCGCTGCAGCTGGCATCATGCTGTTGCTGGGCATCGCGCTTCTGCCGTTTCTCTGGTACGGGCAGGTGCGCGAAGAGCTTGCCGCACAGAAGGTTGAGCTCGCCCTGGTGATGGCACGCACAGAACGGAGTGCAGGCCCCGCCGCCAGGATCACGGAGGCTGACCAGCCTGAACGGATGTTCTTGCCGGGGACCACCGCGGGAACAACGCTCGCATCTTTTCAGAGCCTTGTGAACGGCGCTGCGGCTCGCAGCGGCATGAGCATTCTGCGAATGCAGCCGTTGCCGTCCGACGAGGCCGCGGGCGCCTTTCCTTATCGCCTTGCCGTCGATATGTCGGGAGGTCTCCTTCCATTGCGGACCTTTCTGGCGGATATCGAGACTGGACTGCCGTTGATGATCGTCACCAGCCTCGAGATCGTGCCCCGCTCTGCGGAAGATCCCTATCGGTCCGACGATATGGCCATATCGCTTCGGCTTGAAGCTTTTGGCTGGAGGGATTCCCCATGAACCGCCGACTCGCCTTGCTTGTGGCGGCCGCCGCGGCGCTTGGTGCCTACGTTATGCTCGAGGGGCCGTTCCAGGTGCCTCTCAGCACGCCTGAAAGCGGAGGGCGGAATGATGGTGCGGTGCCTGAGGTGGTGCCGAACGCGTCCGGCCCAGGGCAGCCATCAAGGCTTAACCCCCTTCACGGGCTCGAGGCGGAGCGTTTCCGGGCCGTAATTGAGCAGCCGCTGTTCAATCCAGGCCGCGCGCCACGCCCGACCGAGCCACCACCTCCACCCCCTGCTCCGCCCGTAGAACCCCAGCCCGCCGAGGCAACGCCGCCCTCGGGCCCCACTGCGGAAGATTTCAACCTTCTGGCGGTTTCCGCCGGGCCAGAAGGGCGTGTCGCGGTGCTGCGCATCGTTGCCTCCGGAGAGGTGCTCTACCTGCGTGAGGGTCATGTCGTGGAAACATGGACGCTGCTGACCGTGACGGACCGCTCCGTCGTAATCGGCACGGCGGAGCACAACGTCACGATCAGCCTGTTCGAGGCGGCGGCACCCGCGGATCAGGACACAGCGGCAGGAGAAGACGTCCCCGGCGAGCAGGCACTCCCGGCACCTGCTCCGGGGCCCGCCCCCTGAGCCGAGGCGGCCTCAATTGAAGTTGAGGTTCTTCATCTTGTCCCGGAGTTCCTGCGACTCGCGCGACGCATCCTCGCCGTTACGGATTATCTTGGGCGTGATGAAGACGATCAGTTCGGTACGCTTTGCCGTATTTGACGTCGTGCCAAGGACTTTCCCCAGCACGGGCACCTTGTTCGCGCCGGGCACGGAATTGCGAACTCCCTCTTCCTGACCGCTGATCAGGCCCCCAAGGAGGACAGTCTGTTGGTCATTGACCGAGACCTTGCTGTTGATGGCCCGCTGCGTGAACGTAGGATTTTTGAAGTTGGGACTGCTTCCGGCGGTGAGCGCTTGGCCAGACGTTACGGCGGAGAGCTCCTGGCCAAGTTCGATTGTCACCACACCATTCGCGCTGACACGCGGCTTCACCTTCAGGATCACGCCCGTGTCCCGGTATTCGAAGGAGTTCACGTTGTTGCCGCCATCCGTCACAAGCGTCTGGGTCTGGATCGGAACCTGATCGCCGACCTTGATCGTCGCGGTCTCATTCTCCAGAACCAGAAGTGAGGGTGAAGAGACAACACGCACTTTGGTGATGCCCGAAAGCGCGTCGATCATCACTCGCGGGTCGGATATGCCGCCGACGAAGAAATTCAAGCCGGGAATAGATGGCCTCAGCTTCAGGTCACCTGACAAGGGTGCTGCCGCGGAGCTGCCGAAATAACCTCCGCCCACGTCGCTATTCGAGAAATAAGCCTGAACGCCGTAACGCAATTCATCATTGAGAGCCACTTCCGCGATGGTTGCGTTGATCAGCACCTGCGTAGCCGGCGCGTCAATCTGGCGGAGCGTAGCAAGAATCTTGCGATACTCCTTCGGCGTGGCGCGAATAACGATTGTGTTGTTGGCAGGGTTCGCCGTGATCCGCAAGCCTCCCGGCAAGGTTGGTGAACCACCGCTCTCCTCTGCGGTTGCCGAGGAGACGCTCTCCTCCGCTCCGCCTCCCTGCGCCTGGGCCTGACCAGATGCATCCTGCTGCTGTGCGGGATCCTGATTTTGCGCCGTGGACTCTGCCTCCATCGACACCTGCACGGTATCACGGTCTGGCGCGACGTCGGCGGTGGTTCCGGCAGTCGCTCCGTCTCCGAACGTTGCACGCAAGATCTTGGCAAGCTCGATGGCATTGCCGTTTTGCGCCGCATACACATAGTAATTCGGATCGGTGATGCTTTCCTGGTCGAGCCGTTTGATCCAGACGATGGCGCGGCGCACTTTCGCCTTGCTGTTTGCGATGACGATGAGGCCGTTGATGCGCGGCACAGGGACGACCTTCAGTGCATTGGGTCCCGAAGCCGCCGTATCCTCCGCAAAGACCGCTTCAAGCTTGCCTGCCACGTCGTCGGCTCGCCCGTTCTCCAACACGGTGACGCTTGCCGTCTGGGTCTGCATCCAGTCCACATCGAAAGACAGCACCACGTCCACGAGCGCCTTGCGCTCCTCCAGGGGCCCCCTGATGAGGATCATGTTCCCCACCTTCGAGGCGCGCACCGACCCGGAGCGGGCAATGAAACTGTCCACGAGTTCCATGATTGCCGCCGGACCGACATAGCGCAGCGGCACGGCGCTTACCCCATACCCGGCGGAAAGGCTTCTGTTGAAGTCCGCCGTGCCCATTTCTCCGTCAAGGACTTCCTGCAGGGCGACGATCTTGAAGTTCCCATCCCTCTGGATCAGGGCTGCGCCTGACAAGCGAAGCGAAGCTTCGAAGGTACTCAACAACTCGCTCGCTGTGAGCGGGCGATTGCTGACCATCGTCACGTTGCCCTGCACGCGCGGATCCAGAACATAATTGTAGCCGAGGGTCTCTCCAAGGATGAGCTTCGCCGCTTCAGCAATGCTGGCCTGGTCCACATTGACGGTGAACTTGCCGTCCTGTTCGGCACCGACGCCTGGCGGAGGTTCTTCGCCATCATTGAGCATGCGGTCGCTGACGCCCGGAAAGAATTGGTACCGTGATTGCCCCGCTTTGGTTGCGAGCGCAGATCCGTCGCCGCGGTTCATGATCTTGCGTGGCGTTTTCGCCGTCATGTCGACCTGGTCAACGCTTTCAAGCTGGGCGGATGGCGGATTGGTGCAAGATGCAAGCAGACCGCCCGCGACACACAGCAGCGCGTAAAACAAGAAACACCTGCGGAGGCCGAGCCAGCCGTCCACCGCGGGGTTCACTGTGTGCTGGCAAGCCGAAGGCAATTCATTCTCCTGAAGCCACTGCCCCGCCGAGCAGCGGTCCGCCAAGGGTGTCGTCCCCGATGACCATTGATCATGCCTCGACGAGGCCTCCAACGGCGGAGCGGACCGAGCAAAGCACCACCATTTCCAGTGCAACAGGTCTACCCAGTGCACTGCTGCACCCAGCACTTGTATGCCACCAAACAGATCGACGAGGCGAAATATGACGCTTGCGAAGGGCGCCAAAAAATACAACCAAAAGCTGCTCCAACGAGGTGGCGCAACGCAACTGCGCCCACGGACAACCGAGCGTGGCCACAGGCACATCCACCCCCGCCCCACTGACAAGGCTCCCCTGGGAACTGGGCTTCGTGGTCGTTTTGTCCGGCATTAATCCTCAAGTTCAGTCACTCTGTTCAGTCCTTGCCAGCCACAATACGTCCACAGGTCAACACACTCCGGGGGCGTCAGAATTGGCACCAAGACTGCCCCCATGACACTTGGCTGTTTGCAATTCAAACATATTTCCCCGCAAAGGTTCAAAGCGTCAATGCATGGTGAGCGCTCACTCGCGGCGGATGTCGGAAGACAGCAGGCGAGACACGGCCTTTTCCCTTCTTAACACCTTTTTGGGCGAATTCACCCATCGCAATGCCCCATGCGCAAAAGGTCACATGGCTGCGCGCCGGGCAACACCCGCATCCCGACGGCACTCCGCAATCTTATCTCCCCGCGAACTGGAGTTGGTAAGCCGCATCTCCGATCGCGACACGAGTCCATGGCTTTGAGGGCTCCCGCAATATGGGGAAGATCGAAGGGGACTTCATCGCGGTCCTCTGCAGGACGCGGAATGTCAACATCAGGCCGTGGCGGACGATGTGTGCTGTCTGCCGCCGCGGTATTTGCAACCGGTGTCAACATCGGCGAACAACGCGATGTGCTGGGCAATTGGCCCCAAGGGCGCAAGACTGTTCGCCCCGAAGCCCCTGCAGGGATCACGGCGACGGCACCAAGAAGACGCCGACACAGGTGCCGGTCCAGGCTCCTGTTGCCAGCGAGAAGAGGTACCGCCCGGCCAAGTGCTTGCCCGCAACTGGCATCGCGTTCGGGTAACCGTAATTCCGATCTCTCACTCCAATCGATGGGCTTCCCCCGCCGGGAAAACTGAAGGCGTTTTGCCCAATTCTTTTCATACCCCGGATAGACAAGGCCTGTGCTTGCTATAAGGGAAGGCCCAATGACTGGTTTGCAGAGGGAATGGCGATCAGGCAAACGTATCCGCCATGAGCACTTTGTACCACTTGTTCATCTGAGAGAAGTTCGCGGTGGTCGGAGCCGTTGCCTCGGTCGGAGCCGCTGGCACCAAAAGCCCGTTGGACATTGCCTTGATGACCATCTTCTTCTGGTCTGGTTCATATTGGTAGACAGCCGTCAGCCACGAGGCCAGCGTATTGCTGATTGGCGAAAAACACGCGCTGTTCGCGGTAGGTGATGGCTCAATCGCCAATCCCGCAAAGGAGTTGATCATGGCCCCAGCACAAATCTTCGCGCCTTGATTTCCCACATGCCCGGCCTTTGGAAGACCAGTACCGTGAGAGGAATCACCCAACACGTAAAGGCCCTCCTTGCCTGGCACGGTCGACTCAAACGTTCTGACATCAACAGGCGCAAACCCGGAGGCGTCAGCCAGGCCGCAGGCGTGAACAATCGTGTTTGCCTTATGCGGCGGGATCACATTCAGTACGGCGGCATTGAGCGAGGTATAGGGATCTTCGGGTAGTGCATTCACAGCCTTGTAGTTCACTGTCTTGTTGTCAGCCGAGACGCTGACGACTTTCATACCTGGGCGATAGTCAATAATGCCGCCATACGTGACACTGAACGCATGACCAAAATTCTCGGGCTCGGCCTGGATCGCTGGATTCTCATCCAGGACCACCACTCTGCTACCTGGCTTTGTGCGCTTGAGGTAGTCCGCGATCACACATGCGCGCTCATAAGGTCCGGGAGGGCACCTGTAAGGCGCCTTCGGGATCGTCATGACGAAGTGCCCGCCCGCAACCATCGCCGCGAGCTGCTGGCGCAAGAGAGTGGTCTGCGGGCCTGCGACCCAAGCATGAAGTATCGGAACAACCGTACCCGCCCCAACGCGCGGAATGTCCTCGAACTGTATTCCAGGCGCCAGGGCCACCTTCTCGGCAAGCAGCTTGGTTGTCGTCGTTCCCGCCACGACCGTGACCGTACGGACACCTATTGCAGGATCGGATACATGGGTAACGGTACCCTTCACAACCTTGATCCCATACTTCTTGATGAGATTGGCGTAGGTGAAGTTAAGGCTCGTCTGGGCAATCTGGCCAGTGAGGACAAGATTGCTCATGATGTTCGAAACATATGTCGCGTTTGGCTCGACCAGCGTGACATCGATCGTCCGGTTGCTCCAAAGCCGCAGGAACTTGGCGAGCGTTGCCCCAGCCATTCCTCCGCCTGCGATGACCACGCGAGGCATTGCCGCTCGCGCGGAATTCACCGTCAGCGCGGAGAGCATCGAAATGGAGAGCGCGCTGACAAAGTGGCGTCTATTCAACATGATGATTGTTCCGGACACGTCAAGGTTTGGGGAGCTTGGAGAAATAGGTGGAAATGGCCTTGAGTTGCGCATCAGTGTATCCGTAAGCGTGCGGATACATGATGTTGGCCCGTGCTGATTTCCGCTGCATGTCTTTCAGCTTGTTGTACATGTCCAGCTGCCCATCCCCCGCAAGTGCGTCGAAGCTGCCATCCAATCCATTGGTGCCGTGGCATTGAAAGCAATTGGACGCCAAAAGGCGGCCACCATCGGCAGGAAGAGACTGGGCGACAGCAATGGCGGAAGGCACCAGGCTGAAGAGCGTAAGCGCAATAAAGATAAATATCCTTTTCATTTCCTCGCCAAGAGATACGTTGTGATCTTTGGCATTCATCGAACATTTGGCGATACAAGGAGTTGATACAGATCAAAACACAAGAGATGTTTCATGCTTCTTTTTGAATACAATCCGCCTCTTCATCTCTCAGCCGCACGCGAAGCGCATTTTTGAGTGCGTCCTTTTCTGCATCGGCTTACTTGCGTGACATCGACAAGCTACTGGCCGTAGCGGTAAAGCGCGATAGAGATTCACGCTGTGCCCAGCAATAATCTTCGCGTGTAAATTGACATCGAACAGGCGCTCTGACTCAATTCTGATGGCGTCGGGGAACAATCACTGTCATCGCACACCTAGCAAGGCAAAGTTCCCGAGCGCCCCTTGCCGGCCCTGAACGTCAGCCTTAATCGGCCGGCGGTGTTTTCGGTTAAGTTACGTCCCGGAGTGGGTTAGCGCCCTGCATTTGCCAGAAGCGGCTTCTCAACCAATGAGTCCATGATATGGCTCATGAGTTCTGCGCGGCTCCGTACATTTGCCTTCCTGTAGATGGCATTCAGGTGTGCCTTCACCGTACCTTCAGCAGTTCCCCTCAGGCTTGCAATTTCAGAGATGCTCAGCCCCTTCACCAGGAAGAGAGCTACGTCTCGTTCACCTGACGTGAGCTTCCACCCATCGAAATGGCTGTCGATGATCGACTGGAGCGCAGAAGAGGCCATGCCGACGCTATGTTCCAGGCTCGCCTTGCGTTTCATCAGGCTATGGAGAAACCCCACCTCAAACGCGATTCCAATGAAGAGACCAACAGTTGCAATAGCCTCTCTCAGGAAATGAGCGTCCATGTAGGCGAAGCCTGGAAACTCTGTTGTCACGTCGTGCAGGAACAGCACCGAACACACCAGCTGCGCGGCGATGAGAAGTGCGATGAGTATCTGAAGGCGAGAAACCACAGCGCGCAGCCTAGTTGTCCCGCTCCCCGCCTGCAAGACAAACCTCGAGGTGCCGCTCAATCCTAAATCCAACCGGGGGGTTGGCGGCCGAGCAGCCTAAACCTTCGTCATAGACGCAGCACGCAGACCTGCTCCAACCGTCCGTTCAGCTATGATGATGGCAGTCGTTCTGCAGCCTCAGAATGCGCTCCACCTGCACAAAACCTCCTAAACCTTAGTTATAGATGCACAGAGAGCACGTTTCCCAACCAAAGTGCAGTTGTTGCCCGGGAGCACATTCGATAGCGCTGTGCGGGTACATTGTGCTGTTGCGCTTCGCCCTGGGGGCGGACAATCCAGTGACCATGAAAGGGGTGGCGTCTGATGGCAATAATAACACTGAACCTTAACGGGCAGAATATCTCGGCTGACGTGCCCGATACCACCATGCCGCTGCTCTGGGTGCTTCGAGACATTGTAGGTCTGACCGGGACCAAGTTCGGCTGCGGCGTGACCGTCTGTTCGGCATGCGTGGTCCTCGTCAATGGTTCGCTTACAAAAACCTGTACCGAGAACGTCGCCAATTTCGTCGGCAAGAAGGTCGTCACGATCGAGGGGCTCGCCTCCCTTCCGGCCCCGGCGGGCAGCAACGTTACCGGCAAGATGCTGCAAGACGCCTGGATCGACATGCAGGTGCCGCAATGTGGTTACTGCCAGTCCGGCATGCTGCTCGCCGTCTATGCCCTGCTGAAGAAAAAACCCTTCCCCACGGACGCAGACATCGATACAGCAATATCCAATCTCTGCGCGTGCGGGACTTACCCGCGCGTGCGCGCCACAATCAAGAAGCTTACCGGCCAGGCCGTCTGAGGAGGCGAACACAATGAATGACATGCCGAGATTTTCTCGCCAGACCGCCGCGATTGCCACCGCACCTGCAGGAAACGCGGTTACATCCACGACGCTAAAGCTCAGCCGTCGCAGCTTTCTGACGATCAGCGCGGCCGCTTGTGGCGGCCTGATGCTTCAACTCGCCTACCCCGGTCAGGGGCGCGCTGCGACCCTGGGCGCCGATCCATCCTTTGCTGCAGGCAAAGTCACAATGGTCATCGGCGCGGATAATTCCATCACCCTCATCGTTCCTGGCGGCGAAATGGGCCAAGGGATCAACGGCGCGCTGGCGCAAGCCTTCGCGGAAGAATTGCCGCTCGACTTTAACCGCATCAAGACCGTTCCTGCCCCTTACGGAACTCAATACGGCAGCGGCGCCTACAACTCGCAGGTTACCGGCGGGTCCTGGGGCGTTCGTAGCTATTTCGATGCCATGCTGCAGGCGGGTGCGACGGCACGCGCCCTGCTGATCGCCGCAGCTGCCCCGCTCAGCAGCAACCCCTCCAGCCTGGAAGCCGTGGCCGGCAACACGGATCCCGTGACCGGTGAATGGTCAGCCAATGCCGTCATCGACAGCAATGGCGGCCGCTGGACCTATGGCGAACTCGCTTCGACTGCTGCCGGGATATCTCCCGCAAGCCTTACCATCACCCGCCTATCCTCCGCTGGCGGCTACAGCGTTGTAGGCCAACCCCGCATCCGCCCGGATATCCGGGAGAAGGTCGACGGCTCTGCCATCTTCGGCCTGGATGTTCGCATTCCTGGCATGCTTTTCGCTGCTGTCCGCCACGGGCCCACATTGGGAACCAAAGTGTCGACCATGGGCACGGCACCCGCCGGTATGTCTGCGGTAAACCTCGGTAATTCAGTGGCCGTCGTTGCCAGCAACACTTGGGCTGCCTGGAAAGCGGTGAAAGCCCTTCCCGTCACGTGGACGACCCTTACCGCCGCGCAACAGAGCCTGGTCGATACGTCCGCCCAGAACAGCAATCTGGTCTCGCTGCTCAGCAGCACAACCGCTTTTGTCTGCGAGGCAACGCCATCTGGCGCTTCCGCAACGTCTGTAGCCGCCACCATCAAGGCGCAGCCGAAGCAACTCAACCTTACCTACAGCTTCCCAATGCTGGCTCATGCCTGCATGGAAGTCCTGAATTGTACCGTGCAGATTGACTGGGCAGACAGCGCCAAGACAACCGTCAGCGGCGTCAAGGTCTGGTGTCCGACGCAGGCACCAGACTGGGTGGCGAACACGGTAGTCGCCCTCATCCCGTCAATCAGTAAATCACAGGTCTCGGTCACCACCGTTTACATGGGTGGCGGCTTTGGTCGAAAAATTGAGCAGGACTACGTCAGTCAGGCCATCAACGTTGCGCTCGCCGTGAAACAGCCGATAAAGCTCATGTGGCCGCGCGAGGAGGATTTCGCCCGAGACTACTGCCGCCCGGCGGCCGTGTCGCGCATCCAGGTCGGCATGGACGCTGCCGGAAACATCAAGGGCTGGCACAACCGTGTGGCGGCGCCTTCTGTTCTGCGTTCGCATGGTTTCGTCAACCCCGCAGCGCCATATTCCTCCTTTTCAGACAGTATTGCGGTGGGCAGCGCCATCGGCAGTGGTGAGGAGGCAATGCCGTATGCTGCGGCCATGGCGGCGCGCGTTGTCGACTATGTTGAGCAGAAGACCGGCTTCAACATCGGCTTCTGGCGTTCGGTGGGTCAATCGATCAGCTGCTTTGCGGTGGAGAGCGCAATCGATGAATGCGCCAAGCTGCTCGGGCTCGATCCTTTCCAGTACCGGCGCAAGCTGGTTGCGGATAATCCCGCGATGCTGGGCGTTCTGGATGACGTGGCTGATCTTTGCAAGTGGACGACGACCGCACTCCCAGCCGATACCCGCCGTGGAATTGCGCTGTCGCCAGGGTTTGGCAGCCACTGCGCCCTCGTCGCCGAAGTGAAGAAGGTCGTTACCACAAAGACCAGCACCACTGGTGTCGTTACGACTACGACCACTTACAGAGTGCCGCGGATCTACTGTTCCGTGGACTGCGGCTTTGCCGTAAATCCCGACCAGGTCGTCTCACAGATTCAGGGTGGCATCCTGCAGGGCATGAACGCAGCCCGTTGGGGAAAGATGCAGTTTGACAAGGGTATCTGCCAGGTCAAGAATTTGGGAGACTACAAGATCGGCAGAATCTCGGACTCACCGGAGATCATCGTCCGCATCCTCAACCAGAACTCCGCTCTGGGAGGCGTCGGCGAAGTAGGGGTCCCCCCCGTCGCACCGGCTCTTGCGAATGCTTATGCCTTGCTCACGGGTACACGAAAGCGTGCGTTGCCCTTGAGCTTCTGATGGAACTCTGGCGACTGGATAGCTTGTGCATCGGGCTCGTTTCAGCCCTCATGCATATGTTTTCCGTTGCCTCTGCTGCAGCGGTCGTGACGGTCAGCGGCAACGCCGAGCATATGAGCATAGAACTCAGCGAGGCCGCCCCGGCCGCCGAAGTCGTCAGCGATATCGCCAGGGTTCTGGATGTCCCGGTGCACGGCGACGCCGGGAATGTGATGGCGAGGCCTAACCGATTGAGCGGCGTAAACCTGCATCAAGCGTTGGCATCATTCCTGCCGCACAGGCCCTTCACAATCCGTTACCATGCCGATGGCATCACACCCATGGCGATCACGTTTCCAGGTGCCTCATCACCCGGCGGGATCAACTCGTCAGGAAATTCCCTGATACCATCGTCTACTATTGACGCGAACAACCGTGCTCAAGTGCCTGTGCCCCTGGATAATCGTGATCAGTTTATCAAAGAACTGCCGATGCTGAGAACCCAGTAGAACAGAATTTCATCAGTCTGCATTATACCCGACGGCAGTGAAGTCGCTCCAGTACTTATCGGGCTTAACGGCTGGCAGCAGTTCGCGGATCGCGGTCCAGAGGCCTACGATCCTGAGCCGCTCATCCCCCTGTACCCTTCTCAGGCGGTTCTTTGTGAAGGACGCTATACAAATCCAGATTGCTATAGAGATCCCACATGGACCTGTGGTCGAAACGCTTATCGAGCGCGGCTTCAGAGTTCATTCCATCAACCCCAAGCAGATGGATCGCTTCCGCGACCGCTTCACTCTGGCTGGCGCCAAGGACGACAGCCGTGACGCCGAAGTGATGGCGTCGTCTTTGCGCACCGATCCTTCCTGTTACCGGGAGCTGGCTGGAGCAGATCCGGTCATCACCGAGTTGCGTGAATGGTCGCGTATGGCCGAGGATCTCGGTACTGAGCGCAATCGCCTGACAAACCGCATGCGCGAACAACTCTGGCGATATTTTCCTTCTATTCTTGAACTGGATAGCGATCTTGGCGCCGAATGGCTTCTTGATCTCTGGGAGGCCGTGCCAACGCCGACCAAGGCTATGCGTGTTCGCGAGAAGACAATCGCCGCCCCTCTCAAACGCCATCGTATTCGCCGATTTGATGCAGCCCATGTAATCGCCGTGATGCGCAAGCTGCCTATACGCGTAGCGGCGGGCACCACCGAGGCCGCGAGCGCTCATATTGCTTCCCTCATCGCCCGCATCCGCCTGCTGAACCAACAACTCGGCGAGGCTCATCACCAGATTGACAGGCTGACAATGCACCTGGTTCCAAACGACGGGAAAGAGCCGGGTCAACGAAAGCTCTACGACGCGGAGATTTTTGCATCCCTGCCGGGAGTGGGAAGGATCGTGCCCGCGACGCTGCTGGCAGAAGCCTTCTATGCCCTGCAGCGACGTAATTACGCGGCCTTGCGCAGTTTGACAGGGGTCGCGCCGGTAACCAAGCGATCGGGCAAGAGCTACATTGTTCTCCGACGGCAAGCCTGCCACAATCGGCTTGCCAATGCCATGTACCTCTGGGCGCGCGTTGCCATTCAGCACGACATCAAGAGCCGAACCAAGTACGCCGCTTTGCGCAGCCGTGGCCACAGTCACGGACGTTCTCTTCGATCTGTCGCCGACCGCCTGCTGAACGTTGCTTGCTCCATGCTGAAAAACGGAAGCGAATTCAACTCATCACCAAAGGCCCAAAATGCCACTTGATAAATGGTGGGGATTCCCCCCCCCCCGTGCCCCAGTTCGACTGGTTCACTCGACGGGTCCTGTCGTGGCGGGTGTCGACCACGCTGGAAGCGGCATTCTGCATCGAGGCGTTACAGGAAGCACTTGCCCGCTTTGGCAAGCCCGAGATCTTTAACACCGGTCAGGGCAGCCAGTTTACCGTAAGCGCCGTCTACCCCCATTGGATATCGGGTTTCGCCACGATCGCAGAGGAGAGAGTCTGTTCCTGATTCATCAGGAGGAGACGGCGATGACGGATGTTGCGGATGGTTTTGACGGGCAGATCGAGATCGTCCGTCAAACACGGGGTTACCGGCGCTGGCCGGGAGACGTGAAGGCCCGGATTGTCGCGGAGAGCTTTCAGCCGGGAGTGCGCGTTGCGGATGTTGCACGCCGTCATGGCCTGGCCTCGCACCAGCTTTCGGAATGGCGCCGGCAGGCACGGCAGGGTCCGTTGGCCCTGCCGGCCGAGGCGATTGCAAGCATCGTTGATGATCGTGATCCAGCCTTTGTGCAGGTGATGGTGGGGTAATCCCCCCGTTTTTGGCTGTGTGATGCACACATCTCGCGTTGTGGGCGCGTGCAGGACATGATTCACTGAGGCAAGCTTGATTCTGGGGGCAGCCATGGATCTTGATGCTGTTGATGTTGGACGCTTTGAGGTCGGTCGCTTCGGGGACTTGCGCCTTCAAATAAGGGGGCCTGGTGCCCTCAGGCCCTGGTGGCTTCGCCGGGATCTTGCATTCTGGCTTTGGCGGATGGACGGCGGCGCGGCGAGATCGGCTTTGGGAGATTTCTGCGCAATTCTTCGGTGACGGCTACTGGCTTAAGTGAGGGGGCAGCCCGGCAAACGGCGGAGCGGGTGGCTGGTCGGGAAGTGCTGGACATTCAAGATACGAGCGAGATCATTCTTGGAGGCAGGAAGGCGCGTTCACGCGGCTACGGCCCTGTCTGTTGATTTGCAGTGAGAGTTGACCCGGGAGGGGCACAAGCTTCCACCGAGAAG
>VFQS010000785.1_pt1 | contig 32427 bp, 29 predicted proteins | sample 3512361 | NCBI WGS metagenome assembly VFQS01 (sample SAMN10412375, study PRJNA504923) | tailings metagenome | isolation source: Relicate 1 Philex TSF3 active mining | place: Philippines
CGAACACCAGCATCATATCCGATGCCGGGGAAAAGGGGCGGGCCATCCCATAAAGCATGATCGCGGATGGGGGCGACGAAGAATGAGGTATCCCGCATCCGAGAAGCTCGAGATCATCCGGATCGTCGAGCAGTCGCACCTGCCTGCCAAGCGGACGCTGGACCAACTCGGCATCGCCCGCCGGACGTTCTACCGCTGGTACGATCGTTATCTCGATGGCGGTCCCGAAGCACTGGAGGATCGGCCATCTGCGCCAAGCCGGGTGTGGAACCGCATCCCCGCCGAAGTGCACGACCAGATCATCGAGCTGGCGCTCAAACAATCCGAGCTGTCACCCCGTGAGCTGGCCGTGCGCTTCACCGATGAGCGCCGCTACTTCGTATCGGAAGCCACGGTTTACCGCCTGCTGAAGGCCCACGACCTGATCACCAGCCCGGCCTACGTCGTGATCAAGGCCGCCGATCAGTTCCACACCAAGACCACCCGGCCGAACGAGATGTGGCAGACCGACTTCACCTACTTCAAGATCATCGGGTGGGGCTGGATGTACCTGTCGACCGTCCTCGACGACTTCTCGCGCTACATCATCGCCTGGAAGTTGTGCACCAACATGCGGGCCGAGGACGTGACCGACACGCTGGACATGGCACTGGCCGCATCGGGCTGCGACAGCGCCACGGTGCTGCACAAGCCAAGGCTGCTGTCGGACAATGGCCCCAGCTACATCGCGGGCGAACTGGCGGAATACATCGAGGCCCGGAAGATGAGCCACGTGCGCGGCGCCCCGATGCACCCGCAAACCCAGGGCAAGATCGAGCGCTGGCACCAGACCCTGAAGAACCACATCCTGCTCGAAAACTACTTCCTGCCCGGCGACCTTGAGGCCCAGATCGAGGCCTTCGTCTATCACTACAACAACCAGCGTTACCACGAGAGCCTGAACAACGTGACGCCCGCCGATGCCTACTTGGGCAGGGCGCCAGCCATCATCAAACAGCGTGAAAGGATCAAGCGAAAGACCATCGAACGTCGGCGCTTGCAACACCGCAAGCTCGCCGCGTAACATCAACCCCCAGACGAGGCCCGCACTCCGCTAATCTACGCAGCGAGTTGTGCCAAATGTTCTGACGACGGACACGCAGCTGCGCGTGCGCGGGGTCGATGGCCTGCGTATCGCCGATGCCTCGATCATGCCCCTGCTGGTGGGCGCCAATACCAACGCCGCCGCCGTGATGATCGGCGAAAAGGCGTCCGACCTTGTCCTTGGGCGCACCGCGCCGGAGTATGCCGCATGACCCAGACCCCACCGACCGCCCCCGTGCTGGCTTGCGATGCCGTCGTGCTGGACACGGCCCGCGCCGCGATTGCCCGGCTGGATTCACACCTGATTGGCAGTGAATGGGTGGCTGGACGGGCCGAGCCGATCCCTGTGCTCGATCCGGCGACTGCCGCGCAAATCGGCGGAATCGCCGCTGGCGGCGCGGATGAAATCGACCGCGCGGTGCGCGCCGCGCGCGCGGCGTTCGAAGCCCCGACCTGGCAGGCGATGCCCGCCGCCGAGCGTGAGCGTCTGTTGCTGCGGCTGGCCGAACTGGTCGAGCGTCATGCCGACGAATTGGCCGCGATCGAAACGCTGGACAACGGCATGCCGTTCCCCGCCGCGCGGGCGATGGGCGTCGGCTCGGCGATCAGCGCGATCCGTTATAACGCGGGCTGGCCCCGGCGCCTGACCGGGGAAAGCGTGCCGGTATCCGTCCCCGGCCAGTGGCATGGCTATACCACCCACGAACCGCTGGGTGTCGCCGCGCTGATCGTGCCGTGGAACGCGCCGCTGGCGATCACCGCGAACAAGCTGTCCGCGGCGCTGGCGGCGGGCTGCACCGTGGTGCTGAAACCGGCCGAACTGGCGCCGATGACGGGCCTCAGGCTGGCGGAACTGGTGCTGGAGGCAGGCTTCCCCGCTGGCACGGTCAACGTCGTGACGGGGCTGGGCGCGGCGGCTGGCGCAGCGCTGGTCAGCCATCCCGGCGTGGACAAGATCTCGTTCACCGGCTCCACCGCCACCGGCCAGACCATCCTGCGCGAAAGCGCGCATGACCTGAAGCGCGTCTCGCTGGAACTGGGCGGCAAATCGGCCACGATCGTCTATCCCGACGCCGATCTCACCCGCGCGGTTCCCGGCGTGGCGATGGGCATTTTCGGCAACAGCGGCCAGGTCTGCGCCGCCGGATCGCGGCTGTTCCTGCATGACAGCATCCACGACGAATTCCTGAGCCGGCTGGCCGGCTTTGCTGCGGGCCTGAAGGTCGGCCCCGGCACGCAGGCTGGCGTCGCCATGGGCCCGCTGATTTCCGCCGGGCAGCGCGCCCGCGTGATGGGCTACATCGAATCCGGTCTGGACGAAGGGGCGACCCTGCTGACCGGCGGCGACACCCCGGACAGTCCGGGCTTTTTCGTCAACCCCACAGTCTTCGTCGATGCCCGCCCCGACATGCGCATCGTGCGCGAGGAAATCTTCGGCCCGGTGCTGACCGTCCAGCGCTTTGGCGATGACAGCCCCGAAGTGCTGGCCGCGCGCGCGAATGACAGCGTCTATGGCCTGTCGGCCTATGTCTGGACGAGCAACCTGGGCAATGCCCACGCGCTGGCCCGGCGGTTGCGGTCAGGCTCGGTCAAGGTCAATGGTTCGGGCATGGAATTCGCCCTGCCGTTCGGCGGCTTCCGCCAGTCCGGCATCGGCCGCGAAAACGGGCGGATGGGCGTCGAAGCGTTCACCGAGACGAAATCGGTGATGATCGGCTGGTAAGCCGGCTGCGCATCCCGCGCCGCCAACCAGGCGTTATGGTGTGGCTTGAGTTGCTGGCGCGGCCGACTGCCGGGCCAGTTCGCCATAGGCTGCCAGGCCTGTCCGCGCAGCGAGGAATGCGCCGCCGCAGCCAAGCGCCGCGATCAGGGCCAGCGCGTTGCCCAGCTGGCCCGTGCCGCCAAACACCCAGCGATCGGCCATCGGCACGGCCAGCATGCCCGCCGAAAGGCCGACCAGTGCATTGGTCAGCAGGAACAGGGCCGAGTTCGCGCCCCGCATCATCGGGGGCGACGCGAGCTGGATCGCTGCGGTCGAACACCCGAAATAGGCATAGAACAGGAAGCAGGCGGGGGCAAAGACGGCCAGCAGCAGCGGTGCGGAGGGCATCAGCGGCGCCAGGGTGGCGGGGACCAGCACGGTCCCTGCCGCCAGCATGACGACCCGCAGGTTTGCATCCGTCCGTCCGGCCAGCGCGAACTTTTCCGAAAGCCATCCCCCCGCAATCGAGCCCAGGCTGCCGCACACGAGGTAGACCAGCCCCAGCCACAACCCCGCCTCGCCAGCCGTCATCTGGTGGCTGCGGATCAGCAGTGTCGGATACCAGCCGGTGATCCCGTAACCGTAGATGCCGAACAATGCGGAGCTGAGGTGGATCGACAGGAATGCCCGCCGATGGGTCCAGAAGTTTCGCAGGATCGCGCCGATTCCCGGAACTTCGGCCGGACCATGGGCAGAGCGGCTGGTGCGGGCCGGTTCGCGGATCATGGCGATCAGCAGGGCCAGGAACAGGCCGGGAGCGGCAACCACGAGGAATGTCGTTTGCCACGGCCGCAGCTCGCCAATCACCGGCAATACGGTGGCACCGCTTTCAGCGATCATCGCCACGACCGAGCCGCCAATGATCAGCGCCATCCCGCTACCGATGGTAATGCCCAGGGTATAGATCGACATGGCCCGGGCAAGGCGGTGGGGCGGGAAGGCGTCACTCAGGAAAGAGTGAACGGCGGGTGATAGCGTGGCTTCGCCCACCCCGACCAGCACGCGGGCCGCAAACAGCGTGGCGAAGCTGCCGGCAAGACCGCACAGCGCCGTGGCGATGCTCCAGACGATGACGCCCGCGATAATCAGGTTGCGGCGCGACCAGCGATCCACCGCCATGCCAAAGGGCACACCCATCGTGGCATAGAGCAGGGCGAACGCCACGCCTTGCAGCAGCCCGATCTGCAGATCGCTGAGGCCCAGATCGCTGCGGATCGGGTCGACCATCAACCCTAGGATCTGCCGGTCCACAAACGACAGGATGTAGGCGAGGAGGAAGACCGCCAGTGCGAAGTTCGCCTGACGCAGCGTTGCTGCGGACCGGGCGTTCACGGCGCCTTCCGGCGCGGTGGGCTTTGGCGTGTGCACGTGGCGTCCTTCCTCCCTCGGAACCTGATCTGGCGGTTCAGATCAGAACTTCTGGTTCAACCCGATGTAGATCACACGGCCGCGTGGGTCATGCACCATGGGGTCAAAGCCAAGGTTCAACTGCGCAAGTGGCGGTGCCTTGTCGAACAGGTTGATTGCGCCAACCGTCAACACGGTGCCGCCACCGATGCCGTCAAAGGTCACGTTGTATTGCAGATCGAACGAGTTCCAATCATCAATCCGCGTATTGGTGATGCCCGTGCGGTCGTTCTTGTAACCGCTGATGTAATGCCCGCGCAGGTTGAGCTCGCTGCTCCCCTTGGACCAGCTGATGCCATATTCGACCCGGTCCTGCGGCATGGAACGGCCCAGGTTGTTGAAATTGACGTTGCCTACGCCGTTGATCGGGGCAGCCCCGGCGGTCAGCAGGACATCGTATTTCGTCACATGGGTCCAGTCGGCGTTCAACCGGAACTGGCCGATCCCGGTTTCAAACCGGTAGCGCGCCGATGCATCGATGCCGGCGACCTTGACCGCGGAAGCATTGATGAACTTCAGGCGCACCAGCGTGAGCGTGCCGTTCACGTCCCGGGTCAGCCGGGACAGCGCGGTGGCGTCGCCGCTGCGGGCCGCGTTGATGATCGGCTGCGGGTTCTCCTTTACGATCAGGTCCTGGTAATTGAAGTCCCAGTAATCGACGTTGAATTCCAGGCCGGAAACCGGTGCCAGCGTGGCGCCGATGTTCCAGTTGGTGGACTTTTCGGGGCGCAGCGTCGGATCGCCGGAGGTCTGGGTATTCACGAAGATGAAGTTGCCCGCGCCATCCTGAACCGAAGGCTGCGCGCTCTGCACGGCCCGCAGCTGGAATACCGACGGGGCGCGGAACGCCTTGCCCCAGCTGCCGCGCAGCGTCAGCCCATCGACGGGATTGACCAGCAACGAGACCTTCGGGGTGAACCGGCCAAAGCTGTCGGCATACTTTTCGTAGCGGCCGGACAGGGTCAGTTCGGCAATCCCGGTCATCGGCACCTTCATTTCGCCAAAGACCGAGGCGACTTCCTGCGTGCCGCCAAAGTCCGGCGCCTGGCCCAGCGTGATCAATTCGCCGTTGTTCATGAAGTCGCCATTGTCATGGCGGAACGAGCCCCGGCGATACTGGGCGCCGAGCGCCGCCTGGATGGTGCCCCCGGCAAACTCGGCCAGGTCACCCGAAACCAGCCCGTCCACTGTCACCAGCGAAGTCTTGCCGCGCTGGTTGCTGGTGCCGATCAGGCTGTTGACCAGGGCCGTGCTGTTGGCCTTGGCGGGGTTGATGTAGGCGGATCCGAACGGGTTGAAATAGACGCAGCCGCCAGTGCCGGGCGTGCCGGTCAGCGGGTTGCAGTTCGGCCCGCCCAGGCCGCGCAGTGCATTCAGCAGCGGGGTCTTGAGCGTATCGGGCTTGTCATACAGCGAATTCTGCTGGCTGTACGTGGCGTTGACGGACCAGTTCCACTTTGCCGTCAGTTGACCGGTCACGCCGCCGGCCAGCCTGAAAGTGTCGTACTGGTTGAGCGCGATCGACGGACCATAGGCGCCGTTCAGCAGGCGGCCCAGCATGCGCACATCCTGCCCGAACGGGTTGTAGGGATTGCTGGCCGGGACAACCGGCGAGACCGCGAGGATCGGGAACGAGGGCGACGAAGCGGTGTACGTCTTCGAATGGGCATAGGCGCCTTCGAGGTTCAGATCGATTCCATCTCCGATCGAGGGACTGTCAGGATTTCCGTGTGTGGGCGGGCGGTTGAACATTACGCTGCCATGGCCTTGATGAAGCGCTCGCCGAACAGGACTGCGAACTGGGCCTTGGCCATGGACCACTCACGTGGCGGCATTCTCCACTCTTTCTCCGAGTGGTTCAAGATCAGATAGAGCAGCTTGGTTGCCGCCTCGTCGCTGGGGAAGTGGCCCCGGGCTCTGACTGCCCGGCGAAGCTTGGCGTTGAGCGCCTCGATGGCATTGGTGGTGTAGACGATCCTGCGGACCTCCTCGGGGAAGGCGAAGAACGGGATCACCTCGCTCCATGCCCGGCGCCAGCTCTGGCCGATGGCGGGATAGCGCTGGCCCCATTCGCTGGCCTCGAAGGCGGTGAGCGCCTCCTCGGCAGCCTTGGCATCGACAGCGCGGTAAATGCCCTTCAGGGCGGCCGCCAGCGGCTTGCGATGCTTCCACGACACGAAGTCCATCGAGTTCCTGAGGAGGTGGACGATGCAGGTCTGGACGATCGCTTCGGGGAACACGGCGGTGATCGCATCCGGGAAGCCCTTGAGGCCATCGACGACGGCCAGCATGATATCCTCCACGCCGCGGTTCTTGAGCTCGTTCATGACGCGCAGCCAGAACTTGGCACCTTCGTTCTGCTCGATCCACAGGCCCAGCACGACCTTGGTGCCGTCGGCCATCACGCCTAGCGCGATGTGGATGGCCTTGTTGCGGACCATGCCTTCGTCGCGGATCTTGACCCGGATCGCATCGAAGAACACCAGCGGATAGGCCTGATCGAGCGGCCGGGCCTGCCAGGCGGCAACCTCCTCGAGCACAGCGTCGGTGACGGTCGATATCAGGTCCGGCGAGACGTCGATGCCGTATAGCTCGCGCAAATGCCCGGTGATCTCCCGGGTGCTCATGCCGCGGGCATACATCGAGATGATCTTGTCGTCGAAGCCCGGGAACCGGCGCTGGTATTTGGCGATCAGCTGCGGATCGAAGCTGCCCTGCCGGTCGCGCGGCACCTCGATCTCCATCTTGCCGGTGTCGGTTGCAACGGTCTTGCGGCCATAGCCATTGCGACTGTTGCCAGCCTGCTCATCCTGCCCGAGGTGATGATCCATCTCGGCATTGAGCGCGCGTTCGGTCAAGGCTTTCTTCAGCGAATCCAGCAAGCCGCCTTGCTGCAAGGCCGCAGCAGCATCGCCGCCAGCCAGAAGTTGATCCAGCAAATCAGACGGAATCGCAGGTTCTTTGCGTCGGGACATAGTGGGACTCCTTCTTACCCATTATGCCCGCCCACACACGGAAATCCTGACAGTCCCCCGATCGACCCGTTCCACGTCGCCATGGCCTGGATGCGGCGCTCCTTCGGGATCAGGTCGAAATAGCCGGAAAAGTCAAACCGGCAGCGATCGGTCGCCGAGTTCTTGAAGCTGTCTGGAAACGCCGGGGCAAGGCAATCCGGATCGGCTGCGGTCGTCCCGTTCTGCAGGATGTAGGAGCCCGGCATGCCGAAGCCCGACACCGAGTGCCAGGAAGGACGCCCGAAGGTCTTTGCCTGCGAGAACGCCCGTTCGTCGGTGCCAAGCCGCGTGCTCTCGTAATAGGACGCCGCCAGCACGAGATCGCCGCCGCCGGCCTTGACGCCGGCAATGCCCTGCACGTCAATCTGGCGGGCACCGTCAATGAAGTTAACCCGGGCCGAAACTTCGGGCCGGTCAGGTCCACGCTCTTGCGCGTGATGAAGTTCACCACGCCCGCAACCGCATCGGACCCATAAGTTGCGCCGGCGCCGTCCTTGACCACTTCGATCCGCTGGATCGCGATCAGCGGCACCAGCGAATTGATGTCCACGAACGTGCTGCCATCGCTGGAGGCCACGGCAGCCAGGGTCTGGCGGCGGTTGTTGACCAGCACCAGGGTGGAGCCGAGGCCAAGGTTGCGCAGGTTGAACTGCGCAGTACCGGACGTAAGCGGCTGGTTGAGCTGGTCGACGCCCGCTTCGGAACCCGAGTTGCCGGGGATCATCGAAACCAGCTCGGACGGATTGGTCACCGCCCGTGCGGAAATTTCACCGCCGGCGACGACCGTCAGCGGGGTCGATACCGTGCTTTGCCGGATGAGCGAGCCGGTCACCACGATTTCCGGAGCGGCATCGCCGGCTTCGTCGGTGGGACTGTCCTGGGCCTGGGCCATCGCGGGCAACAGCAAACTGATCCCGGCGGCGCCGGCAAAAAGCATGGACCTGTAGTGGCGATTAAAGCGCATCGGTTCCCCTTCCTGACGTTTATTATCTGCAAGCTTCGCCGGGGGCGTTGCGACCTTCTTCAGGCAGCCAATTTCCCCCGGAACTGCTGATAAGCTGCAAAGGGAAAGCCAAGTCCAATGGCGATTTTGCATCGAATGATCTTGATTTGAGATCATCAAGCGAGCAGGGATTCCGCAAGGGATTCGCGGACTGGAAGGGCATCACGCATGGACTTGCGCCAACTGCGATATTTCGTTGCGATCGCGGAGCACGGCAACTTTCACCGGGCTGCGGAATCCGTCAACGTCGCGCAATCGGCACTTTCGCGGCACATGCACGCACTCGGCCAGGAACTTGGCGCGCCGTTGTTCGAACGGGCTCCCGGCGGGGTGCGCACAACCACGCTGGGCAAAGTGTTCTACGCCGAAGCCAAGGGCATTCTGGAGCGCGCGGACAACGCGGTCGAGCGATCGCGCAAGGCGGTCAACGGGCAGGTCGGACGCCTGACGATCGGTGTCAACGAGATCGCCGCCCGCCACCCGTTATTCGTCCAGGCCATTTCCCGCAGCCGCCGTCTCTACCCGGAAGTCGAGCTGGCCGTGGAGCGGTGCAACTCGCCGGAACAGGTTGAAGCGCTGTGGGCCGGAAAGCTGGACCTGGGCGTCCTGATCGATCGGCCGCCGGACCCGGACTTCGGGTGGATGCACTTTCTGCGCGATCCGTTCCTGATCGGGATGGCGCCCAATCATCCGCTATCCGCGAAGGCTGAATTGCTGCCCGCCGACATGGTGACGGAAAGCTTCATCACGATGCGCAATGCCCGGTACGGCCCCGCGCAGGCACAGATCCTGGCGGAATGCCGGCGGCTCGGGTTCAACCCCCGGGTGATTCAGGAGGCGGCGAACGAACAGATGCAACTGGCGCTGATCGGCACCGGGCTTGGGGTCGGGCTGGTAACCGGCTCCACGGCTCTGGTCTGTCCCGGGCAGATCGTGTTGCGTCCGCTGCAAGGCCTCAAGCACGCGCTTGATCTCGATTTGTTATGGCTGCGCAAGAACTCGTCCCCGCCGCTGCAGCACCTGTTGCGCATCTTTGCCGCAGTCCTGGCCCGACCGGCCTGATCGGGCGGGCGGTTTCGCGGCGAATGGCACCACGGGCAATGCCCTCTGGCGATGGAGCCGCACAGCGCGTAGCCTTCGCCTGAAGGCCGCGAAGCGGTCCGGGCCGGGGCGGCGGTGCCTGTTGAGAGTGAACCGGGATGAACAGTGGCGATCTTGATCAGCGTTTCGGCCGGTTGCATGCCCGGCATTCAGGCGCGTTGATCCGGTATCTGGTCGAATGCCGCAAGGCATGCGACGGTGACCTTGACCTGTTCCTGATCATGGCCATCGTCGGTGAGCGCACGTTCAGTGCGACGCGCGCGCCGGAATCCATGAGTCACACCGAATTCGTCTCCGGGACCGTGGGCAATATCGAGCCTTTGCCGATCAACCTGCAGTCCATCGCCGATTACAGCGGCATTCCGCGCGAAACCGTCCGGCGCAAACTTGAACTCCTGATCCAGCGCGGCTGGGTCGAGCGCGGGGCGCATGGCTATGTGACGGCGACGGATGCGGCCAACCACGCCTTGCAGGGATTGACCCAGAGCACGGTGCGCTATCTTGCGGACCTTGAGGCCATGCTGGAGCGGCCGGCCTGAGTGCCAGCCGCCCGCTTATGGCTCGACGATGTTGAAGTTGAGCTTGGGCATCTCCAGCAATCCGCCCAGCTGCCGGAACGGCGCGCTGTCGCCCTCGACCTTGGCCTGGCGCGCCGCGATCATGGCGTCGAGCGGTGCCTGCCCGAAAAGGATGCCCAGCAGGACCGGCTTGGGGGCCGACAAGGTGGGAGCGCCCGCGATCGTCTGTCCTTGTTCGCTCACCAGCACCGCATTTGCCAGCGTGACGGCGAAACGGTCACCGCTGGTGGTGTCCACAAGATTGAACGCCAGGCTGGTTTCACCGGCCTTCTCCGGGACCACGGTCGTCTCCAGGAAGTCAAGGAAATCGCCCAGCGGAGTGGCCATCATCAGATAGTTGGGAGCGGTCTGGCCGATCACGTCGGGTTTGCCCTGGCGCAGTTCGCGGGCACCGGTCAGGTAGATGTTGCGCCAGACCGCGCTTTCCGACTGGTAGCCGAGTTGCTCATAGCTGTCCGCCAGCAGCGCCCGCGCGATCTTGTCGGCAGGGTCGGCAAACACGCCGTTGTGGGCCAGCTCGGCCGACCAGCGATAGTCGCCCTGGTCAAAGGCCTTGCGGGCCACGCGGTGGAGCGCCTTGCTGCCGCCCATCGCCGCAACCAGCCGCTTTGCCCGCTCCACCGGTGGGTGGCGGTTGAGATTGGCCGGAACGCCATCGTACCAGCCCATGTAGCGGTCATAGACGGCCTTGGCGTTATGGCTGACTGTCCCGTAATAGCCGCGCGCGCCCCAATCGGCCCGCAAGGCGAACGGCAGTTGCAGTTCCTCGGCAATTTCGTCGGGCGTCTGCCCAAGGTTCATCCGGCGGACCGACTGGTCGTGAATGAACTTGTAGGCATCGCGCTGGTGGCTCATGTGCCGCCGGATCACGGCGTTGCCAAAGCGCGGCCAGTGATGCGAGGCCAGCAGCACTTCGGCTTCGCCACCCCACAGTCGCAACGCTTCCGTCAGGTACGAGGCCCAGGCTTTCGCGTCGCGCACCTTCGCCCCGCGCAGGGTTTGCACGTTGTGCAGGGTGGCGGTCGCGGTTTCCGAATTGAGCATCGCCTTCACGTGCGGAATCCAGATGTTGAACTCGGCGGGCGCCTCGGTGTCGGGCACCATCTGGAAGACCAGCTCCACCCCGTCCACCGTGACGCTCTGGCCGGTTCGCTCGATTTCCAGCGTGGGGGCGATGAACCCCTGTTTCCCGGCCGCGATCGCGGTGCCCATGCCCATGCCGACGTGGCTCTTGGTTCCGCGCGGCAGGAAATACCCGAACTGATAGAACGCCCGGCGGCCCATCGCCGTGCCGGCGATAACCCATTCGCTGACCACTTCATCGACGAAGCCCCGGGGCGCGATGACCTGGACCTTGCCGGCGGCCACATCCTGCGCGCTGACGATGCCGGGGGCACCGGCAAAATGGTCCGTGTGCGAGTGGGTATAGAGCACGGCCAGAACCGGCTTGTCCGCGACATGTTGCTTCAGGAGGCTGAATGCGGCGCGTGCGACTTCCGAGAAGGTCAGCGGGTCGATCACGATCCAGCCGTTGGGCGTCTCCACGAAGGTGACATTGGAATTGTCGAAGTTGCGGACCTGGTAAAGGCCGGGGGCGAGCCGGAACAGACCTTCGGATCGCAGCACCCGGTTCTGCCGCCACAGCGACGGGTGCACCGTATCCGGAGCGGCACCTTCAATGAAGTCGTTGCCCGACAGGTCAAAGCTCGGCTGGCCGTTATCCTGCGGGATCATGGCCTGGGGCCAGCTGGCGATGAAGCCGCGGCGGGAGAACTCGAAGTCCTGCTCGTCCTCGACCGGCAGCTCGCGCGCGGCCCGCTCCAGCACGGCCCGGGTTGCCGCGGTGGCTTCGCGCGGTGCCACGGGGGCCGGGGCCGGGGGTTGGTCGCCAGCGAGCGCGGCGGAAGCCGTGCCCAACCAGATGAGTGTCGCGATTCCACCAACTCTGCTCAAAATGGGCATCGAAGTTCTCTCTCTCCAGCGGAAGCTCTCTTATACGTGGCCGCGACCATCGCAGGAATGATGGCGTCGCCCATTTTGGGCGGGCAAGGCGAGTCAGGGGAAGGGGCGTCATGGAGGCGGACTTTGTGATTGTTGGCGGCGGATCGGCGGGCTGTGTGCTGGCCAATCGGCTCTCTGCCGACCCGCGCAACCGGGTCGTCCTGATTGAGGCCGGGGGGGCAGGGCGCGGTTTCCTGCTGTCGATGCCTGCCGGTTTCGGAGTGACCGCCAATGCCCCCGGTCATTCGTGGCACTATTACGGCGATGCCGAACCCGCGATCCGCGACCGCAAGATGCTGTTGCCGCGCGGCAAGGGACTGGGCGGCTCATCGAACATCAACGGCCTGCTTTACGTCCGGGGCCAGCATCAGGACTATGACACCTGGAGCCAGTTGGGCGCGCTGGGCTGGGGCTGGGCGGACGTGGCCCCCTATTTCCGCAAGAGCGAGACTTACGCCGGCGGCGCAACCGAACTGCGCGGCGGCGAGGGCCCCTTGCGGGTCGAGGAAGTTGCGCACCGCAATCCGACCAACGATGCGGTCCTGGCGGCCTTTGCGGAAATGGGCGTGCCGCTGGTCGGCGATTACAACGGTGAGGACCAGCACGGGGCATTCTATTACCAGACGACCATTGCCGACGGCCGGCGCTGTTCCGCAGCCGATGCCTTTCTCCATCCGATCCGGGCCAGAGCCAATCTGCGCGTCATCACCGGCGCGCATTGCCAGCGGGTGCTGATTGCGCAGGGGCGCGCCTGCGGAGTGGAAATCACCACCAGGGCGGGCCTAGAACGCATCCACGCATCGCGCGAGGTGATCCTCTCGGCCGGGGCCTACCACAGCCCGAAGCTGCTGATGCTCTCGGGGATCGGGCCGGCTGCGCATCTGCAGGCGATGGGCGTGGAAGTCCTGCAGGATAGCGGCGAAGTCGGGGCCAACCTGCAGGACCATTACATCCTGACCATGAGCTGGCGCCTCAGGCAGGGGGCATACAGCTATAACCAGCAGCTTTCCGGGGCGCGATTGCTGGGCAACGTGCTGCGGTATCTGGCCCGGCGGGACGGGGCGATGACGATACCGGCGGCGCAGGTTGGCGCCTTCGTCAAATCGGACCCCGCGCTCGACCGGCCGGACATCCAGTTTCATTGCCTGCCGGTGACGGGCGATCTCGACGCGGCCGTCGCGGGCCGCAAATCGGCTCTGTCGCCCTGGCCGGGCCTCACGTTCGGCCCTTGCGTGCTCCGGCCGGAATCACGCGGCCAGGTGCGGCTGGCCGCGCCCGATCCAACGGCGCAGCTGTCGATCCTGCACAACTGGCTGGATGCCCCGGCGGACCAGCAGTTGTCGCTGAAGGCCATGCGCATGGCGCGCGCGCTTGTCACGACCCGCGCCCTGGCCGATCTGGTGGAGGCCGAGGCCTGGCCGGGGCCGCTGCGCGACAGCGATGATGCCTTGCTCGATTATGCACGGGCCTATGGCAACACCGGCTACCACCCGGTCGGCACCTGCCGCATGGGGATTGACCAGACGGCGGTGGTCGATCCGCAGTTGCGCGTTCGGGGCCTTGATGGGCTGAGGGTCGTCGATGCGTCGGTCATGCCCCGGCTGGTGTCCGGCAACACCAATGCGGCCGCGATCATGATCGCGGAAAAAGGGGCACACATGATCCTGGGCCAGGGCCTGAACTGAACGCGCCGACTGTTTTACCGAACCGTGCGGGCTGCCCTGGGTCAGAGCTTTCGCGCCTGCTCCAGCGCTTGCGGATCGTCGATGTCGATCAGCCTGTCCGGCGCGCAGGCGATCAATTCGGCTTGCCCCAGCAAGGCGCGCCCGCCCGTGTCCCCTTGGCTTGCGGCCAGCACGTTCAGATGATCCCGCCCGAATACCGCCGGGGGAGAGCGGACGCTGCCCGCCGCCGAGGCGACAAGCGCTGCAGCGCCAAGCTGACCGGCGCGCGCGATCAGGGCATGGTAGTGCCCGGCAGGCACCAGCGGCATGTCGGCCAGAGCGATCAGCAGGCCATCCACTTGCGCGTCCAGCGCCAGCGTGGCGGCCAGCGCGACCGATGTGCCCATTCCCGATGCGGCCTGCGGGTTGACGGCGACGGTGAAGCCGCAGGCTTGCCAGCTGCTGGCGCAGGGGTGGTCAGCCCGTGCGGCAATGACCCAACGCTGCGCAAAGGGCATGTCGGCCAGTGTCCGGCAGGCCAGTTCGCCAAGCCGCTGGCCCCGGAGGCAGGCCGTCAGCTTGTCTGCCGGTCCGAATCGGCTGGATTGTCCGGCGGCGAGGACCGCAACAGCCAGTCTCGGCGCGTCAGCCAAGGCCGGCTCCGAAATTGCTGTCCTGATAGGCACGGACGATTTCGGCCAGGGCAGACAGGGCCAGCGTTTCCGGATCGCGCGAGGAATGGAACAGGCCGATCGGGGCGCGGAGGCTGGCGATGGCACTTGGCGGCGCACCGGCTGTCCGCAGTGCCTCGCACCGGGCGGCATGGGCGCGCCGCCCGCCCATCGCGCCAACATAGAAGTGCGGCAATTCCAGCGCACGCCGCATCAGCGCGACTTCCCAGTCGTGGTCATGAAACAGGAAGGCGATGGCCGTCCACGGATCGCTGTGCAGCGGTGTGGTGTCGGTGGCGCGGGTCAGGTGCGTGACGGGAATCCCCAGGCACTGCAACTGGTCCAGTGCCCGCTCGTCCGGGGTCAGGACGGTCACGTCAAGTTCCAGAGTTCGCGCCAGCCGGGCCAGCGCGCACAGCGCCTCGCCATGCCCGATCAGCACCAGCCGCGCGGGAGGGAAGTGGCCAAAGCTGGCCGTTCCGCCCGCGGGGTCGAGGGGGGTGGGATGCCATCCGGCCATGCAGCGGACACCCAAGGGGCCGATCGCCACCGTATAGGGTTGCCGAGCCGCAATCGCGGCAAGGCAGGCGCTGGGCAGCGCCCCATCGGCCAAGGGCTGGAAATGAATATCGAGCCCGCCGCCGCAGGGCAGGCGGATGTCGAGATAGGGAGAACCGGCCCCGAACCGCACGATCCGCCCGCGCCCGTCGGCCAGCGCTTCGCAGGCTTCTGCGACCACCGCATTCTCGATGCAACCGCCCGATAGCGAGCCGACAAAGCTGCCATCCTCGCAGACGGCCATGTGCGTTCCCGGATTGCGCATCGCGCTGCCTTCGACCGCCAGTACCGTGACGAGCGCGCATCGTTGACCGGCGGCGATCCGGTCGGCCAGGAAAGCGAATATCCGGCGCTGGTCCATTCCGGGGTGCTGCTCAGTCCTTCAGGCTGGCCAGATAGGCGATGATCTCGGCCCGCCGTTCCGGATCGGAAACCTGCCCGGCCACCATCGCGGTGCCGGGCACCTTGCCGGCGGGATTGGCCAGGAACGCGTCCAGCTCGCCGGCGGTCCAGGTGATGCCGGATTTCGCCATCGCTTCGGAATAGGCAAAACCCGCAACCGACCCCGCGGCGCGGCCGACCACGCCGTGCAGGCCGGGGCCACTGCCCGATGCATTGCCCGGTTCCACCGCATGGCATGCGGCACAGGTGGCGAACGCAACCTTGCCGGCTGTCACCGGATCATTGGCCGCCGATGCGGCGGTGGCACCTGGCGCGGCAGCGGAACCCGGCTGGCGCACCACGATCTGTTCGACCGGGTCTTCCGCTTTCGATCCGCAGGCGGACAACAGCAGGGCCGCAGCGGCCATGGCAAGAGTGGCGGATCGATGCATGGCGTCTCGCTTCCGGTTCAGGCGAAGTGCTTGGCGATCGGCAGGGCGCGCAGGCGCTTGCCGGTGGCGGCAAAGATCGCGTTGGCCAGTGCCGGAGCAGCCGGAGGCAGCCCCGGTTCGCCAGCGCCGCCCAGCTTCTCGTGATTGCCGTTGATGATCTCGACCGTGATGGCCGGGCATTCGTCCAGCCGCATCAGTCGGTAATCGTGGAAGTTGCCTTGCTCGACCGCCCCGTCCTTGAGCGAGATTTCGCCGTAAAGCGCCGCCGTCAGCCCAAAGACGATGCCGCCTTCCATCTGGTTGCGGAACCCGTCCGGATTCATCGCGAAGCCGGGATCGGCAGCGCACCAGACATTGGTCAGGCGTGGCTTGCCACTGGTCATGTCAACTTCGACCACTTCGGCGACGATGCTGCCGAAGGATTCGGTCAGGGCAATGCCCCGGCCCCATCCGGCGGCCGGCTTTGTCCCCCAGTTCGCCATGGCCGCGACCTTTTCCAGCACCGCCTTGTGGCGCGGGGACTTGCCCAGCATGGCGAGGCGGAAGTCGAGCGGATCGCGGCCCGCAGCTTGCGCCGCCTCGTCGATGAAGCTTTCGATGAAGAAGGCCTGCTGGCTGTGATCGACCGAGCGGAAGGCCGCAAAGGGCAGATGCAGTTCCGCCTCGGCGACGCGGATCGACTTGTTGGGGATGTCGTAGAAGGCGCAGTCGCAGGCGTCCGCCGGGTCATGGCGCTGGGTGAAGACGTTGTTGTACGCCGTCAGCCGTCCCTGCGCGTCCAGCCCGGCGCTGAACCGGCTCATGTCGGCGCAGCGGAACAGGCCCTTCTGGGTATCTTCCTCACGCGACCAGATCATCTTGACCGGATAGCCGGTGGCCTGCCCGATCCGCGCCGCCATGACCACGTAATCGGTCTCCAGCCGCCGCCCGAAGCCGCCGCCCAGCAGCGGGTGATGCACGGTCACGTCATCCTTGGACAGGCCCAGCGCCTTGGCGGCAGCGCTGCGGGCGAACAACGGCACTTGCGTGCTGGTCCAGATCTCGCATTGGCCATCGCGGACCCAGACAGTGGCATTCATCGGTTCGAGCGGCGCATGGGCGAGGTAGGGGACCTGGTATTCGGCGCTGATTGTCTTCGCGGCAGACTGCATCGCGGTGGGCACATCGCCGTGCCCGATCACTTCCTTGCCGCCCGTGTCGCCCGCTTCATCCAGCGCGGCGGCAAACCGCGCGAACTGGTCCTGGCTGGAACGGATCGCGCTTTCGGGCGCGGTATATTCAGCCGTAATGGCATTCAGCGCCTGCTGCGCCTGCCAGTAGCTGTCTGCCACGACGGTAATGAAATCCCCCATGTTGAGGATTTGCAAAACGCCGGGCATGGCCTTGGCCGCGCCGGCGTCCATTTTCGCCACGCGGGTGCCCGGCACCGGCACGCGGCGCACGGCGGCATAGGTCATGGTTTGGCCGGGGATGACGGCATCGATCCCGAAGCTGGCCGTGCCGTTGACCTTGGCCGGGATATCGGTGCGCGGGGCATCCGTACCCATCAGGCGGTAGTCCTTGGGCGCTTTCAATGCCGGTGTCTGCGGCATGTCCTGTTCGGCCGCGGCGGCCGCAAACTGGGCATAGGGCGCGGAGCGACCGGACGCCTTGTGGCTGAGGATGCTGTTCGCGGTGCTGATCTCCGCCGCGGGCACGCCCCATGCCTTCGCCGCCGCACCCACCAGCATCTGCCGCGCTGCCGCGCCGGCAATCCGCATGGTGTGCTGGCCGGTGGTGCGGATTGATGAACTGCCGCCGGTGATCAGCCCATCGGCCAGCTGGCCGATCCTGGTGAACAGGCCGTTCCAGGTCGGCTCCAGCCAGTCTGGCGCATCCAGCGTGCCCGGAGCGACGAAGCCGCGGATCGTGTCGGTCACGACATAGCTGCCATCGGTCGGCGCCTGCATTACCCGGACCAGCGACCAATCGGCGTCCAGTTCATCCGCCAGCATCTGCGCCAGCACCGAATGGGCGCCCTGGCCCATCTCGCAATGCGGGACGATCGCGGTGACGATGTTGTCGGCATCGATCTTGAGCCAGCTGTTGATCAGCTGTTCACCCTCGCCCCCGGCCACGACCGGCCCCAGCTTGCCCACCGGATTGCCCGGGCGCACGCCCACTCCGATCAGCAGCGCGCCGCCTGCCAGCACCCCGGCCCCGATGAAACCGCGGCGCGTCCACTTGGCCGCGCGGCTGCGCTGCGGCGGTTGGGTCATGTCGTTCATGCCGGCACGCCCTTCGCTTGCGGTGCGCCCCGGGCCGGTTCGAGCCCGGCCGCCACCTTGATTGCCCGGCGGATGCGGACATAAGTGCCGCAGCGGCAGATGTTGCCCGCCATGGCCGCGTCGATTTCGGCATCGCTAGGGCTGGGATTGTCGCGCAGCAACGCGGTTGCCGCCATGATCTGGCCGGACTGGCAATAGCCGCACTGGGGCACCTGCTCGCTGACCCAGGCTTGCTGGATCTTGCTCAGTTCGCCTTCAGGCCCGGCGACGCCTTCGATCGTGGTGATCGCCTTGCCCTCGGCCTCGGAAATCGGGGTGGAACAGCTGCGCACCGGCTGGCCATCAAGATGCACCGTGCAAGCTCCGCACAGCGCCATGCCGCACCCGAACTTGGTGCCGGTCAGCCCCAGTTTCTCGCGCACGACCCACAGGATCGGCATGGCCGGATCGGCTTCCACAGAAGCCGCGTTGCCGTTGATCGTGAATTTGACCATATCCCCCATGTCCTTGTTTGCCGATTGGTTACCCCGGAACCGGCCACGCGCTCAAGCGGCAAGCGCAACTGAATGCGCCATTGCGCGGCGCCCGGTCAGGCGGGCGTTTCGACCAGTTCGGCAATTTCCAGGACAAAGCTTCGCCAGCCGCGCATGCGCTTGGCCTCCTCGGCCGGTGCCTGCTTGCGCCGCGCCTCTGCAAGCGAGCGGGCGTGGCCCCAGAACACCTCGGTCTTGCCGTTGTCCAGTTCAGCCACGATCCGCCAGTAATGCGTGAAGCTGTCGGTCGTGGGGCCGATGGTCTTGACATAGCCATCGGGCATTGTGGCGGTCAGGTAGCGGCGCTTCTTCTTCATGGGCGCAGCGTATTTCCCGGATTGTCCGCCGGAGGCAATGCCTGACGCGCCGCGATCCGTAGGCGACCCCCGCCAATCAGGCTGCGGTCTGTGTGGGTGCGTCAGCGCACCTTGAACGTCACCTTGCCGTTCATGCGGTGGCCATCGGACCCTGCCGCTTGCCAGCGCAGCTCGTAAGTCCCGGTCTTGAGCGGCTGGCGCAGGTTCAGGGTCATGGTCCGGTTGTCCTTGCTCCACGCGGTGGTGAAATTGCGGATCACCATCTCGCCATGGTTCGCGACGCCCGGCATCGCGGTCATGACAATGCTTGTGGCGGTGGTCGACGGTGGCAGCGCTTCGCTGAACGTCAGCGTGAGCACGCGCGGACCGGCCACGGTTGCCCCTTCGGCCGGGGTCGAGGCGACTACCCTGGCATGGGCGGATGCCGGTGCCGGGGCGATCAGCGGGGCGACTGCCAAAGCCGCCGCGGCCAGAATCGATGCGAACTTCATGAACCTAATCCTTTGCTTCAGAACCAGAACCGGATGCCGGCGACGAAATTGGTGGCACTGGGGTCTTCCCCTTTGGCGCGGGCCAGATCGGCACTGCCGCCCAGCCGCCAGCTTTGCTCAATCCCGACATAGGGGGCGAATTCGCGCTTCAGCTCATAGCGCAGGCGCACGCCCAGCTCGATCTTGTCGATCCCCGCGCCAATGCCCAGCTGCGGAATGTCCTGCGCCGAAAGCGACAGCTCGGCGCGGGGCTGCAGGATCAGGCGCTGGGTGATGCGCTGGTCCACCTCGGCCTCGATCCGGGCGGTTACATCGCCGCGATGCGAAAGGAACAGTGCGGCATCGACCTCGAACATATAGGGTGCGAGGCCCTGCACACCGATTACCGCGTGGGTCGTGGCGGGGCCGGCGACATCCTGGCGCACACCGGCCTGCAAATCCCAGTAAGGTGCGATCGCGCGGGAATAGAGCGCCTGGATTTCGGCATCTTCCAGCGCCTCGCCAAACGTGCCTTCGCCTTCGCTCTTGAACCAGAAGCGGCTGGTCGGCCCGCCCTGATAGCCTTGCAGATCCCACAGGTACCCGGCCTGGCCATCGCGGACCTGCGTTTCGAAGCGGTCGCCCTGGAACCAGAACACCGGGAAATCGCCGTGCGTGCGCTGCAATTCCTCGCGCGAGGCGCGCATGGCGGCTTCGCCCCAGATGGCATCGGCGGCGCGCGGCGGACCGCTGCCGGCTTCGGGCGGCGGCGGCGTTTCCATCTCGGGGCCGGGGGAGGGCGCAGCGGCATGACCCATTGGTCCATGACCCATCGCCGCATGATCCACTGGTGCCGCCGGCTCGGCCGGCATCGCGTGGTCGTGATGCTGCGCGGCCACGGGGGCCGCGATCAGCGCGCTGCCCAGCAGGGCGGTGGCTATGAACAGGCGCATTGTCATGCCCCGCCGTCCGGTCCGACCACGGTCACAGTCTGCATCATGCCGCCGTGCATGTGGTACATCAGGTGGCAATGGAACGCCCAGTCGCCGGGTTCGTTGGCCGTCAGGTCGAACTGGGCGCTGGCCCCGGGCTGGACGATCACCACGTTCTTGCGCGGCTGTTGGGCGGGTTGCTGCCCGTTCACCAGTTCGAAGAACATCCCGTGCAGATGGATCGGGTGCGCCATCATCGTGTTGTTGACCAGCTTTACCCGCACCCGTTCATTCCAGGCGAAGCGGATGGGCACATCGCTGACGGCCGAATACATCCGGCCGTCGAACGACCACATGTACCGCTCCATGTTGCCGGTCAGGTGCAGTTCGAGCAGCCGCGACGGCTCGCGCGGGTCCACGTTGGGCTCCAGCGCGCTGAGCATCCGGTAATTGAGCGTCCGGTGCGGCACATCGCGCAGGCCGAGACCCGGATCGTCCATCTTGTCGACCGGTGCCATCGAGACCATGTCGAGACCGGGGCCGATGGCGACATCGGGCGGCAGCAGCGCGGTGTCACGCATGCTCATGCCCGCCATGTCATGCGCGGACGGACTGGCGGCGCCCGTGGCGCTGGCAGTGGCCGTGGCAGGGCCATGATCCATTCCGCCGTGCCCGTCATGGCCGCCATGCCCCCCATGTCCGCCAGCGTTGGCCGGACCGTGGTTCATGCCCATGTCGGCCATGGTCAGCAGCGGCGGATCGCGCAGCGCTGGAACAGCGGCCCGCGCGCCGGGGCGGCTCGCCAGATGGGCAAGCGCCATGCCCGACCGGTCCATGGATTCCGCGACGATCGCATAGGCTTCCGTGCTGCCCGGGGTGACGATCACGTCATAGGTTTCGGCGGTGCCGATCTGGAACTCGTCCACTTCGACCGGGCGCACGTTCTGGCCGTCGGCGGCGATGACGGTCATCGGCAGGCCGGGGATGCGGACGTTGAAGAAGCTCTGCGCGGACCCGTTGATGATCCGCAGCCGCACGCGCTCGCCCGGGCGGAACAGATACTCCAGCCCTTCGCTCGGGCCTCGCCCGTTGGCCAGAAAGGTGTAAGTCGGCGCGCCGATGTCCATGATGTCGGTCGCGGGCATCCGCATCTGCGCCCACATCCGGCGTTCCTTCCCCGATAGCGGGTACTTGTCGGTCCAGGTGGTCTGCTGCCGGTTGAAATAGCCTTCGCCGGTGCGCAGCCGCCGCATGATGAAATGCGGGTCGTGGACGGTGAAGTCGCTGAGCAGCAGGATATAGTCGCGGTCACAGGCGACCGGCTCCGCCCCCGCCGGTTCGATGATCAGCGGGCCGTAATGCCCGGATTGTTCCTGCAACCCCGAATGGCTGTGATACCAGTAGGTCCCGGATTGCCGGATCGGGAATTCATACGTGAACGTCTGGCGCGGGTGGATGCCGGGAAAGCTGATGCCCGGCACCCCGTCCATCTGGAACGGGACCAGCAGGCCATGCCAGTGGATCGAGGTATCCACATCGAGGGTATTGGTGACGTTGATGCGGACGTTCTGCCCTTCGCGCAGGCGGATCAGTGGCCCGGGGACGCTGCCGTTCACGGCAATGCCGGGGCCGCGCCGCCCTTCGACAATCCGGTGGCCACTGCCGACGGTCAGGTCGATCACTTTGCCGCTGAGCTCGCCGAACCCGGCCGGGATGCGCGGGCCGCCCCGGCTGTGGCCAACGTGACCACCATGGCCGGATCGGATGCTGTGCCCCTGCGCCCAGGCCGGCGCAGCAGCCACCGCGGAGGCTGCGCCCAGAGCGGAAATGAGTTGCCGGCGCGAGACATGAGGAGTGTTCATGCGGCAGGATACGCGCGGGCCGGCGCAACCCCTCAAAATATCTCCAATGCCTCGGCCAGGCGCTTGCGGGCGCGGTGCAGTCTGGTTTCGACCGCCTTTTCGCTGATCGCCAGCAGCCGCGCCGTTTCGGTCTGGCTCAGACCTTCGATCGTGCGCAGCACCAGCACTTCCTTCAGGCGGACGGGCAGCCCGGCGATGGCGGCCATTGCCCGGCCAAGTTCCTGGCGATCCGCCGTCTGGCGTTCCGCATCGGGGCCCGGCTCGGCAGTGTGGCGCGCCTGATCGAGCGGCAATGCAAAGGCGAAGAACTGGCGCACCTTGCGGCGGCGCGCCCAGTCGCGGCTCTTGTTGATGACAATCCGTGCAAACCAGTGCGCGAACGGCCGCGACTGGTCATAGCGCGCCAGCGCGGCAAAGGCGGCGATGAAACTCTGCTGGGTCACGTCCAGCGCGGCATCGTCATCGCCGCAATGATGGCGCGCCAGCCGGAACGCCGTGGCCCGGTGGCGATCCATCAGCGCGCGGTAGGCCGCCTGACGGCCGGCCAGCGCCAAGGCCGCCAGTTCGCCGTCGGTGCAGGCGGCAAGATCCAGCATCAGTGCTGCTGTTCGGTCAGCGCCTTGACGACTGTGGCGTCGAAGCGCGCGGCCTGATCGGGCCGCAGCACGCTCCGCATCGCAAAGATCTGTTCCAGCGTGACCTTCTGCAGTTCCCCCATGGCCTTGTGGGAACTGTCGACCGCCGCGGCGACCTGGGGGCCATAGCCATGTTCGGCCTCGATCGCGCTGGCGAGCCGGGCATTGTCGGAGCGCAGCTCCAGCTCCAGCGATTGCCGGCGCAGGGCGAACTGGTCCTCGATCGCCTTGATCTGGCGCTCCTGCTCCGGGTCGAGCTTGAGGTCCTCGTGCAGCAGGCGGTGAAGCTCGCTCTCGAAGGCCGGGGGCGGCGCGATCCAGGTGCGGCCGATCAGCACCCCGCCAAGGGCAGCGCCAAAGGCAATCAGGATCATCAGGCCAAGGCCGGCGCGCTGGTTCATTCGCCCGGCCCCAGCAGCGTGGAGGGAGCCAGTGCGATCGGCGTTCCCAGCGGCAGGGCGGCGTCGGCGCGCCCCGTGGCGGCCGGGACGAGCGAGCCTGCTACCCCGACGGCCAGCGACAGCATCGCCACCAGGGCCATGGCCCCCGCCGATACCGGCGCGCGGGCACGCCGCGCCAGCCCGGCAAGGACCGCCGCGTCAATCCCGTCAAGGCGCGGATCGAGCGGCTGCGCCTTCATTCCGGAGAGGATCCTGTCGAGGTCAGTCATGGCGTATATCCCGGGTTTCACCTCCAATACGCCACGGAAGCGGCAATCCCTCAAGTGCCGATGCAATAGTCCGGCGCGGCCCGGTTCGATTCGACAGGCGGGCGATCGCCGGGCCGATCTGGGCTGCTGAACGGGCGGTTTGGCCCCGCAGGGTTGTACGATGTGAGAATCGGGTGCGGAATTCGGGCCGAAATGCCCGTAAATGGGGTGTTGCCAGCAGGCTGGCCGGTTGACCGGGATCGTGAAGTGTGTCGGAATTGCGGTCCGGAAGTGACAGTCCGGCGACGGGCTGGTTCTGCAACTGGATGGTGACGCACATGGAACCTTCGAGGACGTCTGCCGGCCGGCCATCCGGGCTGCCGGCAACGCTTGCCCCGGTAACGTTCAGGTCGCGGGATTTCGATGAGGTGCGGGCTCACGTCAGCCGCATGTATTGCGATCATCAGTTGCAGCTGGTGAACCGCCGGAGCGATCTGGACACGTTGACGCGCGGGTTTGAATGTCGCTCGCTGGCAGTGGCGGAGGTGGCCTATGGCGCCGACGTGCTGATCAATCCCGGCAGTTTCGAGGAGTTCTACCTGGTCCAGATTCCCACCGCCGGGCGGGCCTGGGTTGCGGTGGGCGGCCAGCAGTATCCCTGCCTGCCGGGGCTGGCCTCTGTCCAGAATCCGGAGCAGCCGGTCGAAATGTTCTGGGGGGCCGACTGTCGCAAGACAGTGCTGCGCTATGAACGAGCAAGTTTCGAGCGTTTTGCCGAGCTGTATAGCGGCGCGCCGGTCAGGCGGGCGCTGGCGATGCAGCCCTCGGTCGCCCTTGCCGCGCCGGCGGGGCTGGCGCTGCATTCGATCCTGGGCAGCGTGACCGAACTGGCCCGGGCGGATATCACCGAGCTGCCACCGCTGCTGAAATCGCATCTGGAAACGTGCTTCATGTCGGCGCTGCTGATGCTCCAGACCGGGGCAAGCCTGGCGGCGATGGAGCGGGAGAATCGCCATGCGCCGCCGCAGGCCGTGGGCAAGGTGCGGGATTACCTCCATGCCCATGCGCACGAACCGGTCGATCTGGATCAGCTCTGCGCAGTGGCGGAAGTTCCGATGCGGACCCTGCACCATCAGTTTCGCCGCCATTTCGGGGTCACGCCGCTGCAGATGCTGCGCGACATCCGGCTGGACCGGGCCCGGGCGGAGCTGTCGCGTGGTGCGGCGGGCACCAGCGTAACCGCGGTGGCGCTGAACTGGGGGTTCGATCATTTCGGCCGGTTCGCCGCCCACTATCGGCAGCGCTTTGGCGAAACCCCGCGCGAGACGTTGCACCGCGCCCGCGCCTGAACCCCCAGCGTCCGCGACCGGCCATTTTGCGGTGCGTGGCCGAATTGCCGTGATTGGATAGTCCTTGCGCCCAGCGGATTGAGCGCGCCGCCCGCTGCCATAGCCTCTGTGTCACACAACAATAACGACACGAGGGAAACAATGGCGAAGATTGCGATTGTCGGCGCGGGTCAGGCCGGGCTCCATCTGGGGATCGGGCTGCTGCTCTCCGGGCATCAGGTGACGATGCTGTCCAACCGCACGGGCGAACAGATCGCGGCGGGTCCGGTCATTTCAAGCCAGTCGATGTACGGCATGGCGCTGGGGCTGGAACGCGAGTTGGGCATTGATTACTGGCAGGACAGCGCGCCGCAATATGCCGGGGCGCAGATGCGCGTGGCGGACAGCGACGGGAACGTCATGCTGTTCTGGCAGGGCGCGATGGACGAACCCGGCCAGTCGATCGACCAGCGCGTGAAGATGCCGGTGTGGATCGACCGCTTCATCGAACTGGGCGGCGATTTCCGGCTGGTCGATGCGGGCGTGGCCGATCTGGAAGAGCTGGCCGGATCGCACGACCTGGTGGTCGTGGCATCGGGCAAGGGCGAAATCGGGCAGCTGTTCACCCGCAACCCGGACCGCTCCCCCTTCACCCAGCCGCAGCGGGTGCTGGCGCTGACGTACGTCAACCGGTTCCGTCCGCGCCCCGGCATCCCGGCGATCTGCATCAACATCAATCCCGGCATTGGCGAGTTCGTCTCGTTTCCGGGGCTGACGCTGAGTGGGCCGTGCGAGATCTTTACCATCGAATGCGTGCCGGGCGGGCCGATGGACGTGTGGGACGATGTGAAGACGCCTGAAGAACACCTGCAGGTCAGCGAACACCTGCTGCGCACGTTCTTCCCGATCGAGGCGGAGCGGATCGACGGCCATCTGGAACTGACCGACGACAAGGCCGTGCTGCGCGGGCGGATCACGCCGACCACCAAGTATCCGGTCGCAACCCTGCCCAGCGGCGCGAAAGTGTTCGGGCTGGCCGATGTGGTCTGCCTCAACGATCCTCTGACCGGGCAAGGCTCCAACAACGCCTCGAAGGGCGCGAAGATCTACCTCGACGCGATCAACGCGCGCGGCGACGCGCCGTTCGACGAGGCCTGGATGAACGCCGTGTTCGAGGAATACTGGGATTATGCCCGCTATCCGGTGGCCTACACCAACCAGACGCTGGGTCAGCCGCCCGAACACATGATGCGGATCCTGAAGACCGCCGAGAGCGATCCGGGGCTGGCACACCTGATGGCCAACAGCTTCAACGATCCGAAGTCGATTGCGCCCTGGTACTACGATGCCGCGGCAGCACATGAATTCCTGGACGGGCGCGCGGCAGTCGCCGCCTGATTTCCAGCCTGAATCCTGCCCGCCGGACCACCTGAAGAAACCGGGTCCGGCCGGGCAGCCTTACGCGAACGGGGAGAATACACATGGTGGCACTGCAACGTGCCCGTGCGATGCGCGGGCTCAAGGGAACATTCTTGTTGGGTACGGCGGCGCTGCTCGTCGCCACGCCCGCGTGGGGACAGGAAGCGGAGGAGCAGGCCGAGAGTGGCTCTGCGCTGGATGAAGTCATCACGGTGACGGCGCGCAAGCGTGCGGAATCGCTGCAGGACACGCCGATTTCGATCACCGCTTTTTCCGACCGGGCGCTGGAAGCGCGCGGCATCCAGAGCACCGACGGGCTGGCCCAGCTGACCCCGAACATGACGCTGCAAAACAACCCCTCGTTCAGCGGGGCGAGCAACAGCGCCTCGATCTACATTCGCGGCGTCGGCCAGCAGGACTTCGTGCCGACGGTGGAACCGGGCGTGGGCGTCTACGTGGACGGCGTCTATGTCGCCCGCTCGGTAGGCGCGATCCTCGATCTGGTGGACTTCGAACGGATCGAAGTGCTGCGCGGGCCGCAGGGCACGCTGTTCGGCCGCAACACCATCGGCGGCGCAATCTCGATCACGACCAAGGCGCCGGAGGACGTATTCTCGGCCAGCGGTTCGGCGACGTATGGCACCGACAACCTGACCGTGTTCAAGGGCACGGTGAACCTGCCGCTGTCGGATGCGGCCGCGCTGCGCGTGACGGCGGGCTATTTCGGGCAGGACGGCTATGTCACCCGCACGTTCGACGGCAAGCAGCTGGGCAATTCCAACCGCTTTGCCGGCCGCGCCGCACTGCGCCTGAAGCCGAACGACAGCTGGACCGTGGACTTCGGCTTCGATGGCACCACCGCGCGCGAAAACGGCCCGGCGATGTCGCTGATCGGCATCAACTATGGCCGCACGACCGATCCGGCGACCCCGCCGTTCGCGGACATTTCCAACATCATCGCCAATGTCATGGCGGGCGGCGGCATGGTGCCCTGCGCCACCCCGCTCAGCCCGCTGAACCTGTCCGTCGCGGGGTGTTACGACAACCGTTACGTGCTGGGGCCGGATGCCAACGCGGGCACCGCGCCGTCCTATTCCAATTCCGACATCTGGGGCGCCAGCATGGTCCACGCGATCGAGCTGGCCGACGATCTGGACCTGAAAAGCATCACCGCCTACCGTGAGCTGACCGGCACCTTCGCGCGCGACGGCGATGGTTCGCCCGTGACCATCGCGCAGTTCTATGACCGGATCGAGCAGAAGCAGTTCAGCCAGGAATTGCAGCTGCTGGGCAAGAGCTTCGACGGCAAGCTCGACTGGATTCTGGGTGGCTATTACTTCAAGGAATCGGGCATCAACGTGAACCGGCTGCTGTTCACGATTTCCGAATTCCAGTCGGGCGGGGCGTTCCGCAACGAAAGCTTTGCCGCGTTCGGGCAGGGCACGCTGGCGCTGGGCGACATGGTCAAGCTGACGGCGGGGCTGCGCTGGACGCATGACCGCAAGGCGTTCCACCCCGATCAGGTGATCCTTGCCAACCGCGCGGCGTTCCTGGGCGCGCCGTTCAATTCGCCGATCTTCGATGCGGGCACGCGGGTGCTGCCCAACGTGGAAGCGAAGGTCAGCTTCAGCGAAGTGACGCCGATGGTGAACCTGGCGTTCCAGCCAACGTCCTCGCTGATGACGTACGTTACGTGGTCGCGCGGGTTCAAGTCGGGCGGCTTCAGCCAGCGGGTGTTCCCGCCGATCATTCCGGGCGTGACCACGCCGATCACCGATCCGGTCGCGGCGATCCCCTCGTTCGCGCCGGAACGGGTCGACGTCTATGAAGGCGGGGTCAAGTTCCAGACGCCCGACCGGCTGCTGACGCTGAACCTGGCGGCGTACTACACCGACTACAAGGACTTGCAGGTGCAGGTCTTCACCAGCGTCGCCCCGGTGTTCCGCAACGCGGCCAGCGCGACGATCAAGGGCTTCGAAGCCGAAGGTCAGCTGCGCCCGCTGCCCGGCCTGCTGATCGAAGGCACGCTGGGGCTGACCGATGCATCCTACAAGGGGATCGATCAGGCCACGACCTACATCAACCCCGCCAACATGTTCGAGCGCGTGTCGAAGTGGACCGCTTCGGCGGCGGTGACGTACGAGATCGAGCTGCCCGGCGGATCGACCCTGCGGCCCCATGCCGACTGGTCATGGCGCAGCAAGTTCTACAACAACACCTTCAACACCGCGCGGATCGCGCAGCCGGGCTATCACCTGTTCAACGCCAGCCTGGGCTGGTCGTCGGCGGACGAGAAGTACGGCCTGGCTGCGACGGTGAAGAACATCGGCAACGAACGGTTCCTGCTGTCGGGCATTCTGGTCGATGCGATCCAGGCGTTCGAAGGGGTGTACAACCGTGGCCGCGAATGGTCGGTGACCGCTTCGGTCAAGTTCTGACCGGCGGATCGGAATGAGGCGGCAGGGGCTGTCCGGGATGCCGGGCAGCCCTTGCTGTTCAATGCGCCGCATTCGCGAATAGTGAGAGTGCGGTTTTGGCTTGGCTGGCCGACCCGGCTATGGGCGGCCTGCACGCGCCGCGCGACCAGCGGCGAGAGGGACCGGATCATGTCTGACAACATCGTTGATATCTTCTACGCCCGCCAGCAGGGCCACGGCGCCAAGCCGGCCATCGTCTGGAACGGCGAGACTGTCTGCACCTTTGCCGAATTGCCCGCCCATGTCGGGCGCTATCGCGCGGCGCTGGCGCAGCTGGGCGTGAAGCGGGGTGAGCGGGTGATGGTCAAGACCGAGAACTCGCCCGCGTTCGTGTTCACGTATCTGGCGGTGCTGGCCAGCGGGGCAATCTTCGTGCCGATGAACGCGGCCTATACCGCCGCCGAGGTTGAACTGCTGGTCGAGGATGCCGATCCGGTCCTGCTGATCCACGCGGACAAGACCGCCGTCCCGCCCGCCGGCAGTGATCGCACCGCCCGCGCAACGCTCAACCCCGATGGCAGCGGATCGCTGACCGATCTGGCCGCCACGCTGGTGCCGGACCTGGCGGTGGAGCCGATGACCACGGCGGACCTGGCCGCGATCCTGTTCACCTCTGGCACCACCGGGCGGCCCAAGGGGGCGATGCTGACCCACGGCAATCTCGGCAGCAATGTCGCCGCGCTGTATGAGACGTGGCAGTTTTCCAGCGACGACGTGATCCTGCACTGCCTGCCGCTGTTCCACGCGCACGGGCTGTTCGTGGCGCTGCACCTGGGGCTCTACAGCGCCGCGACGCTGCGGATGCTACCCAAGTTCGACGCGGGCAAGGTCATTGCCCAGCTGGGTCAGGCCAGCGTGTTCATGGGCGTGCCGACATTCTACACCCGGCTGCTGGAAAGTGCGGACTTCACCCGCGATGCGACGGCCGGCATCCGCCTGTTCATCAGCGGGTCCGCGCCGTTGCTGCCGTCGGTCTTCGCCGCGCTCGAGGCACGCACCGGGCACCGCATCCTGGAACGCTATGGCATGACCGAAACGGTGATGATTACCTCCAACCCCTATGAACAGGCCGGGCGCATTCCGGGTTCGGTCGGCTATCCGCTGCCGGGGGTGAGCGTGCGGATCGTCGATGAAACCCGCGCCGAACTGCCGGCGGGCGAAGTGGGCGAGATCGAGATGAAGGGGCCGAACCTGTGCGCCGGATACTGGCGCCGGGCCGAGGCGACGGCGGAAAGCTTCTACCCCGACGGGTTCTTTCGCACCGGCGACACCGGGTTCAAGGACGAAACCGGACGCGTCACCATTGCCGGGCGGTCGAAGGACCTGATCATTTCGGGCGGCTACAACGTCTATCCGGCAGAAATCGAAATGCTGCTGGCCGAAGTGCCCGGCGTGCAGGACGTCGCCGTGTTCGGCGTGCCGCATCCCGACTTTGGCGAAGCGGTGATGGCCGCGATCACGACCGAGGGCGATGCCTTTGACATGGCCGCGATGGAGGCCCAGATCGCGGGCAAGCTGGCGCGTTTCAAGCAGCCCAAGGCGGTTCACGTGCTGGATGAATTCCCGCGCAACGCGATGGGCAAGATCCTGAAGAACGTGCTGCGCGATACCTACAAGCACAGCTTCGCGAAATGACCTTGAACGCGGCGGTGCTGCTGGCCGGACAGGCCGGGATGGTGACGGGCGCGGGTTCGGGCATGGGCCGCGCCGCCGCACTGGCTATGGCGCGGGCCGGGGCGCGGGTGCTGCTGGTGGGGCGGCGGGCCGAGCCGCTGGAGGCCGTCGCGGCCGAGATCGCGGTGCTGGGCGGCAAGGCGGTGGTGTTCCCCGCCGACGTATCGACCCGTGCCGGCGTGCACAGCGCGGTCGATGCGGCGATGGCCGCGTTTGGCGGGCTGGACCTGGCGTTCAACAATGCGGGCGGCCACGGCGATCCCGCGCCGATCGAGCAGGTGAGCGAGGACGAGGAAGAATACTACATCGATCTCAACTTTCGCTCGGTCTACTGGTGCGTGAAGTATCAGGTCGCGGCGATGAAGCCTCGCGGCGGCGGGGCAATTGTCAACAATGCCTCGATCTTCGGGCTCAAGGGGATGGGCGGGATCGCCTATTACGCCGCCAGCAAGTTCGCCGTGGTCGGCCTGACGAAATCGGTCGCGCTGGAGTGCGCCAAGGACGGCATCCGGATCAATGCGGTCGCGCCGGGGGGCACGGAAACGCCCAATTTCCTGCGCGTGATGAACGGCGATGCCCACGCGATGGACGCGATGGTGCCGATGGGCCGGATCGGCCAGCCGCGCGAAGTGGCCGATGCCGTGGTCTGGCTGCTTTCACCGCAGGCCAGCTACGTGACTGGCGCGGTGCTGTCGGTCGATGGGGGCCTTGCGGCGGGCTAGCCCGCCGCAATTTCCGAAAAGACGGGGGCGGGCTGACCCGCCGTCCCGTTCGTTCAGAATACTGCTGGAACGCTGGCCAGCACGTCCGAAGGGTTCTCGGGCGTGTGATAGGTCAGCTTGGAATGGCTCAGTCCCAGATCGAGCAGCGTCTCGCACTGCTTGAACGCGACCAGACCGGGGTTCAGCACCGGCACTTCCAGCCGTTCGGACAGGAACTGATGCGATTGGTGCATCGTCGTCGATCCCAGGATGATCGCGTGCGCGCCGTCCTCGTCAATGCACTGGCGGCAGGCCTTCAGCAGCGCGTCGAACACGATGTCTTCCTTGCCCGCGAGCAGTTCCTGCGTGTCGGGCCGCACGCCGATGTCGCGGATCGAGGCGAGGCGCTTTTCGAGCCCGGTTTCCAGTGCCAGCTTTTCATAGATCCAGTGCCACTGCGGCCACATCGTCACGACCGAGAACCGCTTGGCCAGATCGGCCGCCAGAAAGAACGAGCTGCGCCCCGGCCCGGTCACCGGGATCGACAGGCGCGAGCGCAATGCGGCCAGTCCGGAATCGCTCATCGTGTTGATGCACACGGCGGCATAGCCTTCCTCTTCGGCGCGCATCCCGGCTTCCAGGCAGAACGCATCGGCCATGGTCGCCTCGTACAGCGAGTCGAGCGAACTGGTGCCGTTGCGAACGCCGGTGAATTCAACCTCGATCCCCGGCCGTGCCAGCCCCGGCGGCATCTGCGCGGCAAACCCGGCCAGCGCTTCGGGCGGTAGCGGGACGGGGACGATCATCTTGATACGCTGGCTGGACATGGCGGGAATACCTTGAAGTGACTGGGCGAATGGTCAGTGTGCCGCGCGCGGGGTTGCCCCGCGTGGGAACAGCTTGGCGGAAATGGTGGCGGCATGACCGGTCAGCTGGGTGACGAGATCCCTGATCTGCGCCCGGCTCAATTCGCCATTGTCCTGCGAAGCGGAGAGGGCCGCGGCAACCCGGCCATCCGGACGCAGGATCGGCACGGCCACGCAGCGCAGATTGTCGAACATTTCGCAATCGTCGACAGCGAAACGGCGGTCGCGGATCGCCGCGAGCTCGCGGTCCAGCGCCTCCGGCTGGACGATGGTGCGGGCAGTCAGCGGCGGAAACGGTCCGTCGGCCAGATACTGGTCGCGATCACAGGCAGGCAGATCGGCCAGCAGCACTTTGCCCAGACCCGAACAATACGCCTCCAGCTTGTTGCCGGGCGAGGTCGGAATGCGGTTTGACCGGCTGGCGCTGCGAGCGACGTAAGTTACCATCCGTTCGCTATCCAGCACGGCGACATGGGCGGTCGATCCGGTCGTGCGGGTGATCCGGCTGAGGATCGGCATCGTCGCGGATGCCAGCAGGGTTTCGAAGCTGGAACGCCGCGCCAGATCGGTCGCGTCCGTCAACGTGGTGTAATTTCGGCGGTGGCCTTGGGTCATCGTCAGG